>OUNK010206872.1_pt1 | contig 35655 bp, 55 predicted proteins | sample 1755341 | NCBI WGS metagenome assembly OUNK01 (sample SAMEA3914788, study PRJEB12502) | metagenome | biome: forest; material: soil | place: Canada | collected 2011-07-03 | depth 0.1 m | reverse complement strand
TCTGACCATACCTTGCGGGTCGTGCCGTTGCCCAGCGCGATGTGCGCCACGGAATCGAAGGTCAGCGAGCGGATCAGACTCTCGGGTTGGCCCTTGATGCGCGCGTGCTCCTCTGGGGTGGGCAGGCGGAACTTCTTCGGGTCGGTGGGATGCTCCACCTTCGGATCTTCCGGACGGCGCTTATGCAAAGTTGAGCTGAGGACCGGGGTCGTTCTCGCGCCGTTTTTTACGATCTTGTTTGGGAATCCGCGGGCGGCCTTGGCGGCAATGTTGCCCGTCCACTCGTAGGCTTTGGCATCGATCGTGGCCTCGTTGGCCCGGATATCGGCTACGGTGCGCAGGCCGGACATCTGGCGCATCTGGGTGAAGTCGAGCTTCTCGGCGAGCTGGGGCGGCACCGCGAGGAGCGCCATGCGCTTACGGCGCTCCATGTCTCCGTAGTCGCTGCCATTGAGCCCGGTGTACTTGCCGTCCTTGTCGCGCCCGCCAACGAGCAGGGTTGCGTAGCCCTGCTCTTCCAGGACGCGGCGGAGCATCGCACAAGAGACGGTATCGGCCCAGGCCGTGACGTTCTCGATCAGCAGGATGGCCGGGGCGAAGCGCAGGGCCTGCAGCAGCATGGCCACGTTGAGCACCTGGTGTCCCGCGATCGGGTGCAGCTCGGGCTGCTGGCGGTCACGGATATTGAGCTTGCTGGCGCCCTTGCAAGGCACGCCCAAAACCAGGACGTGTGGCGCCCGGCGTTCGCCCGCCACCGCAACGAATTCCTCGATCGGCAACGCGGCCGCGGTCTTCGGGCGCGCGGGATTATCCTGGAGCATGGCCTCCACGGCTTCCGGCCAGACGTCCTCAGCAAAGAGGGCCTCAACGGAAAAGCCAGCCTTCTCCAACCCGTCGTGAACGGCGGCATCCAGCGTACCGATACCGCTATAGGCGGACCCGGTGGTGATATTCCCGGTGGCCGCGGCGCGCAGTAGGCTGTGCCAGCGCTCGCGGGCCTTCTGGCGGGTCGGAAGGAGGGTGATGAGGACACCCTCCTGGAAGTAGGCTACGACCAGGCGCTTCTCCTCGCCGAAAAGCTCGGCCACCTGGGTACGGCGCAGGTCGATGCGCCCACCGATGCTCACCGAGCCATCCCGGTTTGGGTAGTTCTTCGGGGCGATCTGGAGCGTATCCGCGGCGGCCTTACGCACCCGGCGGATGAAGATGAAGTCAGCGCCGAACTCCGGGCGGACATGCGTGCCAGCGACCAGGCCGACAGAAGCCATAAGCCCGCGGTTCTCGATATTGAGTCGGCCCCGCTCACCACCCGGAAGCGCGCCCGGGGTGATCGTGGAATAGTGGACGGCCTGGGTCAGCCCCGGAACCTGGACGGTGCCGGATTCCGTGGCAAAAAGATCGAGATCGAGTGAGGTCTGCACAGTCAAAAGATAGGGGGCTTACCAAAATAACATTGCGTTATCACGAAATGTTATTTATGTTGGCTCCCATGAAAAAATCCCGCCTGGCTACCGAGGAAGCCTATTTGACCGAATCCATCAAGCCCCGGATGGAGTATCTGCGCAATCACCCTAACACCCTGGACGATTTCCTTGCCTTTGTGAAAGAGCGGAGTGGAGTGCTTCCGACCAAGATGATGCCTCGGCTGCGCATGACCTGGAGCGGTCGCACCCCCACCGCCCTGATGATTAGCGCCATTGTCGAATACTTCGCCACCGGGCGCCACTTGGGAGCGGTGATCGAAAAGGTCCAGGGGAAGACCTTTATCGCCCCTCAGAAGGAGATGGCCCAGCTCCAGAAGACCATCCTCGGCCTCAAGTGCGCCGACATGATTGTCAGCGTAAAGCTGCGCCGGCGACTGATTGGCTGGTGGCTCGATCTCTGCACCATGGGGCCACCCGCAGGATGGGACGACCTAGGTTTCAATGCACAGAAGGCCTACCTCAACGGCCCCAAATTCCCAGATTTCCCCGACACCTACACGATGACCACCGGTGAGAGGGCCTGCGTTGATGCTCCCTGGAGCCAGGATTACGATATCCTGGCCGTCGGCGAACGCGAGGCCGAGGAGAACAGCTCGGATTGGTCGTACTATATCCGGCAGGCCATCATTCTGCTGGATTACGCCTTTCACCGGGCCAAGGCGACCCTTCAGACCCCAGGATTCAGCGCCTACCATCTCCCGGATATACGGGAAGCCCTCCACGGCAAGTCCGACAGCCTCGGACGCCCGGCCCATGAGCGGCTCCTTTCTCTGACCGACGATGCGATCTGTTTGTTTTTCCACCTGGAAAAGGAGTTGTCCCCAGCCCTGGCCGCGGACCTCACGACCATCCTGGATGACCTGCGAGATCGGAGTCGGCACTTGCGGGCGGGGTATTTGAGCAACTGGACCTACACCGAGGATTCGACTGTTGGATTTTTGGATCCCTCACTTCGGCAGGAATACTTCGCCCTCCACACCCGGGTCGCCCGCGAGCTTGCGTTCCTCATGGAGAAGCATCAGGCGGAGGTGGTCTCTCTTATCGACAAGGCGCTGGCCAGCCTGCCGCCACTCGAAGAGAAGCTCCTCCCTCACCATGACGATCTGCGCCAGGTTGGGATGGAATCACCCACCAAGGTGCATCACGATCAGCTCGTGCCGCTCACGCCCAAGGAGCTTCGCACCGTGATCGAGGCGTATGACTACCCGGATGACCTGCTCGTGATTTGCAACGTCCTGGAAAAGGTCTTTTCCGGCAAAAAGCTCAAGCTGGAAGAGGTCTCCGACCCACAGTATGGGGGACGCATCATGATCGGCCTCCAGGCTCTCTTGCTGTTTAGCCTGGCCTACCGCGTCGAGGTTCCGATTTATGAAAACGGCAACTGGGTCGACATCACCTTTGGCTCCGGGAAGAAAAAGGTTACTCTGCCTCTCAAGTGCGAGGCCGGCCAGGCTCGGGCCTTCAACATCCACCAAGGCAAGGATTCCGATATCCTCATGCACACGGCGCAATACCACATCGGCAACGACTCGACCTCGCTGGGGGCTCTTATTTGTCATCTGCGCCGCGTCGGCAAGCTTCCTCCGCTACCCAAGAGGATCAAATAATTCTGAAATTCTCCGAAGAGGCCGCGATACGGCCATATTCCGCGGCATGATCGCTGTCGATCACCGGCATGGCTGAGACGTCGATGACGCCGCGGTAAAACCAGAATCCTTCCCGTTCTATTGCCGGGTCCGGTTCAAGGCGGGCAACGTCAACCCGCGATGCATCGATGACCAGAACCACGATCGACTCGATGTACTCGCGTGGGCTTTTGTCCTTCACCGGGCCGAGTAGCGCCATTTCCAACAGAATTCCAACGGCCAGCATGGGATTTTCCGCGAGGTAGGCGCCAGCGGTGTCGCTGCCAGGAAAGTTCTGGTGCTCACCCGCCCTCGCCCCCAGTCCGTGCGCCTGGATCGAATCAAGGCGTTCCCGGAAGGTGGCGTGGAAGTAGGCCATCAACCCTCGTCTTGCTGCTGCCGGCTGCGCTTGTCCACCTCCAGCGCATCGAGCAGCGTGTCGATATGGTCACGCAGGCTCCGCAGGGACGTCTCATTTTCTTCCGGAGCCACGCTGGTATCGCCGTGGACCTCACTGATAGCCTGCTCGGCCTTCCGGTAAAGATCGTCGTGTTTCATGGGATCAGAGGCGGATTTGGTCGATGAGCGGCTTTTCCTTGGAGCGGGGGTCAAACTGCGCCCTCTCGATTGTCGAGGACGTCAGGCGGAAGTAGGGGATACGTTTGATGTCGTCCACGTCGCTGTCGTCTTCCATGTATTCGAGACTACCCGAGATCGTCACCGAGGGTTCCCCGTGCTGCGAGCGTCGAGTGAAGGAGAACTCGAATTTATCCGCGTTCAGCGAAGATGCATTCTCAGCGATTTCGGCGAGCGCCTCGATCTCTTTGTCGGTCAGTTTCATGGTCATGTGCAGGCAAAAGTTAGTAGAGATATTTCGCGATCACCGCGTATTCCTCCGCCGTGATCTCATGCAGCTCGCGGATCATGACATAAGACGCCCCGTCGTGGAAGTAGACCATGTTACTGTCGAGGGCCTGTCCGGGGTCAACCTTCCCACCAACCCGGCGGGCAATTTTGCGGGCTTTCACCTCCGCCTTTTCGTAGTTAGCGGCCTGGACCAGGAATAGGGAGATGATTTCCGGCCCTTCCCCTTTTTGGATATTCAGTATGCCAGCGAAGTGTTTCACAATGGGGTAGATAGTTGTGCAGCATCACTAAAACATGTTTGGGAGACCTATATCCTCGCCCCGCCGCCAGATCCAATCCCCGGTCTTTCCGATTAAATTGCACCCTGGCGCCTAAATTTATTGCCAAACATCCGCGAAGAAAATACGGTTCGGGCACACGCTCGCCACCGCATGAAACTCCGGCATTCCACCACTTCAGCGCCTCCGTCCGAGCCCGCTTTCATTAAGACCATGCTCGGCCTCCTCTGCCGCGGCAAGATGAGCGATCTGCACCGGCTGGTCCGACGTCACGGCCTGGCCGCGTCCATCCTGATGGCCTTGGAAAGCTATGATCGCGCCGAGGGCCGGCACCGCGATATTCTCAAGGCCCTGATCCGAAGGCTTTACCTGTGGCTGGAGAACGAGGGCGACTACTCGGCGCGCCAGTGGTACGGAGAACTCGCTGCGCGCCGTCGGGAATTTATTCGCAGGGGATTCTGGCAACGGGTCGTGGCCACCATCCAGGCGATGCCCTATCCCCTGCGGGAAGCGACGGTTTACGTGGCCGTCCCCGCGGCCCTCGTCATCATGATGGCGCTGGCCATGGCAGCAGTGTTCTTCCCGGTTGTGGGAAAGTGGACGGACAGTTGGATCGACGCCCTGCGCTAGGCGGCAGGAAGCACGGTCAAGGTGGCGTAATCGACTCCACCGGCAACCTTGTCACAGGGGAACCTGAAATGGTACTCCGAGAGCGTCACCTCATTGGAGAATTCCTCGCCCATGCGGACTGATCCGTGCGGGAGTGCGTTGAGGCACGCACCAAGCTCACCCTCATGGAGGAGGCCCCGGGTGGAAGTGAGCTTCCACTTGGAGCCGGCAGGAGCCAGGCGCAGAATACCGTAAATTTGCTGTTGGGACATTAAGCCTTAGCCGTCAGTCCCGGGGCACCCCCACGAAGGTAGCGCCCCGGAACGACTATGCTGTCGTCACTCAACCGTTAAAACGGAATATCGTCTTCGTCGCGAGGTGCCGGCGGGCGATCGCCGGACGCAGCCTGGGGCGGTGCCGATGCCGAACCGGAGGAGCGTTGGCCACCCCCGCCACCACTGCCGCCTTCACGCGGGCCGCCGCCAAGGAATTGAATGCGTTCGCCGCGGACTTTGAGCTTCGATCGCTTCTTCTGGGTCTCCTTGTCTTCCCACTGGTCGAGCTTGAGCACGCCCTCGACGAAAATCGAGCGGCCCTTGGTCAGGTACTGCTTACAGGTCTCCGCCGTGCGACCCCAGACTTCGATGTCGACGTAGGTGACGGTTTCCTTGATGGTGCCGTCTTGAGCTTTGTATGAATCGTTGATGGCGATGCTCAGATCGCCAACAGCGGTGCCTTTCGGCGTGTATTTAACTTCGGGGTCTCTCGTGAGATTACCCATGAGCAGGACTTTATTGAGGGATGATGACATAGTTCATCCTAGATAGGATGTTGATTTTTTGCCGCCCGAAAAACAAGCCCTGCTACAACTTTGGGCGCGGCGCGCTGCTCAACCAGAAGAATGCACGTTCGTCCCGTAAAAGTCGAGACCTTTCCCCGCATAGAACTCAGGAATTTTCCGGCTTAATGCCGCGCACTTCCATCGACTTGGTGCGATAGAAGTGAATCCACTGGCTCCGCCGCAAGCTGTGGCGCGGCCCGTAGGGCTGGCGTTTCCAGTGGCCCTTGCGAATTTGGTTGAAGAACCGGTTGCCGTTGGGGACCGCCTCCCCTTGCTTCGGCGCTCGATAGGCGGGCCGGCCAATGAAGTGCGGCACCCAGAGGGCATCGCGGACGACTCCACCCTTGCGATCTCGCTTCTCGGGCCGCTCCTGGCGCTCATCGCTGACTTCATCCGGCACCATCGAGAGAATCATGAGGATATTGGTCACGAGCCGGGTCAGGTGGATTACCTCGTCGGCCAGGTCACCGTCCGCATCGCCGCGACGGAACGCGCTCAGCATTTCCCCCACCGTTCCCTTCCATGGCGTGATGAAGGAGCGCTGTCGGGCCGTGAGGTAAGAAAAGCTGCAGGCCAGGGCGGGAGCGTCCACGGTGTCGTCCTCACCGAAAATTCGGGGATGGCTGACGGTGTTTCGGCGGATTTCCTCCTGGATGGCGCGGTGGGGATGCAACGGGCCAGGAGTCAGCAAGGCGATGTCAACCGCGGCGAGCTGAATACCGTAAAGGGTCAACCATTCCTTGGGAAGGATCAGGCGAAAGGCCGGATAGGGCCAGCGGATTTCCTCGACGGGCTGGTCTGCCGGCGGCTCGGTGTCCAGCAGGGCCTCTCCGATGTCGGGGGCGAGGAAGTAAGTCGGGCAGCCACACTCTACCCGCAGGCGCTGGAGGCAAAGGAAGCCACGATAGTCCTCACTGAATTCCTCGAACTCCGGTTCCTTCTCGTTGTGCGCCTGGTCGCAAATCGACATGATGTCGAGCAGGAGCCCCATGCTGGCCGGGTGATAGAGCGGGGCCGCGGCATCCGGGATACGGTAGCGCCGGGGTTCCAGAAGAGAGCAGGAAAGCGGAAACTTTTCTCGCACCCAGGCGTACCCGCCCTTGTAGTCCTTCGGAGGAATCATGCAAAATGGACGGGCGCGTATCAGGCGTTCGCTTCTGCCAGGGAATCCGCGATTGCCTCGCGGTCCTCCTCGGAAAGGAAACGGGCTAGTTCCGGGTTTCGTTTCACGCTACGGATGGCGACATCGCGCAGGGCATCCACGCTACGGAGCACCGGAAAATGATAGGGCTGCACAGGCTCCTCTTCGCGGCCACCATGCCGACCACCGAACGCCTGGAACAAAACCTCGAAGTGAGCGAGGCCCGCCAGACGGCATTTCTCGCAAACCAAACCCAGAGGACGGCTCAGTTCGCAGACCAGTGGTTGCAGTTCGCCGCTTTGAGCCGAACAGGCCGCGCACCGCACAGGATTGGAGGTTTCGCTTTGCATGAGTTTCAAGATAGCTCCTGACCTTATTTTTCCGGCAGAGCGAGAAGGCCGGTCAACAGGGTCAGGTTCTCGGATTTGTTGAGCGCGTCCAGACTCTTGCTCAGCGCTTCGAGTTTGCCCACTAAACTATCAAGAGCCTCCCGGGTGGCATCGGTGCCTGGGTAAATTTGAATACTTGAATCCCGATACGAGTTCCCCAGTAAGTCCTTAAGGTCGGACGTGATCTCGAAGTGCTCAAGGTGCATGGCCGCGCGGGGATCGCGCGCACAGAAGTATCGGGCCTTGCCCTTGGTCGCCATCCAGCCGGAGCGGAAGGACACCTCCAGGTTGGCCGAGGTGCTGTTGGTCCGATTGAAGCCAGCCTCCTCCGCATCCTGCGGGCGCACCGCTTTCTGCCGGTCCCGGTGATGGCGGATGCCAACGAAATAAACCGGCAGCCAGTCCAGACCCGCCTTGGGGTTAGCCATTACCTGCAGCAGGCGACTCAGGTCGTTGATGTTCTCGACCTGTTCCGTGACACCCTTCCTACCCTCGATCTCGGCATAGAAGGTAAACGGATCCTCATGCTCAGAATTCGCCTGAGGACTGGCCATGAAGACCTTCGCCTTTAGTTCGGGCAGATTCCCAGGGCGGCGGAAAACCCACTCGGCGATTTTTCGGGATGTGCTCATGGAATAGCCTGAAGATAGGTCTATTCTTCTGCGCACCCGGAGGAAAAGCAAGGCGCCCCGATTCAGGGGCGGATGCTGCGCCGAATTTCGACCATGTGGAGCAGGTGCCGGTGGAGCTTGAGGCTCAGGTCGAGCATCTGGTCGAGGGTTTCGACCAGAAAGACATTGCGGTAGGCGTAGTTGTTGTCCCTGATCTTGGATTTCACCAGGACGCGGGCGTTCCGGGAGTCCTTGATCCCCTTCGCGTCGGCCTTGGGGTCTTTGCAGTCGTCATCGATCAGGACGACAACGTAGCGGTCGGTCTTGAGGTTGCGCACTGCCTCCAGGATGCTGAAGCCGATTTCGCCGAGGGAACCCACCGCAGTCGTCTCGTCGGTCACCGGAAAGAGGATGATCTCATCCTCCAGGAGATGCTGGTTTTCCTCGATGGCGTACTCGGGCTTCCAGTCGTCCTTTTGCGGGTTGTAAAACCGGATGCCCTCGGCATCGTAAACATCGATGAAGGGCTTGCGCCATTGCGAGTGCCCGCAGGTGCCAAAAAGCCCAATGATGGGCGCACGGGGAAACGGATCACTCATGGCCAGTTTTACCTATAAAGTGATCCTACTCGATACCTTCGGTCAAATCCAGACTAAGCGATCCGACGGGCGGGCGGGCGTCAGGGCCGTTCGCGTCCGACGACTTGGGGGCCTAGCTCACTCCAAGTACGTCCTCGCTCGATCGCGGAAGGATCGATGAGGCTCTTGGCGCTTTCGGCGTCTTGAGCTTCTTTTAGCTCCTTGAAGAGGGTGGTGGGACGACTGTGCCGCTGGTGGAGCCAAGCGTGCTTACTGTTCAAGAAGACGTTTACGGTGGTCTCCCGGAGGGATTCAAGGGCAAGGCACTCGGCTTCCTGGATGGCCGTGGCGAGCCCTTCAGGAGTGAGCGCTTGCAGGGTGCAACGCATGCTGGGAGGTGTACCAGGTGAAATACCGTTCCACGAATTGGCGTCTTCGTTGGTCGTGATTTTGATTCCGTCACCGCCTTCCGCGGGAATCCGAACAAAGGTAAGGTCGAGATGGGCGAGGTGAACCTTGCCGCCGAGCTGGAGAATTTGAAGGAGGATGTCCTTCTGTGTGCTGAGAATCGAGAGTTCCTTTTGCACACCCTGCATGAAGCCCAGTTCGTGATTGAGCCACTCCTTGCGGCTGGCGTCTTGTTCGCCGGCGGTCCGTTCGGAAAGGGTTTGTATTTCCTGTTGAACGCAGTCGCGGATTTCTTTTTCGATCTGTGGGTTCATGTCGTTAGGGTACAAAAAAAGGCGCACAATGCGGATCTTTTCTTTGCGCATTCAGGGATACTCCAATTTCAGTCGCTTGAGGACGTCAGCCTCAACCAGGTCGAACGCCTGGTAAATTCCATCGTTCGTGAAGGGCTTCCGGTAACGCAGAAGGCCGTGCTCATCGAAGATCTGGATGACGTTGGTGTCCGCCCCTTCGCGGTAGTTGGCGCCCACGGTGATTTCGAGGGTAGTGAAGGTGATGCGGCATTCCGCCTTGAGCAGACCGAGCATGGGCCGGGTGCCAAGCTTGCGCATGAGCGTGATCTCCTGGCGGAAGTCCTCGAACCGGGCGACGTCTTCCCGGATGTCGGCCTCGGCGCGCAGTGGGCGCTCCAGTTCTGCTCGCCATGAGCGCAGGTTATTGGCGAGGTATCGGGCAAGCATGGCTTGAAGTATAAGTTGGCCGCCATGAATTCAAGCATAACGTGGCCCAAACGGACATCTTATGCCTTAAGGCCCAGATGCCCTGTCACGCGAATTCCGGGGAGCTTGCCAGAGATGCTCCGCTTGAGCAGATCGGCGATTCCCTTCTCCCCTGGAGAGAAGGAGCCCACCAGGGTCTTGTCGCCGATCTCGCAGGTGTAGGTGACCCCGCCAATGGGATTGGCCTGGAACTTGGAAAAGGACGTGAGCCCCTTTTCGACCTTAAGGTGGGTCAGCATGACGCCAGCGAGCGCGTGGGTGACACTGATCTCGTGCTGAACGCCATCGCGGACAAATTCCGTTTGGTGGTTCACCGTGACGCCTTCGCCCGCCGGCAGGGTCTTGCGGGGAAAATTCGCGTACTTCAGCGCACCGATGGCATCCGCGAAGCAAAGCTTGGCCAGGCGAGACTCCGCCTTGGCCGGATCCACCTGCGGCTCCGATTTCTCTCCGGGAGCGCCGGGAGTCGGGATCGGCTGGGTGTGCTTGACCTCCGGCGATAACTTCAGACCGACGAGACTGCGCATCAGGTCGACCATGGTAGGGGCATCGACCTCACGAATCATCATCTTCGTCTCGCCGGTCGCCGGGTGGTAGCGCACGCATTCGATCTGGTCGGTCTCCACCTCATCGAAGCGGACCCATTGATGCTCTCCGTTTTCACTGCCGATCGCGTGAGTTACCGCGCAATGGCCGGAATCCCGCTGGACGATGGTGAAGGAGTGTATCGCCGAGTCCACGATCAATTCCTCCACCGCAACGACCTGGCCCCCATCCCGATGAATCTTCGTCGAAGGGAAGTACAGCCCCTGGAGAAGGTGGACTGCCGCCAGGAATGCGGCATTGGGTTGAAACGAGTTGGCCGGCTGGGAGAAAAAGACAGTTTTGGTATTCATGGTTTGGAGGATTTGAGAGGTTGGAGCCTAAAGAGATAGAGAGGGCCGGCTGGGAAGATTTCGGCCCAGGACGATGCAGGGGATTTGCAGTTGCCCAATCCGGGCGTAGGCGTGGAGGCGATGGAATCCCTCCAGGACGTGATAGCGGTTGTAGGACCGGCGAATGACGAGCGGCGGGAGCTTACCGCCATTCTCCAGAAACCGGGCGTAAGCACGCGCGGAGACGTCATTGACGTAATCCCGGGCCGCAAGGTCTCGCTTGAGCAAACTGGCCTTCAGGACAACATAATAGGCCCGATCGCAACCATGAATTTCCCCAAGGGAATCCCCGTCCGTAATTCCGTTGGCGGCATAATACTGCAGCACCCAGTCGCGCAGCATCCGGTCAGGGGATCGGACGTCGAGATGGGAGAAGGACGGCTCATTGGCAACTGCACCGCGCTCCAGGTAGGCTTCCTCGGCAGGCTGGAGCAGTCGTCGCAGAAGCACATCTCGCCACGCCTCAGCCTTCCCGCGCTCAACTTGGAGGGTGTAGCGACTCCACTCCTTCGACCCCGAATGCCCGATCATCCGTCCCATCTCCATACCCATTTCCCGCTCGGCCAGCGTAAGGGCCAGGGGAAACGGTGAAAAATCGTCGGAGGCGCCCTCAATCTTGATTTGGAGGCAGTTGTCCGGACCTGCGGAAATGTCGATGGTGGGGCAGGTAGCAGTCATGGTGGCAACCCCTAAGATAGGGCCGTCACCGTCCGCCGACGGGCCTTAAACCACCGCGGAGAAGGTCTGCATCACCCGGTCAAAGACCAGGTTCTGGGAGGGCGGGCAGCCATCGCGGCTTTTGACCACGCGCAGGCGGTGCTGCCTGGAGTCGTCGTCAAAGGTCAGAACCATGACGTCGGTGCAGCTATCCTCCACGGCCACCACCTCGCCCACGCCTTGCGGCAGGGGATCCCGGTTGGCCTGCTTGCTCATGAAAAGGACGAAGTTCTGCTGGAAGGCCAGCTTCACCATGTCGCGGTCCAGCAGGATCACATAATCCCCGCGCGTGCCCTGCCAGTTCTTCGGCGGGAGGTAACCGTAGAGCCCGTCGATGATGACCGCGGCGGGCTTGGCTTCCCGCACGATCTCCTTGAGGGTTTCCGCGTCGTCGATGTCGTTGTAAATCGTGACGCCCATGCCGGCGAAGCGTTCGATGACCTCCGCGGGCATTGGCATGGGCGAAAAGACGAGCGTTTTGCCAACCATTCCGGACGCGCGTGCGATCTGCGCCAAAAGGCTGGTGGCGCCGGCACCGGACGGGGAAAGGATACCAATGGCTGCCTGGGAGCCCGGCTTCAGGGAGACGAGGCCGTCGAGGATGTCCAGGCCGGTCTTGAAACCGTCACCATTGTCGGGAGTGGTAGTATCCATGACCCCAAGTTAAGGCGATGGGCGATTGTTTTCAATGGGGGCCAATGTGTCGATTGTGCCATGCGTGTGACAAATGCGTGCCGGGGCGATTTGTGATTGGCAGAATCGAAGGGGATACATACGGTGCGCGCCCATGAATCCGCACCCGTACATCACCCTTCACCCGAAGGCCGGCCCGGCGACCCGCAAGTACCTGCGGCGCCTGGTGTCCCAGTTCCTCCATTTCCACTTCGACATCATGCAATCCGAAGCCAGCGTCCTTGATCCTCTGCGCCCGGAATACCGCATGGTGGCGGCAAGGGACCTGGCCATCTGGATCGACGGCGAGCCCGCGGTAGTAACCACATCGCCATGGCAGGCCCTACTGCTGGACCTGGCCCTGCGCTACGAGGCGGCCTTCACGGAAGAAAAGGAGCCAGAGTTCCGATCTGCCCTTGCCGAAATGGGGCTGGGGGAATCCGCCAGCGCGGAAATAGCGACGTTCTCCCCTGCGAACTTTCCGTTGCTGCCGGCAGTCGACGCCAACGAGTTCATGCGCGCAGCCCTGGAACTCAACCTGACGGCCACGGGAGCGATCATGCTCACCGACTACATCAATTTCCTGAGCGCCCCGGACGCCCGCCAGCGGCTGATTCCCGAGCGCTATCTCGACCGCGAGACGGTCAGGTTGTTTTTGGGTATAGCGCCATCGTCTCGCCCTCGGTCTCCTTGATGACCTTTTTCTCGCGCAGCCAGTAGTAGAGCTTGCGGACATCTTCCAGTCCGAAGGCTTGCCCGCATTCGGGATGTTCGCTCATGGCGGCGTAAAAAGTTGCAGCGGTATCGAGAGTTTGGCCATTGGCCACCAGTCGGTTGTAAGCCTCGAAGGCTTTTTCGGTTTGGTCCATAAAGTGGGATGGGGAGGGTACGATTCACCCGGAAAAAGGGCGAGCATTTCCCGAGAAATTTGTTACTGCCAGGGCGTTCCGAGGGGGATTACGCCAGTTGGTTGCGGGAGACAACGTACCACGGCCATTTTGGATGGTAGAAAAGTAGCGCGCAGAGGCCGCTAATCGCCCCGATTAACCCCACCCCAACGATAACGTAGACTGCCGTGAAGTCGTGGTCACTTCCCGGGGAGGGGTGAAAGAGAAGGGCAAGGAGAGGGCAGACACCGAACGTGCAAAGTCCCGCGAGCACCATGTCCTGGCGGCGCTCGTGGACGCGCAGCCCGGCGAGCACCTGCGGCAGAAGGTCGCTTCCCCGCTGGAACGAGGGAAGAGACAGGAATCGTCCGGGGCCAAGGTAGACGCGCCCACCGGTGGTCAGGTGGCGTTCCAGCCGCTCGCGGTCCTCGGTCTCCAGGGTTTCAGGGGCAACATCGATGGTGATCTGCTCGCGCTTGCCGCCGGACTCACGGAAGAAAATAATCGTCACGCCGGTGATCGTATGGGGGAACATCGCCCCGCGCAAGGCGGACTTCACCGCGTGGATCTGCCGCTTACCGGCCCTCGGTCAGTCCGTAGCCCGTCGAGGCTCCAGTCGACATGTTCACCTTGGGGAGGTGAGGCACCTCCGGCAGATCGGAGCGCTCCCGTCGAATATCCTTGGCGGGCACCGTCGCCACGGCTGCCACCGGCGCCTTCTTCTCTTCCGCGGCAACCGGGGGAGGAAACGCCTGATCGAGCTTGGCCAGCCAGCGCTTTCCACCGGCGATACGCTCGCGGTAGTGATTATCGGCCTCAACGGGATCAAAGCTGGTCGGACGTTCCATCCGATCTTCCCCGTCGCGGGCCAGTTCGCTTTCGTGGTAGGCGACAAGCCTCGATATCTGCGCCCGCATGTCCCCCGCTACGGGAGCGAACTCCGGCCTGATCTCAAGCTTGTCGAGGGATTTGTAGTTGTAGGCGTCCCCCAGCCGGTTTCGGCCTACCTCTTCGCCCGGTTCCAAAAGATTATGCGGCGTCATCCACCGTGCCGGGGTTTTGTCGGGATGAAGGCTTAGGCTGGCTCCCAGCGCACTTTGATCGAAGGGACTTTGGCGTTTGTTGAGCATTTCATCGGTTAGCGCCTCTGGGGCAACCCATGAGAGCCGGCCAGACCGGGCCAAGGCCATCAGCACGTTCTCCCCATATCGGCCCGGGACTCTCCAGCCCAGCCTTGCCTCGGTGAGAAGAGGTCGGACAAAATTGCGGATCCAAAAGCCATGGCGCTCGGAGGGTTCTTCCATACCCTTCATGTAGGCCAGGCCGGAGATGCCGTCAAGGGAAGGGCGAGATCATCCTTGCGCTCGGGCAGACTTTATCGCACAGTGCGCGCGCAGGTGTGGCCCGGCGCAATGCCGGTAACCCGTACTTGCTTGCGAAGGGCCGCCGGACTTCTCCTCCAGGCGGCCCTTTCTCTTGCCCCGATCAGACTGCGGAGACCGCCGGACGAGACCCGGTTTTATTCTGTGCAAAGGGGTTCGGCTCCGCCTCGCCCTTGGGATGGCGGGACTCCACCTCAGTCCACAGCGCATCAACCTTGCTGAGAGACTTCGCGTGATCCAGGATTTGGTGGAACATGATTGAGTCCGAAGTCAGCGGACTGGGCGCGGAAAGCCCCATCGCAACTGCCACCTCCATTTGCTTGGCCAGGGGTAATTCAAGGAAATGAACGACGAGCTGATGCGCGGAAACATTCATGGGCTGTGCAGAAAGGCTTACCCCGGATGAGAGGCAAAGACAAGGCACCTGAACCTTACGGCGTCAGGTCTTGGGAAACTGATCGGCCCGGAAGTCCCTTTTCGTGTGATCGACGTCGACTGCCAGTTGCAGCACCTTGCTGGAAAGGGCCAGCCGGTATTCCAGGAAGGTTAGGACGTCACGATCCCCGACGACCGCGCTCGCGCCAAAGCCATAGGGAGCAAGGCTCAGGGTGGGCTGTTCCGACATTCCGGCAATGGATTTGCGCACGAAATCGCGAAAGGAGGCGTCGCTCATTTCCTCGTTGTCGACGTTGCGCTTGAGCGTGGGGAAAAAGCTGTTGGGCGTGGGCTGAGGCTGGGAATGTGACATGGTGATAAGGTAGAGGTTAGAAATTCCCGCCGGTGCCCTTCGAGGCGAGGGCCTGGGCGCCTTCCGGTTCGGCGGTGTAGTTATCGTAGACGCATTCGATCGCCTGCCCAAAGCGGTTGCTCAGTTCCATGTGCCCGTAACGGGCATCATCCACCCGGACGTGGTGGAATTCGGCCATGAGCGTCAGGCCCGCGAACACCCTGACGCACTCGTTGAAGCTGGGGTCAGGCGCCATGCCCACCTCAGGCTGGATCGTCTCCGGGGCGTTGACATAGCAGTCGTAGGTCGCATCAATATTCTGCATCTTGGAGTCGACCAGTTTCATGCTCCCGTACCGGGCGTCGTCCACGTAAATATTGTCCCACCGGCCCAAAGGGGTGCCGGCATCGGAGAAATCCTCGACGTGGCGATCGCAGAAAATGACACGTGCCGGCACCGGCTTGTTTCCCCCCAGTCCGTAATAAAGCGAGACCAAGATCACCAGAAAGAGGCCCACCACAACGAAAAAGGGAAACCACTCGACCATGCCAATCGGTGCATCGGAGGATTTTTTCTTGTAGTAGTCTCCGGAGGGCGCTTCGCGGGTGTGTTGAGCGGGTATCATAAGTCAGGGGTGTTTCAGGTCATCCTACCGCGGAATCTTGTCTAACAAAAGGCCGTCACCGAAATTAGATGCCTCCAGCAGGCGGATCGGACCGCCCTGGAGCTTGGAGATATCAAAGTCCACCCCGCTGTGAAAGGCCCCGACGATGACCAGGTTCTCGGGCGAGATCACGGCTCGGCAGACGAGCTGTCCGCAGCGCCGCAGGCTTTGCTGCCACGTACAGTCACTCCACTGCTCATGGTAGCAGCGGTCGGCCAGCCAGTCTCGAAGCTCGTAGTCATCCGGTCCAAGCTGATCCTGGGGCAGGTGAGCCAGGTTGACCGCGAGGATCACGTGCCATGCGGGATCGAGACTGAAGTAGCAGTAGTTGGCCGCGGCATCGATGGAGCTGGCCAGGTAAACAGCCTGCTGGCTGGACTTGGAGCGCGCCGGATCCAGTCCGGTTTCACGGATGGCAGGCAGCGCCGTCAAGGTACAGCAGTGGTACAAAATTCTATCGGGGCGGGCCGCAGAAGCCTTGCCGGCGGTTTTCGAGGATGTCCTGTGAATCATCCCCTAAGATAGGAAGCGCCTACCGTCCGCCGCGGGCGGATTGGGTGGCGGCCAGCATGGCGTCGGCGCGCTCCACGCTCGCCCACTCGACGACACCGATATGGGTCTGCTGGTTCTTGGAGGAAATCGGGGCGGTGGGATCGCGGCGCAGCTTCCACTGGAGGCAGAAGCGGCCCGAGGAGTCGACCAGGCGCTGTTTCTCGAACTCGAAGGCACCCGGCTTGAAACCAGGGCGAAGGTGCGGGGAAAGGGCATTGCGCGCGCGGGCGATGCGGGCCGCGAGCTTGTCCGGATCGCGGGCCAAGGCCACAGCCATACCTTCAGCAAACGTCAGCACAGGGGGTTCGGAAATCGTGGACATGGTTATCGAGATAGGCCGGCATGCACTTGCTGACAAGGGGTTGAACCCATTTTTGTGAGATTTAAAATGGAGGGTACCGCGGGCAACTCAGGCGCCATCCGGGCAGGCAGCCATGCGGCGAGCATGTCCCGCTGGGCATGGAGGACGCTCGGGGGCATGTTCACGTCGGGTTCCAACACGAAGGGCAGGGGCCGGAGTTTGTTCAAGACCGGCCAGAACTTGCGGCAATCCTCGGTCTGCAAGACATGGTGGGCGCCGTTGGGTTCGACATGCGAAATGTGCAGGTGCGATATCCGGTCCCCGAGGGCGTCGACCAGCGCGTGAGCCACCTTTCCGCTGGGATCCACGGCGAAGGCATGGCCGATATCGAAGCAGAGCCGGGCCTTGGGCAGGCGCTGGAAGAACTTCTGGAGATCCTCCGGGGTCTGGAAGCCCGGACGGGTGGCGTCGAGGTTCTCGATGCAGATGTTGGCTCCGTCGCCGAAAATGCTCCAGTCGTAGTCTTGGTCGGGGTGGAGTACCGCGCCGAGGACGTTGGCGGAATCGACTTTCGCCAGGTAGTCCAGGTAACCGATAACCTCCGCCTGCTTTTTGGGGTCACCCTTGATCTTGGGCAGGTGGATGCTGAGGGTTTTCACGTCCAGCATCTCGACCGCATACTCCCAGCCCTCGCTGGGATGCCACTCCACGAAATCAAGGCCGGTGAGGGGAAATATCTCTCGGGTTTTACGCGAGTCGTTCATGGCGAAGGAACCGGAGGCGGCTCCAATCGGGACGGAGGAAAGCGCGGGCATTCCCTCCAAGTAGGTTGTCACTCGATTGGTGACAAGGGGGCGAGCATCGATTTAGTGCGCTCGACGATCGCGGGGACCAAGGCCGGAAAGCGGTCCGCCGGCTCGTCCGCCACAAAATGGGGCACCACAATCATCCGGTCGCCACCCACGCCGAGGTATTCGAGCTTGCCGACGGTGTACGAGTAATCCGGCTGCTGGTTGTCTATAAAGACACAGCCCGGGCAAGGCGCAGTGGCGTGCAGTATCAGCTTTTGCTCGTAGTAGTCGACCTTGCAGAAATCCTCGCGGGCGATGATGTCCTCCGGGGCAAAACCGAGGCCCTGTCGCTCGTTGCTATTCAGGGCGTGGCTACGGATGCCGGTTGTGAAAAGCTTCACCGGGCCGAGTTTACGCAGTTCGGCCAGCAAGAGCAGGGCGCCGGGCCGCAGAACCTGGAGGGTCTCCCCGCCGTAGCGGAAACAGACGAGGCAGTCATCGAGGTCAACGAAGATCACGCCATGAGATAGGTTCTTGCCGCTCCGGAGGCTACATCCGGTGATGCAACCACTCGACTCGCAGGTTCATGAACAGAAGAGCGCAGCGAATCAGGGAGGCCAGCGAGACCCGATTCTCCATGGCCTTGCAAAGACTCACGATACCAATGCTGCCATACCGGCTGCCGAAAAAGTCGACCAGGTTGTCCTCTCCAAAGCAGCGGGCTAGGAGCGGCGCGTCCGGGGTGCGATAGCCCACGCGAATGTGCGAGCGCCCCGTGTCCATCAGCATTTTCTGATTGGAATAACATGCGGACAAGAGCGTTTCCACGTCCTCCCTGAACAAGCCGGGGCAAATCGAGATGGTGACCTTGTCCTTGAGGGTCATCTCGAAATCCTCCTCGCCATTGAGCTGGAATAGCCAGCCCTTGAAGAGAAATGTGGGAGCCTGGGCTAGTCTCACCGGATGCGCGGTGGCCTGTTCAGTGCGAATCCGATCCACCTTGTCGAAAAGTGCCTCATTGGAAATACGGAAATCCTGCTGGCTGATACATTGCGAGGTGGTGTCCTCACTGAGAAGAAAATGATCTCCCGACGAGGGAACGTCCTCGAAGGAGGCATTCAGGTAGCGCTTGAGAGCCATTTCACGCACCTTATCGCTGGCTTGGATGCCGGGAACTAGAGGTGTCATTGGGGTATGCTACCCGGCGTTCACGATAGAATCAATCGCAGGGCCGCTCCTCTCATAGCGGCGATCAGGCCGTCTTGGTCTTGCTTTCCCGGACGAGTTTCACGTTGGAGTCGAATTCCGACCGCGTCTCCGGTTGGCCGGCAATCCTGACGACTTCTGCCAGAGTTCCTACCGGAGTGCGTCCGCCATGTCGCGCGGCCTGGATGAAAAGGCCCATCACCATCTCGTTCCAGTCACCCTGGGGCAGACGCATGGCGACCGCCTTGTGGTAGCTGGCCACAATATCGTCGCCATCGAGGTGGAGGGTGTACGGGTCACCATGCTCCCGGCAGAGGAAGTGAACGCATCGCGAGTCACCTGCCGGGGTAAGAGGCCAGGTCGCGCTGCCGGCGTGGGAAGCCGCATCGAAGTCGCTCATGCCCGTGGGGCAGAAGTTGGGCGGCGGGCAGTGCAGGCCCTCGATGATTGCGAGGGCCTGAGCCTCGAAGGCGGGATAATCCTTCAGGCAGTCGAGCACGTAGCCGGTCTGCCAGCTCGCGGCGATGAGGGCCGCCAGAAGCGCTCCTTCCGTGGAGTGGTAGCCGGCCAGAAGCTCCTTGATCTCACTGGGCTGTACCCGTGAAACGATCTCGCCGTAGTGGCACTCGGCGATGCCTGCGGGGTAGCGGTAAATCCGCAGGTCCGCATTGATGTCCCCGCCGATGATGTACTCCCCGGTCGGCCCGATCCAGCGGTACCCCTTGTGGTGATCCATGCGGCTTTCCGTGAGCAGGCAGCTCAGGGTCTGCAGGGCCTCGATCTGGGAAAGGAAGCCCTTCTCCTTCCAGTCGGCCCAGGGTTTATCAGCCAGTTCCTTGGCGGCCACGTAGGCCACCCACCCGGTTACGATCGCAATGGGAGGATGGAGCGAAAAGTCTCCCGCGATCGCCCCGGTATCAGCCTGGGCGACGTAGGTGGGGTTCTTGATCCAGGCCCGGAGCGCGAGGGCATCGGTCTTGGTGAGGACGCCAGCATTGACCATCTCGATGAGCTTGACGTCCTCCTCCGTGAAGAAGTGGCAGTCGGAAGCGTAATCCTCGACGGCGGCGTTCTTGATCGCCTCGACTTGATCGGGCGTGAACTTACCCCGGAGGGCTGGCGGCAGGATCATGTATTCCATGGCGGTTTAGGCGGCGGGAGGGGCCGAGACATCCGCCTTCACCCACTGGCCCCAGGGCTTGTCAGTGATGCGGCTGCCGTTGTAAAAGCGGGCCTTGAATTGCACGTCGCAGTCGACGTCGGCAAGCTGCCATGGCGACTTATCGTCCTTGCGCCACCACCAAAAGCCGCTGCTATCCGGGGTCTTCACGATGGGAGATTTTTCGTCGTTTTCCATAAAGGGTAGAAGCGAGATAGTCACCGCGTATCAAATCCGGTCGCGCGCCCCAGACCGAATGCGTCCGCGCGCGCAGGAAACGCCCGTAATCAGGCAGACAAGGCTAACCCCAGCCATGCACGCGCACGCGGTCCAGCCGATCGTCCACAGCCATGAAATGAGGATACTCCACAGGAAGACGCCGAAACAGACGTTGAGTGTCCCGCCCTTCGGCGGAGGCGGCTGCGTCGCCAGGTGTTTGCGCCGAATGAATGTCGCTCCCGCTGCAAACACGTTGAGCAGGGTAAAGACCGTCATCAGTATCAGGAATATCCCGGCCATCAGGCTGTACGGCCCGCACCAGTAGGCCGCGATGGCCAGGAGGGGCAGGAGCCAGATGGTAAGGGAGACATCGATGGTCAGGGTGGTCATCCTAGTCGATCTTGAATTCGGAGCCATCCGGGAGAATGACCGTGGGGAGATCGGGGATAAGTCCCTGCTCGCGGGCGTCGAAAAGAGCCGCGCGCAGGTTTTCCTCGTTGGGCTTGGGCCAGCGAATGGTATCGCAGTCCCCAGCGTCGTAGCCCCGAATTAGTATCACCATGTCATCCGTGGCGGCCTTGGAGTACATCTCGTAATCCGAGGGGCAATGTTCCTTCAGGTAATCGAGGAGAGAGACGAAGAGCCGTCCGTCTTTGACGATCAGCTTAATTGGAGTAACAGTGGTTTCCATGGCGTCAAAGAGATAGCCCAAGCGATCCAGGGGCCTCAGCTAGCCTTACCCGAAGGAAGGCGTTTCTTTTGTTTCGCCTCCGCCACTGCCCGATCCAAACTACCCTGTACCATCCGCATCATCTCTTTACTGTCGCCACAGGTGATTTGCGCGTAAAGAAAGCAGTACGCCTGCACATTATCGTGAAACTCCCCACGCACCGTCCACTCCATCTCCTTGATGCGCCTCTGGTCACGCAGCGAAAACCCCGACATGGAAACAGTGCCTCCAGTCAGGAACACTTCGTTCTTCTTGTAGCCGCAGAGATGCGCAGGGTTCACCAGAGAGGAACGGTGAGACATCCAGCCCATGTCAGACAAGACAGCCTGCAAGGAGGGAAGAAAAAGGGCATCGACCTGAATGGCGTCCCTCAGTCCGATTTTCAGGCTTCCATTTTTCTGCAGAATAGAACCCCAGGTGAGTTGAGCGTGGGTATTGCCGGAAATCTTGGTAAAATCCCCCGGCAGGCTGGAGGAATCCACTTCCGACAAAGTCTCCATGCCGCTGAAAACCAGTGACACTCGCCCACCCCGGAGCACGCGAAAAGCCAGGAGCGCCCGAGGATTAACCCATACGCTGCCGGCCCGGAAATAGTGCCGCTTGGCGTACATGGCAATGGCTTTGTTCTGTTTGGGGTCAAGGACGTGCCGCACCGGTCCAAGCGTTGTGGCCACCCATCCTGATTTTTCGCGCGCCAGCAGGTAGGCGTAGGCCAGGTAGATTTCGCCATCAGGCGTTCGCGGCCCCTTGGCCGATACCTTTAGCCAGACGTCATCTTCCGTTGCATGCCCGGGATTGTTATTGGTGGTGGCAGTCATATCCGGAGTTTAGATAGCCACATCAAACAACCGGCAGCACAGATGAAAAAGCTCTCCGGTCTCTTCGCGGGACCGCCCAACCTTGAGCAGTTTCACCCGGATCAGGCGCACGCCATCCTGCAGCTTGGACCAACTGTTCTCGGCCTTGGTTTCCCGGCGAAGCAGCTCATAAAGCCGGTCGGTCCTATCCTTGGCCACGGCAAAATTGGCGCAGGTCACGGCATGATTCAGGTCGGCCAGCCGTTCGGCCAGTTCGATCTGGTTATCCCGGTAGTAGGGGCGGCTTTCCAGTTCGCATGCCAGCTCTTCCATGGTCCGTAGGCAGACATCATGGAAGTCGTGGTCGAGAAGATGTCCGTTGAGGATGGGCATGACTTGATTATGCGGTAAAGGTGTCCTGGAATCAAACTACTCCGGCGGCAGTCCGCGATCCTCCCGGCTCCGGGTACGGTACAGGCTTACCCAGATCACTTTCCTCAGGGAATGAGCCGGCCCGTAAGCCTGGCGCTTCCAGTGAGCACGGCGGACCTCATCGAAGCGATCGGGACCATCGCCCGTTCCTGAGGTCGCTGGCCGGGGCGTCCTGAACACCGGGCGCCCGATGAACCTCGGCTCCCAGAGTTCGGTCTTGGTGATCTCGCCCTTGCGGTTGGCCTGGGCCTTGCGAACGAGAGTTTCCTCGCCAACTTCATCCGGCACCCACCCCAGCACCATCACGATGTTGACGGCCAACCGCAGAAGGGCCTCTGCGTCGCTCTGCGGAAAGGTCTCGCTGCCGCCACCGATCGCCCGGAAGTTCTGGACCAACTTGCCCAGTGTCTCCGCATCCCAGGCGGTGAAGACTTCCACCGGCGACTCTCCTTCGATCTGGGCCTCGATGTAAATGGATGCCGGCGCCTGCACGGTCACCGCACTTTGCCAGTAAGGGGGCCTCTCGGCAGTGGCATACCGCGATCGGATTTCCTCGACCATCTGCCGGTCGATCGAGATGGCGATCTCCTGCTTCAGGAAGGCGATCGTGAGGCGTTCCACCCGGCCCTTGCCAAGGGTCAGCATGCCCTTGGGCAACCAGACGTTGAATGCCGGGTAGGGAGAGCGGATATCCTCGATCGGGGTATCGCCGGGAGGCTCGGTCTCGCCAATGGCCGCACCAATGTCCTCCCCGATAAAATAGGTAGGAAAGTTGTTCTGCTTCAGCAGGTGGAGGGCCGCGAAGAGGATGGCGCCGGAATCGACGATATGGTAGTTGCCGCCGGAGACCATCTCGCGGCTGTAACTCTTCATCTGGCCCAGGCTGGCAATGACGCGGCCGAGGTCGAAAAGAAAGCCGGACCCGGGATGCGGGTACTTCGAGGTTACCGCCTGGGGCAGCACGAACCGCTTGGGCTCCAGCCACGCCCGGGTATAGGGAAGGGCCTCGCTCAGTATCCGGTAGGAATCGCGGTCGTCATTCACGACTGCCCTTGGTTCGCGAGCAGTTGCTCGATGGACGGCAGGGGCGGAAGCTCCTTGGGCTGGCGGGCTGTCCCGTCATCCTCGTAGAAATCCCCGTGTATCTCGTGAAAGAGGCCGTGGGTATCCAGGATTTTACGCACCTCATCGGGTGTCAGGGAGCGGCTGACGAGACGGTATATTTCCTCGCGGGAGAGCCGCAAAGTCAGCGTCTTGCCGTCGTAGTTGGCCGTCCGGTAGAAGAACCCCGGCTGGCCGGAAAGCTCGCTGGTGGTGCCGGGTTGCGTTAAATGCGGCAGCCCCTTGAAGGCTTCGACCGTGATGGTATTGGGGCAAAAATGGTAGCAGATTGTCCCAGTTTCGACCTCGATGTAGAGGTCGTAGGGGACGCCAGGAGAAGCGAGATTAACGAGGCGTGGCACGGCAAAAGATAGGTTCCCGTAGGATACCGCCAGGTCTACCCAAAAGCCAACCTCGGCCCATCACAACTTCTGTATCCAGCCTAAGCGGCTGAAGAAGGCCATTCCGACCCTGGGTGCTGAACTACTTGCCGTTCCCGCCCTGCTGGTTCTCCCGGTCAGGCTGCGGGCCGGACACCTTGGGTATCTTGCTGGTGTCGGGGATTTCCGGGAGCGGGCGAAGCAGCCCGTCGGCAATCATGGACTCCGTCGACGGCAGGCCCGCCTTCCTGGAAATGGCCGGCAGATCCGCGATCGCGCCGGATGGGGTGGACGTAGTGGTGCCCAGTGGGTAGGAAAAGTTAGGGAGTGCTTCCATCACTTGGAGAAGGAGCGCATTCGTGTTCAGGGTGGGCGTGCCCTCTTTACCCTGATTGAAGATCGCCTCATGGATCTTCTCCTTGGAAACGAAACCAAGGTCCTCCGCCCGTAGCACGGCCAGCATGGTGTACGGGTTCTCGCCGCAGACCTTGTGGAGGCGGGTGACGTCCTGGCCAGCAATGAACATGGCGTCAAGGGCGTAAAGAGGTCCCATGGCGCCGGTGATGTTGTCCTTGTCAGTCGACGCCTTCAAGGAAACAATCTTGTTTAGTATCGCCTGAGCTGCCGGGTCGGAGCGTCCGAGCTTTTGGATCGCCGTCTCGACGCCGTCACTATCCTCGATTAGGCGGGATGAAGTCGCCAGCCCCTTGGTGGCATTGAAAGCCTCACCCGCGTCCGCAAGCTTTGCGTCGGATTTGGTCAAAATGGGAAAGACGTTCTTGATGATCCGCTCTCGCCGGGCATCGGGATGCTCTCGCGGCGTGGCCGGTGGAACCGGAGGTGTGTCTTGCCCATGGGAAAAGACACCGGTAACCCTGGATTTGACGGATTGGAACCATTGAATGATTTTGTTCATAATTCGTCCTGCACCCTCAGTTAGGGCTAATCGAGCTTCGCGTAAACCGACCGAAGACCACATCTCTTGGCCCGAACGAAACCTTTTTGGTGCGGAACGCGCGCTTCGGGAGTCAGCCGGTTACCCTTAGCGGCTCGCCATGCTTACGCAGGAACTTGTCGATCCGTCGCGCCGTCCGGTGAACGCGCTTGCGGGCAACGCGGACCGCATCGAAGAATTCCGTCTTCGTCATCACGGCCATCCCATCGGAAATATAAGATCCGTCCTGGAGATCGCCGATTTCCCGGAGTAGTTCACGCAAAAGCGGGACAGTCTCCTTCGCGCAGTCGCTAGTTTTGATGGCCATGAGAATTAAGACTTCCGCATGTTCCGCTTGAGCACCTTGGCGGCCATGGCGTATGCCTCGCCGGGTGTCGGGCCGAAAGCGGATGCGGCGTTCAGCAGGTCGCACGAGGCGTCGTGATTCTCAAAGAGGCTGTCGTCGACCCCATAGTTGCAGGCTTGGCTGTACTCGGCCACGTCGACCTCGACGCCCTCGGGAGTGATCTTCGCGTCCCCGTCCTTGACGATACCCTCAGCGTTGATGAGTTGGCTGCGGACTTCCACCGGGCGAACCAGGTCGGCGACGGCGATGCGGGCAGCGCGGTGATAGCGGGCTATGACCGCCAGGTGAGGGCGGAGGGCCTCGGCGTCGGTCGACCGGGTGCGCCAGTGAACCCACCACGCATCGGTGGCCTTTTCCAGTTCGATCGCTGCCGCGGGAGAAAACCCGTAGCCGAAGCCGTACTCGATACTCGATGCGTTCGGGGTCACGCTCAGGACCAGCCCGGGCTCAGGCGTGGTAAGGCGCCAGCCCCCCATCAGGTCCTTGCCGTCGTCAGTCCCACACTGCGGATAACCCAAGCGGCGTATCAGGTAGACCGGAAGCGTGGCGTAAGTGGCCCTGGGAAGCACCGCGCGAACGATGTCGGCAATCTTGAGCGACCCGCTGCGCACCCGGCTGGAATACTCGAAAGCCTCGGCATTCTTGGTCTGGAAGCCGGCGTCGACGACCCGGGAGGGCGTGGCGCCCTTGACGTCACCCTCCGTCGTCAGCAGGCCCAGCCGCGCGCAGTACATCTCATAGTCGAGAGGTAAAAGCTTGCGAATGATCCGGCCCTTGAGCCTGCCGCGAGTGATCTGCCATTCCCCGTAAGGGATTTCCTTTGGCGAGGACTGGCGGAGCACGAACTTCGCGGCATGGTCGCCGGAAAGCGTCATGCGTCCATCCTTGCGGACACTGAGCACCTTGAGGGTATTCCAGTCCTCATGGAAACTCGACTCCACCACGGCCTGATCGCCGGTCTTGAGTTCCGTCCGGTGGACGCGCAGGCGTTCCTTGCGGATAGCGCGCTCCGAGGCGGACACCAGCTTGCGGCCCCGTGAAAAGAACCGGCTCTGGTTGGCCTCGACCCAGTGCTTGATGCCGCGCGCGGCAGATATCTCGTGAACTTTGTGGATGGTCTTCTCCGTGAAGAAAAACACCCGCTTGGAGCCAACCGAAGCCCGGAGAATGGCGAGCACTTCATCCTGCATGGCGCGCCACTTCCGGTGAAGCGGCAGGGCGCTGGTCACGAGTTCGCCCTGCAGGCGGGAGTAAATCTCGTCGAAATCCTCACGCGACCCGGCGTTCACCTTGTCCATGTACTGCCGGACCGAACCCAGGGTGTAGAGAAAACGGAAAAGGGAAGCCTCCGGACGGGTGAGCCACCTCATCTTGCTGCGGTACTCAGGGAGGGCAGGATAAGCGTCTTGACGATGGGCGAAGAGAATCTCAAACATAAAGCTCAAGATAGACTCCGGAGACTTACGGGGTTTGGCCGGCCAGGAAAGGCGTCCAAGCCACGGGAGTCCCATCCTTGCGCCAAAAAATGTAGACCCGGTACCGCGGGTCGATCTTGGCGTTACTGGCGATCGCCGCATCCGATTGTTCCTTGGTCAGGAGGCCCTGCCGGCACAGTGCGCGCATGAATCCGTCATAGTCCGCTGGATGGGAAGCCTTCCAGGCCGGCGAATTCACATCGATCGCGAGCGCCGGGGCCGGCCTGGCCGCCGAGAAGCTCCGGTGGACCGCCACCAGGGAAATCAGGGTACAGGCTCCGATCCACACGGCAAAAGCCGCCATGGCTATCCACGACTGGGTATCGGTGCCGCGCAACGGCTTGAGCGAAAGGGCCATTCCCCCATCCTAAGGGGACGAAGCCGGTATCACAAGGCCCCGCTGGGAGAGGGCGCGCTCCGGATTACTTCACCACAACCAGCCCGGTTTCGTCATCGACCCGCTGGCCGCCGTAGCCCTTGGCGAAATAGTCGGAGTGACACGCACCGTCCACAACCACCTGGGAGTAGCGCAGGGGCTCGCTCGCATCCGCGCCCATGTGCTTTTCGTAGTCGCCCGAGACGTAGTATTTGGCCAGGCGCTGAGCCTCCTTGATCGTGTCACTTGGAACGACCATGTCACACTGGCGGTCGAACACGGCGGTCTGGCTGGTGGCGGCGAGAACTTCGATCTTTTTGCTCATAAGGGTCATGGAATGGAGTTGGTCCGAATTAGGCCGCCTTGGAAAACAGCCGGGCCATCGCCGCTTGCTGAGCGATGTTCTGCTCGGCCACCCGGCGGTCGAGCTTGCCGTTCACCACGCCGTTGAAGTTCCAGGCGTCTCCGAAGGGGATGTGTCGCACATGGGCGTAGCGGGAATCCACCTTGGTCACCAGGTAGAGGGCGTGGCCATCGGCCACCTGGAACTTGAGCAGTTTCCCGACCGGGCCAGCGTTCTGATCTGACAACGCCTGCACCTTCTTGAAAATCTCGTCTTCACGGCGAAGTCCCGCCATGAATTCCGGTCCCGGCTGCGCCTTGCCCATGGAGTCGATCAGGGAGAGCATCTCCTGGAGGCTGTCCGTCGCCGCAGTGGAAGCGACAGGTGTCGACACCGGCGAGCCAGCGGCCTTACCCAGGCTTTCCTTCACCTGCTCGATCGGGGCGGCGAATCGCTTGCCGTCCGGCTGGCGGGTAATCTGCACCTTGGCGCCACCGCGACGTCCCGCTTCCATGCCAACGATCTTGTAGGTCTGGCGTCCAATGGCAATCTCCCGGCCAAAATCCCCCTCGCTCAGGCCGCACATCGGCGCCAGCTTCAGGAATTCTCGTTTGGCCGCCTCCTCCGCGGAACCAACCACCGCCTCCATGGTTGCGACAAACTTGGAACCATCCGCCTCGTAACGCATGCCACCGAGGGAAAGGGTGATCCCGTATTTGGCCTCGACGGCCTTATGGGCAGCGACCAGATCGGCGCGGATTTGATTGAGGAGGGACTTGCTTGCGAGGTTGCTCATTTCAAAGAGATAGGGCGATTGTTGCAAGCTGAAGCCTACCACGCAATTTCCAGTTCCCCTTTCCAAGAAATATGGCTTTCGTCGTTGAGGGTGAAGCCCCGTTTCTCCAATTCTACTTTCGCGCTTTCGACCAGCTTAACCACCGGGATGCCAGCGGCATTTTCCGTCATGGGTTCCTTTAGAAAAGGCGGGTGAAAGATACCTTCCTTTCCCAGCCGGATGGCATCCGAGGTGCGACCAATGCTAGCGACGGCCATGACCTGGAGGAGCATGACCTTGACCAGATCGTCGTCGGTGGCATAAGCCATCCGCTTGGCGCGCATGATCTTCAGGATGGATTGGGAGTTTACCTCACTGGGCAACAGCTCGATAAACCGAAAAGCATCTTCGTGCGTTTCGGGGCAAGGCCACGACAACTCGGCGTAGTCGTCGAGTTTGGCTTGGAATCCCAGCTTCACCAGGGAGCGCTCGGAATCGCGCAGCAGCCGGGTGTAGCTCAGGCCGGTGTCAGTGGCCAACCCCATTCCCATGCATTCCTCGAAAGAGGAATCGCGCGAAAGGGGGAAAGAGTAACCACTGCCGTTGATCGTCGCGCAGGCGTAGATGTTGAGCAGGCAACCATCGACGATCTGCCTGTGGGTCACCGTGGTCTCATCCCATGCATCGGTCATATCTCGGGCCGCCCCGGCGTCGAAGTTGCGGAAGTAATCCTTGGCAGCGGTGGAAGGGGTCATGCGCGGGACATTCTCCTTCTGGTTCGCTTGTCCCAGTAAATCTGCAGATCACGATCGCCGCAGCCATGCTTATCAATGTCGACAGCGAAGCCTCGGGCCTCCAGCCGGGCCTTGGCGCCGGCGATCAGATCGTCGACCCGGACGCCGGCCCGGTTCCTTTTGAGCCTGTCGAAGTTTTTCGGGCACTCAAAGATTCCGTCGCGTCCAAACCGGATTTCGTTTTTAGGTAAACCGTCAGCCGCGCAAACCATGATGGCGGTGAGGGCGATCTTCTCGACAGCGTCAAGACCGGCATACTCAATGCGATTGGCCCGCATGATCTCCGTGAGGGCCTGGGCAGTGACCTCGTTGGGGAGCATCTCGATGAACCGGTAATCCATCTCCTGGATGGACGGAGTGGGCCATGAAATATGGACGTCTTCATCGATCGTGCAAACAAACCCGCGTTTCCTCAGTTCTCGCTTAGCCCTCACCGCCAGGGGGCCGTAAGGGGAGTCCAAGAAATTCTCCATTTCCTCGAAGGCCAGCCCTACCTTATTGGTGTCCTCCGCTTCTGGGGCCATCGCGGTTCGGTAGGCATTCCAGAGGCTGCATTCGACGAGTTTTTCGCTGGTAAAGGGGGTGATTTTATATTTCCGAACCAGCGCCCGGGCGGCGTGGACATCAAAGGTCCGGAAATACTCCTTGGCGGCGGTGGAAGGCTGCAGGGCGGAGAGGGTGGTGGACATAAGCGGGATTATTCCGGACGTTCCTCATCGCCGGGCACCGTGAGGACGGTGATTCTCAGGAGGTAGCAGGCGAGCAGGACGCAGCCCGCGAGGTCGAGGGCTGCGAGCTGGGCGACGGGCCAGTGCGTGAAAACGAGGGAGCACGCCCCCAGGCCGGTGGCAAGGAGCGTGGCGCGCTCCAGGGGTCGCTGGAAAGGCTGCCGTAGGTTGAGCAGGATCAAGAGGAGAAAGACCCCGTAGTGGGTAGCGCCCGGTCCCGCGAGGGGGTGGTGCAGGCTCCAGAGGGTTACCCCAACCAGGCAGGCCGCTGTTGCAAATGCGATGAAGAGGGAAATGCGGTGGCGTAGCCGGTCCATGGGGACAGTCTACCCTGGGAACCTGGAATCTTCCACCCTGAACCGCTTTCAGTCGAGGGAACGCACAGTGAAAACATGGCGGGCAAACCTTATTCCCTGCGGGAGGACCGCTAGATCGCAACAATATCGCGGTCCCGCTCGTCGCAGGGGACCGACCGGACATTAACCCGCACGCCACCATCACGGGGTTCCCACTCCAGGGTATCGCGCAGGCGCTTGAGCGCGTCCTGTTCAAAGAGGGACAGGTAAACGGAACTTCCATCGACGAAGGTCATCTTGGTGTGGCCCCAGCGGTAAATCCGTTCCGGGTTGAAGAGAGCCCCGCTCCTGAACTTGAGCCACCCCTTTTGCAGAAGCATGACCCGGAGCTTGCCGTGGAAGGCCCGGGCGACGTCGTGGGTCTTCCGGCCCGCGTCCAGCGTGCCATCGACATGGAGGAAGGCCGCGTCTTCCGTCAGGCGCACCCACTCTCCGGTGCGTATCCGTATCAGGCGCGCGGCAGCGATAAACGGAATGACCACCGCGCGGTTGGCGCTGATCGTGTTGGTCGCTCCATCGGTCTCGATGAAAAGTTGGTGTCCCTTGAACTTAATGGAGAGGACGCGGGTTGGATTGACCCAGACCTCGCCTACGAGCACCCAACGGCGCTTGGCATGGAGTTGGATTCTTTCCCAGGAAGAGGAATTCGTCAGTATCTTGTCGCTGTCGGAGTGGGATAGAATCCAGTTCCGGTCCGACGGGTTGGGCACCGCCACCACGATATCATCGAGGCGGACCGACTTGGTGGGCGGAGGGTAAATCTGGCCAATTACAGTCTCGGGCATAAGGGCATTTTCCCCGGTAGGGAATGGAAAGTCAAACCTGACGACTGCGCATCAGCAGGCGCTGAAAAACCCGGTGATGTTCTGCAGGTTGGCCTGGTCGACCCTCACCGCGTCGTCGTGTTTGCGCTGGGCTGCCGCCAAATCCGCCTTCAGCGTCGCCGCGGCGGCTTGTTCCACCGCCTGATGCAAAATCTTGCCGCGGGCGATGACGAGCGGCCCCAGGTGTTCGCGGAAGGAATGGATGCGTATCAGTTCCAGGATTTCACGTTGGGCGTCGGTCAGGCCGAAGCTGTGCATGATGTTTCTTACCGTGACGATATCATCGAAGCGCTCGACCACATACTCCTGCACCCCGACGATCCCGTCCCGCTCCGGCGTATGCTCCAGGCCCGCATCCATCAGGTAGCAGTAGCGCTGGAGACTCGACGTCGTCACGAGCCGCGAGGAACGGGATTCGCTCTCGAAGGTAAGTTGAAACAGGAGGTCCAGCTTACCCTCCGCCTTGGCTGATCTCACGAGGTTGAAAAAGGGATGGTTATCCCGCCCGGAGGTATTCCAGGCAGCGTAGCAGTCTTCGATGGAAGCAGTGGACGTGGCGGTAGCGGTCATAAATGAGGAGGTCATCAAGATAGATTTGCGGAGTGTTGAAGATCCCGCGATCTTGCCGCGCCGTTCAAGCGCACGATAGCCCGGAAATAACACTGTGGTTCAAAGAACCTCCGGGAAGAGGTGCGTTTGGCTGCGAATGTTGGAACGAGACGCAACCTGGCCTTCCGACCGTGGCCGGGAGGCTTTCTAGTTGAAATTCAAAGAACAGGGAGGCCCATCTTAAACCATGGGCCTGACTAAATCCAGGGCGGTGATCGGCGTGATCTTCTTGGCTGCGCACACCACATCATCGACGAAGCGTTCGCGCGCATCCGCATCCGGGAAGACCTCGGCCTGCGTGGTGTGGGCGCTCACCAGGTTGCGCACCCCGTAGGGGTCATGGATGCCGTGGGCTTTGGCGTCCGCGCCGGCCAGCTTGAGCCTCCACTGGTAGAGCACCCAGCGCACGGCCCGCGTCTCGATCGGCAGGGCGGCGTTGAGAATCGTGACATAGCGCTCCTCGTCGCCCGGGCTCACCCGACACTCGTCGGTATTCCCGGCCAGCTCCAGGCGCCGGCGCTCGGCCTTGGCCCACTGGGCCTCGGTCACCCCTTCGGGGATGCCATCGCGGGCGATCTGGACCATCGGCCCATGCTTCAGAAAGACATCGAAGTAGGATACGTGTTCGCTGGTAAGCTCGCAGAAAAGTTTGTCTCCCGCCGTGATGAGGGTGACGCTGCACTCGACATGCCGGGAGCCCAGAGTGTCAGCACCGTATCCCTTGTCATGGTCAAACTGCAGGAAGGCCGTGGCGGCGGCCAGGGCGCCATCGCCGCGCAGGAAGAAAGGTTCAAAGCGGGGATCAATCTTCCCGGTGATCTGGTGATGGGTGATGATCTGCTCGGCGATCGAACCCAGGAGGTTGTAATAGATGTTGTAGAGCTGGGCCAGCATGATGACCATGGTGCCACCTTGGCCACCTTGAATCCCGCGGAGCTGAGACATGCCGCGCTTGACCGAGATACCGGGTTTGAGGGTAAAGCGGCGGCTATGGCGCTGGAGCCGGCATTCGGCTAAAAGCGCCTTGGCTTGGACGACGAAATCGCGTGCCATACCCTCATTCTTCGGCACATTAGCTTAATTATCAAGTTAGGTAGCAAAAATAATATTAGCGGGCCGGATCATGACTGGGCCGTACTGCCCCCGCTTCCCAGTCAGATCGAAGCCGCGGCGGGCATACCAGCCCTTGTTCCAGGACGCGGAAGCAGACCGCTCGGAGGCTTCCAGGGATACCGGAAGGCCGTGGTTGTCGGCAATCTCCAGAAGCTTGGCCAGGATGGTGCGTCCGTGTCCCTGGCGGCGCGCCTCGGGTGGGATGCCGATATTGATAAGAACGAGTCCTTCGCCGCGCCCGTCGATATGCTCCGAGGCAACGAGAACCTGAAAACCCACCATGCAATAGATGGGATGGCTGCGCACCCAGTTGCGGAATTGAGCGAGGGCGGGCGGCACGTCAGTTGGTAGCGGTTACCGTGCCGGACGGCTAGGCCGTTGCCATGTCCCAGACCCCATCGGCCACGCAAGGGCGGGGCGGTTCGGCATACGAGGCCAGGATTTGCCAGTCCTTAGTAGGGATCATCTGCAGGGCGGTCTGGAGCGCCGCATCCCCGTGCTGAAGGGCTGTGAACTCCGCCACCGTGTCCTTGAGGATGATCGCGCGCATGTCGTTATTGTCGAGATTCTCGACGCGGGAAAACACCCGATCGAGGTAACGTCGCCAGAGTTTCTGGACATTCTCCTCCGGGATATTGAGTAGATGCCACACCAGGAAAGTGGCCTGGGAATCGCACGCCTGCCGAAGCGCCTTATGCAGGCGTTCGCCGAGTTGCTTGGAGCCAGTGAAATCGCTCATAATTTTGACTAGATAGACGGCACCGCTTTCCACGAGATGCGGATGCTGTGCGGATCAGGTTGCGTGATCTGGAAGCCGAGTTTCTTCAGGGCCGCGCGGGAGGCTTTGCCCAGCGCCTTGCTCCCCATGGTGATCCGCTGCTCGTGCGACTCGTAGCCGCCCATGGCGCCGCGGATACAGCGCAAGAGGACATCGGAAATCTCCAACCGGGTCCGCAGGTTGGGCGTCCCGAAGGGAAGAGTCATCTCCAGGGTTGAGTAGGCAGCCTGGAAGTCGCGGATGAACGCAGCCGTGATGCCCGGCTTAGACGGAGGGGTTTTAGTTTTCGAGGCCATATTCAGTATCAATCGATAATCACCCAGTTGCGATCAGCCCGACCCTTGGCCGCGAGAAGCTCGATAGCGCGCTCAGCCCGCTTCACAGCGGTGATACGGCGCACCTTGAAGCCGGGAGGGGTGTGGATGTAATGCCCGTAAGTCTTCTCACCCTGGTGACGCAGGAAGCAGACCCGCTTGGCCCTGCCCTTGGTGGCCAGCACCCGCCAGAAGCGTCGTTCCCCATCGCTAAAGCGACTCAGGCTGGCATCCAGGTTGAAGTCCGTGACGTTCTGCGCAGCGATGATGCGGGAGACGCGCTGCCTGCCGTCTTCGTATTTCTCGCAAAGCTCAACGATCGCGGCGGCGTTGATCGAGCTGGAGCGTTTGGCGTGGCGGTCGAGGTAGGCGGCGAGGAACTGGAGGAAGGCGAGTCTCTTGGTCATAAGGCGGAAGATAGAAAGTCGTTTTATCGGAACGGGAAGAAGAAAAACTTAGCGCCCGGCAACTTCGCGGGCAGTGGAGCGGCCTTCAGCGACAAGAACCTGATTAAGCTGCGCGGCCTCACTCGCCGTGATGATGAACATCTCCGGTTCACGCACCGGGCGCTGAGCAATCACCCGCTGGCCTAGAATAGCGATGGCCACGCTGTGACCGGGAGCACTAACCCGGTAGAAATCCGTCGCGAGCCCATCAGGCGTCGTGATCGCCGTGACTTCGTAGCGGGTAGCCAGGACGCGCTCGGCCATGCGCGCGTAGGAGTTCGCATCCACGAGATTGCCGACCACTCCAGCCGCGACGAATGAGCCGAAGAAAATGATCCACATGGCGCGCGCGGAGGAAAGCGGCCAACACTTGACCGAGTCATTGACGATCAGGAAGACCCCGCCGAAAAAGAGCCAGCCGATAATCAGCAGGCACAGAAGGAAGGGAAAGAGCGCAGATGGGTGATGGAGGCCGATGAGAAACAGTGTTTGATAGAGATGCATTCCACCAGATAGGCCGAATGACGGGATTCATTGCCGCGACGAGCAGTTCAAAAAGCACCACAAAGCGAGGGCCGTTGGACCATGACCGACGGGATCCGAGCGTGCGCCCTGGTTCAAAAAGCACCGCAAAGCGAAGCCCGTTAGACCTGGAAATTCGTAAGAGCTTGAAGTGATAATTGGCCGAGAATATTGGAACAGATGCCTCGGCCTGGCATCCCGACCGTAACCGGGATGCTTTCTGGGAAAGTCAAAGAACAGGAAAGACGTTGGCAGTCTACCCGGAATCGCGGACAACCGCAACCTTAGCTCAAATCGACGTCGACCCCGAAAATGGAGGCAAGTTTCTCCTCGCCCAGGGATTCTTCCTTGTCGATCTTGCCCGCGATCGCGTCGGTCTTGAGCGCCTTGACCATGTCGCGGTGGTCGACCCCGCGCAGGGTAAAGAGCAGGGAGGGTTCCTCATCCAGGCGCACCGCGACCCCATAGAGAACCGCGGCCTGATGCTTGCAAAGGCTCGCGCTATCCGGGCAGGAGCAATGATGGCGGATTTCGCGATGAGAGGGAAACAGCCCGGTGCTCGGATCGGTGACCACGCTCATGACCGGGCCGGAGATATTTCCGGAGAGCAGGTCCATGATAGTGTCGATCTGCCCGGTGCAGGCTTTACAGATGCTCTTCCACCGAGGTTCCGCCAGGGGCACGATGTCGATTGCGATCCGGTAAAGGGATGAGCCGGACACCTGGGCGTCGATGCGCCCCTTGGAAATCTGGAGGTCAACGACCGCGCCCTGGCGCAGATACGATCGTCCGCGGGGCAGGCGGCTCTCGTAGTCACTATAGTTCTCCAGGTGCCGGCACCAAGACTGCCCCCAAAAGGTCTCCGAGATCTTGCGCCCGCTGGTCTTCACGCGGACCGGCTTGAGCTTATGCCCCTGGGCCTTGAGCTTGGAACTGGTCTGGCGCGCAGCCTCGGCGCGCTCGGCGGCGCTCTGATAATTCCAGAAGGCACTCATTTGCGCTTCCCTGCGGCCTCGGGTATGGCCTTGCGCAGATCGAGGGCGACCAGGCTCAGCAGCTCGGAGTTGGTCATCTCGGTGAGCGAAAGTTCACCGCCGCCGCCGGTCAGCATCTGGTCGGCGAGCGCGCGCTTGGAGACGAGCATCTCGTCGATGCGTTCCTCCAGCGTACCCGGGCAAAGGAACTTGTGGACCAGGACATTGCGCTTCTGGCCGATGCGGTAGGCGCGGTCGGTGGCCTGGTTCTCGACCGCGGGATTCCACCAGCGGTCGAAATGCACCACATGGGAGGCGGCGGTCAGGTTGAGGCCGGTGCCGCCCGCCTTGAGACTGAGCACAAAGAAGGGAGGTCCGGATTCCTCCGCGAACTGCTTCACCATCATCGGGCGCGCGGAAATCCTGGTGCCGCCATGCAGGATAAGACCCGGGCGGCCAAAGACCCCTTGAAGGAGATCGTGGATCGGCTGCGTCATTTCCTGATATTGAGTGAAGACGAGCATCTTTTCCTGGCGGGCCGCCACGGTGGCTGCAAGTTCGGCCAGGCGCTCGAATTTCCCACTGGTCTGCGGGGTAAAGTCTCCATGTCCGAGCCAGTGGGCCGGATGGTTGCAAATCTGCTTGAAGCGGGTGAGGTAGGAAAG
>OUNK011150663.1_pt1 | contig 36543 bp, 28 predicted proteins | sample 1755341 | NCBI WGS metagenome assembly OUNK01 (sample SAMEA3914788, study PRJEB12502) | metagenome | biome: forest; material: soil | place: Canada | collected 2011-07-03 | depth 0.1 m | reverse complement strand
CCGAGGAAGCGTCCAAGGGGCGTGCGCACGGCGGCGACGATAACGACAGGATCAATATTGCTCATGAGTTTTCCAAAGAGTTGGCACGTTTCTGATTCGCTGAGCGAATTGGCATTGCGTCTCCGCAAGCAGGGTTCGCCGGACAATAAGAAGACTAGGCATCCGCACTTTTGCGATCGCCGGGGCATTTGGCCAAAATAATATTATGATCGTAATGTAATCGTAAAACGAATGATCGATAGGCAAGCAGCCGAAAACAACACCGGCGCTTACCTCAGTATCCTGCGGCGGATGTGACTAAGGATGCAGGTAAAGGCTGCGCGCAGACTGCATTACCGTTATTGCGGTTGTGACGGGTTGCCGCGCCGCCAGATCATCCGGCGCACGAGCATGGCGATAACAAGCACCGCCACAAATGTGCCGTAACCGTAAAGGGCCGGAGCGACCTGCTTCCAAATGCCTCCGCTCTCGGGTCCCAGCGCGCCTACCGTTTTGACCACCACAGAACTGAAAGCAAGTAACGCGGACCATATCGAAACAATCGCAGCGACAGTAACGGCCAGCGCATCGAAGATACGTTGCGCGGCGCTCCGGGCAGGCCTTTTGTGCAATGCCAAGTACGCCCATGCAAGGACAATCAGCCAGGGCGCCAGAAGCATCAGCGATAGATAACGCATCGATAACGTACCTTTTGAGCAATACATTTACGCTACGCAACATGCATGGCTGACGCAAGGCCAGTGAGCCCCGCTTTAGCTTTTCGATTATTGCGCGGGGATCAATTTGCGCCTGTGCCAATCGCCCCCATATGTGGTGTGGCCACATAGGAAGGAGTTCATCCCATGAGTGATCCGCGCTCTACAACACCACCCATCAAACATTACGAAGTCACCCACACGGATGCCGAATGGCGCCGGTTGCTAACCGCCGAGCAATACGACGTATTGCGGGGGCATGGCACGGAACGCCCGGGCAGCTGCGCACTGCTCCATGAAGAACGAACAGGGGCATTCGTGTGCGCAGGTTGCGGTCAACGACTATTCACCTCTGAAACTAAATTCGAGAGTGGCACCGGGTGGCCGAGTTTCGATACGCCGGTCGCTGGCTCGATCGAAACAATGGATGATGACAGTTACAACATGCATCGTACCGAGGTCCAATGCAGCCGCTGCGGCGGTCATCTTGGACATGTATTTCCCGATGGGCCACCGCCGACCGGTCTGCGCTATTGCATGAACGGCGTGGCGATGAACTTTGTTCCGGACTGAATCGCCTTGCCGATTGGTTGGCTGACGTGCCCGAAGCAACACACGCCTCCAAGCATCAACCTAATCAGGGCATGTTTATGGCTGCTCGCGCAGTATCTTTATGACCTGCGCGATGGCCTCGTCATTCTCATAGACCTTGTGGCCGGAAGTGACGATGGTCGTAGATTCGGCACCAGGAAGAATCGCACTTGTCAGAGGCACTACGCCATCACCAGTTTCGTCGGCGCCGGGTAGCTTTCCGGCGATAGTAAAGTAGCGAACACCTTTGACTGGCATCAGCGACTCTTCGGCGTGGCTGACGGGTTGGTTCATGCTCAACGTGCTGATGCTGCTGAGGCCCTCCTTGCGATAAAAACTCAGTAAGGCAGGTCGAAGCGTCGAATCATTTGCGGCCACAATATGCCGAAGCGCATCCATCTCCGGACCGCGCGGCATCACAATGTGGATGGCCAGATGGCCGATGAAATCGTCAGAAAGCGGACTGCCGAAATGCGGCGCTGCTAGAAAAATCGCCTTTTTAATGCCGGGATAGGGTGTAAAGAAGAAAATTTTGTGGCTCAAGGCCAGATCGCTTGCACTGCCACGTGTCTGATCGAAGGGTACGGTGCTGACCGCGTCCCAAATCACGTTGTCGCTGTTGGTGGTCAACAGGCGCGCAACCACACCGCCCATGCTGTGTCCGATCAGCACTACGCCCTGCCGTGATGGATCTTTTCCATCCGGATCGATAAGTGTCCACGCGCTGTTGAGAAATTCTTGCACGCGCAGCCGATTGACCAGCAGAGGAGCATTCGTCTGGTAGACCACTTGCCACACTTGGTAACGCGCGCGGAGATCCGGCGAATTGAAAATCTGATTGGTAAGACGCGCCCAAACCAGCGGGCTCGCGCCGAGACCGTGAATCATCACAATCGGCGTTTTATGTGGGTCATAGTCTTCCAGTAGATAAACACCCTGACGTAAACCGATCTGCTTGCCGCCGATCAGGTTCCACCAGGCTAGGTGTTTGAGACGCGATGAATCAAACAACATCGCAAAAGGAGCGGTTACGTCGGCCGTCAAGGGATAGGTGTGAGAGCCTATAGTGACGACCGGATGCATCACGGGATCACTCAACACCAAACTTAGATGGCCATCCTTGTCTGCTTGGATCCAGGCTGTTGCAGGCCGAAATATGCCTTCCGATGGATACAGGCTGCAAACCGGACGATCGCCGCAACGCGGTGTCGAGGCCACCAGTGCGACACCTAATCCGGTGGTAACTGCGCGAGCGCCCATTGAAGCAGGCACTTCTACATCGTCCGCATGGATCAATTGAACTGGGCCAACCAATGTGGGTGATATGCCGTGCAAATCGACCGTGAGCGGCACATCGGCAATATGTATCGTCGTCGATGTCCAACGAAGGCTTTCATCACTCAGTATGAAACCCAAGAATTTGTTTGTGCATGTAGTGCTTAGCGAAATCGCTTCGCTACCTCGGTCTTTGTCACGCGTGTCGGCAGCGAGGTAGGCCGTGGCGGCACAGTGCAGCCACGCGCGGGCCGACCATTCTGGGCGAGGCTCGTTGGCGGCCTCTCTGGCAAAGTCCTTCGCGGCTGTCAGATTAACTTGTGACGCCGCTTCGGCAACATGACGTTTGACCGGCACATTGCACGCAGTCAGTAGGCACAACCCGGCCATGGCAAGGAAGCGACAAACCCAAACAATGAAGTGATGGTTGCGCACAGCGGCCAGTCCCCGAACGTTATAGACAACGCTGCATGGTGAGCCGTAACCGCGTCATCTTCTCACGTTAGGCTGTCTGTTCAAGTGCGACGGGCCTCAGAATGGGTCTATTCCCTGGATCAGTCGTTTTGCCAAGCGTGGTTGCCGGAGCTGCTGCAGCCACCATTCCAGCGCCCTGCCCTGATGATCGCTACGCCATGCCACATACAGTATGTTCGGCTCTCTTGGTTCGGCGACGCGTTTTTCTACCAGTTCGCCACGTGAGAGCAGTGACGCAACGCGTTGTCGAGGCAGCCAGCCGATGCCGAGGCCATCGCGTTGTGACAGGATCTTGGCACGCATGCTTGGAACAGCCAACATGGCCTGACCGCTCAGCAATCCATAACCTCGACCCTCGATGCTTCGCGACGAGTCGGCGACGACGATGGCGCGATAAGGCGTCAGTTGCTCCTGTTGCAAAGGCCCTTTTGCTTTAGCCAAGGGATGCCGTGGCGAGACGGCAAAAATCCATTCCATGGCACCCAATTCGAACCAGCGTAGCTTCGGCATCGCAGGCGGTTCGTTGGTCGCCCCCACGATGAGATCTGCGCGGCCGTCACGCAACGCCTCCCAGGTTCCGTTCAACACTTCATGGGTGATGCGTAGAGTCACACCCGATTGCAGGGCGTCGAAAGAGCGAATCAGCGGTAGCAGCGTTTCGTATTCCAGAATTTCGTCCGTCACGATCCAAAGCCGATCCTCCCAACCACTCGCCACCTGCTTCACTCGTCGCGTGAGGCGCGAAACGTCCAGCATCAAGCGGGCCGCCTCTTGGGCCAGCAAGTGGCCGGCCGGCGTCAATTGCAGGCGATAGCGGCGGCGATCGAACAACAGTGCGTCGAATCGCGCTTCAAGCTGGCGCGCGGCATGCGAAACGGTCGATGGCGCCTTGCCCAGAACGGCCGCCGCACGCGTAAGGCTGCCGCTTACGCGGATGGCTTCCAGCAAGGCCAATTCGTCTTCAGACAACATGTTCGATCCTTTCGAACGAGTGCGTCGAAGGAATGGTACGGCAAGATGGCGTAACGCGCCCAAGATGACGTCCATCCCAACCACACCGACTTCATCGGAGCACATCATGAACCGTTTTACCGACAAAACCGTACTCGTTACCGGTGGCAACAGCGGCATTGGCCTAGCCGCTGCTAAAACTTATGCAGCCGAGGGGGCACGCGTCATCATCACTGGACGTGATATCGGCACATTGGATCAAGCCCAGACAGCCCTAGGCGCGCAGGCGATTGCTTTGCGCAACGATGCGGGATCCGTTGCTGGCGCCAGGCAGTTGGCTGATGAATTGGTGAGTCGAGGCATCAAGCTCGACGCAGTCTTCATCAATGCGGGCGTTGCCAAGTTCGCACCCTTCACGGAGGTCGATGAAGCGCTATGGGATCAAAGCTTCGATATCAACGTCAAAGGCGCTTATTTCCAGATCCAGGCACTCCTTTCTCGCCTGAATGATGGTGCGGCGATCGTGATCAATGGCTCGATCAATGCGCACATTGGAATGCCGGGATCGTCGGTTTACGCGGCAAGCAAAGCAGCGCTAATTTCGCTCGCCAAGACGCTGTCGGCCGAATTGCTACCACGAGGCGTACGCGTGAATGTCGTCAGCCCAGGCCCGATCAGCACACCGCTTTACGGCAAGCTGGGCATGGACGCTGCAACGCTGGAGGCTACAGCCGTGCACATTCAGGCACAGGTTCCGCTGGGGCGCTTTGGTACGGCTGAAGAGCTCGCCACGACCATCCTGCATCTTTCCGCTCAAGAGTCGGCGTTCATCGTCGGCACTGAAATCATCGTCGATGGCGGGATGAGCCAGCTCTGATCAGTCGGTGCCCTGCCCGCGTCGCGGGGCCGGCGTTACCCATCGATAGCAACTGGTGATTGAATCTTTCCGTTCAATCACCAAGTTTGCGGCGTAGCATTCGAACAAATTCTCTCTTTGGAACGTCGTAGGAGGATGTCATGCAAATCAATCTGAAGAATCGCCGGGCGATCGTTACGGGTTCCACCGCTGGCATCGGCCTGGCGATCGCGACAGGTCTTGCTGCAGCGGGCGCTCAGGTTGTCGTCACCGGCCGTACGCAGGAGCGTGTCGATGAGGCACTTACCAGCATCACCAAGAACGTGAACGCCGCCAACCTCAAAGGCGTGGCCGGTGACCTTGGTTCTCGCAAAGGCGCCGAGCACCTGATGGCACAAATACCCGATGCCGACATATTGGTGAACAACCTTGGCATCTTCGAGCCCAAGGCGTTCTTCGATATCCCCGATGAAGACTGGCAACGCTTCTTTGAAGTGAACGTGATGAGCGGCATTCGCCTCTCCCGCCATTACGCGCAGGGTATGGCCAAGCGCGGCTGGGGACGCATCCAGTTCATTTCGAGCGAATCAGGCGTGCAGATTCCGCCCGAGATGGTCCACTACGGCATGACCAAGACCGCGCAGCTTGCGGTATCTCGAGGACTCGCCGAAACCCTGGCGGGAACTGGCGTTACCGTAAATGCCGTATTGCCTGGGCCTACTCGCTCCGAGGGTGTCGGCGACTTCTTTGCCAAGATCGCTGCCGAGCAAGGCGTTTCGCAGGATCAAGTGGAGCGCGACTTCATCGCCACGCATCGCCCATCCTCCCTGATCAAACGCCTGGCCACGGTCGACGAAGTGGCTAATCTGTGTGTCTATCTAGCGTCCGAACAGGCGTCAGCCACTACTGGCGCGGCAGTGCGAGTGGATGGCGGCGTAGTGCGATCTATCGTCTGAAGATCGAACAACTCTAGATGGAACGAAGGCAATCATGTCCCGAACGGATCAATGAATTGCCTTCGTTTCCATATCGTGAGAGGAACTGAGCACGATCGTGCATTTAGTGGATTAAAATCTCGTCGGCAAACAACCAGGTATCCGTCGCACCGTGTGGAAATGTTGTTGGCAGTGACTGGTTCCTGTCAGCAGCAATCCGAACGTAACGGGCGACAATAGGCTTCGTCGAGGTGAAACTGATCCGCTGCACGCGTTGCAGTGAAGACGATAGGTCAACCGTCGGTGCATCCGTGTAGAGCTGCGTCCAATGCTTCCCATCCGAGGAGACCGAGAATGCCACCTGTTTGGGCAGCAGGATTCTCGATTCCGGTGCCAATAGGAAGCCAACGCTGATGCCGTGCAAAGTCGTGTCGCGCTGCAGATCCACAGTTGCGTCGAGGTTGCTGTCGAGCCACGCGGCCCAGCGACCATCGTGGAAGTCGACACCACCGATGACGCCATCTAGCAGCACGCTGCCGGGCGCGTAGCTGGAAGACGGCGGTTGCGCAAAAGTGATCGATTGCCCCAGCGCGAGATTGTCGGTCAGGGTGATGCTGGTGGCGTTGTCGTAACGCAGACCTTTGCGGAACGGCATGACGTTCACCGTACCGGCTTGATTCAGACTCACCTTGTCATCGAACGTAGGCGAATGCTCGGTCGGCTCCGTGCCGTCGGTGGTATAGCGGTTTTGCAGATCGTCAAAGCCGCGCTTCGCGTGCAACTGCCAACCATCGCGGCCTGCATTCACTGTGACTGAGTAGTCGACGACCGGACGATCCTCGGGGCCATAGGCGACGTGTTGCGCGTCGAGCCATGGATATTGCGCGCGCAAACGCTTCTGGAAGTCGGCATAGGCGGCATCGTCGTGCATGTCGCTTCGCCATAGGTTTTCGGCAAAAGCCAGAAGGCGCGGATACATCTTCGATTCCGCATTGAACGGATTGGCTCGCTCGCTCCACAATGGTGCTTCCGCGCCTAGAATTTGTGCGCGATGCGCGGCGATGACCGAGTCATCTTCAGGTGTCGTCGAGTGCGTGATGTCTGTGCGATAAATATCCCGTACCGTCAGTTTGTCGAGTGGTGCATCGATGTAGAACGGGCCAGCAATGATGATACGGTTGCCATTCTCCAACGCTTTGCGCGCCTCATCGTCACCGCGCCATATCTCGATAATCGCGTTCTTGTCCGCGCCACCTTCGAGAATTTCGTCCCAGCCAATCAAGGTTTTGTCCTTGCTAGTCAGATAACTCTGAATGTGCTTGATGAAATAGCTTTGCAGCCCTTCTTCGTCTTTCAGGCCCTGTTCGTGCATCAACGCCTGGCAGGATGGGCAATCTTTCCAGCGATCCTTCGGCGTTTCATCACCGCCAATGTGTACGTAGGGCGATGGGAATAGCGTCATCGCCTCGTCCAGCACGTTTTGCAAAAAGGTGAAGGTTCCCTTGTCGCCGACGCAGTCAATGTCCTTGAAAACGCCCCATGTTGTCGGCACAGGCAGCGGCTGCTTCGTGCACGAAAGTTCAGGATAGGACGACAACGCCGCCACGCTGTGGCCAGGCATTTCGATCTCGGGGATTACCATGATATTGCGCTGCCGCGCGTATTCAACAATGTCGCGCGCCTCTGCCTGCGTGTAGAAACCGCCATAGCGGCTGCCGTCGGCTTCGGTACGCCACGCACCAACACTGGTGAGCTTGGGATAGCGATTGATCTGCAGGCGCCAGCCTTGGTCTTCGGTGAGATGCCAGTGAAAGATGTTGATCTTGTAGTAGCTCAACAGGTCGAGCTGCTTCTTGATAAAGGACACCGGATAGAAATGTCGGCCCGCGTCGAGCATAAAACCCCGATAGGCAAAAGCCGGGGCATCCTCGATCTGGACCGCAGGAATCGCGGCTGATGCACCATGTTCGAGCGGCAACAACTGACGCACGGTTTGCACGCCCCAGAACAGCCCCTTGTCGGTCGACGCCTGGATGATCACACCGCGCGGCGTAACAGAAAGCCGGTAGGCCTCATCGCCTTTCACGGAGGGATCGATCGCCAGCGCGATGCCATGCGCATGGACGCTTTCGGAAAGCCGGATGCCGGTCTGATCGCGGACCGCATCACGCAAAAAGGAGACGATTTCGCGCGCACGTGCATCGTCCGGAGCGTCGATACCGGTGTTGGCATCGAGTTGATAACTCCCTTGGCCAGTTTCTACATGTTGCGGTTCCGGGATGATCGAGATCTCGGCGAACGCATAAAAGCTCGTCATCATGACGGAGGCACCAAGGCAGCAAACAAGCAGCGACTTCAACATCCTCAAAACTCCATCTTTTTAAAGATACCGCTCAAAGCAAACGAGCCCGGCTTTTGGCCGGGCTCGTTTGGATTGCTTACGTCAGTCGAGCTTGTAGTCAAACGACAGGAACAATTCGCGACCGTTGTATTCATCACCGGTCTGTCCCGTCGTGACGAACTCGAAGCCACCGGCGTAGTACGGGATCCCCGCAACCTTGTTGAAGATGTTTTTAACCGTAAAGGTCATCTTCACATCCTTGTTGAGCTGCCAGCCAACCGAGCTGTTCCAGGTGATCCACACCGGCACGTGGCCGTTGTAGACCACGCAGTCGGCGTCGCCCAGGCTCGGCTGGATGCCGTTGGGAAGCGTTTCACAACCACCGTAGCCGGGGGCGCGCAAGGTGCCATCGCGCTGACCGGACAGCGACACGTTCCAGTCTCCCTTGGTCCAGTCACCGATCCACGACACTCTGCTCGCCACTTGGTTGTAGCGCGTGTTGAGCAGCGGGTCGGATGCCAGCACACGTTCCTTGTACGACAAGTTGTCGGTGTAATTGATGTTGGCGCGGAAGTTGCCGTAGTCAGTGGGCTTCTTGTAGTCCAGCGAAGCATCGATACCACTCACGTACAACGAAGCTTCGTTGATCGGGCCGGAATGCACCGAGATGATCTGGCCAGCGGCGTTACGCTGAACCATGTTGATCACCATGTTGCAATACGCCGAACCCGGCACGTGTGTGGTGTACGTCTGCAAGCCGCTCGTGCCGTTCGCCTGCAAGCCTGTAAGACAGCCAGCCTCGTCCGTCAGCACGGTGGTGTTGCTGAGGTACTGGATGGAGTTGTCTACGCCCATGTGCCAATAGTCGGTGGACACCGACAAGCCATCTACGCCCGGAACCTGCCACACGAAACCATAGGTCCAGGAATGGCCAGTCTGCGGCAACAGCAAGCGGCTGCCACCCGTGTACAGGGTGTAGTACTGCGAGGTGGGACGCTGCACCAGGGAGCACCAGGTGCTGTTCGTCTGGCCACCCTTAATGGCGTTGATACACTGCAAGGGGTCGACGTAATCACCCACCGGCGTGGTGGAGCCGGTCTGGTAGATCGCTTGCATGTCCGGCGCCTTGAAGTTGGTGCCGTAAGTGCCGCGGAGCAGCAGACTCTCGATGGGACGCCACTCGATACCGGTGCCCCAGGTGCGGGCTATGTCGGCGCTGCTAGCATCGTTGTACTTGTCCAGGCGACCCGAGATGGTCCAGGTCAACGTATCCAGGATCGGCACGCGGAACTCGGTGCCCAGCGAGTAGCGCTGGCGGGTGCCGCCACCAGTGTTGTATTCGTCAAACGGATTCTGGAACGTCTCCGAGTTGGCTTCGCGCGGATCGGGCGAGAGTAGGAACCCGTTGTGCGCGGCTTCGAGCACTGCTGCCCAACCCACCGGCTGATCGTCCACCCACGGGAACTTGAACAGCTCGCCATTGAGGCGCAGCTGCGCCTGGTCCAGCCACGACGACGAGGTGTTTTCGCCACTGACCGCGAACTGGCCGTATTGCTGCGGCGTGATGGGGTTCCACCACTGCTGCCAGTTCATGGCATAAATGGGCAAACCTGCGCTAGTGGTGCCCAGCTGCTTGCCGAGGAAGAACTTGTCCATGGCCGCGATGTCGATACCGGTGAAGTCCTCGCGCACCGTGTACTTCTGGGAGTCGAGGTTCAAATCCCAGTTGACATCGCCGTCGAACACGGTACCGCGCAGGCCGACTTGCAGGTTCCAGTTCTGCTCACGATCGTGGGTGTTGGCCGACGTGCCCATTTCCTGTGCGGTCAACTGGCGTACGGCCTGATTGATGACCTGCCCCGTGCTCTGGTCGTAGAACTGACCGCTGGCGAATACGGGCAACTGGGTGTTGGAAATGCCTACCGTGTCATACAGGGCCGCAGAACCATAGAGCTGCAAGCCGTTCTTGAAGTCGTACTCGCCGGCGACGTAACCGCTGTTGTTGCGGCTGCCCGGTGTCAGTACCCAATCTTTGAACAGGGCTGGCTGCGAACAGTAGTAACCATTGTTGGTGACGCCGGTAATTTGGTTGCCGCTGGTCGTGACACTGTGCGACTGGCTCAACTGGGAGTTGGTGAACTTCGAGCAAGTGCCCGCCGGCGGCGTGATGTACTGGTTCGAGGCGTTCTGAGCGGAAAGGGCGATGGCACCGGACGCGTCGTACTGGTAGCCGAACATGCGATCAGCCGCGTTCCACGCGCCGTATCCTGCATCGGACACCGAGTCCTGATAGGGACGATCGCTACCCCACAACGCCGTGCGGTTGGACTTCTCCGCGTTATAAATGACGTGCCAGTTCTCGCCGGACTTGCCACCGAAGAAGTTGATGTCGCCATACGCGCGGCCACCGCGCGTGGCGCCACCACCGGTTACCTGCAGGTCATCGCCCTGATAGTTCTTCTTCAGGATCACGTTGACCACGCCCGCAATCGCGTCCGAGCCGTAGATCGACGAGGCGCCGGAGGCCAGGATCTCGACATGGTCGATCATGCCGGTGGGCAGGTTGTTGTAGTTCTGGAAGTTGCTCTGTGCATTCAACGGCTGCGGGTAGTCCACCACGCGATGTCCGTCGATCATCAACAGGCTGAAGCCAGCACCTAGGTTGCGCAAGTTCACCGAGCGCGCATTCACTGAAGTGGAACCCCAACTGGCCGGGTCCTGCGTCTGGCCCATCTGCGGCAGCGAATCGAGGAATTCGTACAGCGTGGTGAAACCTTGCTGCTTGATCTGCTCACCGGTGATGGTAACCACGGGAGCTGGCCCCTCGATTTCCACACGCGGGATCATCGAACCGGTAACCGTAATTGCCTGCAGTTGTTTCGCAGCGCTTTTCTGGTCGGCCGGCTGTGCACTGGACGAAGTGCTCTGTTGTGTGGCCTGTTGGTCACTTGAAGACGTTGTCGATGTTTGTGCGAAAGCATGCGGCGCGAACAGCGCCAAAGCCATGGAACTGGCCAGTACGCCACGGCGTACGCGGATAGTGCTCATGTTTCTCCCCTCCCGGTGAAGTTCAAGTTTCTCTTGCCGCATCCGACCCCCTAGTCATCAGTCGAAATAGGCGTTTTTGTTTGCTTAACTCTGATCGCGCTGTAAGCGGACCGGCATTGCTCTTTCTTTTGCATGTAACAGCGATTTATGAATTGGGCTTGTCTCCCTCCCTCGCCGCTGGCGAAACATAATCTTTCATTTCTATTCGATAAACATAGGCACGCACACCAGCAGGTTGCGTAGGCAGATTGAGATGCAAGCCATCGGCTTGCTGGTCGAACGTCACCGGCTTATCCGTCGCCAGCAAAGTCACCGACGTCACGTTCATGCTCGGCGTGATCGAGTGGATCAGCGCATGACTTGTCGTCGGCCACGCCATTTCTATGGCGTAAATATGTCCATTCTTGGTGGTGAAACGGAAATCTTCCGCGGTGTAAGGCTTGGTCTTGGTGTCTTGCATGGTGCCGGCGGCCACCTGCGTGGGACCTTCGCCGAATCGCTGCCATGGACGCGTACCGTAGATCGCTTCTCCATTGGCTTTCAGCCACTGTCCGATCGCCAGCAAGATGTGCTGCGCCTGTTCCGGAATGGTGCCGTCGGCTTTGGGACCGATGTTCAACAGCAGATTGCCGTTCTTGCTCACCACATCGGCGAGTAGTTGCACGATTTCATCTGGTGACTTGTAGGTATCGCCTTCGGTATATCCCCACGAGTCAGGACTAATGGAGGTCTCGGTCTGCCATGGTTGCGGGCGAATATCCGCGGCCTGTCCACGCTCGATATTCAAGGTGCCCGTACCGGGACGCATGTCATCGAGTTTGTAATTGAGCACAATGCCTTGCGCGCGCATTGCTGCCTGGTTGTAGTAGAAAGCGGCGAACTCGGCCAATGCATTGCGGAAGCGCGGCTGACCGACCCACCAATCGAAATACATCAGATCGGGGTGATAGTCCTGCACGATTTCCGACGAACGTGCGAGCCAGTCGTTGAGGTACGCGTCGGAAACAAAGGTCCAATCGACGTCCTGGCCGTCTTCGCCCTTCGCCGATTGCGACGGATGCGCCGGCCCATAGAGCGCCGCATAACGTGGATCGTTGACGTCGGAATCGAATGTGCGGCCGTATTCATAGAACCAATCGTGCTCGGCACGGTGCGAGGAAAGACCGAGCTTCATGCCCTGCGCATGAATCGCCTTGGCAAGTTCGCCAATCACGTCGCGATGCGGGCCCATTTTCACTGCTGTCCAGTCCGACAGCTTCGAGTCGTACATCGCAAAGCCATCATGATGTTCGGCAACGGGCACGACATAGCGCGCGCCTGCCTCGCGGAACAACGTCGCCCACGCTTGCGGATCGAAATGCTCGGCTTTGAAAAGCGGAATCAGATCCTTATAGCCGACCTTGGGCATAGGTCCGTAGGTGGTGATCTGATGCTGGTAATAGTTCGCGTACTCGCCGGTGCGCTCGTACGCGTGGCGCGGATACCACTCGCCCTTGTATGCAGCAACCGAATAGACGCCCCAATGGATGAAGATGCCAAACTTGGCGTCTCGATACCATTCTGGCGTGCTATAGCCGGTAAGGCTCTGCCAGTCCGGTTGCATGGGGCCTTGCCAAGCCACTTTGTCCGTCTGTGCAAGAATGGTTTTGCGCGCGCCGTCATATGGGCGATTTGCGGCTACCCATTGTTGCTCGATCGTTGCCGCATTCGGTGGAGTCACCGTGTGCGAGCTATCGGCAGCAACGACTTCCGTCACGGCAAATGACACGCAAGCAAGAACTGCACATAGAGCGGCACCATACGACATCAAGTGGCGCGCGCTCATGCGATCTTTTCCTGGCTGTGCTGATTCATCAGCCAGCTCGCCGCGCCAATCACACCTAGTCGCGCGTGATCCACCACATGGACAGGAACCGTCTGCAGGAACGGGCGCATCACGCCCTTGTCGAGAAAGCGACTTACGAAGGTGCTTTTCTCCACAAACTCGACCATGTGCGACAGGAAGCCTCCGGCGAGATAGATGCCGCCGGTTGCGCCATACAGCATCGCCAAGTCGCCGAGGAAAGAGCCGAGCCATCCACAAAACAGCTCCAAGGTTTCCACTGCTCTCACGTTCGTGCCGGCGCATGCTGCAGCAGTGATCGCGGCGGGCTCGTGAAACACTGCAGGCAACCGTTCGATGCGGCACAACGCACTGTAAATGCGCAAAAGTCCCGGACCGGACAGCACGTGGTCGTAAGGTATATGTGTGTTGGCCTGCGCCAATTCAGCAAATACTTGCTGTTCGCGCCCAACGCGCGCTGCCAATTGGATGTGGCCGGCTTCAGTCGCCAGCACCTTCGGCTGTGTGCCGGGCAAACGTACCGCTACACCGAGGCCCGTGCCCGGACCGACAATGACCACCGGCCCGGTGCCGGGCTTCTCAACGCGTTGCGGGTTATGCAGCGATGTGACATGCGTGGCGTCGAGATAGGCCGTGCCATAGGCGAGCGCCTCAAAATCGTTGAGTATTTTGACGCAGCTCGAGCCCAGTTCGGCTTCGAGCGCAGCCAGCGAGACTGGCCATTGCAAGTTGCTGTTGACGACCTGCCCTTCGTGCAGAAAACCCGCACACGCGAGCGCTAGCTGAGACGGTTTGGCCGCGTAGGTGTTGCAAAACGCGCGCACGATGGCATCGAGGCCCGAGTACTCCGCGCACTTGTACACGCGGTACGCAAGTACGTTAGGTGTAGCTTCGCCGTGCCCAGGCGCAATCAACCCTATGCGTGCGTGGGTACCGCCTACATCGGCAGCAAGAAAAGGCTCGTTGGACAACGAAGCAGTCTTCAAGGATGACGGGGCCTCTTCCCGTGCAGCACCGAACGGCGGAGAATAGATTCCCCCAACTTCGTTGAAGCCCTGGTAGCCGCCCTTCATACGCGGCGAGATTCCACGCCGGCGGTCGGCAGGGCCGTTTCGTTTTTACTCAGCTGCATCGGCCCCTTCATCTCCCCTCCCGTTACTCCTTATCGGCTGCCCCGGGTTCATCCCGACGCGGCTCGGTAAATTCATCTATGAATATCTAATTCATATTTACGTATAAAGAGCTTATAGGTCGAATTTAGATCGAGGCAAGTCGCATCGCAACACAAATTTTCGAATCAGCCCCCTAGAAATTGCGCTTACTTGTAAACCATTGTTTTATATGCACACTCGGCAGCGCCCCGCCCTGGCTTTTGAGGCGGTCGGTCAGACGACCTTGGCGGTGTTCGCGACGTTCAACGCGGGAGCACCTGACGACCCGCAATGGCGAACGCAGCCACGCCCCCTTCGCCATCACCAGGTTGACCGCCGCCGACAAACAGACGGTAACGTCCAGCCTCCACGGCGCGGTCGCCATTGACATCGACACTGCTGAGCTGACGTGGCCTGAGTTCAAAGCTCACGCGCCGACTTTCTCCGGCTGCAAGATGTACACGACGAAACCCCACTAAGGCGTGACGAGGAGCTAGCGCCGAAGCGGGAGCATCCAGATAGACCTGCACAACTTCGTCGCCAGCACGGCTACCGTCATTACGAACGTTTGCGCTTACTGTCAGCGACTCACCCGCCTTCAGTTCCGCGGACGACACGGCGACTTCGCTGTATGCAAAGTGCGTATAACTCAGGCCATAGCCGAAAGGATAAAGCGGTGTGCCAGCGAAATAGCGGTACGTGCGTCCTTGCATCGCGTAGCTGACAAACGGTGGCAGATCATTGGTCGAGCGATAGAAGGTCACAGGCAGACGACCGCCCGGGTTGTAGTCACCCGCCAATGTCTGGGCCACTGCACTGCCGCCCAGCTCACCTGGGTACCAAGCGACAAGAATCGCGTCAGCGTGCGCTTGCGCCCAATTCAGCGCTACCGCGCTCCCCGACATCAGCACCACCACCAAAGGCTTGCCGTTAGCTGCAACCTGCTCGAGAAGATTTCGTTGCGGTACTGGCAGGGCGATGTCTGTGCGGTCGCCGCCGTTGAAACCTGGGACATCGATCTTCAGCTCTTCGCCTTCGACATCCGGTGAAAGTCCGACGAATGCGACCACAGCATCAGCACGCTGCGCTGCAGCTTTCGCTTCTGCCAATTGCGCTTGAGCAGGCGCGAGCCATTGCAGGCGTACACCTTGATCCTGACCGCTGTGGATGAACTCGAGTCGGACCGCATGAGGGCGCACATCAGCGAAATGCAGCGTTGCCTGCATATGCTTGTCGTCGCCGCCGTCGTCGATCAACTGCTGACCATCCATGAACAAACGAACGGGATCGTGGCCAGCACAATCGAAGCAACGATCGACATGTACCACCAAGGTGTAATCACCGGGGCCCGGTGGAATCAGTTCTCCGCTCCAGCGCACGGCATATCGGCCGCCTTGGGTGTCATCCGTCGGCGTGACGTGATCCCAATCGAAGTCGATGACGCGATCTGTGCGGGTCAATCGTGGTACACCGCTGAAATCAGGGTGGGCGAAGTACTCGCCGAGCAAACCAGCGTCTCCGTGCGCCGCCGTGCGTAACGCCGTTTCCGGAATCGGCACCGGTACGCCGTCGGCAATCGGAGATCCTTGCGCGTAACTGATGTATTGCGCACCGAAGCGCTGGCGCAAACCCTGCAAGGGCGTTGTCGGCGCACGCGATGTGCCGTGGTAATTGGCTTCGAGTGTTTCCAGCGTATCGGCATTGGGCCCGATCACCGCCAGATGCATGCCTTCGTGGAATGGCAACGTGCCGTGCGCATTCTTCAGTAGCACCATCGATTCCAAGGCGGCCTGCAAGGCAAGCTGGCGATGTGAAGGGCTATCCACTTGGTCGATGCCGATGTCCGTGTATGGATCGCCACCCTTCGCACCCCATTCACCAAGTCGATGGCGCGCTGCAAATAAGCGTGTGAGTGCCGTATCAATAACCGACTCTTTGACGTAGCCCTTATGCACGGCATCAAGCAGATCGGCATACGCGGAGCCACAATCCAAATCCGTGCCTGCCTGGATAGCAGCGGCGGACGACTGCGCGTTGTCGGATTTGAAATAATGGAACTTTGTCATGTCGTCGACAGCGTCGCAGTCAGAGACGACAAACCCTTTGAAGCCCCAGTCACGGCGCAGCAGGTTGCTCAATAGTCCACCGTCGGCGCACACCGGCGTGCCGTGCAGGGCGTTGTAGGCACACATAACGGAAGCGGCATGCCCTTCCGCGATGGCGGCACGGAAGGCCGGCGTATAGGTCGCCTCAAAATCGTAGGGCGATACATCGACATCGAAACCGTGTCGCCCGGACTCCGGTCCGCTGTGCACGACAAGGTGTTTAGGCGTGGCGATCGCACGAGGATGATCCACATCATCGCCCTGAATGCCGCGGATAAAACCCACGGCGAGCTGACCAGTCAGGTAGGGATCTTCACCATAAGTCTCCTGTCCCCTTCCCCAGCGGGGATCGCGAAAAATATTGATATTCGGCGACCAGATGGTCAGGCCCTGGTAGCGAGCATGATCGCGACCCGCGCCTACCGCATTGAATTTAGCTCGCGCCTCGATCGAAACCGTGGCGCCAACCTGGCTCAGCAAACTTGAATCCCAACTTGCCGCCAGGCCAATCGCTTGCGGAAATACGGTGGCATAGCCGTTACGAGCGATGCCATGCAAACCTTCACTCCACCAATCATAGGCTGCGACGCCAAGCCTCCGTATGGAAGGCGCACCACTTTGCGTCTGTGAAACTTTTTCCGCCAACGTCATCTTCGCCACCAGTGCGGCAGCTTGCGCATGATCATCTGGGACGGCGGGAAGCGCACGTACGCCGGGTGCCGCACCACCTATGCCAAGCAACAGGCAACTCAAAATTACGGTGGTGCGGGAAGCTTTCATCAGCGCTGCACTATGGGCAATTCATCCCAAACCTTGGGATCTTCAGAACCCAGCACCCAGGCGCAAAAACCTTCCAAACCGTACTGGTCAATCAGTGCATAGCGATCGCGGAAGCTGTGCGCGTCGGGCATGAAAACCCATTCGCGCATATCGTCGCGGTAGAAGTAGAACCAGGATTCGTGCTCCACCGGGTCCCACTGCACGTTTGCGTGCTGCTCCTGCACCAAGGGGATCCATTCGTCTGCATCAATGTAGTTGGCCTTGATGTTGGAAGCCTCGGTGCCGTCCTCGCGCACGGGATCGCCGGCATACCAGTGGTATCCATACAGTGCGATGCCCAACGAGAGTTTCTCCTTCGGCACCATCGTCAGCGCGTACTTCAGCTGCGCCATAACCCATGGCATGCCATCGACCGGCCCCGGTGTGGTCCAGCGTGTATGCTGGTCGTAAGTCATCAGGCAGATCAGATCCGCGTACTTGCCCAGTGAGGCCAGATCGTACGCGCCACGCCAGTACTGCCACATCCATTTCGAGAACGGTCCCTCCCCGGCATGACCAGGAGCGTTCGGAACCACCGCAATCGATAGCTTAAAACCATGTTTATGCAGCGCATCGGCGGTCTGCTTGACTATCAAGGTGTAAGCGTCTCGATCTGTCCACGAGATGCTTTCGAAATCGAATTGAAAGCCGGCATAGCCGTGTTCCTGCGCTTGCTGCAGCATCGAATCGATCATGTGCTGCTTGGCAGTTTCGTCATAGAGCAGATCGTGGAAGCCCTTGCGACCGGCCGACATGGAAATGATCGGCATCACCGGAAGGCGATGCTCCTTGGCGACGTTCAGTATGTAAAGGTTGGGACCGCCATTGACCAACCCCTGATTGTCGACGCTATACCACGTAGGCACAAGCAGGCCGATCTTGTCGACGTGGGCGACAAACGAATTGACCGATTTCGGCGTACCCATGAGGTAAAACAGCGCATCAGGCTGTTTTGCAAAGGCGGAACCACATACAAACATGGCGATCAAGAGCGCGATAAATCTTTTCATGAAAATCCCCGGAAAATTCGTACTTATCGCGCCGTTTCGGACAATTCGATGCGATAGACAAAAGCGTATTCGCCTGCCGATTGCTTAGGCAGCGTCAGGTGCAAGCCATCAGACTGTTGTTGCCACGCCACAGACTTACCGTTAACCACCAAACTGACGCCGCGCACATGGTCGCTCGGCTTGATCGAGTGAATGACTACCGATCCATCCTTAGGCCAATCCATCTCGGTCGCATAGAGCACGCCAGGCTTGGTGGTGAAACGAAAATCCTGCGCGGTATAGGGTTGGGTTTTGGTGTCCTGGAACGAGCCGCCTACCACTTCGGTTGGGCCTTCACCGAATACGCGCCATGGCTTAGTGCCATAGATGGCGTCGCCATTGACGCTCAGCCATTTGCCGATCGCCAGCAACACATCGCGCGCGCCGTCGGGAATGGTCCCATCTGCGCGTGGTCCAATATTGAGCATGAGGTTGCCGTTCTTGCTGACAACATCAACCAGGAGATGGATAAGCTCCCTCGGCGATTTATACGTATCGTTCTCGACATAACCCCATGACTTGTCGCTGATAGACGTATCAGTCTGCCAATGGGTTGGATGAATACCCGTCAGCTGGCCACGTTCAATATCGAGAGTACCCGCACCTTCCGGAAAATCGCCGAGCTTGTAGTTGACCACCACACCGTCACGGCGTGCGCCATCGTTGTAGTAATACGCCAGCATCTTCGGCAAGGTGTTGCGAAATGTTGGATGACCTATCCACCAATCGAAATAGATCAGATCCGGGTGGTAATCGTCGATCAGCTCGACCGTCCGCGCGAGCCAGTCATCCAGCCACGCCTGTGAAACGTAGGTCCAGTCGTCGGCGAGGTTTTGATCATCCTTCGAGAGATGCGCTTCGGCGGGGCCATAGAGCCCTGCATATCGAGGGTCGTTGACGTCAGAGTCGAATTGCCGACCACCGTCGAAGAACCAATCATGCTCGGCACGATGCGAAGACAGGCCGAAACGAAGCCCTTCCGCGCGCGCTGCTTTGGCCAATAGTCCGATGACGTCCTTATGCGGCCCCATCTTCACGGCGGTCCACTCCGACAGCTGCGAGTCGTACATCGCAAAGCCATCGTGATGTTCCGCTACGGGCACGACGTAACGCGCACCCGCTTCTCGAAACAATTTAGCCCAGGCCTGTGCATCGAAATGCTCGGCTTTGAATAGCGGAATGAAGTCCTTGTATCCAAACTTCGATTGCGGACCGTAAGTCGCCACATGATGGGCAAACTCCACCGAACCTTGTTGATACATCAACCGGGGATACCACTCGCTGCCAAATGCCGGAACCGAGTACACGCCCCAGTGAATGAAGATGCCGAATTTTGCATCGTCGTACCACGCAGGCGAACGATAGTTCTGCAGGGAAACCCAATCGGCGCGAAAGGGGCCGCTGTCCATGTTGCTGGCGACACGGGACAAAATAGCGCGCCGCTCCGGTGCGAACTTCGCGGACGCCTTCTGCCAGGCCATGTCGGCATCGTGGGGCGAAAGCGTCTTCGCAGTAGCGGCGGTCGTTGATTGCGCCACCGCGACATCGGCAAATACAGCGTATGCGGCAACGAGACTAATGGTGATGAGAAATCGTTTCATGGTCTCAATCCCTTTAGCCATATGAAATGTTCGTTACATAAAAAAAGCCGATCGCGGCCAACAGAGGGAGCTGTGTGGCCGCGATCAGCGAGGGAAACTAGAGCTCGGCATTCAAGCCGAGCGAACGGGCTTCGCGTTTACTTCCCCACGGAGCGCTCGTATTGACGGCATTGTCGAGATGCCAACTGGCGGCGCCTATGACGCCATGCCGATCATGGCCCATCACGCGAATGGGTACCTTTTGCAGAAACGGACGCATCACGCCCTTGTCGAGAAACCGCTCGATCAGCGGACTCTGCTGCATAAAGTCGACCATATCGGCGAGAAATCCACCGGCCAAATAGATGCCGCCCGTGGCGCCGTAAAGCATGGCCAGGTCCGCCGCAAAGGAGCCAAGCCAACCACAAAACAAGCTAAGCGCCTCGCGCGCGATGTCGTCATCACCCGCGAGCGCTGCGGCAGTAATTGCCGCAGGTTCACCGAGCGACGGATAACGATCGCGTATGGCGCATAAAGCGATATAAAGACGATGCAAACCCGGGCCTGAGAGCACCGTTTCGTAGGAGACATGACTGTCGGCTTGGGCCAACTGCGCAAGCACCTGCAACTCGATGCCGACGCGGGCAGCGAGTTGCGTGTGACCCGCCTCCGTCGTCAACACGCGCGACGGCACACCAGGAAACCATACGGCCGCCCCAAGCCCGGTGCCCGGACCGACAACGACAATGGGACCGTTTTCTGGCGTGGATACCAGAGGTGCCTTAAGTGTCGTTGCTTGGTCGGAATCGATGCTTCCTACGGCATAGGCGAGTGCCTCAACGTCATTGAGTAACTTGACGCTCTGGAAGCCCAATGCCTCCTTCATTGCCTGAGGCATGACCGGCCACGCGAGATTCTTGCTGATGACGGAACCCGCATGCACGTAACCGGCGCACGCAAGCACCAATTCGCGCGGGTGCACGCCGAGTTCCTGGTTGAAACACCGAACGATGTCTTCCAAATGCGGATGATCGCTACAACGATACGTACGGTAGGCAACAATCTCTGGCCTGCCCTCTTTGGCTGCCGGCGCAACGAGTCCAAGGCGCGCGTGGGTACCGCCGACGTCCGCGGCAAGAAATCCAACCTCGCTGGTAATGGCAGACACGCCTGCATGGGTAACAGCCAAGGCCGCCTGGACATCGTCCAGCGGACCTGAGGACGCGGATGTCGTCATCTCAGTCACAACACGGAATCCCGCGCTGGATGCAGGATTTGCCGGACTTTTCCTTCGGAAACGGCATCTGCACGACCCCCGCCTACTGCCAACCAAGCCGCCCTGAACCGGGGGCACCAGGATATATTCATTAGCGAAACGATATTTCATATATGTTTTAGATCGTGGCAAATCGAAATGCAACCATTTTTTTGGCCGGCAGCCCGCCCCATGGCGCACACCTGTAAATTTAGTGTTTATATGTACACAGACGAACGGATGCGCGATCATGCGAAGAGTTGTCGAGACAAGTGGCGGAAAACCCCTCTACGGGCGGTTTCCCGAGCGACGGTGAGGTCGGAATGACGCAAGTGACAACCAGGCCAAATCCAGATGCCGCAGGAGTTCAGCGGGTCGCGTGGCTGCGCTCGCCCTTGTCGTTCGGCGGCGCACCGATCGGCAACCTTTACGAATCCGTCGATGAGGATGAAGCCGCCGCGGCCATCGCGCGTGCTTGGCAACGAGGCATACAACACTTCGATACCGCGCCCTATTACGGCTATGGCTTGAGCGAGAGCCGGTTGGGCAACGCGCTAAGTGGGCTCGCCCGCAACAGCTATACGCTATCAACCAAGGTTGGCCGCGTGATCGAAACGGATCATCGCCAGACGAATCATGGTGATGGCTTCATCGTCGACGGTCGACGCGCGCACTTCGATTACAGCCGGGACGGCATCCTGCGCTCGGTCGAGGCCAGCCTCAGCCGATTGCGAACCGATCGAATCGATGTCCTGTTGCTCCACGACATCGGTGTCGAGACTCACGCAGCAAATCACGCTGCCGTGCTGCGTCAGGCACTGGATGAAGCGCTGCCCGCGATGGCGGAATTGCGTGCACAAGGCGTGTGCGACGCGATTGGAATCGGCGTCAACGAAGAGGCCGTGTGTCTCGAAGTGATGCCACGGTTCTCGCTGGACGTGATCATGTTGGCCGGTCGCTACACATTGTTTGAGCAAGACCACAGTGAAAGCGTAATGGCACAGGCACAGGCACGCGGCGTGGGTATCCTTGCCGCAGGCCCCTACAACTCGGGTCTGCTAAGTGGAACAGAAGCACCGGGGAGCTTCTACAACTACGCTCCCGCTAGCGACGCCATTCTCGAAAGAGCTCGACGCTTCTACGAGATCCTCGGCAAGTCTCACACGGAGGTCGGCGCGGCAGCGTTGCAATTTCCATTGGCCCATCCGGCCGTGCTGAGCGTGGTTTGTGGCTTGCGCTCAACCGCGGAGGTCGATAGCGCCGCGGCACGCATGCAAGCCAGTATTCCTGTCGGCGCGTGGCATGCCTTGCGCGAAGCGGGATTAGTGCGAAACGGCATTCCTACGCCATGATCATCGTCGATGCGCATCAGCACTATTGGCAGCCATCGCGTGGCGACTACGGCTGGCTGGCGCATGCACCCGTGGCGTTGCGCCAAGCTTTTCTACCCGCCGACCTTTGTGCTCAACGTGAAGCTGCGGGCGTCAAGTTCAGCGTACTTGTGCAGGCCGCGCCGACTGAGCAAGAAACGCGCTATCTGTTTGACTTGGCGCGTATCGATGAGGCCGTCGTAGGCGTCGTCGGCTGGGTCGACCTGGATGCCGATGATGTTGGCGCTCGCATCGATGCACTGATTCGAGACGGTGGCGGCTTGCTGTGCGGATTGCGCCCGATGGCCCAGGACGTCGCCGACCCAGATTGGTTAGCCAAGCCATCGCTCGATCGCGCCTTCGATTGCATACAGGATTGTGGTCTAGCGTTTGATGCATTGGTCGGCATGCCGCAACTGCCTGCGCTCTGTCGTCGGCTACGCCGTAATCCGCAACTGAACGTTGTGCTTGACCACGCGGGCAAACCGCCGATTGCCGATGGGCGATTCGATCAGTGGACAAGCTGGATCGACGAATTGGCGCAGCATCCTCAGCTTCACTGCAAGTTATCGGGCCTGCTCACGCTGCTCGGCGAACCTGTCGACCACGATGCGATAGAACCCTACGTTGCCGATCTTTTTGCGCACTTCGGGCCTGAACGCCTGATGTGGGGTAGCGATTGGCCCGTGCTTACCACGCATGCCGACTATGGCCATTGGCTGCAAGTGGCGTTGATGTTGACCGAGCGCTACGCACCCGGCTCACAAGCGGATGTCTTCGCCGCCAACGCCGTGCGCTTTTATGCGCTCGACATTGACTCTCCCGTTTCCGACCTTGTGTAGGAGTACCACCATGATTTTTGCCGCTGCATCGTTTTGCATCCGATATCGAGGAGATGCCGCATGAGTGGACGCCTGCACGGCAAGTGCGCACTTGTCACCGCGGCTGGTGCTGGTATCGGTCGCGCAACCGCCATCGCCTTCGCGCAAGCCGGTGCGCAGGTTCTAGCTACCGATATCAACGCCGACGCGCTTGCCACCCTTGCGGCGGAACACCCCACGATCACTACCCAAGTGCTGGATGTAACACATGCGGAAAGCATTCAAGCGCTAGTGAGTTCGTCGGGCCCCTTCGACGTGTTGTTCAACTGCGCCGGCTACGTACACGCGGGCAACATTCTGGATACCGACGATGCAAGCTGGCATCGCTCGTTCACCATCAACGTCGACAGCATGTTCCATTTGTGCAAGGCGGTCCTTCCCGGCATGCTCGATCGCGGCAAGGGCAGCATCATCAACATGGCATCGGTTGCCTCCAGCATCAAAGGGGTACCTAATCGATTTGCCTATGGCGCCACCAAGGGAGCCGTCATCGGCCTCACACGTTCGATTGCCGCAGATTTCGTTTCGCGTGGCGTGCGCTGCAATGCGATCTGCCCGGGCACTGTAAAAACACCCTCACTGGGCGATCGCGTACGCGCACTCGGCGGCGACGAGGCCGCCAACTGGCGAAGCTTCACCGATCGCCAACCGATGGGACGCCTCGGCGAGCCCGAGGAAATCGCTGCATTGGCGCTCTATCTCGCCTCCGATGAATCCGCCTTCACTACCGGCACCACCCACATCGTGGATGGCGGCTGGTCCAACTAAGCGTTAGGAGCGCATCTATGAAATTGGTACGTTACGGTGCACTCGGCAAGGAAAAGCCAGGTCTGATCGACGAAGCGGGCACGCTTCGCGATCTCTCGTCGGTGATCACCGATATTGATGCGAAGGCACTTGGCCGCGACGGCCTCGCGCGCATCGCGGCCATCGATCCGCAGACACTACCGACAGTGACCGGCCAACCGCGCTTCGGCACGCCGATGGCGCATGTCAGCAAGATGATTTGCGTCGGCATGAACTACGCCGAGCATGCGGCGGAAACCAACGCGCAGGTGCCCGAACTGCCGGTGATTTTCATGAAGGCCACCAGCGCGATCATGGGCGCTAACGATGACGTCATCATTCCGCAAGGCTCCGACAAGACCGACTGGGAGGTGGAGCTGGGCGTCGTCATCGGCGAGACGGCTCGCAGCGTCACAGTCGAGAACGCGCTTTCGCACGTCGCCGGTTATCTCGTGGTGAATGATCTATCCGAGCGCGCGTTCCAATTCGATCATGGCGGCCAGTGGGTCAAAGGCAAAAGCTGCGACACCTTTGGACCACTCGGCCCTTGGCTAGTCACCACTGATGAAATTACCGATCCGCAGAATCTCCATCTTTGGCTGGAGGTCAACGGACATCGTTACCAAAACGGGCATACGCGCACGATGATTTTCAATGTAGCGAAACTCGTCAGCCACATCAGCCGTTACATGACGCTTCTGCCTGGCGATGTCATCAGCACTGGCACGCCCTCGGGTGTCGGTCTTGGACAAAAGCCTCCGATCTATCTTCGCGCGGGCGACGTGATCGAGCTGGGCATCGATGGGCTTGGCCGGCAGCGACAGCAAGTTCGCGCACATGCCGACGACGAACACACGGCATGACTCTGACGAATTCGCGCATTTCTCATTCAAGGAAGGCCACTGCATGACAAAGATCACGGCATTGGACACTTACGATGTCCGCTTTCCGACCTCCCGTGAACTGGACGGTTCGGATGCCATGAACCCCGACCCGGATTATTCGGCCGCTTATGTCGTGATGCGCACCGATCGACCCGGCGTGGAGGGCTACGGCTTCGCGTTCACTATCGGTCGCGGCAACGATGTGCAGAAGGTGGCCATCGATGCGTTGGCTCACCACGTGATTGGGCTCAACCTCGATGAGGTCGTCGGCGACCTTGGCGGTTTTGCCGCACGCATGATCGGCGATTCCCAATTGCGCTGGCTCGGCCCCGAAAAGGGCGTGATGCATATGGCCATCGGTGCGGTGATCAACGCAGCATGGGATCTCGCTGCGCGGCTTGCAGGAAAACCGCTGTGGCGCTTCATCGCGGATATGACACCCGAGCAGTTGGTCGCGACGATCGATTTCCGTTATCTCACCGACGCACTCACGCCCGATGAAGCATTGACCATGCTGCATGCGGCCAAGGCCAGCAAACCGCAGCGCGTGGAACAATTACTCGCTGAAGGTTATCCGGCCTACACCACCTCGCCAGGCTGGCTGGGTTATAGCGATGAAAAGATGCAGCGACTCGCCCGCGAGGCGGTTGCTGCAGGCTTTCGTACCATCAAGCTCAAAGTCGGCATGAACGTGGAAGACGACGTGCGGCGTTGCCGGCTTGCACGCGAAACCGTTGGACCGGACGTCGCTATAGCAGTCGACGCGAACCAACGCTGGGATGTACCTGACGCTATCGCATGGCTGCGGCGCCTTTCCGATGTGCGCATCGCGTGGGCCGAGGAGCCGACCAGTCCGGACGATATCCTCGGTCATGCCGCCATTCGTCGTGCCGTTACGCCGGTGCCGATTTCTACCGGTGAACATACGCACAACCGCGTCATGTTCAAGCAGCTGTTCCAGGCCGGTGCCGTCGATCTCGTGCAGATCGACGCGGCACGCGTCGGTGGCGTCAATGAAAATTTGGCCATTCTCCTGCTCGCTGCAAAATTCGGCGCGCGCGTGTTTCCGCATGCGGGCGGTGTCGGCCTCTGCGAGTTGGTGCAACACCTGGCGATGGCGGACTTTGTGGCAATAACCGGAAAGAAAGACGACCGCGCCATCGAATTCGTCGACCATCTGCACGAACATTTTGTCGATCCAGTCATCGTGCGCGATGGCTGTTACATAGCGCCTGAGTCGCCGGGCTTTTCCGCACAGATGCACACAAACACCTTGGCGCATTATCGTTACCCGGACGGTCCGGCTTGGCGTGAACCGCCCAGTGTGGCGAGGGCGCTATGACCAGTCCCATCACCTGTGTCGCCGATTTGCGCGAACTCGCCAAGCGTCGTGTGCCGCGCGCCTTCTTCGAATACGCCGATCGCGGCTCTTACGAGGAAACAACGTTACGGGCGAATCGCACAGCGCTGGCACGGATAAGCCTGCGGCAACGGGTGATGCGTAATGTCGACAATCGCTCCTTGGCCACTGACATCGTCGGCCAGCCGGTGTCGATGCCACTGGCGATCGCCCCAACCGGTCTAACCGGGCTTCAACGCGGCGGCGGCGAGATCCTGGGCGCACGCGCAGCGGAGAAGGCCGGCATCCCGTTCTGCCTGAGCACCGTATCGATCTGCTCCATCGAACAAGTGCGCGAGGCGGTAAAGACGCCGTTCTGGTTTCAGGTCTACGTAATGCGCGATCGTGGCTTCACGCGCGAGCTGATCGAACGCGCCAAGGCCGCCGGTTGCACCGCATTGATGCTGACCGCCGACCTTACGATACAAGGACAGCGCCATCGCGAAATCAAGAACGGCTTGTCGGTACCACCCCGAATTACTTTGCATAACCTATTCGACATGCTCAGCAAGCCACGCTGGGCCTGGAGCATGTTGAATGCACCGAGCCGATCCTTCGGCAACTTGCGCGGGCGCATCGAGAATACCGACAGCCTCACCACACTCGCGCAGTGGATCGCCAATCAGTTCGATCCCACGTTAACGTGGGAAGATCTCGAATGGATTCGCGCGTTATGGCCCGGCAAGCTGATCATCAAGGGCATCCTTGATCCCGAAGATGCTCGCATCGCGGCCGGGCATGCGGTCGACGCCATCGTTGTCTCCAATCACGGCGGTCGCCAACTGGATGGCGCTCCCGCCAGCATCGATGTATTGCCATCTATCGTGCAAGCAGTCGGCGATCGGCTGCAAGTACTGTTCGATGGCGGCATTCTCACCGGCCAGGATTTGCTCAAGGCGCTCGCCTGCGGCGCACATGCCGGATTGATCGGCAAGGCATTCTTGTATGGGTTGGGCGCCATGGGTGAGGCCGGCGTAACGCAAGCCATTGAACTCATCCGCCGCGAATTGAGCGTAAGCATGGCGCTAACGGGACAGACGGATGTGCGCAACATCGCTAAAGATGTGATCTGGCGCAACGACCTCACCTAGGCATCTTCGACGCGACTTGCGCGCTCGCGCCGTGCCGCTTGCTCAGGCCTTTTTCGCGTGAAGATCCGCCGCCAAGGTTTCAGTCAGGGAAAAAATGCGCGTCATGGGCACCCACTTCTGTCCCATTTCGGCCCACGGCAAACGCTGCTGATAGCGATCCATCAGCGCCTCCCACGCATGGCTCATCGGATCATCTGTCTGGCGCGTAGCCGACGCATCGTAACTATCAGGCACCTGCACAACCATCACCAACCGGTTGCCCGTGCGAAAAATCTCCATCTCCTCGATGCCTGAAACCTGGATCGACGCGGTGATTTCCGGCCAGACATTCCCTGGTCGATGCAAGCGCTCGTATTCGGCAATGGCGGCCTCGTCGTCGCGCAAATCCAACGCATAATAGTGACGTGGCATCAAGCTTCTCCCTGCAAGGCATTGCGACGGCGTTGCCAGGCGAACACCATCACTACGGCAAAACAGCACGCTGGCACCGCCATAGCGCGCGCCATGCTGCTGTGATCGGATACGGCTCCCATCAGCGCGGTAAGCACCGCGCCACCGATAATGGTCATGACGAGCAACGCCGAACCGAGCTTTCGCTCATCGTCGCCACGCCCTTCTACGCCCAATGCGAATACCGTCGGGTACATCACCGACATGAAGAAGCTGCACGCCACCAGCGCATAGGCACCTTCGATACCCGGTTGGAACACCGCAAACAACGTCAACGCGATGTTCACCAAGGCAAACGCCATCAGCAGCCGCGCCGGAGCAAAGTACTTCATCAAACCGGCCCCCACAAAACGACCGATCATGAAACACACCAGGCCGCCGGTGAGGAAATTGGCCGCTTCTCTAGCCGATGTACCGGGCATGGTGGCCTGCACGTAGCGGATGGTGTAACTCCAGACACCAACCTGCGCGCCGACGTAGAAGAACTGGGCAAACATGGCACCCACAAAACGCCGGTCGCTGAGTAATTTGCGCAACACGCCTCCCCCGCCCGCCAATGCCGCATGCGGTGCGGCGGCCTTTGGAAAGCGCGTCAGCAGGATCAATACGGCCCAGCTCAGCACGACGACGCCAATGACCAGGTACGGCCATTGCACCGCTCGCGTCTCGCTGGCGTAGTACGCCGCACGATCCGCAAGGCTCATCGCCGCCAGCTGTGCAGGCGTGCGTTCGATGCCGGAAAAGATGAAATGCTGGCCGATCAGGATGCCCGTTATCGAACCCAGCGGATTGAACGCTTGCGCCAGATTGAGCCGTCGCGTTGCTGTTTCCCGCGGACCGAGCAAGGTGACAAAGGGATTGGCTGAGGTCTCCAGAAACGCCAGCCCGCTTGCAATCACGAACAACGCAAAGAGGAACAGGCCATACGTGGATGATGCCGCGGCCGGCCAGAACAACAATGCCCCTACGCCGTAAAGCGCCAGCCCGAATACCACGGCGCTCTTGTAGCCGAACCTGCGCATATACATCCCCGCCGGCATCGCGACCAGGAAGTACCCCAGGTAGAACGCGCTTTGCACAAGCCCCGCGCCGAAATCGCTGAGTACAAAAGCTTTCTTGAACTGGGCGATCAACACGTCATTGAGGTTGTTGGCGCCGCCCCAGAGAAAGAACAGGCTGACGATCAGGATCAGCGGCAGCCAGGGTCGCCGTTCGGTCTGACTAGCACCGGCCAGCGGTACTACGTGGTTATCTGTCACCGGCTGCACATCCACCCTTTTCTCCAATGGCGCGCCCCTCGCAGGAATCGCGGGACCGCGTGGCGGCCTCCGCCATTATGTGCAAATATGAAACTATTATTCACCTGCGCGACAAGACGCGCCGCAACAAATTCGCCGGGATGGCCGGCATGATAAGGCCCAGTGTCGTAAGAGAGGCGGCAAGCCGGCCGCCAAAGGAAAGGAGAGCCATGCCGACCCAAACCCCCAAATACCGTGCGCCCGCGCTCGACAAAGGGCTGGACATTCTCGAGCTGCTGGCCAGCGCCCATAAGCCGCTCAGCATCACCGAGATATCCGAAGGCGTCGGCCGCTCTCGCGGCGAGATCTTCCGAATGCTGCAGGTACTGGAAGAGCGCGACTACATCACGCGTGGTGAAGGCGACACCGGCTATTCGGTTACCACGAGGCTATTTCGCCTGGGCATGGAACAGCCACCGGTAAAAAGCACGATCGAGGCAGCGTTGCCAGTCATGCACCACCTCGCCGACATCAGTGGCCAGGCTTGTCATCTGGTTGTGCCTTCGCACGAACAGATCGTGGTAGTAGCCCGTGTGGATCCACCCGGTGAAGTTGCCTTGGTTGTGCGCGTCGGACACCGTCGTCCGATGTCGCGGTCCACATCGGGCCATGTGCTTCTCGCCTTTCAGGACGAGCCGATACGTGAGCGCTGGTTGGACCTGATCGCCAAGTACGAACCTGCGTTGGACCGTAAGAAGCTGACCAAGTTATTGGTACAGCTGCGCGCACGCGGCTATGCCAGCGAACCAAGCGAGGTTGTCGATGCGGTCACAGACCTCTCGGCGCCGGTATTGCAACACGGTCGAGCCGTATCTGCGCTCACCATTCCATTCATCGAACAACGAACCGAAGCGCAAACCACCATGGATGACGTGTTGGTTGAGCTGCGCCGCGCCACCAAAGAAATCTCCGATGCGTTGCAGTTCGGCGCTGCGGCTCGTCCCGATTGAACCACGAAGGTTTCTTGTCTAGTCGCTCCACTTCCAAAAAGCATTTACGCAGGATTTGAAAACATGCGGATGGGTCTACGCGTTCTCCTCGCCGTCGCAGTCGGCAGCATATTCGTTACAAGCACTTGTTCCGCGCAAAATTTCGTCGACGTCAAACCGTCGCCGCAGCAGGTGCATTGGCAAGATCTCGAATTTGGCGTGATCGTGCATTTCGGCACGAACACTTTCCTCGACCGCGAATGGGGTGATGGCACGGCCAGCCCCAAAGTATTCAATCCGGACAAGGTCGATCCCACGCAATGGGCCCGTGCGGCCAAGTCTGCCGGTGCGACCTATCTCGTTCTTGTCGCCAAACATCACGATGGCTTCGCGCTTTGGCCGACGGAGCAAAGCGATTACTCCGTCAAAAACAGTCCGTGGATGGATGGCAAGGGCAACCTGGTGCAGATGACCGAACAAGCCGTTCGCAAGGAAGGCATGGGATTCGGCATCTATTTGTCGCCATGGGATCGTCACGAACCGCGTTACGCCAATTCTGCAGCGTACGACAAATACTATCTCGCACAGATGGACGAGCTGATTCAAAGCCATGGACCGCTAACGGAATGGTGGCTGGACGGCGCAGGGAGTGCAGGCCATGTTTACGATTTCAAAAAATATATTGAAGAGTTGAGAACGTATCAGTCGAACGTCATGGTCTTTGCCGACGTCGCACTCTTTGGCTACGGCGATATTCGTTGGGTCGGCCAGGAAGACGGTCATATCCACGGCGAAAACTGGAATGTGATCGATCGGCGCGGCGAATTGCGCTGGCGCCCGGTAGAAGTGGATACGCCGCTGCACAAACTGCAATGGTTCTGGCATCCGGACAGCGACAAGACCTTGAAGAGCGTCGACGAGCTGGTCGATATATGGGAGAACAGTGTCGGTCTTGGCGGCCAGCTCATGCTAGGCCTCGCGCCGAACCGTCATGGTGTCTTGCCCGATGCCGACGTCGTGCGTCTCAAGGAATTCGGCGAAGCTCTGCAGGCGCGCTATGGGGTTGATAAGGATCTGGCTCGCAATCATGTTGGCGGCGACGCGAATGTCGACGCCGCACTGGATGGCGATCCCGATACCTTCTGGTCCGCGGCGGACGGTTCGACTCATGCGACGCTTGAAGTCGACTTCGACAAACCGATCACGTTCAATCATGCCCGCACCATGGAGTGGCTGAACGCTGGTCAATGTGTGCAAAAATACGCGATCGACGCTTGGACGAACGGCAAATGGGTGCAAGTGGCCAAAGCCGAAGCCATCGGTCATATGAAGATCGACCGCTTTCCGGCAACCACCGCCAGCAAGGTGCGCCTGAATATCCTGTCCAGTGTCTGCACGCCGCGCATTCGCGAGTTTCAATTGTTCGACGTGGCAGGTCGTTGATCTTCATCAAGCGATAGCCCGGAAAGCGTTTCAACAAGCTCCAAGGAAGCTGCGATCATGAATGACGCGTTGCAGTCATCGGCCGAGCAAGCTTCGCAGCATCCACGTACCGCCATGCCTAAACTCATGGCGGTTACCGTTTGCGTTGGCATCGGAGCGGGTTTGGGCGGCATGTGCCTGGGTCTGCTACTGCACTTCATCCAGCATGTAGCCTACGGCTACAGCATGCACACGCTGAAAAGCACGCAAAGTTTCCTGCAAGGGGTCATAGCATCATCCCCTCACCGGCGTGTCGGCGTGCTGTTGATATGCGGTGGCGTTGCAGGAGCGGGTTGGTGGGCGCTCTATCGTTTTGGCAAGCCGCTGATCAGCATCAATCAGGCGCTCAAGTCGGATGATCCGCGCACACCGGTGGCCGCGACGCTAGCCAATGTCTTGCTGCAGATTGTCACCGTGGCATTGGGTTCACCACTGGGCCGCGAATCGGCGCCACGGGAGCTGGGAGCGACGTGGGCGGGCTGGATCGCACACCGCATTGGGCTCACGCCGCAAGAAAGCCGGATCATGGTGGCGTGCGGCGCGGGAGCAGGATTGGCGGCCGTCTATAACGTGCCGCTCGCCGGTACGCTGTTCGTATTGGAAGTATTGCTGGGCACGTTTGCAACGGCAGCGGCGATCCCTGCCCTGCTTACGTCGGTGATCGCAGCCACCGTGGCATGGATCGGCCTTGGCAACGATGCGCAGTACACGGTGCCAACATTCGAACTCAGCAACTCGCTGTTCGCCTGGTCGATTCTGATCGGCCCTGTGTTCGGATTCGCCGCTTACGGATTTTCACGACTGACCACGGCAGCGCACGCCAAAGCTCCGCGCGATTGGCGCCTGATTCCCCTTTGCATCCTGGCGTTCGCCATCGTTGGCCTGGCCGCGATTTTCTATCCGCAGCTGCTAGGTAATGGCAAAGGTCCTATTCAATTAGGGTTCGAGGATGGCGTAAGCGTTTCGCTGGCAGCGACATTGCTGGTGCTGAAACTGCTGGCCATGCTGGGAAGTTTGCGCGCAGGAGCCGTCGGTGGATTGATGACGCCGGGGATGTCGATCGGCGCCATGCTCGCGATCGTTACCGGCGGCCTTTGGAGTCACATCTTTCCGGGGGCACCGCTGGGCACATTTGCGATTGTCGGCGCGGCGGCCTTTCTTGCGGCCTCCATGCGCATGCCCATCACCGCGATCGTGATGGCGCTGGAGCTTACCCGCGTCGATCACAATTACCTGTTTCCTGTTTTATTTGCGGTCGCCGGATCCAGTGCGGCGCTAAGAATCTGCATCCGGCGGTTCGATACCTTGCACATTCCGTCGATCGTAGTGCATAAGGAATAGCTGCATTTTCTGCAAATCGCTCTAACGATTGCGTTGCAGTTCGGCACCCTGAACGGATCGCGCGCAAAAAAATAGCCTCCCCGTGCCGAAGCAACAGGGAGGCTACGTTGCGCATCGCCTTACAGGCCGATGGCGGTTTCCGCTTTCACATACGGTAGGTCATGGGCCAGCGCGACGGGTTCGCACGTCACCTTGCCTTCGAACACGTTCAGGCCGTTGCGCAGATGCACGTCCTGCGCAAGCGCCTTCTTCCAGCCGTTGTTGGCAAGTGCCAGGGTGAAGGGCAAGGTCACGCTGTTGAGCGCAAACGTCGATGTGCGAGCCACCGCGCCAGGCATGTTGGCGACGCAGTAGTGCACCACGCCATCCACAACGTAGGTGGGGTCGGAATGGGTGGTCGCATGCGAGGTCTCGACGCAGCCGCCCTGATCGATCGCCACGTCCACGATGACCGAACCCGGCTTCATGGTGCGCACCATGTCATGCGTTACCAACTTGGGGGCCGCTGCGCCCGGTACCAATACGGTGCCGATCAGCAAGTCGGCGCGACGCACCAGCTCTTCAATGGCCGAACGGGTGGAGAACACGGTCGAGATGGAGGTGCCGAATTGTGAGGCGAGGCGCTTGAGAACCTCGGCCGAACGATCGACTACCGTCACCTTCGCGCCCATGCCCACGGCGATGGTCGCCGCGTGGGTGCCGGACACGCCGCCACCCAGGATGACCACTTCAGCAGCCGGCACGCCAGGCACGCCGCCGAGCAATACACCGCGGCCACCCTGTGCTTTCTCTAGCGAATGCGCGCCAACCTGCGGCGCCAGACGCCCAGCCACCTCGGACATAGGGGTCAGCAGCGGCAGCGAGCCGTTGGCCGATGTGACCGTCTCGTAGGCAATGCAGATGGCGCCCGAGGCGATCAGATCGCGCGTCTGGTCGGCATCGGGGGCCAGATGCAGATAGGTGAAGAGAATCTGGCCCTTGCGGAGCTTCTTGCGCTCGACGGCGAGCGGCTCCTTCACCTTAACGATCATGTCCGCTTCGGCGAAGATCTGGTCCGCGCCGGCCACGATCGTGGCGCCAGCAGCGATGTAATCGGCATCGGTCAGGCCTGCGCCCACACCAGCATCGGCCTGCACCAGCACCTGGTGGCCGTTGTGCACCAGTTCCTGCACGGACGAGGGGACAAGGCCCACGCGGTATTCATGATTCTTGATTTCTTTCGGCACACCGATGCGCATGGCTAGATTTCTCTCACTCAATGGTTGGTCGCGCGCCGGCCCGCCCGGCGCCGCGCGGATCGCAGTATGATCGAGATATTGCGCAATTTCTCGCTTATTAGGCCGGCCTAACGACCGTTATTTCGTATCAGATGCGAAATAAATTCGATATCATAGAATTCATGACGAATAACGATCAGACCCTAGATGACCGCGATCGCGCCATCCTCCGACTCCTCCAGGAGGACGGGCGACTGGCCAATATGGAACTCGCCCTACAGATCAATCTCTCGCCATCGGCTTGCTTGAGGCGCGTGAAGCTGCTGGAGGAGCGCGGCCTGATTTCCCGCTATGTGATGTTGCTCGATGAGAAGGTCGCCGGCCTGCCCGGCACGGCCTTTGTACTGGTGACACTCGATCAGCAAGGCCGCGCCGCACTCGATGCATTCGAAGCAGCCATCCAGCGGCACCCGGAGGTCACCGAATGTTGCCTTCTCGCGGGTGCCGCCGACTACATGGTGCGCGTGGTCTACGCGGACTCCGCCGACTTTGAGCGCATCCATACCGAAATCCTGACTCAGCTTCCGGGTGTGGTGCGCGTTCAATCGACGCTGGCGCTGCGAACGGTGAAGAAGACAACGGCATTGCCGATGTGATGGATGACGTGCGGCCCTACGACGGATCACCCAGCTCGTAAGGACGATACTTCGGCTCCCACACGATAGCGTAGATCCGTTGGTTCAGCGTTGCTTCGTCGCACGCTTCGGCAACGCCATCAGCTTGAGCCTGAATCGCAACGGCCTTTGCCACAGCCATCGAGACCGCGCGCAGCTGATCGACCGGTGGAAGCAAGCGTCCATTCCGATCATGCACGGTCGGCGACATGCTGGCCACCGCCTTGCCGGCCACCATGAACATCGCCTCCGTGACGCGTTTTGCATTGACAGCCAACACGCCAAGACCAACACCCGGAAAGACGTACGAGTTGTTGGTTTGATCGATCGGGATGAGTTTGCCTTGCCACTGCGCCGATGGAAACGGACTTCCCGTTCCCACCAACGCGCGCCCTTCCGTCCATTCGATCAACTGTTGGGGTATCGCCTCGCTACGTGAGGTTGGATTGGACAACGGGAAGATCACCGGACGCTCGACACCTTGTGCCATCGCGCGAACGACCGGCTCAGTGAATGCACCAGCCTGTCCCGACACACCAATCAATACGGTGGGCTTGGCATTGCACACAACATCAAGCAGCCCGATCTGGTTGGGTTTATCGAGTGACCAACCACTGACGGCGTCATGCTGTTGCACAAAAGGAACCTGTGCAGGCGTGACACCCTCCATGCCTTCAACCAATAGCCCGTTGCGATCGACCAGGAAAAAGGATTTGCGCGCCTGCGCTTCGCTGAGACCTGCGTCGATCATCGCCCGAAGCAGCAGCGATGCGATACCGCACCCAGCCGATCCCGCACCGAGCACGGCGATGCGTTGATCCGTCAGCTTGACGCCGGTGACGTTGATGGCTGCCAGCAACGTGCCAGCCGCGATAGCTGCCGTGCCCTGGATATCGTCATTGAACGTGCAAAGCCTGTCGCGGTACTTGGCAAGCAGACGGCTCGCATTCGAACCCGCGAAATCCTCCCACTGCAGCAACACATTCGGCCAGCGCTCAGCCACCGCATCAACGAACTCTTCGACAAAGGCATCATATTCGGCACCCACAACGCGTTCATGACGCCAGCCGATATAGAGCGGATTATCGAGCCGCTCGCGGTTATTGGTGCCGACATCCAACAAAATCGGCAGCGTCAGATCGGGATGGATGCCAGCGCAGCCGGTATACAGCGACAGCTTGCCGATCGGAATGCCCATGCCGCCAGCGCCCTGGTCACCAAGCCCAAGGATGCGCTCCCCATCGCTCACAACAATCACTCTCACGCGATCAAAACGCGGGTCGGCAAGGATTTCGCGAATACGATGCTTGTTCGGAAAACTCAGGAATATACCGCGCGGCTTGCGCCATATTTCGCTGAAATGTTGACATCCCTCGCCCACCGTTGGCGTGTAAACAAGCGGAAGAAGCTCGTCGAGATGGCGAACCAATACCGCATAGAACAGTGTCTCGTTAGTGTCCTGCAGATCTCGCAAAAACGCGTAGCGCTCAAAGTCCGTACTGAACGCACGCATCACCCTGAGCCGGCGCTCGATCTGCTCATCCATGGTCGCGATATGCGGAGGGAACAATCCGTGCAAGCGGAAAATGCCACGCTCGCGGTCGCTGAAGGCCATGCCTTTGTTCAACAGGGGTTTGTTGACGAGGTCGTAACCGGTCAGGTTCGTCTTGATGGGCGTCTCCGAACCTGCTGTCGATGGATCACTCATGACACCCGATCTCCTTTTATAACCGCCCGATACTTAATCACATTCCGTGTTACAGGATCGTGTGC
>OUNK011150673.1_pt1 | contig 37721 bp, 29 predicted proteins | sample 1755341 | NCBI WGS metagenome assembly OUNK01 (sample SAMEA3914788, study PRJEB12502) | metagenome | biome: forest; material: soil | place: Canada | collected 2011-07-03 | depth 0.1 m | reverse complement strand
TCCCGGCTCCTGTCCCCGAGATCCCCATTGCCGGTTCCACTGTCTCCGCTTCCTTTCCTGTTGCGATGGTGAAACGGGCCTTCACCCCCGCCTGCGCCGCCAGGGCCTCGAGCCGCCGCAGGGCCTCCGTTTCCGCCTCGACAGGCAGGCCGGACTCCTCCGCCTGCCGTGTCACCTGCTCGCGGAAATATTTCAGCGCCTCGACGATATCGGCATCGGTCAGCCAGTTGATCAACCCGTTCTCGCCATGGACCTCGAGATCGCTCTTCAACTCGACGGAGAGGACCTGCGCCGGAGGGAGCAGCGCGGTGATTTCCCCCGTTTTCCGGTCGGTATCGATCTCGAAATTCCGGTTCAGGTCGAAGCCCGCCTTGGCCAGATACTTCGCCCGGATCACCACCCGCTTGGTGCTGAGGAACCGCGTCTGCTGCCATTCCTGCTCGAAATCCCCTTCCTTGGATACCACCGCGAACTCGGCGATCGGCGCCGTCTGGCTCCAGACCGTCTTGTGATCGACCACCAGATGGGGCGTATCGTGGAACAACTCGCGAAAGAGTTCCGCGACCTGCCCCACCCGCCGGTCGATCTCGCCCGCCGTCTGGCGGTAAAGGCGGTAAGCCTTGTAACCCACGGCCCCGACACCGGCCAAGACCAGGAAACAGAGGATGGCGAATACCCAGCCGAGCCGCTTCAGCATGGAGGAATCTACCACAGTTTTGAAATTTGGTTGACGGCCTCCTCCGGTCAAAGATAAAAGTCAGAGCGGTCCCCCTCGACTGCCTCCAATGGCTCGGGCCAAGCGACAAAGCTCCGACAAACTATGCCCCCGAATCAAGTCGACTATGTGCACAGGCAAAAATGCGCAATCAACCCCAATGGCCCCGCGTGTTCCTCCCATTGGGTCCAACATGCGCATGTCGCCGATTTCGAGTCGAACCTGGGAACTTTCGACATCAAGTACTGCGCCAAGTGCCAGGTGGGACTGACCGATCCCTATCCATCCGAGGAAACCACGGGCTTCCTCTATGACGAAAAAATCAGCGCTGACTTCGACGTCATCCAAAAAGGAAGGATCGACGCCATCAAGGATTGGCTGGCCGTACGCCTCTTGAAATCCCTTTCTCCTTTTTCCGACCTCGGCAGGGTCTTGCACGTTCTGGATTACTCGTGCGGGAATGCCCGATTCGCGACCGTCGCCCAACACGTTTTCCCAAAGGCGCAGATTGATGCCGTCGATTACCAGGAAGAAGCTCCACCCCTCTTGTCTTCACAGCGCCATCCCCGCGTCCAGTATATCAACGTCCATGCCTTTGCGGCCATGGACCAGAAGTACGAGCTGATCGTTCTGCGCCATGTCCTGGAGCATACCCATCACCCCGTCGATCTCCTCCGCCTTCTGGGATCTCGCCTCAAACCCGAGGGCATTCTTTACGTTGAAGTTCCGAACCTCCGCTCCGGTTGTGCGCGGATATTCAAGAACAAATGGAAGGGCTACTACGTTCCCCGGCATATCTTCCATTTCACATCGGACTCGCTCCACCGCGTCATCATTGACGCCGGCTTGGAGGGAAAAATTGAGAAAAATGAAATGCCCATCATGGGCAATATGGTCTCGATCCTGTTCGGGGTGAACAAATCGAGCCTTTGGGTCCAACTATTGGGAATACTCCTGCATCCCTTCCAATTGCTGATCGAAACGCTCAGCGGCGATTCGACCTGCATCCATGTAAAGGCGAGACTCGCGGGCGCCCCGAAGACCGTGGCTTGAAAGAGTGCCGCGAAACCAGGGCGAGGCCCCTGCTTCACACCGTGCCACCCTCCGTTGTTTCGGCTACCGGCCTGTAACCCATCATCCCGTCTTCTTTTCCAACGCCCGGATCCGCTTCCAGAGCTCCGGCAACTTGCGGAAAAGGGCCTCCAGCCGGAGGCTTTCCTGCAGCGGCACCGCATGGCGGCCCGCCAGCACCGCCTTGGCGGGGATATCCTTGGTCACGCCCGATTGCGCCGTCACCGTGGCCCCATCGCCGACCTCGATATGGCCCGCCAGGCCGACCTGCCCGGCCAGCGTCACATACTTCCCCAGCGTGGTGCTGCCGGAGATTCCCGCCTGCGCCACCACCACCGAGTGTTCCCCCACGATGACGTTGTGGGCGATCATCACCAGGTTGTCGATCTTGGCCCCGCGCTTGATCCAGGTCCGGCCGAAGCGGCCCCGGTCGATGGTGGCGTTGGCCCCGATCTCGACGTCGTCGTCGACCTGGACGTTGCCGATCTGGGGGATTTTGACGTGGCGGCCTTCCTTGATTTCGTAGCCGAAGCCGTCCGAACCGATCACCGCCCCGCTGTGGACGATCACCCGGTGGCCGATCACCGACCGTTCCCGGATCACCACCCGGGGATAGATCATGGCATCGTCCCCCACCGTGGTCCGATGGCCGAGATAGCTGCCCGCGCCGATCACCGAGCGGGCGCCGATCCGCACCTCCGCCTCGATCACCGCCAGCGGCTGGATCGAGGCTCCCTCGCCGATCACCGCGTCGGGAGAGACCACCGCGCTGGGGTGGACGCCGGGCGCGAAGGAGACCGGCTCCGGCGCGTAAAGCGCCGCGATCTTGGAAAAAGCCAGGGAGGGCGACGCCACCCGGATGACGACAGCGGGGAAGGTTTCCGGCTCGTCCCGGGAGATCAGAATGGCGGAAGCCGCCGTCTTCTTGGCGGCCTGGATGTAACGAGCGTTGCCGAGAAAGGAGAGCTGGCCGGGACCGGCCCCCGCCAGATCGGCGATTCCGGAAATGGGGGTGTCGCCATCGCCTTCCCCCAGGACCCCCTCCACCATCCCGGCCAACTCACGCACGGTATGGACGGGCATGAGCGAGGGCGGCCGGGGAGCCAATTGGACCGAATTTTGGACCGAGTTTTGGGCCGAATTGATCGGGCGAAGGCGGAATGAAGCCGCAGAACGCTATTTCGTCGCCGGAGCCGGAGCGGAGGTGCTCGGAGCCGCCGGGATCGTCATCGGGGTGGTCACCGAGGGGCCGGACGACGCTCCCGTGGGAGGAGTGGAGGCGGCGGGAGTCGCCGGCTTGTTGGCGTTCATCGCCTTGATGACATCGTCGGTGATGTCCTTGATGTCGGGAGAGACGAAGAGGAGGAAGGGGGTGCCGTTGGTCGAGAGCCCCGACTTGTCGTAAATGAAGGTGTACTTTTCGCGGGTCCCGAGATCGGTGATGTATTTGGTGATCTCGTCGACGATGCCGCCGCGCATCCGCCGGCTCTGGTCCTCGAACTGCTTCTGCCGGGTGGTATTGAATTCCTGCATCTGGCGCTCGGCATTGCGGACGTCCTGCACCTTGGTTTCGAACGCCTTCTGGCGCTCGGCGCGGGCGTCGGCGGAGAGGGTGGTGTCGTTGGCGGCGTCGCGGAGCTTCTGGGTGTCGTCGACCAGCTTCTGGTAATCGGCGGCCATCTGGTCCCGCTCCTTCTGGAAGCCGGCCATCCGGTCCTTGAGGATCGCCTCGGCGTCGGTGGTCTTGTAATACTGGCTGAACGCCTGCGAGAGATCGATCACCGCGATCTTCGGGGTCTGGGCCTGAGCCGACGAAAAGGAGATCAGGGGAAGCAAAAGAGCCAGGGAAAGCGCGGCAATCGAGCCGAAGCGGGCATTTTTCATGTGGGGAGGGGTTCGGTAAATATTCTAGAACTGGTAACCGACGTCAAAGGAAAATTTCCCGGTCGAGGTGTTCCAGGGGTCCGATCTGACGGGGACGCCGTAGTCGAAGCGGAGCGGGCCGATCGGGAGGTTGAGGCGGAGGCCAACACCGATCGCCGCATCGTAATCGCTCAAGACGTGGCCGTAATCGGCGAAGTCGGACTCGACGAAACCCGCGTCGTAGAAGACCGCGCCGCGCACCCGGTCGATGATCGGATAGGTCAGCTCGAAGTTGGTGTAGCCGTAGGTATCGCCGCCCGTCGGCTCGGTGGTGCCGGGATAGACGGGGCCGACCATCTGGTTGTCGAAGCCGCGCACCGAGCGCGAGCCGCCGACGAAGTACCGCTCGAAGATCGGGACGTCCGTGTTGTCGCCGTAGTAATTGGCGATGCCGGTCGATCCGTTGATCATGAAGATCATGTCAAAGGGCAGCGGGAAGAACTTCTGCGCGTCGATCTGCGCCTTGTAGATGTCGGTCTGGCCGAGCAGCGGACCGCCCGCTCCCTCGACGGTGAAGGTCAGCTTCTCGCCCTTGCGGGTCAGGAAGACGCTGTCGCGGGTATCGTAGGTGAGCGAGCCGATCACCGCGCTCTCGGAACGATCGCCGCGTTCCGTGTAGAGGCCGGGGAGGAGCGCCGGCACCGAGGGATCGAAGTCGAAGAGATCGACCTCCTCCAGCTGGTACTTCGCCTCGGCGGTCCAGAACGGGGTCAGCCGCTTGGCGATACGGACGTCGCCGCCCATCTGGCGCATCGCGTAGAGGTTGTTCTCGTAGTCGCTCGAGTAATCGTGGACGAAGAGATCGAAACCGACCGCGATCGGCCGGTCGAGGAACCACGGCTCGGTGAACGAGAGTGTGAAGTCCTTGCGGGTCAACCCGTATTGGACGCGGGTCTTGAACTTCTGGCCGGCGCCGGTGAAGTAGGGGAAATTCGCGATGTCGAAGTTGCCCTGGGAGAGCTCGACGAAGCCGAGGAGGCTGTCGACCGAGCTGAAGCCGAGGCCGAAGGTGACATTGCCGGTCCGCTTCTCCTCGACCGTCACCACCATGTTGCGGCGGTTGGGGACGGAGGTGTCCTGCGGGCTGACGTCGACCTTCTCGAAGTAGCCGAGATTCTCCAGGCGCTTCTTGCTCGCTTCGGCATCGACGCTGTTATAGATGTCGCCGGGGGCCAGGGCCAACTCGCGGCGCAGCACCTTGTCCTTGGTCTTGTTGTTGCCCTGGATGATGATCCGGTCGACGAACGACTGGGCGCCCTCGGTGATCTTGTAATCGAGATCGATCTTGGCGCTCTCGACGTTGGCGAGCCTCTCCGGCTTGACCTCGGCGTCGATGTAGCCCTTCTTGCCGTAGAGATCCTTGACCGACTTGACGTCGGCTTCCAGCCCCTTGGGGGAGAAGACCGCGCCCTCGCCCATCTTGAGCGCCTTGCGGATGGTGTCCTCGGGGAAGAGGGCCTCGCCCTCGATCTTGATCGCGCCGACGTGGTATTGGATGCCTTCGAAGACCGTCACCGTCACCTTGATGGTATCGGGGGTGGGGTAGGTCACCTTGGTGTCCTTGACCTCCATGTCGATGTAACCGTGGTCCTGGTAGAAATCGCGAAGCCGGTCGAGATCGTCCTGGAGATCGTCGTCCTTGTAGAGGCCGGAGTGGTTGATGAAGGAGAAGAAGTTCTTCTTGCGGGTCTTCTTGAAATTCTTCTTGAGGATCTTGTCGGGGAACGACTTCGCGCCGACGAACTCGACCTCCTGGATGAAGGCTTTCTCGCCCTCGTTGACGGTGAAGCTGACCACCGCGCGGCCGAATTCCTCGTTGACGTCGATCTTATAGGTGACCTGGACATTGTTGAACCCCTTGTCGAGGTAGTAATCGTGGATCTTCTGGGAATCCTCGGCCACCTGCTGCTCGCTGAGGGGCTCGCCGGGCTTCGACTTGATCTCCTTGCGGAGCCGCTTCTCCTTGATCTGCTTGGCGCCGGTGATGAGGATTTCCTTCACCAGCGGCTTCGGCTGGACCACCACGATCACCTTGACGCCGTCGCCGAGGGGCTCGTCGGTGATGCGCAGGTTGACGAAGAGGCCGGTGGCATAGAGGTTCTTGACGTCTTCCTCGACCGCGCTGGGAGAGTAGGGCTGGCCCACCGTCGTCCGCATGTTCGAGAGGATCACCGTCCGGTTGACCGACTTCGGCCCGACGTAGACGATCTCGATCTCGCGGACCGAGGGGCCGAAGGTGGCATCCTTGGTATTGTCGGGGGGGGCGACCACCTTTTTCTCGTTGTCGGGGACGATCGGGATCACCGGGTTCTGGGGGCCCGGGGTCTGCTCGGGAGGGGGCGTGGTCGGAGAGGGGGAAGCGTTGGGATCGGCCACTCCGGCGGCGGTCGCCGGTCCCGTGCCGGGAGAGGGATCCTGCGCCGAGGCGTCGGGAGGGGTGGCGGCGGTATTGGTCGCCGTCGAGGTGCTGGAAGCGTCGGGAGTGCTGTTGGAGGCGCTGGAAGTGTTCGCAGCGTCTTGAGCGGAGGCCCGGAAAGGAACCAAAGGCAGCGATCCCGAGACGAAAATCAGCCCGGCCAAAAAGAGATGGGAGAAGAGACGGAACGGCGTCCGGATCAATGCTCCGGAGAATCGGAAAATCTGTTCCCGAGTTTTTACGGAGCTTCCCTTTAAAAGCTCCTCTTTGCGGCTCATCTCGTGCACTTTATGGTATTCCCTTAGAAACGCTTAAACACGCGTTTTGCCCGGGATGCTGCTGAGGATCGGCACATTCGTCAAGGTAAAGGTAGCGTCGCCACTACCTTTTTTACCCCTCAAGTGCCGCCTCCAGGGGCGAGTCGCCCCTGATGGGTTGGGAAAAATATCTCGGGAAAATATCTCGACGATCGAGATTATTTCTTCGACTTGCGGGCCGGCTTGCGGGGGCCGCGGCTATGGCTATCGTCATCCGAATCCTCGTCCTGTTTGACTTCGGCCTTGGGCTCGGGAACGGCGATGTGGATCTTCAGCTTGGCCGAGATGTCGGAGTGGATCGAGATGGCGACCTCATGGTCGCCGGTCTCCTTGATCGGCTTCTCGAGCTTGATCTGCTTGCGCTCGATCGTATAGCCCTCGGCCTTGAGGCGGTCGGCGATATCGTTGGTGGTGACGGAACCGAAGACCTTCTCCTGGTTCTGGCCGGCGGTGAGGGTGAAAGTGAGCTTCAGCTTGTTGAGCTTGCCCGCCAGCTCGTTGGCGGCGTTGAGCTCCTCGGCCTCGCGCTGGGCGCGCTTCTGGCGGAGCTGCTCGATCTGGCGCTTCGTCGCCGAGGTGGCGAGGACCGCGTGGCCCTGCGGAACCAGGAAATTACGGGCATAGCCGGGACGGACCGAGACCACGTCGGCCTCCACGCCCAAACCTTCGATCTTATTCTTCAACAACACTTCAACTGCCATAAATTTATCCTGGTTGGTTTCTTATTTTCCTGGCCGCCGCCCGGAGCGGACAGCGCTCCGGCGCCGAGGCGCCTTAAAAATAAGGGGGGTCTTTATCCCCGAAACGCCCCACCGCGTCAACTCCTAAAGGGAGCGGGGAGCGGTCCCCTGCAAAAATGTTCCCGAAAATCGCGGCCCAAAGGCCCTTTCAACCCCTCGGCCTCGCTGCCGACCGGGGCCGCTCAGAAGCGGTAACCGACCGAGACCTGCGGGCCGAGGGCGTCGATCGGCTGGTTTTCGTGCTGGGGCTCGGAGAGCCCGGCGTTGGAGAAATGGGTGTAGAGAACGCCCAGGCGGAGATACCAGCTATCGTTGATATCGTAACGAATCCCCGAACCGACGCTGAAGGTGAAATTGAAATCCTGTCCCAAGCCGTGGGCGGTGCCGGAGGCATCGACCGTCGGGTTCGAATCGGCAAAGCCGAAGCCGACCAGGGCCTCGATGTAGGGGACGACCTTCCAACCGGGCTGCACGAAGTTATAGCGGGGGCCGTAGTTCATCCCGACGATCCGGGTCATCCCCGAGGGGCCGTGGGTGATCATATCCCCGTAGCCCTGGAAGAGGAACTCGGTGTTGCCCCGGAGGATGCCGTCGAAGACGTTATCGAGGGAAACATCGTCGATCTTCAACGCCACGGTCAGATTCGCGGGAATCATGGTGTAGCCGTCCTGGTGGCTGGCCCGGATATTCGACCACTCGACGCCGGTGCCGACTTCGACCGACCAATCGGTATTGGAACCCTTATCCTTATTCTGGGAAACGGCCAATTCGTTGGGAACGGAAAGGGAGTCGCCGGCCTGGACCGCCAGGACGGGGATGGAGACCCAAATAACCAAAGCCAAACAAGTTACAAAACGCATAGCCATATATCGAGACGCACGAGATTTCTTAAAGTGACAACAGCCGGCATCATTCGACGCACGGCCATTGTGCCCAGGCACGCTAGACGGGAGGAAGCCCTGGGCGCGAGCTATATTTGGAGAGGCCGGGGATCGGTTCATCGGCTCCAGGTATCCACTTGATCAACCTCTTCTCAAGGCCCTCAATAGGGTGAATGGTGCCGACCACGACGGAGCCCTTGCCCTCCCGGGCGAAACCTCCATTCTCCGTATGCGGCCACCGATTACCCGATATTTCACCATGCATATTGTCGTTCTAGACGGACACACCCTCAATCCGGGAGACAATCCCTGGACGGAGCTCGAACCATTGGGCTCGCTGACCGTCCATGATCGCACTCCCCCCGATCAGATCGTCGCCCGGGCCAAGGAGGCGGCGATCGTGGTGACGAACAAGACCCCGATCAGCTCCGCCACGCTGGCCGAACTGCCAGGCCTGAAATGCATCGCCGTGCTGGCCACGGGTTACAACGTCGTCGACGTGGCCGCCGCGGCGCTGCGGGGCATTCCGGTTTGCAACGTGCCGACTTATGGGACCCAGAGCGTGGCCCAGCACACCTTCGCCCTGATCCTGGAACTTTGCCATCAGGTGGGACGGCACGATCGATCGGCGCGGGACGGCGATTGGACCCGTTCCCCCGATTGGTGTTACTGGAAATCGCCCCTGGTCGAGCTCGACGGCAAGGTTCTCGGCCTGATCGGCAGCGGACGGATCGGGCGCGCGGTCGGGCGCATCGGCCAGGCTTTCGGCATGGAGGTCTGGACCACCCCGGGCCGCTCCAGCGCGTCGAATCCCCCGGAAGGATGGAGGGTGAAAGAACGGGAGGAAATCTTCCGGCAGGCCGACGTCGTCTCCCTGCATTGCCCCCAGACCCAGGACAATCTCGGCTTCGTCAACGGCGCCCTCCTCGCCCAGATGAAACCCTCCGCCTTCCTCATCAATACGGCACGAGGAAGCCTCATCACCGAATTCGACCTGGCCCAGGCGCTCGCCGCCGGGAAACTCGCCGGCGCCGCCCTCGACGTCGTCTCCGCCGAACCGATCCGGCCCGACAATCCCCTCTTGAACGCCAAAAACTGCATCCTGACTCCCCATATCGCTTGGAGCAGTCTTCCCGCCCGGGAGCGCCTGATGAAGGTGACCGCGGCGAATATCCGCGGATTCCTTCAGGGCGAGGTCGTCAACCGGGTGAATTGACCTTTTCCGATCTTTCCCGCTGCCGCAGCCTGCGCGTCCGGCCAGGCGTCGACGCCGAAGGATTCCGGCAAACTAAAAGGGCGTGTGCTGGATCGCTCCAACACACGCCCTGCAAAGAGCTTTCGAATTTCTTCGCTTAACTAGAAGGGTTATCTGGAATTTGTTTTGTGTACATAATACGCATAGCATTTTAAATCAATGTTTTATAAACAGGGGTCGGCGCAATTTGTAAACTTTTACAAAAGAGCTGAATCGATGAAATCGATTAATCATCAAGCGCTTAGGTTGCAGGTGGGTTTCAGTTTGCTCGGAAACTGAAACCCACCTGCAACCCAGTCAGGAGGTCTGGAGGAAAGACCTTTCCTCCAGCGGGAGGTTTGGAGGGCGGAGCCCTTCAAGAGTCAATCCCAGCAATTGCTCGTTGTAATGAGATGAACTCGTCAATTTGAGTTGCTCAAAGAGCAACGCCAAAAACTGATTCTGATATCAAGAAGCTGCTTATTGATCCAGCATGCTTGTCCCGACAGAGAATTAGCCCATAATACAACCCAAGACACCGTCTCTCAACTTGGACTAGAAAAGGGGGTTCTTCCAGAATGGATAAAACAGTTCAAAGGCGCGCCAAGAAAATCGTTAACAATCACGGCGGCGCAACAGCGATTGCGGGCTATGTGTATCAGATTTTGGCCACCACGAATGACCAGATCACCGCAGAATCGTTCTCAGCAGCCGATCGCTATTCAGATGCCATTATTTATGTGCATGAGGCTCTCGATCAGGATGCAGCCGCCGTATCCTCTCCGTTCGATTTGGTGACATTGATTCAGGTCAAATACTCGGCCCACGGAACTCTCAAACAGATTGCTCCTACCGAAGCTCGCGACATTGCTAAAGCGCTATTGAAGGCTGCTAAACTAGCGATTAAGGAAGGATTCAAGGTTAGCGGGTATAAATTACTTTCCAACCGGGGGTTCAGCCTGCTTGCCGGAAAACAAATTAAGTCCCTTCAAGCACCTAACAAAAGAAGCAAGTTCAAGCCTAATAAGCCAACCACAGACGGAATATTGGGAGAATTGAACAAGATTACGTTCAGCGAAACCGATCTCCGGAGAACTCTGGAGTCTTTTGGACAGTCCTTCGGTTTGAGAGCAGACGAGATCGAAGACGGTGTCGATCGCTTGACTGGCAAGATATTTGGTGGAATCGCTCGTAAGAAGTCTCATGCCATGAGCAAAAGCGGTCTGATCGAAGTTTTTATCGGCAACGAAAAAGCTGAACCGTTGACTCGTGCTTCAATGAAAGCGCGTTTAGAAGCAGAGCTGATTAAAATGACCGGCGGCAGCACACCTCTACACACACCGAGGGAGCATAACACTGAGGCACAAATTTGGATTAACCAAGTCGAAGATCAACAGAGATTACTGTTTGGAGGCCAAGAAACACTCGATGTCGATTAAGAGCCCTTCGTTTTCTCTAAGGATGTCTTATGATCCACTTCAGCAATCGAGACTTCGGCAGTGACATTCGATGCATTCCTTTTGCCGACTAGTAGGGGTTGTGGCACTCCGCCGCTCCCCCTCTTTTTCCGAAATGTAGATAAGGGCTAATATCGTAGCTTAGATCAAAAAAGGCCTGATCTACCTTGATCAATAGAGCGATGCCGAAATACAGGATAAGTCTTCGTATTAAACTTCACTCCCGAGATGTGAAGCACGGCTAGATTTTGCGCATCAATTTCTAGCGATGGCTTTCTTTCATCATGTGGCTTCCATGGCAAATTTTCACAAAAGGCTTCAGGATAATGGCGAGAAGGCTCCAGGATTGGCTTTTCAGGCACCTCCTCATGAACCGAATAATCAACTTCCCCCCCATCCTCGGTCGCGGCGTACAAAGAGACGCTAATTTTTGTGCCTTTCGGCAGTTCATGTGCTACGACGCGAGCGGCATGGTGGAAAAGCACTACGTTGTCACCCTCTCCAGCCTGAACCGAGTGATAAATCAAACCGTCCAGCTTGAATTCGGAAGCAAGAAATTCTGTGATTACTTGGGTTGCAAGATATTCAAAAGGTTCATCATGAGGCAGAATCGGCTTTGAAATTCGAGTGCTGAGTATTTTCAAAAACAAGGCCCGTTCGAGATCCACCCCATATTGCTTGTTGAATATGCTTCCCGTTACCGTGACGGTTCTCAGGGTTTCTACGTAAAGCAACCGAAGAGGCCGTATAATCTTGAATCGAGCGATTACAACCTGACTCCCTACCGGGGGCCTAACCTCGGAAAGAGCAGCATCTCTAGTAATGGCACCATAAAATACTGAAATTCTCTGAGCATTCATTCGTCCAGCTGATGCTAGTTTCGATGGAGGGGGACCTAAATGTATGTCCGGTTGCTCTAAGGCTTGTTTAAGAGCTTGATTAGATTGGAAAACCCGGGCTCGATGCAGTTCGTTTAACGATTTTTCGGGACCTGCCTCAATGATCACCGAATTGCCGCTGTGCGTCTTCAGGTCCATCAGACCCTTGAAAATTTTTCGCAATGAGCGTTCAGTAATTGAGCTCAAAAATCGGGACTCTTGCTTTAGGGTTCGCTCGAATTCGTCCCATGCAGACATGAAGGCTTCGGGGTTTTTGCCTCGTTCAGCGTAAAGGGTATCCTCATCGTAAGGCCCTTCATCTCCTATTTTATCCCGCTCAAAATCGGAATGCTTATCTTCCAACAGCTTGCGCACATCCTCAGCAGCTTCATCAGAAATTCCAGCGGCTTCGGCAATGATATTTGCAACGGGCTCGCCGTCACGGTCTCCTTCATAATCGCCTTCTGGCGAGGTGGGATAATAATGCTCTTCAAAGGCCGTCTCGATGCACTCCCCAATGATTTGTACTAGAATCGTTTTCCCTTTGTTTGCACAGTAGAAGCACCTGGCAAGCTTCCCGGTGCATACGATTTTCGAACTAAGATATTCTTCTTTGACGCATTTAAAGCAGATGCGTCGCCGCTCTAGAGCTGTTATTCTCGGCATAGGAAGATAAGAGCTGATGCCACATTTAAGAATAAAACCAAGGTTGTTGTTAAGGGCTAGATCTTTGTGTGGCGCTTTCGTTTATTGTCGATGGCCGATTTAATTTTATTCCAGGTCACCGTTTCAGCCCATTCTTGTATGTGAAAAACGCTGAAATCCGTCTCCCAGTCCTGCATAGACGCATACTTCACTATGTTCCTTGTCACCGTGAGGGGAGATATATCTCCGTTAATAATAAAAAGTCGGTTGTTGGGGTTAGACTGGCGCCAATTCTTGATTCGGGTATTTATTCCTCGATCGCCAAAGCCATAGCCACAGACAATTAAGTCACTGGACTCTCTTAAGGCCTTGTAAAAACGGTAATGAAGATCCTCGAAAACGAAGTTAGTATAGTCGAAAAGCTTGTTGTGCTTTCCAATAAGAAGGAGGGGCTTTTCTCCCGAGATAGTCGGATCAGTCTCTCCATACGCGCGAACATAGGCTACGCGGCGTCCTTGCTCGTTGGGGCGAAGATTGTTTCGATCCTCATAGTCGAACCAATCGATGCTTCCATGGAGCTTGCCTAGAAAGAGTTTTTCCGTCGTAGCATCTATCACCGCGTCGCGATCCCAATGCACCCCCGGAGGAGATTCGTTGGGCGTATCGAAGCCAATCGTATAGTCCACAAAATCGCGACAGGCAAAATGGGCTTCCAGCAGAAGATCGTGATTGAGGGTAAAGAGGCCCTTGATCTTTAAGGACGGATCGGCAATCGCATCATCAATCCAGGCCAGGTATTCAGTATTGAAATTGGGAACAGTCAACTCCCTTTCAACCATAAAATGGATGTACTGCATCACCAAGGCCGCCGTTGTCCTAATCCGATTTTCAGGAGTTTCGACATGCGCGTAGAAGCTTGGCGGCCCCGCAAACCGCACCCGCAGGCGGTTAATGAACTCGAAAAGAGCGGGATTGTCGTAATCCTCGCTTAGCGTCGAATACAATTGGTGAGCCAAATAGTACCACTCTTCGTAGTTGGATAAGCGAGATTGATTGTAGGCGTCCACCTCCGCCTTGATCTGGCCTAATAGAGCAAGCATCCGAACGGGGACGGATAGATCTCCGACCAGGTCTGAATCACGGCTTTTTTCCGGCTGAATTTGGAAGTTCTTATTGACGTCAAAATAGAGATCCTCAGACCCTAGGATTCTCGCGCTAAGTTGCTCGAGGCTCGGAAAGCCCGCGGGAATGGAAATGCCCGATCCGAAGAGGAAGAGAACGTTTGGGCCAATCGAATTGAGTCCCAATATCCCGTTAGTTGCCGCCACGCAACAATTCTCCCGTTCTTTCTTAAGCGCGCCAGAAGAAATTTCCATTTTACTAGACTGAGACTTTCGCTCGGAATCCTCTATCGACCGATCCTGCAATGTTACGATAGCTGCTCGTAGGGATTCGATTTTGCCTCCCGAGCCGCATCCCTCTCGTAATCTTGCGCGAGCTGGCGAATCGTAGCGCCGAGGCGAATGTAACCAGCCAATTCAAGCTCATCGGCACGTTGATGGAACGACGCGGCCAATTCCAGTTCTTCTGTTCCTCCTGTCGCGACAAAGACCCCGCGCTCTCGAAACTTGGCTGCGTAAAACGCCCTCCGGAGAGTGTCAGCGTCCCTCGCATCAAGAGCGTCGGCGATCGCACGATGAATCCACAGGCCATCGGGGTCGGCGGGGGCATAGCCTAATACGCGGCCTATCGCGTCCATCGTCGCCGGAAGGTGACCCGATTCGGAGGCGATGCCATGCGCCGTCATCATCCAGGTGCGAAAGGCAACCGGGTCAAAGACACCGAGCGCATTGGTGCCGGGAACGGTGCGCCAATTCAACACGACCTTCAGTGTTCGCTGGGCTTTCTCCGACTCTTCACTCGTCGCGTTGCCCTCCGGCTCGGGCTCGGGCTCGATCTCCTTTTCCGAGTTATACAACAGCCGAATCTTCGCGCAGAAATAGGCTGGGTCGCTCGCCATGCGGCGTTCGATTCCCCACGGGCCAACGGACAACTCGTGATCGAGTAACGAGAGGTATGCCCACTCGATCGACACGAGAACTTCGGGATCGACGTCAGGATTGTTCTGAAGCCACCTAATGACCTCGGTGAGGGCATGCTGGTCGACGATCTTCGCTTGGTCGGACGATGCCAAAATCTCGGCGAGAACGCTCTCCGCAAGGCTATGGGGAAACGGATGCTGGGCGTGGACGACTTGCCAGAGACAACTTAGCGCGGCGGCACTCCTTCCGTAGGAGAGAAATTTCTGCGCCGCCTCGAGGTAGTCGTCGGAACGCTCCGCGGGCCCCACCTTTGCCGAGCGCCAGTAATCCCCTTCACGATCGCCGAGCCATGCCGCGACGCGGCTCCACGTATTGGGACCGAACGGAAGAAGGGCAGCAAACTCAGCTAGATCGACTGGATTCTTCAATCGGTCAACGACATTGTCTGCCCACTTCCATTGTCCTCCGTTGAAAAAACGATGCGAGACGTACCCGAAAGCGAATGGGGAGATACCTACCTCGGATCGAACGAGGTGGGCAGGAAGCATTGCCGCATCAATCTCCGTATTGCCCTCTAATCCCAAGGCTTCGCCTACATCCCACGGTGCCGGGGCAGCAGCAGCGATCTCCTCGATGTCACCGAACAAGCCCTGGGCGAGCATATCTCGAATTGCAGCGCGACGTGTTTGGCGAAGGCTCTCAATTTGCTCATGGAAATTCTTGTTCTCGGTAAATAGAACCGCATCGTGCTTGGGAAAGAGTCGACGGTACCGATACCGAGGGCTCTGTGGTGCCAGAGCTTTTGCCGTCTGTTCGATGACGGCGACGGATGCGGCGTCCAGAGCCCACCTCATCGTCGCAAATTTTCGGTGTTTAATAACAAGGTCGCAGAGAGCATTCCATAAGGGGAAGCGGCGCCCTTCCGGGAGACTTCGGATGGCCTCGGATGACAGTTCTTCGAGAACGTGTGCTCGAATGATGTCAGGAAGCTCCGCAAGGCGACCGATCAACTCTTCAAGCCTTGAGATATCCGAGGTTGCCATCTCGATGGCCAACGCCGCATACGCCTGGATTTGCTCTCCGTAATCGTTCGCCGCCTGTGGCGTCCAATCGGCGGGAATGATCCGGCGCCAGATGGGCCGAAAAGTTCCGTTGCTCGCCCCCCGAAGTGTCGGGAGGAGTGCGGTGAGCAGCTTCCACGCGACCGGGGGCTCGTCTCGAATAAGCGCCCTGATGGCGGCCAGTCGTGTCGGAAGGGGGGCGCACGTTTGTGGCAACCACGGCAGGAAAATATTCGCGAGCGAGTTAATGGGGCGATTCGCCCATCCGCCGCCGGGATCCAGGGTGGCGAGTTCGCCGAGGGCAACCACGGCGCGAGCGTGGCATCGGGGGTCCCAGGCGAGGTCTTCGAGCGCCCATAGGATACCCGACATGTAATTCCACCCAGACACCCCTGAACGTTCCATCGCAAAAATGGGGGAGAACGTCTCTTCCGCTCTTCCGAGCGCCGAACTCAAGGCGCCAAGAAACTCGTCGGGAGCGGCTTCGGCGAGAATGGGAAGCTCCGACCCAAGCGAGGCCCAAAGCCGCCAGCCCGCGCCCTTGAGTAGCTTGTGGACGACCGACCGGGCCGTTCCTTCTGCTCGACCGGTCGTGCAGGTCATCACTTCGTGCCTTGCTCCAAGCAGGGCCAGCGTCTCCGCAATGCCTTTGCGAAGAGCTCGAGAGTGCCGCGGTAGCTTTTCCTTGATCGCAGCCATATAATGCTCCTCGGGAGGAAGATCGAACTTCGGATCTTCCTCTCCGAGCACCTCGACCGCCGCCTTCGCGAAGTTGTCTAGGTCACTGTCGGAAAGATGTGGCGCGAGAGTGCTCCAGGCCTCCGCACGAAAAACAAACCTCCACCGCTCATCGCGCTGGATCAATGGTGTTTCGGGGAGCAGCGTGACCGGCCGGATGATATCGGTCCATTCGGGATAAGGCTTTCCCGTCAGAACCTCGAGAGCCTTCTGGTCGGCGGGGCTGTCACCCCGCCAGCGGCCAGCCAGCATAGCCCGCGCCAGCTCGGTAGCTGTAACCCATGTTGCGTAAGAGGGAGAATTTCCCAAGCCCCTCAAATTCCTCTTTAGGCGTTGCAACGAAATGGAGCCGGCAGACGCTAACTCTATCACGCGTCCTTCCTCGAACCCCGCCTGCCGCAGGATACCGCCAAGCGGTCCTTCTTGGGGCGTGGGAAGCCGGATGCTGCGGGGGCGACCACCGCCGGATTGGAAGATGACCACTTGTCCTCGGTTAAGGGCGCCGGTATGCATCTGGTGACCGTCGGACTCGTCCAATTCGAGGGAATTATTGGCAACCAGAACGTGCGCGCGCTGAGAGTGCGACAACGAATCCCAGCACTCAGGCTTCCAGATAAACAGGCATCTGTCCGCAAATGAGGGCAATGCCTTGGCGTGCCGATCGGCAAGGTACGCGGCGACAAAATCTTCAGCGACTTCGGGCTCTTCAGCATCGAAGACCACCTGATTAATTTCGCGCCGGGTAACGAGGTCGAGTTGAAGACAGGCCTCTTCTCGTCCGAGTAGAAAGACCTCGGGAGGAAGCGCACGGTCCCCGGCAACGATCGGATTTCTCAGATTATCCCAATGCTCTCTGGGGGTGCGAAAGCCGTCCAATGATCGTGTGCTTGCCATCCTGGCGTATAGGAATCTAGCAATGGCAGGGAATTCCCTCAGCCAATCGGCAAGCCGGACGTTATCGATTATCTGGATGCCCATCCAGCCGTGTCCAGCGCAGCTCGCCAGCCACTCGTCCTGGGACGGTGGATCCCATGATCGAGGCGTCACGAAAACGAAGGTAGTAATGGCACGTTCCTGTGCCGAAACAGGATTGGGACCAGTTGTCCGTTTTGCGAAATCTTCGGTCGCCTTGCGACGGGGGTGCTGGTCCGAGCCCATTTCCCAGATACTCCGCCCTGCCGGAACGAAAGAGCTAAAGCCCTGTTGCGTTTCCACTTTTCCGTCGAGTCCATGCTGACCAATCGAGTCGCCGTATGGTATCCGGCAATAGGAGAAACCGGGCGCCGACTCAAAAACCAACTTCGAGACGACCTCAGGGATCACCTGATGGCTTTCACGTCGCGACGCGTATAGCTTCAGATCCGTATCGTCGACGATTGTCGTGTGTGTCATGAAGTCCCCGGTTAAACCCAAACCTCACGATAGGGATTAATCGACGTACGGCAATCCTCTCCGCTTGAATTTCGGGAACTAAATTTCCAAGATCTATCGGGCCATCGGACGGCCATGGACCATTTTTTCCGGGTGGGGGCAGTCTGGAGTCGACAATCTCCGGATATCGCTCATCACTTTGAACAAGACAACAAAGCGCATTTAAGGCACGTTATGATTCTATGGGCGCGATCGGGGCACCGATAGGTCAATCGGATCGGACAAGCAGCCGCTTTACAGAATCGACGTCTGCCACGCTCAATATCACTTTTGAAAGCGATCTGACAAACAGCCTCGTAGGCTGATTACGATGGCGACTATTCAGCAGGTCACTGCCGAGATATTGGAGGAAAACCTTTCCAAGCGGCATAATCTTTACCGGACGGTTGCCTCAGGAGAAACGATACCCTTCGTTGGCGCGGGACTCAGCACCCCTCTCGGCTATCTGGGATGGACCGCCTTATTAGAAAAGCTCACCACCGTAGCTAACGCGCTCGGAACATTCACTCCTCAAAGTCCTATCTCCGACGCCTTGACCTATGCCGAGGAAGTGCATGCTCATTTTCTCTCTTTTAGCCAACCAGACCTTCTCCACGAACTCATCGGTCGTGAGTTTGCGCCTCGTGATGGGGCTGCCTTCACTCCAACGCATGCTCGGCTTATGCGGCTGCCATTTCGGGCATTTCTCACGACAAATTATGATTCCTGTATTGAAGATGCCCTAAGTAACTATGGACGGCAGGAAAACACCACCGCGTGTTCCAATTGTAGCGTCACCATCAAGCGCAATCGAGCAGATCGGCATATGATCTCCTGCTTTCTTCGATCGATTACCAATCGGACCACAGCCGGTAGACGGTACGTGGCCCATCTTCACGGAAAATTTGATGACACTACCAATATCGTTCTAACCGCCTCTAGCTATGCCGATGCCTACGGTGTTGACGCAACTCCTTCTGCCATCAGCTCTCCACAACTTGCCACATTGCATGGCAAGATAGTTTGGTCGCTATTCGCCACACGGCGGATGATCTTTTTGGGATTTAGCGTCGATGATCCCTACATTAAGATTCTTTTGGACACCGTCTTGCGGGACCTGTGGGAGCAAACTGAAGCGCCTCATTTTGTGATTCTACCATTGGAAGAACGATTCTTGGGATCGGTTCAAAATATAACGAGTCGCTTTCAGAGATATGGCATTCAGACTGTCTTTTTCGACAACCTAAAGGGCGATTTTTCAGGACTTGATCAATTACTCGACGAGACCTTTCAACATTGCTCGGCGACGCCCGCAACGCCCCCCGCACCGATCCCCGTAGTTTCCCCGACAGTCGACGATTCACATCGTCCTACCGCCCCCCAAATCATTTCGGAGGTCGACACTCGTTGGTTGGACACAGTGAGCGAGAAGACCCTACTCGCAATCAAAAATCATGAAGATTGATCGTCCAGAACTCATTTCACAATTCCTAGATTTTGCCCTAGCAGGAAGTGGATTGGTAATTGGTCAACCCGGAATCGGCAAAAGCCATGCCATTTTGGGCCTAAATGAAGGGCTGAAAGCCAAAGGCATTCCGAGACTCATCATCTCTGTTGAAGCCCTCGGCGGAGGAACCGATGTTGAAGTCCGAGCCGTTCTTCAAAAGGACGGTGATTTTATTGATCTATTGAGATCGGCCGTTCCTTCCGCTTCAACTCCTGCGATTTTAATCTTCGACGGCTTCGATGCGGCCCGTGGAGATAAGGAGCGAGCGGCGATTCTTGGTCTGATTAAGCGCGCCGTTGTCGAACTTAAGGGCCTTTGGAATGTCGTTGTGAGCGTTCGCACGTTCGATGCGAATAAATCTCGGCGCCTTCTGGAGCTCTTTCCCGATACCGCCGGAAACAAAACGAAGCCCGGTGTGCATGCCCGTCAGTTTGTCGTTTCTCCCTTAACGGCACAGGAATTGGAACAGGCCTTTCTTCAGATTCCTGGACTGCGCCTTTTGTATCAGAATGGAACCGAAGAACTTCGCCGCTTGCTGAGCATCCCATTCAATCTCTGGTTGGTTGAACAGACCGTCCGGGCAGGACTCGACATCAGCACCTTATCACAAACGACGTCGGAGGTTCAGCTGTTGGAGACATATTGGGAGCATTGGGTTCGCAGGGCCGATCACTCCGATCTCCGAGGACATATCCTTGCGACCGCAGCGAGCCATATGGTCCGATCCCATACTCTAGCTATTCCGTCCGGCACTATATTTACGCCTGAGATTCAGGGAACATGGACGGAGCTTTTGAGCGACGGAGTGCTCTCCGAAACCCATGTCCCAAGCCAGAAGATATCGTTTTCCCACAACATTCTTTTCGATTTCGCGGTAAGCGCCCATTTGCTCGATTCGGATCCTTCGCGCCTCGCCGCTTATATCGCCGCAGATCCCGCTCGCCCCCTCTTTTTGCGGCCCAGCTTGCTGTACCACTTCACCAAGCTATGGCATTTTAACCGTCGCGTATTTTGGAGCAATTTTTGGAGCATTTTGAGTCGGGAAGAAATTCATCTGCGACAGATAATTCGATTGGTCCTCCCCGCCGTTGTTCTTAATGAAGTGCGTGAAGTCAAGGATCTCGATCCTCTGATTGATCGATTGACTAACCATCCAGAGAGTGGCTATCACGCCATTAAGTTTCTAATGCAGGCACTGCGTGTCTTGGGCTCGCAAAGGCATGCGTTATGGGCCGAATTCATCAGCGGCCTAACTCCTTATTTAGACAAATCTTTCGCATGGGATGGGGGGATGAATATTACGTCGATTGCTAATTCCACGCCCGCCCCATCTCCCGCCTGTCTTGCGAATTGTGGTGAGTATGCTCGTGGCCTCATGGATTGGGCCTGGAAGTCCCGTACCATCAAAGAAGATAAGGGATGGCTTGAGCGCCTAGTGGCTTACGTTGCTATCCCTCTCATCGCAAATACTTATAAAACCGATCCACGAGCTTCCACTGCAGCGTTAACACCCGTTCTCGATATTTTAGATCAGCCTGATTTTCCCATTGATTGCATCTATCGACTTACCGACGAGATAGACGCGATTATTCCATATGACGCCGATTTTGTTCGATTGGTGTACACGAGAATATTTGGATTCGAAGAGAATAGTGATGCTCCCACGTCAATGGGGGGACCTGTATTGCCGATGACCAGCAATCGCAAACAGGATTACGGAATGTGTCGCTACCAATTGTTAAAAGCATTCCCATCCTTTCTCTCCAAACAACCCCTTACCGCCCTACTCGCTGGTTTGGAAGCAGTTCAAGCGTTTGGCATCGAATCTCATGTTCTGAAGCATCTTAAAAAGGGCAAATCACTAAGCGAAGTGACCGAAACATTTGCCTTTCGCGGAAAGACTGCGACATATATTCACGATAATTCGGCGATTTGGGATCAACAGTTTCACCATGATCGCGAGATGGAAATCGCCGACGCACTTTTTGCGTGGCTGGACGACAATGCGGACGCAGATAAGCAACAGGAGATTCTCGCCTTTCTGGATCTCATGCGGGACCGAGCAGCAAGCGCATTCCTTTGGGTTCGTCTTTTAGACATAGGATCAAAGCACCCCGACACTCTCGGACGGCAATTATGGGAGTTGGCTAAAGCCAAGCCCTTTCTTGAGAGCTCGGATGCAGTCTATCCGTTGGGGACTTTTTTAGAGACCGTATATCCCATTCTGCCGGAAATTCAGAGAGAGTCGATTGAGCGAGCTATTCTCGACCTTGTCATCCCCGGACATTCTGAAGGAGAATTCCTGCTCCGCCGACGCAATCGTCTTCTGGCTCGTTTGGAGCCGGATAAATTGATCGTTCCCGACGCGCTCTCAATACGTCAGTCGATGAGGTCTCAGCTTCCAATCAATGAACCAGTATTTCGCTTCTCGTCGTCATCAAAGCCGTATACTGAAGAAGACGCTTTTCGTGAACAGGGGATTGAGATTGCTTCACCAGCCAATAAATCCGTCCGAGATGCGTATCAGCCATTGAAGGAATGGGATAAAAACAAAGATCCCGACCTTATTGTCCAACTAGTTCCGCGTGCGGCGTCATTGAAATCCCTACTGACCTCACCCAATGACACGGATCTCGCAGTATTGCATACCGCATGGGTCCATCTTGCCAGCTTTGCATCGAGTGCCCTGACGCTGACGAAATCAGCAGATTCCCCGTCGTTTCCTTTCCTTCGCGACCTGGTTTTGCTTTGTGCCGCCAACCCCAGACCGATTCCCGACTCCGAACGTGACGCCGTTTGGAACAATCCCTCGTGGTCTCCTGAGCCTCGGACTGAGGCTGCCCAAGTCCTTCCATGGCTGACGCATCTTCAAAGCAATCCAGAGATTTTAGAGGCCATCGAAAGACTCGTCGATGACCCGGTTCCATCGGTGCGCTTCCTATTGGCGTGCGATTTATGGCGCCTTCACGAACATGCTCCAGATACCCTCTGGCGACTAATGGAGCGCTACATCGATCGAGAATCAAATAAGGTCGTCTGGCAGGGTATTACCGGTTCCCTTGCGAATCTTGTTCGACGAGATAAAGAGCGGAGCGCGGCGCTCATCCTGCGCATGCTGAATAAAATTAAGGAGAAACCGGATGACAATTGGAATGCCAGCCATCAGCTCGTTGTCCTGATATGCGATTTCGCGATCGACGGCTCTTCATGGGCGACCGACCTTCTTGCCAAGTGGAGAGGTGAACCTGTCATATACGCCAGTGAAATGTCAGGATCTGGGCACCGCCTAGTTGAATATATCGTTCCGAAGAGCAATCGGAATTTTTTGGAAGCCAGTCGCACTCTTTTGATACAGCATTTGGATTCCGTAGTACAAGGACTTAGGCAGCTACAAGCCGAATCTGATCAAATGTCTCAAGAGATATTTCAGAAGAACTGGAGATCCCTTTATGATGTCATCGATAACGTCGTAACGAGGTTCTACTTTTCGGCGGATATTGATCCTGCCCTTCGCCAAAGGAAGGAACACCCCCTTTCCGATAGAACTCGATCTGCCTACTTCAACGATATCCTTCCAGTTCTAGACAAGATTCTGAGCTTCGGTCAGCGGCCCGAATCGGGCGTCCTCCTTGCTCCAACAGCTCATCACTTCATGGAGCTCTTAAATGGAGTTCTCCGCTATGACCCCCCGACTGTTCTCCGATTGGCTGCTGATTTGATCCGATTCAGCCGGCGCTTTAATTACAACCTCGACGCAATGGCTCTTCGAGAGGTGGTCAAGTTGGTCGAGAGCTTTTTGACCGATTATCGAGAATACATTCAGGACGATGTATCTATTACCAACATTTTGGATATTCTGGACGCATTCGTCGATGTCGGCTGGGTTGATGCTCTAAATTTGATATGGCGACTGGACGAGATTTATCGGTGATCCTATCACGAAGCCCGCTTCTCACCGTCGTTTTGGCCTTCAGCTATTAATTCGAGCAAGGAGAATCGATCTCAACCGAAATTAACTGATGAAATTAAGTTAAGGTCGAATGAGAAGAGCCGATACCCAGTCATGCCTCGTACTAAAGCCTTACCCTGGGAGAAATGGTATCCGATTCTTGCCCGTTTTAGCGAGTGGACCGTTTTGGTTTCCATATCAGCAATGGCATTACCGCCTATTATTGGCATCATCGCGGTAATGACTGGGGTTTGGTATTTTGAAAGCAAGCCCGAGAGTAAATTGGAGGAATTCGCGTTCTATTGGGGGCTAAAGCGAAAGAAAAATCTCACAAAAGAGGAAGAGATTCAACTGAGCGAATACGAAGCTGGTTTGGCAATTTTGGAAAAGCCAAAACACGACTCAAAATCATTCTGGATCGGATACGGAATCATGATGGGCAGCATGGGATATTTGGTGATCAAGGCGACATTTTTGCTTGGCACCAAACGCTGGATAGAGCTCGTTTTTTGAAGCGATCGAGCGAATGAAGCCTTTGCTCCTCTACGACTTCGAACCTTTTAGCGATTTTCATGATTAAATTAGTGAAAGTCGTAGCTTTGAAATCGAGCGTCGATCGGAGAACTAAAACCGCGCACGTCACAGGTCAAAATCGAGGCGGTTCCTTCCAAAAGCTGCAGGGTTCCCTGGATTTTTAAAAACGGCTCATGCGTGATAACAAGGCGCAATCGCTCAAATAGGTCACTTCGTACGATAGCGTTTGAGACACCGGTTTCGTCCTCCAGGGAGATGAAGACATGTCCCTTGGCCGTACCTGGCCGCTGGCGACAGATTACCATGCCAGCAATGGTCACATTTTGACCATGCCGCCCCTTCCAGAGATCGATCGCTCGGGTGACATGGGGGACGCTGACTCTCAATAACGCCATGGGATGAGGGCCGGTGGTCACGCCGGTGCCTTCAAAGTCGGCTTGTAGCCGCTCCGTTGCAGTCATCGGCTCCAATGGCACTCCTCCTTCGTTACCAGCCAGAGCGAAGAGGTCGTCTTCCTCCAAGATTCCCTCGATATTCCAGAGCGCCGTGCGACGATGCTCAGAAAGACCATTCAGGGCGCCAATCTTGGCGAGGATGCGCCGTTCAGCCTTGTTGAGCGGCACGCGACGCAGGAAATCGGCCAGGGAACGAAAAGGGCTGTGGGCCCGCTCCTCGACTATACGGCCCGCCTTCGAGGCGTGGACTCCCGAGACTTGGTTGAACCCCAGACGGATCGAGGCGTCCTCCTCGATCCGGCATTCCCACTCCGAGCGGAGCACGCAGACGGGCCGGAACTTGACGCCACGCTGCTTTCCATCCCGGATCAGGGTGCCTCGGCTGTAAAAACCCATCGGCTGGTTGTTGAGCAAGGCGGTGTAGAACTCGGGGGCGCGATGGACCTTCAGCCAGCAGGAGGCATAGGCGATCATGGCGAAGCCGATGGCATGGCTCTCCGGAAAGCCGTAGAGAGCAAAGCTCCCCGATGCCTGGAGAACACGGTCTCTAACCCCCTTTTCGATCTTCTTGTCGATCATTCGGGCCTCCATCTTGGCCAAGACCTTTTTCATCCGCTCCTCGGACCGGTGAAAGGAAAGGGCCTTCCGCAGTTCGTCAGCCTCGGCGCTGGTGAAATCGGCCATGACCATCGCCATCTTGAGCATTTGCTCCTGGAACAGTGGGACTCCCATGGTGCGTTCCAGCGTCTCCTTCAAGTCGGGATGGATGTATTCGATCTCTTCCTCGCCATTGCGCCGGGCGAGATAGGGATGCTTCAGGTTTCCTACGATGGGGCCGGGACGGACGATCGAGACCTCGATGCAGAGGTGGTAAAAATTTTCCGGTCGCATTCGGGGCAGAGTCACCATCTGCGCCCGCGATTCGACCTGGAAGGTGCCGATGGTGTCGGCCCGTTGGAGCAATCGGTAGGTCTCGGGGTCGTCTTTGGGGATCTGGTAGAACTCGACGCCTCGCCCCCGCTGATGCGTCAACTCGATGGCGTCCTGCATCACTGCCAGCATTCCCAAACCAAGCAGATCGACTTTGACGATGCCGAGGTCTTCGCAATCATCCTTGTCCCACTGGGCAACCACCCGTCCCAGCATGGAGGCGTTCTCCAATGGCATCATCCGGTCGAGCCGTCCCTGGCTGATGATCATGCCGCCGGAGTGCTGGCCGAGATGCCGGGGCAGACGGTAGATCTTTTGATAGAGGCGGCTCACCACGGCGAAGCGGGGATGCGCGCGGGGGATGCCCGCTTGGACAAGTTGGTTTTCCAGGTTGAGGGTGTGTTCGAAATCCCCCGAGGCGAATAGGTCGGAGAACCGCTTCAATACGTCTTCCGGGAAATTCAGCGCCTTGCCGATTTCACGCATGGCGCTCCGTCCCCGGTAGGTGATGACATTGGCCGTCATGGCGGCGCCATGCTTGCCATAGCGCCGGAAAACTTCCTGAATGACCGCCTCCCGCCGGTCCCCGGAAGGAAGGTCCAAATCGATGTCGGGCCAACTGGTCCGTCCCTCGCTGAGGAATCGCTCGAAGAGGAGCTTTTGCCCGATCGGATCGACCGCTGTGATGCCCAGGCTGTAGCAGACCGCCGAATTGGCGGCGCTTCCTCTTCCCTGAATCAGGAAGCCCTGGCCGCAGGCGAAATTGACGATATCCCAAACGATCAGGAAATAACCGGCGAAGCCGAGACGTCCAATCAGGTCCAACTCCTTGTCGAGCTGGCTCCGAACGGCGTCGGTCACCGAGCCATACCGTTCCCGGGCTCCGGCCAGGACACGTTCCCGCAGGAAGGAGTTCATCGAGTGGCCCTCTGGAACCGGAAAATCAGGGAAGCTATAACCGAGGTTTTCCAGGGTGAAATCAAGCCGATCGGCGATCCGTTCCGTATTGACGATGGCCTCGGGAAGATCGGCGAAGAGCTTGGCCATCTCGGCCGATCCCTTGATGTGGCGTTCCGCATTATCGGTCAGGAGCCGCCCTGCGGCATCGAGATGGGTGTGTTCGCGGATACAGGTGAAGACATCGAGCACCTCGCTGTAGATCGGCGAGGCATACAGGACGCCATTAGTGGCGACCAAGGGAAGAGCGTGTGCCTCGGCCAGATCCTTCAGTTGCCGGACCGTCTCGCTTTCACCGCGCCGAAAATGCCTTTGAACCTCAATGCATACGTTCCGATGGCCGAAGGCCTGAACCATTCTTCTCACCGCCTCCTCGGCGCCTTTTTCATCCTCAGCGGCCAGGGAAAGGCGCAATGGCCCTTCCTCGTCCCCCGTCAGGGCTATTAGCCCCTCAGCGAACTCAGGAAGCTCCTCCCAGGTTACTCGACTCTCTCCCTTCGGGGAACGGAGCTGAGCTTGAGTGATAAGGCGCGAGAGATTTTGGTAGCCGGTCCGCGACTCGACCAAGACGGGAATGATCGAACCGTCTTGCATTGCCAGCTCCGCGCCGACCAGAGGACGGACTCCCAATTCCTGGCGTTTCGAGAAGAGCCGGGGCGCGCCATAGAGGCCGTTACAGTCGCAGAGGGCGAGGCCGCCGAGCCCTGCCTTGGCTGCGGCATCAGCAAGATGCTCGGGCAACGAGCCGCCGCGGAGAAACGAGAAGGCGCTGCGGGCGTGGAGTTCGACGTAGGACATGAAATCATGCGTAAATCCCCTCGATTACCCACTGCTTTCCGATCTTGGCCAATCGGTAGAAGCCGTCCTCGGTGGCGACATCCCATTCTTCCCGGCGCCAGGAGAGCGGGTTCCACCAATCGCCACGGAGCTTCCACGGGCCGAGGACTTCAGCCACGGCGGCATTGAACCGAGAGGAACGAACATAGGCAGGACGCTCCGCTTCGGTATGAACTTGGGCAGGGAGGGGCGGACGAAAGCGCAGGAGGGGCAAACCAATCAGGGGATGGGCCAGGACCGGAGCTGCCGGCTGAAGATAGGGGTCAACAATGAAGGCATCGGGCCGATGGGAATCTTCCACCCTGGGTACGCCGACGCGGTTAGGGCCGACCAACGCCTCCAGCCGAGCCAGGGTTTCGGCGAACTGGTGTGGATCTTTCAATCCTTTCTCCAAAAGGCCGAACTGTTCGGCGATAGGGCGAGTCGGGGTTACCTCGATCTCCAGGCCGACGATGGGAGACGCCGCGGTGAAGTTTTCGAGATGCGTATGGAGCATCCGAAAGAGGAGATCGACGTTCCGAGTAGGCGCGGGAATGGCGAAGCACTTCTCGTAATGGGTTCCATCATCGAAGCGGAGCGTCAGTCGAAGGCGAGCTGCTACGAGATAGACTTGTTCCAGGCGCTTGGAAAGCTGGTCGAGAAAACGTCGCAAGAGGAAGAGGAGAGGCTCCAATGTCTCGACGGAATATTCCAGGTCGGTCCTTTCCTCGAATATTTCTCTAGCCCGGACAGTATTCAATGGACGGGTGCGACCACCCTTGGCCTTCTCCCATAGCTCGACAGCCTCATAGCCAAGTCGTCCGCATACTTCGGCCATCGGCAGTGCGGTCAAGACGCCGATGGTATGGATGCCCCACCCGTCCAAGACGGTAAGAAGCTCCGGCGAAGGATCAAGAGCTGCAACCGGCAATGGGCGAAGAAAAGAACGGGGGTCTTTCACGATCTCGACCGAATCGGCGTTCCGTGCGGCAAGGAGAGCAAGGTCAGGGTTTGCGGCGATGCCGATCCGAACGTCGAGGCCGAGGCTTTGTAGAGGGCTGATTACCCGTTGATGAAAATCATCCGCCGTGATCCGCTTCTCCAGCGGCAATTCCACGGTCACGATACCCGGCGCAGTCGATTCCACGAACGGCGATAGGCTTTGGGCAATTTGAAGCAGAATTTCCTGGGCGGAAGACTCTTGGCCTAGGTTCGGCGCCATGAGCTGAAGGCCAGGGCAGCGGGCTGTTGCCTGGGTAACCGTCATGCCTGTTTCGACCTCGGGAGCTCGCGCCTCCAAGATGCGTGATTTCGTTCCTGTCGAATCAACAAGTGCGAATGGTTCCCCCCTCAATTCGGGGGAATAGCGTAACACGGCCTGAAGCCGAAACTCAGGCGCTAGCAGCGTGGCGTAGAACATCATTTTCTCCTCCGGTTAAAATGCGACGGCGCTCAACGGCCACCGAGAGACCTGGATCGAGCTGGGAACGGGAAATTTCGACTGCTCCCAATGAAAAGTGAGACGATACCGAAAGGCGCACTCTGGCGTTTCCAATCTGCCCCGAGGGGGTGAACGCAAAAAGCGCGGTGCCAGCCTTCTCCACCAACATTTGCAGTCGATGCCAGGTATTGGCGTGGATGCGACGTAGCTCGGCGACCGGATTGAGTGTTAGAAGGAGGATCGTCAGTGAGACGTTGCCATCACGGGCGACGAGATCGGCGGCCTTGGCGGCTTGGAGGGCGTCAGCGCAACGAATCCAGAGAAACCGAGTCCCACCGGGAATCGTGGCCGGATCGAAAGCATCTCGTCCATCGATGAGGGCGATCCGGTGCCTCCCCGCCGAGGCCTTCAGTAATCCAGCGAGGAGGAGAGCCCCACCGGGACGTCGCGGGTCAGAGACGATTTCGGTCAGGCTACCGTTGGGCAAATTAAGCTGATCAAGTGATTCGAGTCCGGTTTCCAGAGAAGAACCGCCGAGGAGGGCCGCCGAGCCGTGCTTCTCTTCCAAGAGGCGGCGTAGGTGGATGATTTTATCGGCGGCGGCCATGCCGTACGGTTATTATACAAAAGAATAACAAACAAGCTCGAAGATGTAATTGCTTGAACCGCAAAGACATTCCTTAAGCGATGGGCAATGGTGGTGCGGCCGGCGCTCAGGTTTGGAATCCGTCGGAACAATGCCGAACCGTTGACAGCTGTCAAAAAGAGGATAACCCGGTCACGCTCTGAAGCATAACCTGGACTTTCCCCTTCAGACGCAAGGTCCGCCAAGACCCGCACTTAGAAGCATATTCTGAGACCTTTTGCACTTTTGGAACCATAACCCGGATGAAAACGCGGGCCCAAGGCATCAACCAGACCTTTTGGCGCCGTTTCCGGGATGAAGAAAGGTATTGAAGAACGTGTCATCAGTTGTGTGGTGTTGAAGTATGGCGGCTGAGGATTCGGTCAGAGGGCCGGGGCCGCAGGGAAATCGACTTCGGTGTTATTGAAGTTGTTGAAGTAGTTCGTGAAGACGTTCTGGACGACGGCCAGAAAGACTTCGAGAATCTGCGCTTCCTTGTACCCCGCCGTCAGGAAGGCCTGGTAGGTCTCCTCGGCGACGGCGCCCTTGTTCTCGACCACCTCGCGGGTGAACCGGATGAGGGCATTCCGCTTGGGGTCGGTCGCTCCACCCTTGCGGATCACGAGCGTCTCGTCCGCCGAGAGGCCGTGCTTCCCGCCGAGGAAGGTGTGGGCCGCGAGGCAGTAATCGCAATCGTTGACCTGAGCGACGGCCAGGGCAATCGCCTCCTTGTCGGCGCCGGAGAGGCTGGTCAACCCGGCGTTGAGATGGAGGAACGCTTCCAGGGTCTGCGGGTGAGCACCGAGGGCCTGGTAGAGGTTCGGGACGACGCCGAGGGCCTTGGTGATGGTGGCGTAAATAGCGGCGGTCTGCCCGGTGGCGTTGGCGGGGGTAACAGTAGTGATGCTGGACATGGTGGTTTTTCCTTTCTTGGTTTCTTCGGGTTTTCTTTCGGATCGCTCATTAGCGAGCGGCCATGGATAACAAGTAGACAGATTTGTCTACTCTGGCAAGAAAGCCGTAGACAGGTTCGTCTACTTTGGCCTATATTCGTTCATGGCCAACGAGATATTCTTGGACAAACTGACGCCCCGGGAGCGAATCGTTGCCACGGCAATGCGGCTTTTCAATAAAGGCGGTGCCCATACGACGGGGATCGACCAGATCATCGCGGAGTCCGGCGTGGCCAAGCGGACCTTTTACCATCACTTTCCCTCCAAGGCGGCGCTTCTGGCCGAGTTCTTCCGCCTGCGGGACGATATTTGGTACGACCGGTTGGTCCGGCATACTTCGGACCAGACGAAACCGCCCTTGGAGCGGTTGCTGGGTCTGTTCGACGGGCTCAAGGAGTGGTTCGCCGAGCAGGAGTTCTTTGGATGCCCCTTCATTCGGGGTCTCTCCGACTTCGGGCCGGACAGCCATTCTCCCGAACTGGCAGCCTGTGTTCGCGCCCATTTCGCGCGGACCGAGGAGGTGCTGGTGGCGCTGTTGAAGCCGGTCCGGCCCGATGATTATCAAGCCTTTCTTCCCCATCTCTGGAGCCTGCTGGCCGGAGCAACGATCATTGCGCAGGCCACGGGGAACCCGGGCATCGCCGACGTGAATAAGGAGATGGCCCGGACCTTCCTAGCCCCCAAAGCCGTATCACGAATCAACTAGGAGAGATCGATGGCCCGCAAATACCAGGAACTTTTCGGATCGGAGGCGAGCCGCCAGGCGCAGGCGCGCTATTACGGGCGTAGCGCGGCGAAACCGGAGGGAAATCCCGATGATTCCTTGGGGCCGGATGAGATCGCGTTTATCCAGGAACGGGACAGCTTCTACATGGCCAGTGTTGCCGAGTCGGGTTGGCCTTATATCCAGCATCGGGGCGGACCGCCCGGCTTTCTCAAAGTGACCGGTGCCCGCCAGTTGGCGTTCCTAGACCTGGGAGGGAACCGGCAGCTCCTTACCACTGGCAATCTCTCCCTCGACGGGCGCGTCTCGCTCTTCTTGATGAACTATCCGGCGCAGGAGCGACTGAAGATCGCGGCCCGGGCGACGATCCTCGACGCGCAGGAGCATCCCGATCAGGCCGCCGCGCTGGCGCTCCCCGGGATGATGGGAAAGGGGGAGCGCATCTTCGTCCTGGACGTCGTCTCGTTCGACTGGAACTGCCCGCAGCACATCACGCCGCGCTACACGATTCCTGAAGTGGACAAAGCGATCCTCCCTCTCCGGGACCGGATCGCCGAGCTGGAGGCGGAAGTAGCGGCCTTGAAGAAAAGGCACGGTTAGCAGGACGCGGCCGGTCGATTGCCGATGGATGCCCCTTGCTTCACTCGCCGACCCTAAGCCCCACCGCCTCGAAGAACTGCTCCTTGGGCTCCTTTGTTCCGTAAGGTTTGCATGGGGTTGAATCGATCAATTAAACGCCATTTTCCATTTGTTGGCGAATGGCTGGCAGGCGTTCTCGCACCAGGTCTAACCACGCGGAAACCGTCGGAGAGGGCTCGCCTTTGGGTCGCGTCAGCACAAGGTCAATAAAGGGCGAAACGGGGCGCATGGGCAGAATCGTCACGCCGGGTTGATGAAAGCTGCGGACACATCCGGGCACGATGGCCACGCCAATGCCGGCGGCCACTGCCACCAGCATGGTTTGTATCATGGGCAGTTCGCTGACGACTTGCGGAATGAAGCCGGCCTTGGCGCAAAGTTGGGTCATCGCGTCAGCCAGTCTCGGCGCTTCGCTGCGCTTAAACATCACAAACTCCTCCCCGGCGAGTTTCTCCAGCCGAACCGATCCCGCTTTGGCCAGGGCGTGAGTATCCGGCACGGCGAGCATCAGACGGTCGCGGTAAATCCGTTCCTGCGTAAAATTCTTTTCGTCCGCTGCGGCCAGCGGGCGGGTGAAACCGAGGTCGATTCTCTCACGGGCAAAGGCCTGCAATTGTTGTTCCGGGGTCAGCTCGAACAAATGGACGCGCACGGCGGGAAATCTTTTGCGGTACAACTGGATCAATTCCGGCAGGAAGCTGGACGCCCCCGCGCCGACGCAGCCGATGGCGAGCGACCCAGTTTCGCCACGGGCGGCGCGCCGGGCGATCTGTTTGGAAAGTTCCGCATGGGCGAGAATTTCCTTCGCCTCGGATAAAAAAGCGTTACCGGCGGCGGTGAGCTTCACGCTGCGCTTGGTGCGGTGCAGCAGGGAAACCCCGAGTTCCTCCTCCAAGGATTTGATTTGCTGGCTGATGGCCGACTGCGCCACATGCAATTCCTCGGCCGCGCGGGTGAAGTTCTGCCGCTCGGCGACGGTCACGAAGTATTTGAGATAGCGCAGCTCCATGCTCGGAAGAGTAATCGGTTTAACTTATCACTGCGAGATGAAAGCGCTATTTCAGAAATAACGTCATACCGGTTACTGTCAACACGTCGCCCGAAGAACGGTGCGGCAAACAAAGCAAACAATCCAAGAAAGGATCCACATGAGTAAGTTCGCGCTATTTGTCGAGTTGAAGGCCAAACCGGGCAAGGAATCGGAAGTCGAAGCGTTTCTGAAAGGCGAGGCCAAGTTGGTCCGTGGAGAGCCGGGAACGCTGACGTGGCACGCAGCGAAAGACGAAGGTGCGCCTGGAGCGTATCTGGTCTTCGACACCTTCAATGATGAAGCTGGCCGCGAGGCCCATTTGAACGGCGAGGCCGGCAAGGAGCTGGCGGTGCATGCGGAGAGGCTCTTTTCCGAGGTGAAGATTCATCGGCTAGAGGTGGTCGCCGAGAAGTAAGGCCTTGGGGCGGCGCATCGTTCTGAGACAAATGCCTCCATCGGCAGTCTCGGACCGGCGCCGCCCAAGTTCTTCGATGAACACCCTTTAAAAAACAAAACCCAATAAAATAATATGAACACTACCGAAAACCTCCTCTCCCCCTTATCTAAGCCTACCATCGTGCTGGTGCACGGGGCCGTCGAAGACTCGTCGCTCTGGACTCATGGAGTAATCCAGGGTCTCCAGCGCGACGGCTACCCGGTCAAAGCCTTCTCCAATCCCCTGCGTGGCGTGGCGGTCGACGCCGCCTACCTGCGTAGCCTGCTCGACACGATCGAGGGCTCCGTGATCCTCGTTTCCCACGCATACGGCGGGGCGGTCATCACCCAGGCCGGAGACGACCCCAAGGTCAAGGCCCTGGTCTACGCGGGCTCCCCGATGCCCGGGGTGGGGGAATCGACCAACGATTGTCTCGAACGGTTTCCCGGCGGCGACTTCGCCTCGTCGGTCGATCTGATCCCCTACACCTTGCCCGACGGAACCAGCGGCACGAATGTCCTGGTCAAGGCCGAGCGATACAGCTACCTCCTCGCCGCCGATGTGCCGGAGAGCGTGCTCGCCCTGATGATCGCCACCCAGCGCCCCATCGCCTTGGCCGCCCTCAACGAGCGACTGACCTCGGCGGCCTGGACGAGTAAGCCGAGCTGGCAAATCAGGCCCCTGCTCGATCCCGTCATCCCCGTGGAAGAATTCAAGTTTGAAGCCGAGCGTGCCCACTCTCAGGTCATCGAGCTGAACTCTTCGCACGCCATCCCCGTCTCTTACCCGGACGTCGTGGTCGATGTGATCAAACAGGCTGCCTGCGCCACCACGAAGTAACGGCGGTCCGAACGAACCAATAAATTAGTATGAACACCCCCACGAACCTCCTCGAACCCTTGACCATCGCCAATGCGCCAGCCGCCTCCAAGGCCGCCCTGGAAGGCGTCCAGAAAGCCTTCGGCTTCATCCCGAACTTGATGGGGATCTTCGCCAATTCGCCCGAACTTTTGAAAGGCTACCTGGCGCTAGATGCCGAATGGAATAAAACCTCGTTCACCCCACAGGAGCGCAATCTCGCCTTCCTCGCCGCGAGCCTGGAAAATGAATGCGGCTATTGCATCGCTGCGCACAGCACGGTTGCCAAGGCGTTCCAAAAAGTTCCTGCGGAGACCGTTGCCGCCATCCGCGCCGGCGAATCCACAGGCGACAAGAAGACGGATGCCCTGATTACCCTCGTCCGAGAACTTGTTTCAAAGCGCGGTCATGCAAGTCGCGCGGCGATCGATAACTTCCTCGCCGTCGGCTACACCAAGACACAGGTGATGGAACTCCTGATGGCAGTCGCGCTCAAGACGATCAGCAACTACCTCGACCATATCAATCCTGCGCCGCTCGACGCCGCGTTTGAGTCCGAGAAATAATCCGCTAGCCAACCTCAACCAGCACACCATGAGCACCCTTACTACAACCCAGGAACTGGATTTGGCCCGCAATTTATATCGCGGCCAGAAAATCCCGAAGCCCGCATTGAAAATCATGGACGCTGCCACGGCGGAACTCGTAAAGAACTCCGTCGCGAGTCACGCCCTCCAGCCCGGAGACATCGCGCCGGACTTTATCCTGCCCGACGCGGATGGCCGCACCGTGCGGCTTTACACGGAATTGGCGAGGGGGCCGGTGGTGCTGGTTTTTTATCGGGGTGGCTGGTGCGTGTATTGCAAAATCCACTTGCGCGGCTTTCAAAAGTCTCTCTCGGAGATCAAAGCGGTTGGCGCGCAGGTGGTGGCCATTTCACCGCAGTTGCCGGATCACTCGCTGACCACGCAGGAGACGGACAAACTCGCGTTCCCCGTATTAAGCGACGTCGGCCTAAACACGACGCATGCATTCGGTGTGGCGTTTGAACTGCCGAAAGCGTTGCTCGATCTCTACGCAGACTTCGGTCATCCGTTAAAACGCTTCAACGGAGCGGAAGGCAGCAAAGAATTGCCCTTCCCTGCGACGTTCGTCATTCGTGCAGATCGCACCATTGCTTATGCACATGTCGAAGCCGATTACACGCGGCGCTCGGAACCGTTGGAAGTTTTGAACCTCGTCCGAAAACTCAAAAGCTTCACTCGCTAAACACAAAATCCAATACCATGAAAAACGAACATACGAAGATTGTTTCAGAGAAACTGCCCCGCCTGTTTTCGCCTCTCCAGCTGGGGGAAGTGAGGCTCGCCCATCGGGTAGTCATGGCGCCGCTGACCCGTATGCGTTCCGCTCAACCGGGCAACGTCCCGCAGGACATGAACGCAGAATATTACTCGCAACGGGCAACGACCGGCGGCCTTATCATCACCGAAGCGACGCAGATTTCGCCTCAAGGACGGGGCTATCCCGGCACTCCTGGCATCCATTCTGCCGAACAAATCACAGGCTGGCAGAAGGTGGTCAACGCGGTCCATGACAAAGGCGGATTGATCTTTCTCCAGCTGTGGCACGTCGGTCGGATCTCTCATTCCAGTTTGCACGCGAACGGCGCTTTGCCGGTGGCTCCTTCGGCGGTCCGTCCGTCCGGCGAAGCATACACCTCGGATGGGCGCATGGTGCCTTTTGAAACTCCCCGTGCACTGGAACGACAGGAAATTCGTTCCATCGTGGATGATTATAAAAATGCGGCCCAAAACGCGCAGAAGGCCGGGTTCGACGGAGTGGAAATCCACGGTGCCAACGGCTATTTGGTCGACCAGTTCCTTCGGGATAAAACGAACCTCCGCACGGACGAATACGGTGGCAGCCTCGAAAACCGGACACGCTTCCTGGTTGAAGTGGTGCAGGCGGTCGTGGACGTCTGGGGCGGTGGTCGGGTGGGCATACGCTTTTCTCCTTTTGGATCGTTTGGCGACATGGGTGATAGCCAGCCGACGGAGTTGTTCTCGCTCGCTGTGGGCAAAATGGCGGCATTGGGGTTGGCGTACATTCATTTGGTCGAGCCTCGCCAAGATGAAAGCCACGGACTCGATATAAGCCGATGGGCTTCCACCCCCATAGGCACTCTTTTCCGTGACAAGTTCCCTGGACCGATCATCGCTGCCGGAGGCTATACCGGCGAATCGGCGGAATCTGCCATTGCAGCGGGAGATGTGGATGCCGTTGCTTTCGGGCGCAATTTTATTGCGAACCCCGATCTTCCCAAACGCCTAGCCGTGGGAGCCGCATTGAATCGCTATCACCGCGATTCTTTTTATGGTGGCACGGAAAAGGGCTACACGGATTATCCATTTCTCGTGCAGGAGGCCCCTAAACCCGGATGAAAACTTCGGGTCAAGACGTCCTCGGCACAATCACGCTAAGGATAGAACCTACCGGGCGAATCGATCTCACTAGTCAAAAGAAACATAACCTAAGCAAAGAATCGTGTTCCAAGACGTTCATTACAAAGAACAAACGTCTTGGAAGCATATTTTGGGACTTCCCGCCCGGAAGCATAAACGGGAATCCATCCCATTTTATGGTCCCTTTTGACAACAGCTATGGGAAACTAGCTTCATGCCCGGCGAAACCGCCTCTCACAAGCTCCTGAAGGAAATGGCAGTCGCCTGGGCACGGGCACAGGGATATGTCATTGCTGGGAAAGAGGTCTCCCTGCCACATCGTCGCTTCCGCTTGGATGCCGCCGCCTGCGTGCCTGTCATGAAGGCTCCTCCGAAGAAGGATGCCCCCCTGACGAAGGTGCTACGTGCCGCTGTGGCGTTCGAGTGCAAGCAGTGCCGTCCGGATCTCATCCGGGATAGCAAGCGTCTCCAGGAGAGTCGAACGAAGTTGGAAGCTCTCCTAGAGCGAAAGAAGAAGCTGGAGAGTCTTCTCCACGTCCATCTCCCCCATCTCTGCCGCGGCGAATCGCTTTTTCCCGAGTTCGATGCCTTCAACTTCGAACAGGAGCACAAAGGGTATCGAGAAGTCATCCGCCAAATTCGCCTCATCCAGTCGGCGATCACATCCTCCGTGAAGCTCGACAACCTGATGCGCTATCGGGTCGCCAACATCCACTACCTCGTGGTGGAACCTGGCCTCCTCGAAGACCATGAGGTGCCCGCCGGCTGGGGCGTCCTGGAAAGGCATGACACCGATTTGGTGGTTCGACACAAGCCGGGATGGCAGGACATCGCCGTGGCAGATCAGCTATTGATGCTGCAACGGATTGCGGCCAGCCGCAATTAACTATCCGCTTCTGTCGTTTCTAAGGATTCCCGCTACCGCCTTCAGCCGTGTAAACCTGACCGGTGGCATACCCACTTTAGGGATGTTCAAATTTGGCAGGGCGAACATCGCTTGCTCGCCAACATCGCGTTTGGCAAATTCCTTTCATGACAGCAGTCGAGGAAATCGGAGCGACTCTCGCCGAGCTTTCCACGGTTGGCGGCGACGACTTCGCAATCCGTGGAGCATGGGCTCTCTTCCTCCAAGGCTCCCGTGATCCACTCCCCTCCATTGCGGAGGTGCAGCTAAATCCGGCGGCCTATGCCGCCATCCGTGATCGGTGGGACGTGACACCCGGCGACATATTTTCAGTGATCAAGACCCCCGCGGGTGGCGAGATTCGGCTCTTTGTCACCTAGCGTTCCATGGCATTCCAAATCGAACCTTGTCGACCTCCCAAATGGGCTTTGAAGTGTCTCCGGAGTCCTATTTTCGAAAACATGGGAAATCGAAAATAGCAGACTTCTTTATTTTCATTCGAGGAAGCTCACGGGGAGGCGCATGGTGCCTCCCGACGAATCTCATTAGGTCGCGTTGCTTTTTGCCTTCGCCCATCGAGCTTTCTGAGCCGCGGCGATTTTAGCTCGGGCGGCCGCGCTCATTTTCCGGCGCTTCCTGGGGGCTTTGGATACCTTGACCGTCTTTTCAGGCTGGGTGCCAAATGCCGCAAAAGAATCCAGTTCAAACTCGATCTTACGAACCTTGGCAAGAAACCCCTCCTTCTTCTTAATCAGTTTGGAGGCTTTGCGAAGATGGGTGGCGCTGAGATGGGATAAACTCATACCCAGAGCATACGCCATCGGGAAATTTCGCGAGATTCCGTTATTCTCAACGGTATGGCGAGATCAAGCTGGGTAGCCTATGGCTGGCAAGTTGTGATCTGACTTATTTTGTCTAATGTGTATTTTAAGGACATGCAATCGGTCCTGATCATTGTTCCTGCTGGAGG
>OUNK010003755.1_pt1 | contig 37776 bp, 31 predicted proteins | sample 1755341 | NCBI WGS metagenome assembly OUNK01 (sample SAMEA3914788, study PRJEB12502) | metagenome | biome: forest; material: soil | place: Canada | collected 2011-07-03 | depth 0.1 m | reverse complement strand
AAAAAATCGACTGACCGCAGATTGTCATCAAGATCCGGCACGCCACTACTGAAGTGCGCCAACTGAATCGTGGCCATCACGGACGACTTGGTTGGATCGGCCTGGTCGAAATCCAACGTGCCATCGACCATGGTGAACTGCGCAGTGGGATTGGAGAAACCCAGGTGGCTCCAGCGGACCACCCCTTGGGTATGCTGCGATTCGAGGGTATAGGTCGTGGCATAGAGAGGGGCGCAGGCAAAGCACACTGCGACGGCGAGAATGGTGCGACGAATCATGCGGACGAACTCCTGTGGTGAGCGGGTTAAACACGAACAGCGGATGCGGCACTGTGCTCACGCATCGACAGGAAAGTCCTGAAAGCGCTCTGAAACACCCTGAAGATCTCTGAAAAACCGTATGCCAATGGGCGGTTGCCGCCTTCGGGCGCAGATGCGAAGATCGCCCGCTACTCGTTCACCTCTATAAAACAAGGGGTTATATGTCATCTGGTCCGGGGCAATCGTCCAAGGCAACGCTCCGCATCGGAGACTGGTCCGTCAACCCGATGTCCGGACAGATGTCACGTGGCGATGAAACTGTTCGGCTGGAAGCCCGCACGATGCGCTTGCTACTGTGCTTGGCGGAGAACGCTGGGCATGTAGTGAGCATCGACGAACTGCTCAATCAGGTGTGGCAGGGCGTCATCGTTACGCCAGACTCGGTTTATCAAGCAGTGACGGGGCTACGCCGGTTGCTTGGCGATGATCCCAAGCAACCTGTTTACATCGCCACCGTGCCTCGGCGCGGCTATCGAATGGTTGCCGCGGTCAGCCTGACCGATCAACCGGCCGTCGCACCGGTTACGGCGCAGACCGCTGCCAACGACGCCTTTGGATCACGCTCCAGCGAATCGCCCCGTGTGCGTTCAGCCTCTCGTCTCTATACGCGATTACTGATCATCGGCGTGCTTCTCGCCGCGGGCTGTTTCAGCCTCTATCTTTTGCTACAACCCCATACGACCTTGCCGACCAAAGCCGTGGTCACGGCGGTGCCGAATCCCAAATCCATCGCCGTGCTGCCGTTTCTCGATCTGACCGATACGATGAACGAGGAGCCCTTTGCCGACGGCATGACCGAAGAGTTGATCGACAAACTGAGCCAATCGCACACCTTGCAGGTGGCCTCGCCGACATCGTCGTTCTATTTCAAAGGCAAGCAAGTCACCGTGGCCCAGGTCGCCAAATCGCTCGATGTGGCCTATGTCCTCGACGGTAGCGTGCGTAAATCGGGCAACACATTACGTGTCGCCGCGCGACTGGTGCGTGCCGATGACGGATTCGTCGTGTGGTCGGAAACCTATGACCGCACCTGGGACGATAAATTGATGATCCAGGACGACATTGCCACCGAAGTAACCAAGGCGTTGAAAGCATCGATCAACTGACCTGAAGTCAGGATGCCGAGAGGCGCTGACGCATCCCTAACAAGCTTGGGTGTTGAATGCACACACCATAGGGAGGGACGCTCATGAAAACGTGTATCGTCGGAATAGCGGCAACATGTCTGGCAATCACCTTCAGCCTTGCCTGCAACGCGCAGGATCTCGGCAACCTGGGTGGCAAACTCGGCGGCATGATGCCTGGCGGCGGCGGTTCCATGTCATCGGGAAGCATGGGGAACGTAGCCGGCCTGTTGGGCTATTGCGTCAAGAACAACTATCTCGGCGGCGGATCGGGTGCATCCGGCATCCAGAATCAACTCATGGGCAAGATGGGTGGCCACTCCAATAGCGATTCGGGCTATCTGAGCGGCTCCAAGGGTATTCTGCAGTCGGGCAACGGCAAGAGCGTGGACTTGGCGAACGTTGGCGGTGGATCAAGCGACATGAAGTCAAAGATCACCTCGAAGGTTTGCGACACCGTACTGAAGCAGGGCAAGTCGTTCCTGGGCCATTGATCAACTGCTAAGCCGCATCGGCGCAGACAACGCCGATGCGGCTCGCATTTGTTTCTATGAAGCTTGAAGTGCTGTTGCGTGATACGCAACATGCTCGCCGATGAAACTGGCCACAAAGTAATAGCTGTGATCGTAGCCAGGCTGCATGCGAAGGATGACAGGATGCGCTGCCGCATCTGCCGCAACCTTGAAAAGATCGGGCTGAAGCTGAGTGTGCAGAAATTCGTCGGCGTCGCCTTGATCGATCAAGAGCGGTAGCCTTGCGCGCACCGTTTTGACCAGCTCGGTGGCGTCATAGGCTTTCCACGCTTCGATGTCATCGCCCAGATAAGTCGAGAGCGCTTTCTTGCCCCATGGCACGTGCGATGGTGCAACGATCGGAGAAAAAGCGGATGCACTGCGGTAACGGCCGGGATTTTTCAGCGCGATGATCAGTGCGCCGTGACCACCCATGGAATGCCCGCTGATCGCACGCATATCCGTCACAGGCAACTGTGCTTCGACCAACTCCGGCAGTTCATGCACAACATAGTCGTACATGCGGTAGTGGCGCGACCAAGGCGTCGTGGTGGCGTTGACATAAAAACCCGCACCTTTGCCAAGATCGTAGCCATCGTCATCGGCAACATCATCACCGCGCGGACTCGTATCTGGAGCAACTAGCGCGACACCATGCTCCGCCGCGTACCGCTGTGCCCCCGCTTTGGTGATGAAGTTCTGCTCCGTGCAAGTCAGGCCGGAAAGCCAGTACAACACGGGCACCGGCCCCTTGGCTGCTTGCGGCGGAAGGTAGACCGCAAACCGCATGTCGCAATCAAGCACAGCGGAGCGATGGCGATAGACATCCTGCCAGCCACCAAAACAGGCCCGATGTTCAATGCGTTCGATTTGCATGGTGCTCATGCGACTAAAAGTGGATGACAGTGCGAATCGACTTGCCTTCATGCATCAGATCGAAGGCTTCATTGATGCGCTCCAAAGGCAGCTTATGCGTGATGAAAGGATCGAGCTGAATCTCTCCACGCATGGCTTGCTGCACCATGCCCGGCAACTGAGTCCGTCCTTTCACGCCGCCAAAGGCACTCCCACGCCACACTCGCCCGGTCACCAACTGAAAGGGACGCGTGCTGATTTCCTTACCGGCGCCGGCCACACCGATGATGACGCTCTCGCCCCAGCCTTTGTGGCAACACTCCAACGCCGCACGCATGACATCGACATTGCCGATGCACTCAAAACTGTAATCCACGCCGCCATCGGTCAATGTCACGATCACTTCTTGGATCGGCTTGTCGTAATCCTTGGGATTGATGCAATCGGTCGCTCCCATGCTACGTGCCAAGTCGAACTTCGTCGGATTGGTGTCGATGGCTAGGATTCGCGCAGCCTTGGCTTGTACGGCACCTTGGATCACAGCCAGGCCAATGCCGCCCAAACCGAACACCGCAACGGTGGCACCTGCTTCGACCTTGGCGGTGTTATGCACCGCTCCGATGCCCGTCGTTACACCGCAACCGAGCAAGCAAACTTTCTCCAGCGGCGCTTCAGGGTCGATTTTCGCCAGCGATATTTCCGGTACGACGGTATATTCGCTAAAGGTGCTGGTGCCCATGTAGTGATAGATGGGCTTGCCTTGGTACGAAAAGCGCGTGGTGCCGTCCGGCATCAGCCCCTTACCTTGCGTTGCGCGCACCGCCTGGCATAGGTTGGTTTTGCCGGAAAGGCAGAATTTGCACTTGCCGCATTCGGCTGTGTAGAGCGGAATGACGTGATCGCCAGGCTTGAGCGTGGTAACGCCCTCACCCACCTCCACCACCACACCGCCGCCCTCGTGACCCAGAACCGCCGGAAAGATGCCTTCGGGATCATCGCCCGAAAGCGTAAAAGCATCGGTATGGCAGACCCCGGTATGCGTGATCTTGACCAACACTTCGCCTGCACGAGGCGGCGCAACGTCGATCTCCACAATTTCCAAGGGTTTGCCAGGTGCAAAAGCGACGGCGGCGCGTGATTTCATGGAATATTCCTAAACAGACCAACAGATCCAGGGATTATCGATGATGTGACGACCGAAATGGCTATGTCGCGCGACGTCAAAGTGGCTATTTGGATAGCCGTGCGCCTGGCGTAGCGTGGACTCGGCTCTCAGTCAGGGGATAAACCATGGCGACGTACAGAAAGCTGGGGCTGCTCAGCGTCATCTGCACAGCGACTTTTGCGCTCTATCCGATACAGGCATCCGCACAGGCGAACACCGAGCAAGCCTCTGCTGCCTATCGGGATGGCCAACATGATTTCGACTTCGAAATCGGTGCCTGGAAAACGCATCTGACGCGCCTCCTGCACCCTTTGAGCGGCTCCCACACCTGGGCCACCTATGACGGCACGACAGTGGTGCGCAAGGTCTGGAATGGGCGCGCCAACATGGTGGAGCTGGAGGTCGACGGCTCTAGCGGACACCTCGAACTGTTGTCCCTTCGCCTGTACAACGCCGCAGCACATCAATGGAGCCTCAACGTTGCCAGCAGCCGTGGTGGCGCACTCGGCGCTCCCACGATCGGAGAATTCAAGAACGGGCGTGGCGAATTTATCGATCAGGAGACTTTTAACGACCGCGCCATTCTTGTGCGGTTTGTCATCTCCGATATCAAGCCGAACTCCTGCCACTTCGAACAGGCTTTTTCCGACGATGGCGGCAAGACCTGGGAGGTAAACTGGATCGCGACGGATAGCCGCGCTAAAACAGGCTAAAAGATGTCTCCACGCCACATTGCCATCATCAGCGGATGTACGTTGTGGCTCGCCTTGGCAAGCACGGCAGGTCATGCCCAATCGGCCGCCGAATGGCAGGCACTTCAAATAGCGGCGGCGGCCAAATCCGACAAGATCATGGCCGAAGCAGCCGCCCACAAAGGATTGCTGGCCCAGTACGTGGTGATGCGCCAGGCTTATACGAGCGACAACTCGCCGGCGTTCCGGCTGATCTTCGGGCAGTACGTAAGTTGGTACCAGAGCTTTCTCGGCGACTACACCGATGCGATGAAAAGTTTCTCGATCGCACAGCCGCCCCAATCCGATGACAGCCCATCACCGCTGGCCGAGAACCGTTACCTGGCACAGCCTGCTGTAACCGCCATCCCGGAGCTCGCAAAGAGTTACCGCATCGTGCTCTTCAACGAAGCGCACAATATCGCCCTAACGCGCAGCCTGACCGTGCAATTGTTGAATGCGTTGCACAAGGAAGGCTTCAACTATTTCGCGGCCGAAACGCTCGTCCAGAGCGACACCAAGTTGGCGTCGCGCGGTTACCCCACCGACGACAGCGGTTTCTACACGGAAGAACCGATCTACGCCGAAATGGTACGCACTGCTCTCAAGCTCGGCTTCAAGGTCATCGCCTACGAAGCAACGTCGAGTTCGGGGAGTGGCGATGCGCGCGAAGCCGAGCAAGCTCGCCGTATCTACGAACAGGTTTTCGAACATGATCCCCAAGCACGGCTAGTGATCAATGCCGGCTACGAACACACCGTGAAATCCGGCGCTTATCTTGGCGGTAGATCCATGGCCGAACATCTCTACACGCTCACCCATGCTCCCATGCTGTCGGTCGAGCAAACCATGATGTATCCGCAGCCTATGGAGCGCGACAATCATCCCTACTACACGGCCATCATGAAGAAGCTGCGGCCAGACGCGCCGATCGTATTCATGGACGCAACAAGTAAGCCATGGTCACTGCGACCAGGTTATGACGTGAACGTGTTCTACCCGCCCGAGCAAATCGTGCGTGGCCGCCCTACCTGGTTAAGTCTTGGCGGCCTACGTCATGCGCATCGCGTGGATGCCGACAACTGCCACGCGCACTATCCCTGCCTTGTCGAAGCGCGTTATAGCGACGAAGGGCCGGATGCCATCCCGGCGGACCGTCTGCTGCTCGACCAGCAGCCGCTGTCGGTTTCCGAGTCACACATAGCGATGTACAGCAGCACGCAGAGTACGCCGTCAGGCGACATCTATCTTCGTCCTGGCAAATACGAACTGGAGTTCATTGGCGACAACAACAGGGTCCTTCACAAAGAAGAGATCGTCGTGCCGCCTTAGTCCGAAAAGCCGGATTGAACAGGTAAGTGAGGTGCATACGGTCCAGAGACAATCTGGGATCGATAAATCAAAGAGTGTTTGAACAACTCGTATTGGAGGCTACTTTGAACGCCAACGCGCCATCTGTCTTTCGCACGCCGGCCTCATTTTATTTCGTTGTTGCATTCGGCATAGCCTGGATCATGTGGCTGTTCCCGGTTTTGGCAACGCGCGGCGTACTCACGTTGTCGCCTACTGTGCAGCTCATTTGTTTGTTTACCGGCTCGTTCGGGCCCTTCATCGGCGCCTTTATCGCGGTGTATCGCGATGGCGGCTGGAGTGCCGTGAAAGAGTTCGCGGGCCGCAGCCTGCGTTATCGCATCGGACCGATCTACCTGCTTACCGCCCTGCTCCTAATGCCCGTGTTGGCGGGCATCGTTGCGTGGTGGCTGTCCACCCGTGGCGGCCTGGCGTACGCAGTCCTTGTGCCGCTAACGCAATTCCCACTGTTATACCTGGAACTTTTCTTTATCGGCGGATCAGTCAATGAGGAATTTGGCTGGGCCTACGCGATCGATCGACTGCAACAAGGAAGGTGGCGGCTTTCGGCAGCGATCATTTTGGGCGTGATCTGGGGTTGCTGGCATATCCCTCTCTTTTTTATCGTGGGGCTGACGCAGTCGTTCATGCCGTTCTGGGCATTCGTACTGTTTACCGTGGCGTTCCGCATACTGATCGTATGGGGCTATGAGAGCAATCGAAAGAGCATTCTGGTGGCCTTGATCTTCCACACAGGAAGCAATTTCAGCTTCAACTTGTACAGCATGATCGACCGCACGCCGCAACGCGATGAACGCGGATTTATAGGCTATTGCCTGATCACCTTACTCGTAGCGGTGGTCGTGGCGCTGACAGCGCGCTGCTATCGCTCGAACCCGATGCTTCCGGCTCACGAATAAGACAACCGCCATCCCTAACCCTGAAAAATCAGAAACAAATAAGCAACAAAGATGATCAAGTGCACACCGCCCTGAAGTATGTTGGTACGTCCGCTGGAAAACGTAACCATGCATAACGCCAGCGTCAGCACGAACAGAAGCAGGTCGGTGTGCTCAAGCCCCAACCTGATGGAATGTCCTGTCACTTCACTGATCACGATGATGGCGGGAATGGTCAATCCGATGGTCGAGAGTACCGAGCCGAGAGAGATATTCATGGATCGCTGTAGATTGTTACGACCCGCAGCGCGCACCGCGCCAACAAGTTCTGGCGTGGCAACCAGGACGGCCATCGTTAGCCCCGCCAATGCCGCGGGCTTGCCCATCGTCTCGACGACGTAGTCAACGGGAGGCGCAAGCTTTTCGGCCAGATACACAACCAGGATCATGTAAATCGCGAGCAGTGAGCCATGCCATAAAACGGAGATATCAGCTTCAGGGGCTCGCGCGACATGCGATTCACCACCATCAGGATGCGCCGAAAAATAAGCACGATGCCTGCTCGTCTGCATGAATAGAAATGCGACATAAAGTCCAAGCGATACGAATGCGACGAAGATTTTCTGCGCATCGGAAAGCATCGGGCCAGGTGTCGTAACAGTGAAATCCGGCAGCACAAGGCAAAACACACCCAATGGAATGATCACGCCCAGATACGTGTTCGCGCCATGAAGGTTGTAATACTGCTCACGATATCGCCACCCTCCCAGCAACAGTGACAATCCCACCATACCGTTCAGAACGATCATGGTCACCGCGAACAAGGTATCTCGCGCCAATGTCGGGTTGTTCGCTCCATGCAACATGATCGCAGTGATGCTGACGACCTCGATCGATGTAATGCAAAGCGTGAGAATCAGCGTCCCATAGGGTTCACCGAAGCGCTCGGCGAGCCGTTCGGCATGTCGCACAACGGCCAATGCGGAGCCGAGTATCACTGAAAATAACCAGAAGAAAATCAAGGCCAGCCGATACATGTTGGACAACCCGTCCAGCAGCGTATGGCCGAACGCGAAGAAAGCGAATGTCGTCAGAAGGCTGAGCGCAAGAAATCGCTCGCTGCGTATCAGCGCCGACACGCCAGTCATCTGCATGACATTTCCCCCGCCGCATGAAGCGAATCGTTATAGGAAACTACCGACCCTAAGCATGTCTCGTCGCTGCAGAAAGGGTAAACACCCCACCTGCTGGTGTCAAAGTCTCGTTTTCGAGCCCTCATCGGCTCGAAACGTTGTGGCCGGCAAAGGAAAAATGCGAAGCTTCTTATTCGGCGCCACATGCGCAGCTGTTTCAGGGAATACCATGCAAAAAGTCCTTGCCGTCGCCACTTTCGTTGCGGCGATATTGAGCGGATCCACGAGCCTGCGCGCACAGACAAGCGCAACCGCGCCCCAGGCACTCAACGACGGCTCCGCCGCTCACCAAGGGCCCATCGTCGTGCTCATTACCATCGATGGCTTCCCGGCACGCGCACTTAAAGATCCGCGGTTACCCATGCCCACCTTACGCATGCTGCAAGCCAATGGCGCTTACGCCGAGGCCATGTTGCCGATCAATCCAACCATTACCTGGCCGAATCACACAGCATTGATCACAGGAGTGAATGCCAGTGAGCACCACGTGTTGTTCAACGGCCTGCTTACCTTTCCTTCCGATCACAGCGCTATCGACATAAAACCCTGGGTGCCTAAAGAACAACTTGTACACGCACAGACGCTCTATGACGCTCTTGCGGAAAAAGGAATGACGACAGGCGAAGTGGATTGGGTGGCAATTTTTGACGCAAAAGACGTGCGCTGGCAGTTTGCCGAGAACCCCGATGTAAACGGCCCCATCACGCGTGACCTGATCGCGCAGGGGCTCGTCACACACGACGCGATTGCCACGTTCGGCGAAAGCAGCAGCCCGGCATGGAGAGACGAAGTGTGGACGGATGCCGCGATCGACATCCTTACTCGGCACACGCCGAATCTGCTTCTCTTTCACTTGCTCCAGACAGACAGCTTGCAGCACCAGTACGGCGCGCTTTCGCCTGCTGCTTACGCGGCCTTTGGCTATGCAGACGCTTCCATTGCGCGATTGATCGACGCCGCGCGCCAGGCAGGCTTGCTGGATCGCATCACGTTTATTGTCGCGTCCGATCATGGCTTCGCGAGCTATACCCATGTCATTCGTGCGAATGTCGCGCTCGTCCAGCAAGGGCTGCTGCGCATGCAAGATGGAAGTTATCGGGGCGATGTGTGGGTGCAGCCGGAAGGCGGTGAAGCCTCGCTATACATTCGAGATACCTCAAAGCGCGCGGCATTGGTACCGAGACTGAAAACGTATTTCGAACATCTCCCCGGAATCGCCGCCGTCTACACGAATGAGGAAGCGCAAAAGCTAGGCATTCCGTCAACGGCCTCAACCGATCAAGCACCGGATCTGTATCTGACGGCAAAACCAGGCTACGCCTTCGGAGACGGCACAGAGCAGCCGCTGGAACAGGATGTGACACCCGCGCGCGGTGCGCATGGCTATCTCAACAGCAATTCCGATATGGAGGCGCTCTTCATCGCATCGGGCGCGCATATCCGCAAAGGCGTCGGTCTAGGCCACATCACGAACCTGCAGGTAGCGCCCACCATCGCCAAAATCCTCGGCGTTTCGCTGCCTGCGGCCCGGCAACAGCCCCTTATGGATGCGTTGCAGCAGTGAATCCAAGCTACAGATTTGCTTCTGGAAGCCGAACACATTAAACATACCCGTCAGGGCGATTCCTCCGTTTCATGCATTTGGCCTTAGACCTGGCCCGTGACAGCTGAAGTTTATGCAGATAAAAAAGAGCATCACACGCGCCATCGCTGTCACAGCAGGCGTTTTCACGCTGACCGGCTTGATTGGTTTCGCCAGCCCCGCCTTCGCCGTCGACATCCCTTCTCCGCCCGGTTGGGTGCTGCAATGGGGCGATGACTTTTCTGGAACTGCGGGGTCCCTACCTTCAGCCACCAATTGGCATATCGATACCGGACACTCTTACCCGAACGGCCCCGCGAATTGGGGCACCTCTGAGGTCGAAAGCTATACGACCGACCCCGCCAATATTCATCTGGATGGAAAAGGTCATCTGCTGATCGTTCCGCAACGAGATGCCAGCGGCCAGTGGACGTCGGGACGTGTTGAAACCGTTCGCGACGATTTCACCGTGCCCGAAGGCGGCATGTTGCGCATGGAAGCGCGCGTTCAAATGCCCGACGTGACCGGCCCACGAGCGCTAGGTTACTGGCCCGCGTTCTGGGCGCTGGGAAGCAATTACCGCACAACCATGGCATGGCCCCAATCGGGCGAGTTCGACATCATGGAAAGTGTCAATGGACTCGATGCCGTGTGGGGCATCCTTCATTGCGGGGTCAACCCGGGCGGTCCCTGCGGCGAGCCTATGGGCATCGGCAGCCACCTGCCCTGTCCTCATGAAGCTTGCACGGCGGGCCCGCACACTTTCACCTTTGAGTGGAACCGCAGCGTGACGCCAGAGCAATTGCGCTGGTTCGTGGACGGGCAGTTGGTCAATCAGGTCGCCGAAAATCAGGTTCCCGCAGAAACGTGGCGCCAGCTCACGCAGCAGCGCGGCTACTTCCTGTTGCTGGACGTCGCCGTGGGTGGTGGTTTTTCGTTCGTTATGGCCGGCTGGAAGCCGACGCCCACTCCGGATACCGAGCCTGGACACGCCATGATCGTGGACTACGTAGCCGTATGGACGCGTCCGGGTGCAGGCAAGAAGACCCCTGCCACACCCGAGATGGCTGCGGATGCTTCGAAACAAACATCTGGCGCATCCAAGCTTCAATAGCAGGACGATCATCGACCCGCGGCTCGCGCTGCAGGTCTCCGAAAACGCGCCTCTCGATCTCACGTTTCGTGCAAAAGCCCCTATTCATCGCGCCCCGTTCGATGAATACTCGGCTATCGCCGCTGCGAAACATGATCATGACCGCGCTCCTTTCTCCCGACGCTCTCGCACCGCAACAACTTGATCATGCACTGACGCTGCCGGCACGTTTCTATACCGACGCGCGCATGCCCGCGCTGGATGCTTCAACGATCTTTGCGCGTAGCTGGCAACTGGTATGCCATCAATCCCAATTGGCTGGCGTGGGCGATCATGTCGTCACCGAAATTGCCGGACTACCGCTGCTGATCGTGCGCAGCGATGCATCAAATATTCGCGCCTTCCACAACGTATGCAGGCATCGTGCCGGGCCGATCGCCAGCTGCGATGGGCGCGGTGCACAGAGCCTGCGCTGCCGTTATCACGGCTGGACTTACGGACTGGATGGCGTGCTTCGCGGCGCACCGGAGATGGGCCGTACACCGGACTTCGATCCCGCCACGATCCGCCTTCCTGAAGTCCGCGTGCATGTATGGCAGGGGCTGGTCTTCGTCGCGATCGGCGAAGCGCCACCGTTCGAGGATTTTGTCGCCGGGATCGATACGCGCCTCGGCTCTCATCGCACGCTGCACGGCTACGAATTTCACCACCGAGCGAGCTACGACGTGGCCTGCAACTGGAAAGTCTACGTGGACAATTACCTAGAGGGTTATCACGTACCGCACATCCATCCTGGCCTGAACAGTCTGCTCGACTACCGCAGCTACATCACCGAAACCGCCGAGTGGTATTCGTTCCAGTTCAGTCCACTGGAGAGCGGCGACGATCTCTACGGCAGCGGCGAAGCGTTGTATTACTTTCTGTATCCAAACGCGATGCTCAACATTCTTCCCGGCCGCTTGCAGACCAATCGCGTGCTTCCATTGGGCGTCGATCGCTGCCGCGTGGAGTTCGATTTCTACTACGCGCCCGATGGTAGCCCCGAGGCGCAAGCCCGACGCGCGAAAGACATCGCGTTCAGCGATGAAGTACAGGACGAAGACGTAACGATTTGCGAGGACGTGCAGCGCGGACTGGCTTCCGGCTCCTATGAAGCCGGGCGTTTGAATCCGCTACGCGAGAACGCCGTGCATCATTTTCACGAAATTGTGCGGCGCGCTTATCGCGATTCGCTCGCCAAGGCATGAGTACCGGCCCACGAGTACTCGGGCAATGGATGTTGATCGCGCTGGTCATCGGAAACATCATCGGTTCGGGCGTATTCGTGTTGCCGGCAGCGCTGGCCCCTTACGGCGCCGCAAGCCTGCCCGGTTGGGGATTGAGCCTTGGCGGTGCGCTGATGCTGGCGTTGATATACGCGTGGCTCGCGCAGATTGTGCCCAACCATGGCGGCGCTTATGCCTACGCACGACGCGCATTCGGTGACATTGTCGGTTTTGTGGTGGGCTGGAGCTACTGGGTATGCGTCTGGTCCGCGAATGCTGCGATCGCCGTGGCGTTTGCCGGCAGCCTGGGTTCCGTCTGGCCCGCTGCCACATCTACCCCGGTGCGCGGTGCTTTGTGTGCATTAGCGGCGTTGTGGTTCTGCACAGCGATCAGCTTGGCTGGCGTGCGTGAAGCGGGTCGAACGGCCATCGTGACCACCCTGCTCAAGCTCGTACCTTTGGTTGTATTTGGTCTTCTCGGCTTGGGCTGGGTGCACCTGAGCGCATTTGAGCCATTCAATCCAAGTGGTCTACCGCTGATCGGCGCGACTACATCCGTTGCCGCGTTGACGCTGTGGGCTTTTTTAGGTCTGGAAACAGCAACGGTGCCAACCGATGTCGTCCGCGATCCGCAGCGCACCGTTCCACGCGCCACCGTGATCGGCATGACAGTAGCGGGAGTCGCCACCATGTTGGCATGCACGGTCGTCGTCGGGATGCTTCCGGCCGATGTACTGCGCAACTCTGCCGCGCCCATGGCAGAAGCCGCGCGGCGCGTGTGGGGCAATGCCGCAGGTATCGGTATCGGCGTCGTCGCTACCATTTCCTGTTTTGGAGCGCTCAACGGATGGGTACTATTGCAAGCGCAGACGACGCTAGCTGCTGCACAGGATGGCTTATTCCCAAAGGCCTTCGCTCGCCTCGACAAGCGCGGTACACCATGGATTGGCCTGCTCGTCAGCAGCGTTCTGGCGAGCGCGCTAATTGTCTCCAACTACAGTCGCACGCTGGTGGCGCTCTTCACTTTCACCATTCTGCTGTCTACCGCATCGACGTTGCTTCCCTATCTGGTGACCGTGCTCGCCTGGTGGCGAATCGATAAAAGCGCACGCTGGTGGCGACGCCTGGTTGCGATCGGTGCGCTTGTCTTCAGCGTGTGGGCCCTGATCGGGACAGGTGGCGAAGCCTTATCGTGGGGCGCCGTGCTGCTTCTCGCCGGACTGCCTATTTACCTATGGCAACGTTACGCAGCGACGCGCGTGAGAGGCATGATTCCCTAGGGCACGAACCATCTCCGCGCCCAGTTCAGGAAGATGCTGTTTCGGTGAAAAATACCGTTAAGCCGTATTAATGACGCCGTCGACGAGAAGGCGCCTCTGCGCTGTCCACAGCCTCCACGGTGCGACACGACTGAATCTAAGTGCTACGCTGGTCCCGCCTAAGGGGTCGACTCCGATCAGCAGTCGACCCTACTTGGCTACCGCCCGGTAAATACGGACCTTCTCAAAGAAGGCGTGTCTTCGTGCGGGAGTGCGGTTCGTCATGACGAATGTCTCCACGACACCGGTTTTCCGGTACCGCGCGTTCATCAGCTATAGCCATCGCGATAAGACCTGGGCTGGCTGGTTGCATAAAGCGCTGGAAACATATTCGATCCCGAAACGCCTTGTCGGACAAACGACAGCATCCGGCGTTATTCCCAGACGCCTCTCTCCCATCTTTCGCGACCGCGACGAACTGGCCACAGCCACCGATCTTGGGCGCAAGGTCAATGAGGCACTGGAGCAATCCGCCAATCTGATCGTGATCTGCTCACCGTCAGCGGCTAGCTCTCATTGGGTCAACGAAGAAGCACTGGCATTCAAACGACTCGGCCGTAGCGAACGCATCTTTTGCTTGATCGTCGATGGCGAACCTAACGCAAGCGATCTGCCCGGCCGCGAAGCCGAGGAGTGCTTCGCGGTATCGCTGCGCTATCAGCTAGGTGCCGACAACACGTTGAGCGACGCACGTACCGAGCCAATCGCCGCTGACGCGCGGCCGGGCAAAGACGGGAAAACCAACGCCAAACTGAAATTGATAGCCGGCATTCTGGATGTCAATTTTGATGCATTGAAACGTCGCGAACTACAACGACGGGCCCGACGCATGGCAGCGCTCGCGACGTTGTCACTCATCGTAATGGCCGTAACGACAACCCTTGCTATCAATGCGGTCATTGCACGCAATGCCGCTATACGTCGACAGAAGCAAGCCGAAAACCTGATCGGCTTCATGCTGGGCGACCTCAACGACAAATTGGCACAGGTCTCCCGCCTCGACATCATGGAAGCGGTCGACGATCACGCGATGAGTTACTTCCAATCGCTACCGACCACCGATGTTACCGACGAAGCACTGGCGGAACGTGCCAAAGCGCTGGAGAAGATCGGCAGTGTGCGAATGGACCAAGGCCATCTCTCGGCCTCGATGGCGTCGTATCAGCTGGCTTTGAATATCGCTGCCAAACGCGCTAACGCCGCCCCCGGGGATATCCCAAGGCAGCTGGCCTATTCGGAAATCTGGACATTCATCGGCATGAACCATTGGCGTCAAGGACAACTCGACGCGGCACAACAGGCATACACCTCGGCCCAGGAGGTTTTGCAACGCGCGGCGCAGCATACTACGGGAAATCCACAACTCTTATTCCAGTTGGCCACGATCGATAACGACGTCGGTCATGTACTGGAAGCCAATGGCCGTTTGGATGAGGCCACCAAGCAATACCTCGATACGCTCACCCTGTGCGAAACGCTCGTCAACGACCAACCTCAAAATACGGAATGGGTATCGAGTTTGGGGGTTGCACACAACAACCTCGGCAAGATGGCGCTCATGCGTGGCGACCTCGCCACAGCCGTTGCGCAGTACCAGGACGACGACAAGATCGAGTCAGCGTTGGCCGCAAGCGATCCCCACGACAACAATCAACGCGAAAGCATGGAGATCGTGCGAGCCATCCTTGGCCGAACACTGGCCCTTGCCGGAGATATACAAACCGGCACGCGCAACCTCCAGCAAGCTGTAGACCTTGCCAATCAGCTGCTGACTGTGGATCCGCACAACACGAGTTTCCAGGAGCATCTCGCACTCTATGGTGCGCAATTGAGCAGACTGCTTCGACTACAGGATGAACTTCCCGCAGCAAGTGCGTTAATCACGCGCTCACTGGCAATCTTTCTAGCGCTAACCAAGCAGGATCCCACCAATAGCGACTGGCAACGTGAATTCGCCGAAACAAAACTCGAGCAAGCGGAACAATCGCTTGCCACCAACCATATCGATGTCGCGCGGGATCAGGTGCAATCTGCACTACGAATAGTTGAACCACTCCGTGCCGGTCAGCCCGACGATCGCGCTACTTTGCTGGCATCGCTTTCGGCCAACTTGCTGCTTGCTTCAGTCACTAACGATGTGCAAGCGGCGCAAAAAATCCGCACTGATGCACTGTCGATGATAGCTGCCGTGAAAAACGGCAATAACGACCCTCGCCTTCTGGCTCTTCAAGCGCAAGCCCTGCTGGCGTCCAACAACAAAGACGATGCGCAAGCAGTGATTCATAAGCTATGGAGCATCGGTTACCGGGACGTATCGCTATTGAATGCATTGAACCGAGAAGGAATCGATTATCCGGTCAACTCGGAATTCCAGCAAAAGTTGTTGGCTACGACCGAAGTGAACGAACGCAAATAACCCGTGTCACCGTGAATCAGCAATGGGATTGCCATTCAACTTGAACTCTCCCATTCAATGAACAGGAGCACATCATGCCAAACAATCTCAACGTGACGCTTAATACGTCCAACCCACCCACCAGCCTCGATGTCGTTGATTTGAACGGCTTGAACGTCATCAACGAAAGTTCGGTTGCGCAAACCATAACCTGGACGCTGAGCGGCAACGCTTCCGCTGGAACCTTCGTTCCACTCACCAACGCCAATCCTGGTTTCGCATGGCTGGGCACAGCGCCGCCTTCCCCCATTTTTAGCGGCCCTACACTGAACGCGGCAGGCAACGTATTGTCGATTACCGACCTTAACAACGCACCCAGTACGAAAGGAACATGGATTTACATACTTCGCGCTACGGTCGGTGGCGTGGTCTATCAGACGATAGGCACCACACCGAGAGGTACTACGACAAACCCTTGGGTCAGAAACAATTAGATGCCATGCCCGCGCGATGTCGCTCCACTCGGCTGAATGTCGTTATTGCCATCGTCGCGCAAATCCGCAAGGAAGCCTCAACGCAAGCCTCAGGCCTAGCCATTGGAGATTGTCATGATGAGTATCAGTAATGAAAACGAAAACACGCCGGACGAGCCGGTCGCCGACGAAAATGAAAAACAAGACGACAAAGGCGAACTGGAATCGGCACCGACAAAAAAACCACGGCCCAGTACAACTACGTTGCCATGGGTCAGAAACAACTAAATGAGGCTCGCTAAGAGTGATTGAGCATCTCGCCCGTGAGGAGGTTGGCAGTGATGGCCTCCTACGGGCAATGCGCCCCGAAGATCGTGTTCGTCCCTTCGTGAATACCTTCTATCGCCCGGAAGCCACCATGACTCCTTTGGTCGTCGGTGTTACCAGCCATCGCAACATTCCCGCCCATCAGATTGAGCCGATCCGACAGCAAGTACGCAGCTTTTTCGCGCAGCTCCAACGCGACTTTCCAAAGTTGCCATTGGTTGTGCTTTCGGCGTTGGCGGAAGGTGGCGATCAGCTGCTCGCCTACGAAGCGCTTGACTGCGGCGCGCACCTGATCGCTCCGTTGCCCTTGCCGCGAGATCTTTACGAGGACGACTTCGACGATCCCATAGTGCGGGCTAATTTCGACATACTCTGCAGCCACGCTGAGATCGTGCAGTTGCCCCCAGTAAGGGGACAATCGTGGCCGATGGTCGGCACGCAGAGTCTGGCGCGTGATCGACAATATGCGAAGGCGGGGGTCTACATAGCCAGCCATTGCCATATCCTTCTTGCCATTTGGGATGGCAAGGATTCAGGACGACTAGGTGGCACTGCGCAGATCGTGAGATATCACCTCGGCGGAGCCATGCCGGGCTTGATCGAACGACGCCGAAATGCACGCCACGTGCTTGGCCGAAGTGATGAAAGTTTGCTGTATCACATCGTCTGCTCACGCGATGGCTCCGATGGCGCTGTCGCCGCCGGCCTACAGCCACTGCAGACGTTATGGCGTACGGCTGATACCGGCGCTGCAGATAACGATATGCCCGCTGAATTTCGCCAAATGTTTGCACACATGGTCGATTTCAATGAGGACTGCGACAAGTACGCTGAGCAGATCGACGCAGCGAACACAGATAACACGTCTGAGGCGACAACGACCGTCGATCGGCTATTTCGCTCCGCCGACTGGCTGGCGATCCATTTTCAGAGGCGAGTACTGCTGGCCATGCGCTCGACCTACACGCTTGCTGCTTTGATGGGCATCGCGTTCACGCTCTATGCGCATTTGGCCGCACAAAACTACCTGATTTATCTGTTCCTTCTGTTGTTTGCCGGCGGCGGCTTCGTAGCGGTACTGGCCGAGCGTCGCGGTTGGCATCGAAAATACCTGGACTATCGTGCGCTGGCTGAAGGGCTGCGCATACAGTCGTACTGGCAGCGCGCTGGCATATCTGCATCGATCGACCATGAATTTGCGCATGACAATTTCTTGCAGAAGCAAAACATAGAACTTGGATGGATCCGCAACGTCATGCGCGCAGCCGGTCTGTCGACACCACCTGATGCAATGGAACCTACGGCCAACGGGCTGGCAAGCGTCATTGCGGAATGGGTGGGCGAATCGGGAAAATCGGGGCAACTCCACTACTTCGAACGCAAGACGATCGAGCGCACCGGTTTGCACCACATCACCGAAACTATTGGATCGATCAGCCTGTGGGGCGGCATCGCCATCAGCGTCTTTCTTGCGGTGTTCGCCTTTAAGCTTCCGGAGAACACCAAAACCATGCTGGTGCTGATGATGGGTGTGCTATCGATCATTGCCGCGGTGCGCGAGGCGTATGCCTACCGCAAGGCGGATAAGGAGCTGATCCGACAATACCGCTTCATGCAGCGCATTTTTGCCGGCGCACGAGCAGCGCTGGACCAGACTGTCGATCCTATAGCGCAACGCGAAATACTGTTTTCACTCGGCGACGCGGCGCTGACCGAGCACGCTGAATGGACGCTCATGCACCGCGAACGGCAAGTGGAACATAGCAAGCTTTAAGGTACGGACTGCAGCGACCTCAAAGGCTACTCACCATATCTTCACCCGGTCGCCTGGCGAGAGATAAAGCTTCTCGCCAGGCACGACTTCGAATGACTCATACCAACCGTCAATATTGCGCACCGCCTGTGCGCGTATATTGTCGGGGGCGTGCACGTCGGTAGCCAGGCGCTGGCGTAATTCCGCGTCTCGAATCTTGACGCGCCAACTCTGGGCGTAAGCGATGAAGAAGCGCTGATCGCCAGTGAGACCATCGATCACCGGTGCTGGCTTGCCGTTCAGCGACTTGTGATACGCCGCATAGGCGACGGCCAGCCCCGCAACGTCGGCGATGTTTTCCCCCAAGGTCTGCTGCCCATTTACATACAGACCAGGCAACGCCTGATAGTGGTTGTACTGTTCAACAAGCTTTTGCGTGTCCGCCTGAAAGTGCGCCGCATCCTGTGGCGTCCACCAGTTTTCGAGTTTGCCTTGCGCGTTGAAGTCGGCGCCAGTGTTATCGAAACTGTGGCTGATTTCGTGGCCGATGGTGGCACCCGTCGCGCCGTAGTTGGATGCGTCATCGGCATTCGGATCGAAGAACGGCGGCTGCAGGATCGCCGCGGGAAAATTGAGCGCGTTCTGCAGTGGAAGATTCACCGCATCCACCGTTTGTGGTGTCATCCACCATTCGCCGTGATCGACGGGCTGGCTCAGCTTGGCCAATTGATGTCGATATTCTTGCGCCACCGCCCGCTGGTGATTGCCGAGGGCATCGTCGGGGCGAATCTCCAAGGTGCCATAGTTGCGCCAGGTTTCCGGATAACCCACGCCGACACGCAAGGTAGAGATCTTCTCCTTCGCCTGGGTTCGCGTCGCCGGGGTCATCCAAGCAAGTGTGTCGATGCGATCATCGAAGGTTGCAAGGAGATTCTTCACCATCGCCTGCACTTTGGCTTTGGACGATGGCGGGAAATACTGCTTCACATAAACCTGCCCCACCGCATCGCCCAGATCGAAGCTGGCAGCGTTCACTGCACGCTTCCATCGGTCGGACTGTTTGGGCGTGCCCTCCAACGTGGTTCCGTAGAAATCGAAATTGAGCTCGGCGTAGGCCCTGGGAAGCAAGGGAGCCGCCTTATCGAGTGCGTGATAACGCAACAGCTGCTTCCACGTATCGAGCGATTCGCTTCCCACCAGTGCGGCAATGCCCGTGATGCCGACGGGTTGCCATACATCGATCCGAGCCTGTCCATCCAGACCGGCGGCTTTGAAGTAGACAGGCCAGTTCAAGCCGGGCGCCTTTTGCGCGAAGTCAATCGTGCTCCATACGTTGTTGGCTTTATGCACATCCTCGCTGTCCACAAGATTTTCCTGCGCCTGCGCAATCTTGGTTTCCAGTTCGATGATGGCCTTGGACTGTGCATCCGCGCCCGGTGTCCCGGCCAGTTTCAGCAACGACGCGACATAGGTCTGATACTTGGCACGATATCGCGCCATCTCAGCATCTTTAGATAAGTAGTAATCGCGACTGGGCATACCCAAGCCGCCCTGCAACAGGTAGGCCATGTTGTGCGCAGGGTCTTCCAACGCCTGCGTTACGAACAAGCCGAACAGATTTTCGGTCTGGAAGTTGGTAGCGTTGATGGGATCCACATCGGCACGCTGTTCGCTGCCCAATACACGGGCGAGATCGTCGCGCGTCTTGATCGCGTCGATCTGATCCAACTCGGATTTCAGCGGCGCCAAACCACGCTTCTCGATGTCGGCTTCATCCATGAAAGCCGCATAGTAATCGGCGATCTTGCGTTCGTTTGAACCAGCGGCTGGATGGGTCTTCGCCATATTGCGAATCAATGCCGCAGTGCGCTGCTCGGTCAGCTCCTCCAAATCCTGCGTCGGACCTGTGCTCGAGCGATCCGCAGGAATCTGCGTGTTTTTGACCCAAGTGCCGTTGACGTAGCTAAAGAAGTCGTCGCCAGGCTTGATCGAATGATCCATACCGGTGAAATCGATGCCACTCGCCACACTGCCGGCCTTGGCTGGCTGGACAGCATCGGCGCTCGGAGGCGATGCAATCAGGGCCGAAGCGCCCCCAAGGAGTGCGGCAGTAATCATCCAGCGCAAAGTTTGCATGGCAGCTCTCCTTCTATGGCATTGAACCCGACCACGATAACCGGCAACGATAGTCAGTGGTGCATGACTTCCGGGCTATCGCTTTCTACCTCACCCGTCAAACAGCAACGCGCATGGTCATTGCCACATCAGATCGACACTGTCGCGAATACTCTGCTTTGGCATCGTGATCGTGGCGATACCTTCCTTATCGTCCCAGGCCCATTGGCTCGTCTGTTTGCCACCGATCGATATCGACCTTGGCTTGTCTTGCGCATGAATCCGAACCGCATACGAACGACCCTGCACTTGGTCGTTGAATGCTCCCTTGGTGGGCGCAATGACAAGTTCATGGATACCGCCGCTGGTCGTGGTGTAGCTCATCGGCGTCAACGCGTATTGGCCTTGCTTGTAGCCGAGCGAAATTCCGTCGTCCTCGTAGAGTTCGAAGTGCCCCTGCCCTGAGCCATAGATATTCACAATGATCGTGTCAAGCGGCTTTGCATTGGAGTAATCACTCACTTCCTGCTCGGGAACAATGGAGCCCTCGCGAACGAATACCGGTGTTTCGTCGACGGCGTAATGCGCGGTAAACGAAGATCCGCCGTGGTAGTGCTTGCCAGTGAAGAAATCGACCCACTCGCCTGGCGGAAGATAAACAGTGCGATTGCCGCTTTCATCCAACACGGGGGCCACTAGCATTTCATCACCGAAGAAGTATTCGTGTGATTGTCGATAGGCCTCTTCCAAGTCGGGATAGGCCAGGTATAGCGGCCGCATGATCGGCATGGACTCGGTGTGTGCCTGCCATGTGTAGGTGTAGACGTAAGGGATCAACTGCGTACGAAGCGTGAAGTATTTCCGCATCAATGCAATGCCTTGGTCGCCATAGACCCAAGGCATACGGACACTCCCTTCGCGCGGGTTGGCGTGCGCGCTGTGCATGCGCAGGATGGGGCTGAAGGTACCAAACTCGATCCAGCGCGCGTACAAGTCAAAATCGATCTTTGCGCCGTGGAAGCCGCCGATGTCATGACTGATATACGGAACTAACACATTGCCGCCACGCGCCGTGAAAGCGACTTCGTATGCCAACACCGGCCACTCCGAATAGGTGTCCCCGGTGAAGAAAGCCGGATAGCGTTCGCTACCCCAATCGCCATAGCGGCTGAGGATAAAACCGCGCTGACCGGTGGCTTGCTCTGTGTAATCGTAGAAAACCTTGTTGGTCCACAATTGCTTATTGAGTCCCGGCATATCGGCCGCGCCGCCACCGCCATCCACCCACCATGCATTCACGCCGCCCTGCATGAGCGGACCATGCAGATCGCGCATGAAAATATCGGCCTGCTGTTGATTGGACAAATCGAAATAAATGCGCTTTGGCGGTAACACATCCCGCAACGCCACCGGCGCCCGCAGAAGGCCCCCACCCTGGGGGCCCGGCTCGACGCGTAGCGCGATCTCATTGTTTTGTCCGGCCTTGGCGTAGGGTGCGATATCGGCATAGGTAAGCCGTCGCGGCCATTGAATGTGGCTGTGAGTCACTTCCTTACCGTTGATGAAGATGCGGTACGTCTGGCCCACTTCACCCAGATATATATACAACGATGCGGGAAGCGTCGCCGGTAACTTCACCCTTGCGCGATACCATGCAACGCCCTGATAGTTCTTGTACCCCTGTACCTGCCAAGATCGGTCGGTACGGATCGGCTTCCAGTGGCCGTCATCATGATTGATCGCAAACCACCGCTGGCGAAGGCCCTGATCGCTCGGATCCGTGGAAAACTTCCACAGTCGCGAGATATCCATGTCGAACGATGGCTTCGGCGGTACCTCTCGTCCGAGCGCTTTCAGCACCTCCGGCGCGTGACTATCGTTGAAAGACAAGATGCTTTCTTCGGTATTCGCATACCCTGGGTGGTCGTTTAGGCTGAGCTTGATACCGCGGTCATGCAGCCAGCGCATGAACTGATCGGGGTGCGGAAAAAGTGGACTCCAATCGTAGCCACCCTGCCAACCGTAGTTGTGCCACGCGAAATCGAGCACCAACGTATCGAACGGAATGTGGTTCTGACGCAACCTGGAAAGTTCATCTTCAAGATATTGCTGGTTGTAGCGCTCGAAATCGGATTGCTTCGACTCAGGCGTGCCGGGAAAGTATTCGAAATTGAAATCCGTTACCCACGTGCCGAGCGTGTAGCGCGGGATCATTGGAATGGGCCCGCACAACTGTGCGTATTCCTTAAACACATGCTGGTAATCGTGATCGTAAGTGAACAGGTACCAGTCCTGGCCATAGGGTTGCTTGCGCGGCTCGATCCAGTTTGTCTGCGCGTTCCACAGCGGTGTCTGGCTGTCGTCGATAAAAGCGTAACCGCTGCGGCTAAGTAGGCCTGGCTTGGCCTTTTCCAGCGAAATTTCGATACCCGGAATGATGTCGTTGACGGGGCTTTCGAGGTCCATGTTTCCTTCTGGCAGATTGTCCTTGCTGACGTGATCAAGCGAATACGTCAGGCCGCCCAAATTCTTCGTATCCACGTCACCGGGATGCCAGTCACGCGGGCTATCACCGGAAACATTCCAGCTCACCTTGAGATTATCGGCGGAAAAAGGGCCTGAATTCAGCCGATAACGCAATGTCATGGCGCTGGTACTGGCGACAAACCAGCCATCCTTCTCCGACGTATGAACGGGCACCGCAGGCCAATCACGCTTCTGTACAACAGCGGTAGGCGTGTCGATAAAAGCGCCATTGGGCGAGTATTCCATACGCACAAGTGACGGGGTGAGGAACTCGAAACGCGCATCGCCAGCGGTGACTATCGGCCTGCTTGGTGTTTCCGCATACGAACCCAGACACGTCGATAAAAATGCGATAAGCAACAAAATCGTGATGCGATGGATGTACCGATGCAAAATCATTCACTTACCCCTTACATTTGAGCGTGCAGCGATGCAGATTCAAACTAGGCAATACAATACGTATATCAGGAAAAGCGGACCAAGTCCCTGATACATCAATAGCCAATGCAAGTTGGCGTGACAGAGACAAAAAAGCGGCACGGAATCTCCCGTGCCGCTCGTCAGTCACTGTCTCGAATTATCGCTAAAGCTGTTTACGGCGCTGCGCCACTTCATCGGGCGTCACGTTGCCCTGCTTGTTACCGAAGTGGCCGATAACGTAATTGGTAAGCGAGGCGATGTCGGTATCGGAGTAAGCGTTCCCGAATTCCGGCATGAAGATATTCGGCGCTAAAGCATGGGGGCCAGCGCCATGCAACAGGATTTGCGTGACATTGGTGCCATGCACGTCATTGACGCCGCGCGTGCCGAGCAACGACGCATACGATGTCTGCTGACCTTTGCCATTCCATTGATGGCAGCTGGCGCAGGCACCCTCAAATAATTTGAGGCCGGAGTTGTCTGCATTCGCGTTGTCGCCACCGGGTGCGGCGCTGTTTGAGGCCAAAGTTGGGGCAGCGGTAGCATCGATAGTGATGGGATCTTTGCCTTCGCGCGCAGGCACAGTGCGAAGGTAGGTAGCGAGCGCAGCAGCGTCTGCAGGGTTGAGAAAGCGCAGGCTGTTTTCGACTGCTTCGGCCATGGGACCTGCTGCCGAGCCCCTTCCATCGGCATGCCCCATCGTGAGGTAACTGACGATGTCGCTATCACTCCACGCGCCGATGCCATGCTGCGGGTCGGAAGTGATGTTGTAGGCACGCCAACCCTGCAGTTCTTCGCCAGCCAGCTCGTTGCCATGCTCCAGGCCGAAACCGAAGTTACGCGGCGTGTGGCATTCCGCGCAATGACCCAGCGCGATGGTGAGGTATTTGCCACTGTTCCATTGCGGCGATTGCGATGGATCAGGCGTGAAGCGCTGGCTCTTGAAGAACGCAGCATTCCAGAAACCCATTGCCCAACGCTGGTTGTACGGGAACGACAAGTCATTCGCTTTGTTCGCCTGCGAGATCTTTGGCAGGCTGAAAAGATACGCTTTGATCGCCAATACATCGCTGCGGCTTAGCTGGGTATACGAGGTGTAAGGAAACGCCGGATAAAGGTGTTTACCGTCGTTGCGTATACCTTCGCGCACCGCACGCACGAAGTCATCATCGCTCCAGTTACCAATACCAGAAGCTTCGTCGGCGGTGATATTGGGGGAATAGATCGTGCCGAACGGCAGTTTGAACGCTACGCCACCGGCAAACGCACTGCCGGTACCGGGTACCGTGTGGCAAGCAATACAGTCAGCAGCCTTCGTGAGATATTCGCCACGCGCGAGTACGTCGGCAGAAGACGGGGCGCCGGCAATCGGCGGAGCGGTACCTTCTGCGCTGTCAGTGCGATTCAAATAGAAATACGCGCCCACGCCAAGGAGCGCCAAAAGTACGACGATGATGAGGAAACGAGTCATACCACGTCCCTCCCCGCTTGCACGACAGCAGATACCACGGACTTGAGCGCATCAGGGCTCTCTACCAGCAGACTCCGATCCACCGGCAGTTTGTACAGGCGCACGCCGGTGGCAGCGAAAATGGCGTTGGCAAGCGCGGGGGCAGTAATGGCTGTACCCACTTCGCCCAAGCCACCTGGAGATTCGGTGTTGATCACGCGATGCACTTCGACTACCGGCGCTTCATTGATGCGCAGGTTGCGATAGTCGTTGAAGTTGCTTTGTTCGAAAGCGCCGTCCTTGATCGTGATGTCACTGAACATGGCGGCGCTGAGGCCAAAGAGCAGACCGCCCTGTACTTGCGCTTCGATAGAGCTGGCATTGACGGCAATGCCGCAGTCCAAACCGACGACAGCGCGACGTAACCGCACTTCACCCTGCGGTGTAACTTCAACTTCGACGATGGCGCACACGTGACTGCCAAAGGGTTCACCCAAGGCGATGCCACGCCCCACACGCGCGGGCAACGGCTGGCTGCCCCAGCCGATTTTTTCGGCAGCAAGATTCAACACCCCAAGCGCGCGTGGACTTTTTTGCAAGAGCGCGCGGCGGTATTCGAGCGGATCCTTGCCGGCGTGGTGGGCCAGCTCGTCCATGAAACTTTCAAACACGAACAAGTTATGCGTGGGGCCAACGCCGCGCCACCACCCAACAACCAGACCTGGCGGCATGTCGTGACGGATCCATTCCACTTTCCCTTTGGGAATGTCGTAGGGGATTTCGGCAACGCATTCCACGGCATCGCTATCCATGCCGTCCTTGCCCATCGCCGGCGGTGCGAAGCGCGCCAGTACCGATCCGCCGCTAGTGCGATAGCCGTACCACACAGGGCGGCCGTTCGCATCGAGCACGGCGGAGATGACATCGTGATACATCGGTCGCACGCGGTCGTGACGAATATCTTCTTCTCGCGTCCAGATCACCTTGAGCGGATAGGAAACCTGCTTGGCGAAGGCCACCGCCTGCTCCACCCAATCGGTCTCCAGGCGACGTCCGAAACCACCGCCTAAATACTGGTTGTGCAAAACGACTTTGTCCTGCGGCAATCCCGTGATCCTGGCTGCTTCCCCAACGGCTCGCGCGGGTACCTGGGTACCCGTCCATATCTCGCATTTATCGGCGGTGACGAAGACCGTCGCGTTCAGCGGCTCCATGGTCGCGTGGGCGAGCATCGGCGACTGATATTCCGATTGAACGAGAGTGCCTTGCGGTTGCGGACCGTCATCGCGTGCCACGATGGATTTGCCGTGGCGCGCACTGTCGGCGATCGCATCGCGAAGCTGTTGCGTGGTCAGGTTGGCGTTTACGCCGTGATCCCAGGTGATCTTGAGCGCCTGCAAGCCTTGCTTGGCAGCCCAGAAGTGATCGCCCACGACGGCGACAGCGTTATCCAGGCGCAACACATCCACCACACCCGGCAACGCGCGGGCGGCCTTGTCGTCCACGGCCGCAAGCTTGCCGGCCAAAGTGGGGCAAGCCATCACGGTGGCGATCTTCATGCCCGGGATCCGTACGTCGATGCCAAATTGCGTGGCGCCTTTGATTTTGTCGGCCGAGTCCACGCGCCGCATCGGCTTGCCGATCAGTTTGAAATCTTTCGGATCGGTGAGCTGCACCTTGTCGGGCATGGGCAGCTTGGCCGCTTCGCTCGCCACTTCACCAAATCCAAGGCTGCGACCTGACGACGTGTGACGTATGACGCCACGATCCACTGTGCAGGTAGCCGGATCCACATGCCACTTTGTCGCCGCCGCACTCACCAGCATCGTACGTGCGACGGCACCCGCCTCGCGTAACACTGTCCAAGTGGCGCGGGTACTGGTGGAGCCGCCCGTGATCTGTCCGCCTAGCGCAGGTATGCCGTAGAGCTCATCGCTGGGCGGCGAGTGCTCTACGGTAATCTGATCCAGTCCCACGCCGAGCTCTTCGGCAAGCAACATGCTGCAGCCGGTGTAGATGCTCTGCCCCATTTCCGCGCTAGGCATCACCAATCGCACTGCGCCGCTGGTATCAATGCGGATAAAAGCATTCGGCGCGAAAGTCGGGTTGCCATCCGCGAGTGCCGCGGCCGCATCACCGGGCTGTCGACGCGCGTTGATCATCGCCGATGCCATGCCCGTGCCACCCACCCAAAGGAAGGCAATCGCCAGGCCTCCTGCCTGCAAGGCGTGGCGACGGCCTAAATCGATATCGTCACGCTTATCTTGTGGACTTCCAGATCCAGGCTTCATGGCTTGGCTCCCTCCGGCGCACTTACGAGGGTCTGCAAAATCTCCAGCTTGCCCGTTGCAGCCTGCTTGATCGCGGCACGAATACGCACATAGGTGCCGCACCGACAGATATTGCCCGACATGGCAGCATCGATATCCGCATCATTCGGATTGGGGGTGCGTTGCAGTAAGGCTGCCGCGGACATGATTTGTCCGGATTGACAGTAGCCGCACTGCACCACGTCCACATCCAGCCACGCCTGCTGGATCTTCTGACCACTTGGCGTGTTGCCAACCGCCTCGATCGTGGTGATGGCCTTGCTTCCGATGGAGCCCACCGGAAGCACGCAGGAGCGCACCGCCTGGCCGTCCAAATGCACCGTGCACGCACCGCATTGCGCAATGCCGCAGCCAAACTTGGTGCCGGTAAGGCCGATGACGTCGCGCAAGACCCATAACAGCGGCATGTCGTCAGGCACATCGATCGGGTAGGACCGACCGTTTACGGACAGAGACAACATGGATACCTCCGCACGGCGTCGACAAGACACATGGGACCGGGTCTAGACCCGTATCTGAGCAGATAGTCCGTAAAAAACCGGTATATCAGAAGATGCCATCTGACGATAGGATGATCTGTATCCGAGGGTGATTTTCTTAAAAGCCTTCACCACAGCTTTGCAGGCGGCATTTAGCGCTATATACCTGCCACCATGACGCTCACGTTTTTGTCCCCTTCTCGCCGGCGACAGGAAAGATGAATTCGGCACACGAGCTGAGCACCTTGATCGACGCGCTGCGTGGCCTGCATCGCGATTCTGCACCCAAGGCAGCATTGGCCACGCTCACGCGCACGCGTGGCTCCACCTTTCGCCGTCCCGGCACTCGCATGCTTGTGTTTGAAGATAATCGCGTGGTTTGCGAGCTTTCCGGCGGTTGCCCGCAACGCGATATCGTGGCGCGTGCACTTGAAGTGATGACCCACGGAGAGCCGCGGCTAGTCCGTTACAACGCAGATTCGGGCCTCGATGTCCTGATCGAGATGGGCTGCGGCGGCGAACTGGAGGTTTTAATAGAACCGCTGCTGGCGAGCCACGACACAGACTTCATCGATACGCTTGCACGTTGCCTCGATGAACGTCGGCAAGTGCACTTGGCGACTTTGTTCGCTGTCGACGATGCGGCAGTGATGCCACGTCGACAGATATGGAACGGACATAACATCCTGCACGATTCCATCCATGATCCGGCACTCAGTCAGGCCATCATCCACAACATAGCGACCTCCTCGACGCGGCACGCCAGTACGCTGCGCTTGCCTTCCGAGCGAGGCGTTGCCGATGTATTGGTGGAAGCCATCGCGCCACCTCACGCGCTAGTGATCATCGGCAGCAGTGCCGCAGCACGTGCCTTGTTGCCGCTGGCCAGCGCACTAGGTTGGCAGACCACCTTGGTGGATCATGATCCGGCACGCCTGCAAGCCTCCAATCTTCCCGCTAACTTGAAGACGGTTTGTGCCACACCGACAAATTTACCCGACATATTGCCGCTAGATGCGCACAGTTCGGTGGTGGTGATGACGCACAACCTCGAACACGACCTGGCATATCTCAGCGCGCTGAAGGATACGCCGGCGATTTATATCGGCGCACTTGGATCGCGTGAACGCGTGGCACGCATGCGTAACAGCACTGCATTGAACGGTTTGCACGTGCATGCTCCTGCCGGTTTGGATATCGGATCGGAAACGCCGGAAGAAATTGCCCTGGCGATCGCAGCGGAAATCATGGCCGTGATCAACCAACGCAACGGCGGTTCGCTGCGCGACAACGATGGAACTATCCATTGATGGCGACATCGCTACACGATCCCGCATCACCTGTTGTCGTGCTGCTTGCAGCGGGCGAAGGGAGCCGCTTTGGCGGCGTCAAGCAATTGGCAGATATTGCAGGCGAGCCCATGGTACGACGCGTGGCACGCATTGCATTGGAAACCGGCTTGCCCGTCATAACAGTCACTGGCGCTCACGCCGCACTCGTCGAAACCGTACTCGATGATCTGGCAGTGAACATCGTGCATTGTGAAGACTGGCAACTTGGAATGGGCAACTCGCTTGCCACCGGCATACGGGAACTGGCCCATCGATTCCCTCATGCATCGTCGGTGTTGATATGCCTGGCTGATCAACCACTACTCGATGCCGCATTCATTCGCGCCATGCTCCAACGTCACGCCGAGGCGCCCGATCGCCTTCTTGCAACGGAACAAAATGGCATCTTGGGCCCACCCGCTTTGTTTCCCCGCGATTGCTTCGCAACACTAATGGCGCAATCCGGTTCACGCGGAGCACGCGCGTTGCTTGAGCAGGAAGCTGAACGCGTGGATGCTTTTGCGGCTCCGAACGCCTTCGATGTGGATACACCTGATGATCTCCGGCGCGTGCGCGACTGGCTGACGCGCGATCCTCCGCAAACAACGTAAACCTATGGCTCGGCGCCCCGCGGAATGGTCGGCTATTCGGCCATTTGTGGCGCAAACCGCAGAATAGTACGGAAAGCCACAAACGCTCCTTGAGCGGGTTCATCTCTTCACGTGCCACAGTCGTCATATTTAGGTAAAGTCCGCGTGTTGCCACAGACTTTGCCGAAAATTCATTGCAACGCAACAAAAAAGTCGGCGCAATCACGGCACTAAAACTGATCCAGATCAGTTCAGCGTTCGAAAAAGCCAAGGGCTTTTTTGAGAATTTGAAGGGAGAGGCCCATGTTCGGATTGGCGCGCACCCTTATAACGACAGCTCCGCTGCCGACACGACGTGTCGATCTCCATTTGCGCCTGACATGGCATCCATATCCCGCATAAAGGCTTAGCCCTCTAACGGCCCTAATCATTTTGGCCTCGACGGAATTGCAACGATCGCCAGCTAAGACATTCGTTGCAGCAAACCAAAAAACCGGTGTGAGAAACCAGCGATATCCAACACCGGAGCTTGAAAACACAGGGAGCCACAGAACTGCGAATAGCGGGGAGTACTCATTCCTAACCATCCTTTTGGGGAGATTCTTGCAATGAGCAACGAACACGCAGTGACTCGATTCTCGAATCCGGCGCCGCTGGGTTTAGCGGGCTTTGCCTTGACGACGTGGCTGTTGAGCATGATCAACGCCGGCTGGTTCACCGCCGATGCAATGAACATGGTGCTTGCGGTGGCGATGGCTTATGGCGGAACGGCACAAATCATTGCCGGCATCATGGAATTGCCGCGCGGCAATACGTTCGGCGCGACGGCGTTCGTCAGCTATGGTGCGTTCTGGTGGTCCTTCGCCCTGTTCGTGCTGTTTCTGCATGACAAGGTACCGAGCGCTTTCGTCGGCTGGTATCTGTTTATGTGGGGCGTGTTCACGTTCTACATGTGGATAGGCACCTTACGCGCCGCGCGTGCTCTGCAGCTTATTTTTCTAGCCTTGTGGATCACGTTCTTTTTGCTGGCCGCGGGGGAATGGACCGGTATGAGTGGATTGCACGTTGCCGGCGGCTACGCAGGCCTGATCACCGCCGCATTGGCCTTCTATCTATCCGCTGCCGAAATCATCAACGAGACACACGGGCAAGTAGTTCTGCCCATTGGCGCACCAAACGCGCCCCGGTGATCCATAGCGGATGCCGTCAGATGGCATCCCTGCCCCTACTGCTCGATAAAGGGAGAACTCCATGAAACGACATGCTTTGTTTCTGGCCCTTACTGTTCTGGGCCTCACGGTGACAGCCCCAGCGTTTGCGCAATCGGACACCAACAGCAGGGATGCCGAGGTCAGGGCGCTCAAGGCGCTGGTCGAAAAACAACAGCAGCAACTCAATCAGCAACAGCAGGATCTGGCGGCGATGCACGCCAGCCTGGCGAAACTGGAAAATCAGCAAACCCAGCAACAGACACAGATTCAGCAGACACAAGCGCAAGAGCAAGCCAACGTCACCGCCGCCGCGTCAGGCTCGACCAAGCCAACCTTCACCACTGCGCCAGGCCTGTCGGTGGCCTTCCACGGCTTTATCGATGCGACCGCATTCAGTCAGACCAGGAGTTTCACCTACGGCAACGGACAGAATGCCGAATTCCCGATACCCGGCTCGGGGGGCAGTCTCAGCGGTGTCGACGTCCGCAATACACGCTTCTTGTTCGACCTAACCGGCGCCAAGATAGCCGGCGACTGGGTCGGTGGCGCGCATCTGGAAATGGATTTCTTCGGCGGCAACAACGGCACTGGTCCGTATTCGCAGGAACAACCGCTACCCCGTCTGCGCCAAGCCTATATGGTGCTGGAAAACCCTCTCACAGGCAGCAGGATTCAGATCGGCCAGATGTGGGATCTGATGTTCCCGCTGGACAACCTACCGGAATCGCTTAGCCATATCGCCTTCCCGCTTGGTTACGGCACCGGCCTTATCGGCTGGCGTTTCCCTGGCGTGATCTACTCGCAAGAACTCAACCATGGCACGGATGGCCCGCTGTGGCGTTTGGACCTCGGCGGTTTCAATGGCACCTGGGATGGCCCCGGCAACGAAGTGAACTACGTCAGCGCCGGCAACGCTGGCTTCCGTCCACAGGTCGAGGCCAGGCTGCACGTAGAGCAAGCGAAAGAATGGATGCTGTTTCTCGCCGCTCACTACAGCCAGATCAATCTCAGTGGCGTTGGCGGTACCGAGCCGACGCCAATCAGGCGCCAATTCTCCAGCGAAGCCGTCGAGATTGGCGGCCAATGGACACCCGGACCATGGGTCTTCAAGAGCGTGATCTATGACGGCCGGGGCATCGGTGAAATCTTCGGCGATCTATCGCAGTTCGGCGATATCAAGGACAAAGGCGGCTACGTGTCCGCCGGCTACAAGTTCACGCAACACTGGAGCACAAACGTGTTTTATGGCGTCAGCAAACCCAGTGCAAACGACGTGATCGAATGGCTGAACAACGGTTCGACCGGCTTGCTGAAGAACCATCAGGTAGCGGCGAACCTGGAATACGGCGTGGGCAGCTACTCGTTCGCGCTGGAGTGGATTCACGCCATCCTCAACACCACCACCAACGGCGACAATCGCCTGTCGACCGGCGGCAACCAGGTCAACGTGAGTGCCATGTACAAATTCTGACGTGACGATAACGCGGGCCAACACGGCACAGAGCGAATCCCAGCGCGGTAGGCAACCGTGTTGGGATTCGTTTCAAGAAACATGCTTCGTGGCGCTTAGCGCGTGCCGCTTTGTTCCGGCCCTCCGCTGGAAGCATCCGCGCCATAACCACCACCCAGCGCATCGATAAGGCGAATGGAAAGATCCGCCTGCTGACTTTCCAGCGCAGCCAGACGCTGCTCGGCCTGCAGAAGTTGCTGACGACTGATGAGCGGCGTGAGCGGTCCGGTCACGCCGCCGCGATAACCGGAGATGGCATCTTGCCAGCTCTTCTGGGCGTCAATCTCCGCGCGTTTTTCCAGTGCAAGCTGCGTACGTACCGACGCAAGTGCGGAGACCAGATCGGACACCTGGTTCAGCGCGCCGATCAGCAAGGTGTTGTAGCGCGCGACCGCTTCATCGTAACTCGCGTTCGCCGCGGCAAGATTCGCTCGCAAGCGACCACCATCAAAAATGGGCAGACTCAACGCCGGCCCACCTTCATAAGTGCGCGCTGGCAACTGGAACACATTGGTGCTTCCTCCCAGCGCAACGAAACCGGCCATGGCAGTCAGGCTGACGTTGGGCAGAAACTCTGTCCGTGCTGCCTTGATATCTCTGCCAGCGGCCTCGACGCGCCAGCGCGCCGCGACCAGATCCGTGCGGCGGCCGATCAGGTTCACTGAAAGCGTATCGGGCAAAGCCAATTGCCCGGTATCCAGCACGCGTGGGCGTGAAATGTTGAGGCCACGATCAGGCCCCTGCCCCAGCAATACAGAAAGACTGCTTCGAGCAGCATCGATAGCCCGGTCGGCCTGCGCTTTTTGCTGCTCCGCGCTGGCAGCTTCCGAATCGGCAAGCGCTTCCTGCTGCGGAGTGCCCAAGCCTCCGGCGACAAGACGACGTGTCAGTGCCAGATACTGCGTAGTTCGTTGCAACTCACGCTCGGCTACGTCTTGTTCGGTAAATGCATAGCCGAGGTTCACATAAGCACGCGCCACATTGACCGACAGTTCGATGCGTGCCGCATACGCATCCAGTTCCGCGGCGCGACTGCGGCCGAGCGCCGCTTCCCACGCAGCGCGCTTGCCGCCCCATAAATCCAAGTCCCAGGAAAAACCCGCAGTGACGGACTTGCTCCAAGCGAACGTGCCGAGGTCATAGGACGGATAGATTGGATCCTTGGCGGAAAGCCGTGCGCCGATAGCGCTGGCATCCAGCTCCGCTTGCGGTTGACGCGCTGCGTTCAGGCTATTGGCCGCGGCTTGCGCTTGCATTGCGCGGGCTTGTGCTTCATCCAGGCTGGGATTGGTTCTCACCGCTTCCTCGATCAATGAGGATAACTGCGGATCACCGAACCCAACCCACCAATCTTTATTCGGCCACGCGGTCGGACTGAGGGGCACACCCGCGAGGCTGCGATCACTCTTGAGGCTATTCGGATCGATCTTCGCACCAGTGGGATGCAATCCGCGTGGCGTGACGCAGCCCGCCAGCGCAACACAGAGTACTGCGACAGTTGCAGCACACCTGAGACGAGTCATGGAGATAACGTTACGCATCGATCGATCACCGCGTCGCATCGTGCGAGTTGTCGTGCGCATCGGGATGCACGATCAGCGTCGCCGTCATACCAGCTACCAGCACAGTGCCCGCCGGCATATGGTCGGTGTCGACGTGCACACGCACGGGTACACGTTGCGCCAGGCGCACCCAGTTGAAGGTGGGATTCACGTTGGCAAGCAAGTCGGAGCCAGTGGGATTGGCAGCATCCGTTATGCCGCGCGCGATGCTTTCGATCGTTCCATGCAAATGCGGACCGCCGCTCAAAAGGCGGATATCGACCGGATCGCCGACCCGCAGATGCGGCAACTTGGTTTCTTCGAAATAGCCGTCGATCCAATAAGAATGACTGTCGATCAACGCCAACCGTGGCGCGCCTACGCTGGCGTAATCACCGACGCGTACAAGCAGATTGGTCACATAGCCGTCGACCGGTGCGCGTACTTGGGTGCGATCCAGATTCAACTGTGCAGTGGCCAATGCAACCTGCGCCTGATTGACAGCAGCTACGGCCTGTTGCTGGGCGGCCTTCGCCTGTTCTTGCCCGGCTTGCGCCTTGTTCAAGCCGGCGAGCGCCGCGTTGGCGCTCTCTGCCGCGTTCGCGCGGTCCTCGGTCGAGACGACATCAGCCAGATTCTGACGGCGCTTGGATTGCTCCGCCAACATATTGAAATTGGACTTGCTTTGAGCAGCGCCTGCTGTTGCGGCATCGATGTTGGCGCCCGCCGCGCGCAGCGCAGCCTGCGCAGCGGCAAGGTTCGCCTTGGCCTGATCGAGAGCATCCTGATAGCGCACCGGGTCAATGACGAAAAGCACATCACCCTTCTTCACCACCTGGTTGTCGTTGACATTCACTTGGGTCACCAGCCCGGGCACATCCGGCGCGATGCGCACCACGTAGGCGCGAATGCGCCCGTCGCGTGTCCATGGGGAATATTGATAGTGCCTCCATAGCGCGTGCGCGATTAGCACGGCAAGCAGCACCACGATGGTGGTTATGGCTACGCGGATATAAAGGGCAGTTTTCATAAGGGTCACAGTCGAAACATTCGCCATCAATAGAGCAGCAGCGCAACGCTGCCGAACACGCAAACCATAAGAGCGAGCCGAAACAGCGCCGGATGCCAGATATACTGGTAGAGACCGAAGCGGCCAACGATCCAGTCAAACATCACAAGCAATGCGACGCAGATCAGGAACCACACCAACAAGCCAGGCAACAACGCACCACCGATCGCAATTTCACGTGGCATGTGGCACTCCTGATTCCAGAGATGTAGATGGCATGTACTCGGCGAGTGCGGACAGTTCGTCCAACAACGTCATACGCAACAAATTCAGCTGATTCAGCAATGGAGCAGCGTCAGCGTGTTTGCAGGCCTCGTTGATCGCTGCATCAAGGGCATCACGCGTTCGCAGATAAGCACCTTGGCTCGGCGATTCATAGAGTTTGGCGAAGGCATCCATGGCGGGCGCAATGGCACCCTTGACCTCTTCGGGCCAATGACCGACCGCCATGTCGCTGCGCAGTTGAATCAGCGCACGCCCAGTTTCATTGACCGCCAATGCCCACGCGACCAGCTCACGCGAATCCTTGCTGCCAAGTTCGGTCTGCGCCACGATTTGCGCAAATAGATCGTGGTTTACGCTCTCGAAGCGATTGGCCAAGCCCGGTAGCGGAGCTTGGGCAGCAACACTTACCTGATCGCGTAGGTGTTCGAACTGACGTCGACGAAACCAGGGTTTGCCAAGCGTCGGCGGCAGTAGCAGGAACGCGACAGCCGCCGCGCTGAGGCCGGCAAACTGCGCGACCATGTCGTTCATGAAATGAACGGGGTCGAAAACCATCTGATTCTTCAACGCAAGAATGTACGTGAAACCCAAGCCATAACCGACGCCGACAGCCGTCAATGCCGGCCACATCATCATCACTATGCCGATCATTGCGAACGGTGCAGTGCCGGCAACCAATAACAAAAAGCCATCCATTTGCGGGAGTACGGAGAACTCGCAGATGAAGCCAGCCGACATACCCAGGGTCCAACCGATAAACGTCACGTTGACAGCCTTGCTCGGATCGGGTGCCGAAGCAGACAAGCCGGCAAAAATGGTGGCCAGCAACATAGCCGACGCACCGTACGGCCACGCCGAAATAATCCAGAAGATCGCCAACGCAGACATGGTCAGGGTCGTGCGCACCATGGCAAGACCTGCTTCGTAGTAATTCCTGCCGTGAGTGAAGCGCACTTTCTCGGCCGAACTGGCAATACGGCCGGGCGCCTGCAGCAATGCTGCAGTATCGACGTACGTATAGAGTTCTTCGGTAAAACGGTGCAATAAGCTTGCACCGGTATCGAAATCGCGCGCATCTCTGCCCGAAACCAAACTATCGCGCATCACGAGGGCTTGTGCGTCCATGGTCTTGCGCGCCGCCTCCAGCCGAGGCAATAGGGAGCGCGCATTAGTACCCGCACTGATGGGGGCATCCAACGCAACACCGAGGGGCGCGTACAGTTTGATAAGCGCGCTGGCGGGGACGTCTCGGCCGTTTCGCTGCAAACGATCGATCAAATGGTGAAGCGACTGCAGACTGGTCGAAGCCGCCATGAAGCACTGGTTGAGCAGCAGCAGATGGCCACTACGCGCGCGCGCCTCGGGGTCTTCGAAAATCACCGAACTACGCAAGTCCTCCAGCGCTATCGCATCGCGCACGAAGCGCAAGTGCGCATGTTCGATATCGCCGCGCGCGATCTTGCCTCCGGTGGTTCGTTGTACAAACTGCATGAAGTGCGCGAATTGCTCGCGTGACTGCTTGCGCAGCACATCCCGCATATGACTCGGAAGCACGGTGTCACTGATTGCACCTGACACCAGCAAACCCAGCAAGACTTCGCTGATACGTGCCACCGCCGAATCAAACACATCCGGCGGATGATCGATCACGGGGATGGCGATGATCGCCGCCGTGTAACCAGCCAGCACGAAGGAGTACGCCTTGAAATTGCGATACAACGCAGCGCCACCCGAGCAAAAGCCGATCCACAGCGACAGCGCGCCAAGAAACAACACGCGCTCCTGCGGAAACAACCCTACGATCAGAAACGCCGCAACCGCACCAGCCAAGGTGCCAATGGCGCGATAAAAGCTCTTGGCCAGCACCAAGCCAGTTTGGCGGTTGGCGACAATGATGGTGGTAATCATCGCGGTCGATGGCTGCGACAACTCCAAGCGCATGGCCAACCAGCCAGTGATATAGAACGCCAGCAGCGTCTTGACCACAAATAGCCAGGTCGTAGATTCCTCGCGCAAACCAGCCAACACCATTTCGCGTGTCGTGGGCTTGACTGCCTGAATGTCGGTTACGGACATGACGATGACAACCTTAGTCTGCCAATCCGCTCAGGAATTTCTTCAACAGCTTTTCAAGCTGCACCTGCTCAGAAACCGTCAGGTGACGCCCCTGTCTTACCAGCAAACCGCAGATATCCGGTAGAAAACTTTCGATTGACGCCAAACCTTGCGGCGTCAGGCTCAGTTCCACCTTACGTCGATCATCTGCGCTAGCCGCGCGTGAAATCAGCCCCTTTTCACTCAACTCATTGGTAAGCCGAGTGATATTGGCCGACTTTTCTCCCGCCGCATCCGCCAACTCCGACGGCGACATCGTACCGCTCGCCGTGCCGTACAGCATCATCAGGAGGTTGTATTCCGGATGATTGAGCCCGTATGGCTTGAGCAAGGCGTTGGCTTCGTCGTGCAACACCTTGTGAATATGCTTTACGAGTCGCACCAACGTTGCGGGGCGGCGCGGGAAGTCGGGATAACGGCGGCAGGTTACTGCCAACCGCTGCTCGGTGGAGGCAAAATCGCTCATAGGGCACCTCCGTGTAATTTATTTATATATATTACATATATG
>OUNK010002613.1_pt1 | contig 38402 bp, 29 predicted proteins | sample 1755341 | NCBI WGS metagenome assembly OUNK01 (sample SAMEA3914788, study PRJEB12502) | metagenome | biome: forest; material: soil | place: Canada | collected 2011-07-03 | depth 0.1 m | reverse complement strand
TCGGGCTGCAGGGATTTGAACCCTGGACGTCTAGCTAGCCCTAAATATGCCCTTTTTTGCCCCTTGTTCTCTCTTATGGCCACTTATTGAATTGATGTGTTTGTGACCGCTTGTTACCATCGTAGTCATGGCCTCGCTTTTCGTCAAGCGCGGCGCCTATTGGCTCCGCTTCCTCGACCCGGAACAGAACAAATGGCGTTCCAAGCCAACGGGTTTTAAAGCACCCGAAGGCAAACGGAAGGCCGTCGAGTTGAAAATGGAGATCAGCTTGGCCGAAGCCCGCCAGAAGGGCCCCCAGGTGACTCCCAGCGAGCATGGTCGATGGGATGGGTGGGTGGAAGACTACCTGCAGCTCCGCTATCGAGAAGAACCGAAATCGCTACAACGCTACCAAGCCCATTGGCGGCTTCTCTATCGTTTTCTAAACGAAAAGGGACTTCGACATCCCCGGTCTTGGCGCCACGAACACAACCAGGATTACTATCGCTGGAAGCTCGATCAGAAAAAGCCAAGCGGGAAGCCCTACGAACCCAATTCCGCGCTCGGCGAGCTTAAGGCCCTAGCCATGCTCATGAACGAGGCCAAGCGCCGGGGCTACATCAGTGCCAATCCCATCTCCGTCCAAGGCCTTCCGGTCGCCAAGGTAAAGCGGAAGGAACCCCTCACCGATGCCGAAATTGCCAAAATAAGAAAGACACTGGCCGAATGGAAAATGAATCCGCCAAACGACTTTCAGATCGATTGGGGCAATATGGCAAACGTCTTCGAGATCTGCTTGGGAACCGGCTGCCGGATGAGCGAGACAGCCATCCCCTTTTCCTACATCGATTGGAAAAATCGGCGCATCACCTTCGGAGACCCAAAGGGCGGCGAAGAAAGGGCTTTTACCACGCCCATCCTGGGCAAAGCCTTTTTTGAGTGGCTGCAGCGACTGGTAGACGAACGCCAGCATAATGGAGCCTCTGCAACAGCCGATGTCCCGCAGCACACCAGCCGGGATTTTGGTCGCTTTTGCGATCGGATCAAACTTCCACACATCACCCTACACTGTCTTCGAGTGACATTCGTGACGCGTGCCTATTTGGCGGGGGTTCCTGAATTCGCGGTCAAGCGCCTCGTCAACCACTCCAATGACCTGGTACATGAAATCTACCGCAGACTCTCCGTGGACGATCTAGCTCAGATTGCCAAAGGATTTCATCTGCCACCGCCTCTCGCTTTGCAACCAAGAGAAACCGGCGCTTCCTTGAAGCCAAACTCCGCAAGACGCGCCCGGCGATCACGCAAGGCGGCCTCCTCGCCCGCCCGAACATAAGCCTTCCGCCACTCCCAAGCTTCTTTCCAAGGCAGCTTGCCATCGACAAGCGGAAGCCCTTCGCGACGCCATTTTTGCAGTGTGCTGTAGCTGTAGCCTGAAACGACGGTCAGCTCCCAAAGAAAAAGCGCCTCACCGGCCTCGGAGCGGCGGTGAATGGCCGCTCGTTGGTCATCGGTCAATCGAGCCAACTTTTCGAGCATCACGCTCATCTCCCCAATTTACCCAAGAATCCCCGGACACCGTGAACGCATAGCCAAAGGATTTTGCGAGACACATCTAGGTTTTTGGCGGTTTCAGATCGATACCGCCAGATTTCGGCTTTACGGGTTTCGTTTGGGCATGCGCCCACGCCGCGAAAGCCGACCTGTATAAAATTGCGCTTCCTGCGTCAGGCGATCGACCTCGGAAATCGGAATACGGAACTCTCCGTAATTTTGAATTACGCGAACCAATCCTTTGTAAATTAAGCGATAGGCCCACATCTTCCCTTTTCCGAATTTTGCAGCAAATTCATCCGGGCGTAATGCCGCACGGTCTGCCAGCAAGGCGTTTGCTGGGGCTTGAAGTGGCGCACCCACCTCACCTGTCTTTGATGGCATTTCTTGTCCCTGAGGGAATCCAGTGAAATTTCTTTCCCTTTAGGGATGGCATTCATTTTCCCAGCATATTCAGTAATCCCCGGCCACCGTGAACGGATAGCCGAAAAATTTTGAAAAGCTCCTCTTAGATTTTTGGCTGTTTCGGATCGGTGCCGCCCGATTTCGACTTCGCCACCTTCCCTTTTGACTTGGGCGATGCTGGGGGCTTTTCCTTAGCAAAGACCTCCACGGCCATCTTCAATCCCAACAGGGCCTTCGGAAAGCCGAGATAAACGATGCACTGAATCATCACCTCAATGATTTCTTCCCGGGACCAACCTGCACCTCTCGCACCCTTGATTTCAGTCCGAAGGAAACCATCACAATGCCCTAAAGCTACCAAGTTTATCATGGCAATCAGCGTCTTCGCCCTACCATCAAGCACCTCCCGAGCACGAATCTCACCAGCATTGAAAGAGACGAAATACTCGGCGAAATCGGGACTGATTCGCTTCAGTTCCTCGATCGATTCCTCGCCATGCTCGGAATCGATTCGCAGCAGTTCCTTGAGCCCCCGTTTATATTGTTCCGACATATGCGATCCTTTCTAATTCTTCTATTTACAACACAACGATATTTCCAAATTCAGTTACGGCACACTCCCATCCGCTAAATCCTTCCGAACAGAAAGCCCCTCTTTTTCGTCGAGATTTTGATGGCTTTTCACCGTGCCGTCGTCGAGGTGGTTGATCTTTTCTTCTCGGAGGTTACGGAAGAAACGCCTCATGCCTTTAATTCCGCCCCAGGTGAACCAGATGCCGGTGATCAAGGCGAAGAGGATTGGAAAGCCGATGCCGACGATATGCCAGAAGGAGGTCCAGACGGAGATGGGCCATGGGGCTAGATAGTTCCAAGTAGTTCCCACCAGGAATGTCGAAAACAGGAGAAAATTCCAACCAGAGAGGACTCCGGCGATCCACTTGTCTCCGGAGGTGAAATTTTCGTCGATGCCAATGAGGCGTGCGAACCAGGCAGTTCTCTTAGGGGTTATCGGCGCCGCTTCACCCAATTGTGCGGGGATGACGGCAAAGACGCCCCGGTGGAGAAGCCGGTCCATGTTAAAATCCGCCTTGTTGGTCAGAAGAGAGACGACGACATAAAGAAAGATGGCAACCAGCGTTGCGCCGAAGGATATTTGAAGGGGATTAAGCGGGAAATGATCGTTGATCTGCCGGGCGATGATTCCGGCGACCGAAAGGCTGGAGCCGGCAAAAAGGGCAGTCCAAGCTCCTGCGGTGGTTCCTTTTTTCCAATAGAGCCCGCCAATAATCGCCGCACCCGCACCGCCGACGTAGATCGCGGTGGTGACCGACCACCACATGACGATGTAGTCGACCTGCCGGTAGAAAGTGCCGAAGAGGAAAGCGAAGAGGGCGACGCCGATCATGGAAAGTCGCAGCACCAGGAGATGCTGGCGGGGTCCGAAGGGCTTCTTGCGGAGGGGAACCAACACATCCTGGACGAAGATGCCGCTCCAGGAATGAAGATGGGTGGCGTCGCCGCCGAAGATTCCCATTAAAAAAATCGCGCAAAGAGCCCCCTTCACTCCCATGGGAAGAAAATGGGAGACCGCGATCGGCATCAGCATCTGGTTTTGAACTTTAGGATCGGAAATCCGGCCCACTTCCGAAGTGACGGAGGCGGCTTGTCCGGCGAAGTGAGGATGGTTCAGGAATGTCAGGGCGCAGACGCCCAGAAGAACCGCCACGGCCGATTTTCCATGTTCGCGCCAAGCTCCTAGGATGCCGCCCATTCTGGCTTCATGTGGGGTGAGTGCCGCCGATTGATAGCCCCCCGCATTTTGCCAAGCCATTGTGCCGTAGATTCTGACAACCAATGCCATGAGGACGTACCAAACGTTAAAATCCCGATTGCTGCTGGAATCGAAGGGGTTGAGGAGGGAGTGGCCCGTCGGACGGTCTTGTAGGACTGTGGTGATTTGGGACCAATCGAAGGTACAGAGAAGTGCGGCAATGATCAGGAGGTAGAAGAGTTGGCTGACGATGCCCTCCAGGCAATTGATGACGATGACGGTGATCAATCCGCCGGAAAGCCCAACGAATAATGCAACCGAGAGGAAGAGGGACATCAGGAGGACGTAGGTCGGCACCGAGTGGGAGAAGAGGGTCAGATTTTCTGGGAGACCCCAGAAATAGGCGAGGCATCGTGCCCCGACTGCTGGGATGATGCCGAAGTTGAGGATGCCGGCGAAAAAGCCGAGAATACCGGTGAAGAGACGAAATGCTTTGCTGTAGCGAAGCTCGAAGAACTGGGCCAGCGTCATGGCGCGGGTCTCGCGAAAACGGTAGATGACGAAGCCGAAAATGGCGATTGCGAGCGAGATCGGGCCGGAGATCCATCCCCACCACGTTAAAGTGAAACCGGAGCGAGCGATGACCTCGAACAGGGCGACGAAGACGACCGCTCCGGCCTGGAGTTCCCCTCCGGCGATGGAGAGCAGATAGCGATCAGCCACACGCCCTCCCGACATGAAATCGGCCACCCCGCGAACATATCGCTTGCAGTAGATACCGATGATGAAGACCAAGACGACGGGGAGGATCGCAATGCCCCAATCGAGAGGGGTCATTGCGGGCAGGATATCTTCAGTGTCACCAACTCAAAGGGCCGCAAGGAGAGCTTGATTCCATTCGAGGCGATGCGCACCGCTCCGGCCCCCTCTTCCAGCAGATCGACCCTTATCGCCTTGGCCAGCGGCAAGGCGCTGCGAAGTGTTACCGTTTGGTGGGCGCCATGGGATTCGAAGAGACGGAGGACGAGATCCTCGGAGTCCTCGGCCTTCTTCACCGTGTCGAGAACCACCGCCGGATTCGAGAGGGAGAAGAAGCTTTTAGTTTGTGAACTTTCGCCGGTCGCCGTGATCTGTAGCGGCTGATTGAAGGCTGCCGCTTCGGGAATGACGCCACCGAGTTGCGGGCCGTCCGTATGGGGGTAGAGCGCGTAGCGGAAACAATGCTTGCCCATATCGGCCTCGGCATCGGGTGATTTCGGTGAGCGCAGAAGCGAGAGCCGCAGCACGTTGGCGTGGCAGGCGTAACCGTATTTCGAATCGTTGAGCAGCGCCACTCCATAGCCGGGCTCGGAAAGGTCGGCCCACTTATGAGCGCTGACCTCGAAGCGGGCGAAATCCCATGTCGTATTGAAATGGGTCGGCCTGCGCACATGGCCGAACTGAATCTCGTAAGTTGCGTAATCGCTGCGGATGGCGAGAGGGAACTCGACCTTGAGGAACCGGTTCTTCTCGTGCCAATCGACCTCGACTTGGAAGTCGAGCCGGGGGGATTCGGCGCTGAGGGAGATGCGCTGCACCAAAGTCGCCTTCGAACTAATTACCAGCTCCAGCTCGACGGTGGTGCGAAGAGGATCGCTTACGACGACGCGCAGCGCTTTCACTTCGCCGACGTTCTTTCTTTTTTCCAAGTGGTAGATGTCAACGTCCCAAGCATCGAATCGCTCGGGAAGGTCGTCAAAGAGAACAAACTGATTGCCCTTCTTTCCAGCCTCGATGGTTTCGCGGCCATCGTCGGCAATGCGCTTATCGAGGAAGCTGGTCAGCCGACCCTGGCCGTCGAACTTCGCCCGCACCAGGCCGTTTTCGAGGATGAATCCCTGCTTGCCCTGTGTCAGTGTGACGGGAGCTTCGGTCTTGGTTGCTGGTTCGCTGATCGCATAGCCGTAAGCGGGCGCCTCGGCGAAGGAGAATCCGGTGCCCTGTGGCAGGGCTGCGACCTCCCGGCGTGGCCAGCTCAAGGTATTGAGCGCTAGGAGATTCTTACCCTTCCCGACCGGCACGATTTTTGCGACAGCCTGCGCGCGCAGCTTCTCTATAGCAGGGAACACCTCGGCGTAATCCTTTGCGGAATCCTCGTAAACCTCGCGGATGGAGGAGCCGGGGATGATGTCATGGAACTGATTGATGAGAACAATTTCCCAGAGCCGGTTAATTTCCGTTTGAGGATAGCGCGCTCCTTTTAATTGGCGGGCGAGGGTCGCCAGGAATTCCACGTCGTGAAGGAGTTCTTCACTGAGACGGTTGTCGCGCTTGTTGGCCGCCTGAGTGGTGTAGGTGCCCCGGTGCAGCTCGAAATAGAGTTCGCCCGACCAGACGAGGGGATCTTTCAGGTTATCGTCGCATCGCTTGAAAAAGTCTTGGGGGGTGCGGATCGCCACTGCGGGTAATCCGGCGACGTTCTCCAGGCGGCGAAGGCGTTCTAGCATCTCCTCGGTAGGACCCCCGCCGCCGTCCCCCCAGCCGAAGAGCATCATGCTTTCGCTGGCCCGTTCCTTGTCTTTGAAGTTCGTGGTGTGTTTCTGAACTTCCTCGATGGTGATGACCGCATTATAGGTGTCGGTGGGGGGGAAGTGGGTCAGCACCCGCGAACCATCGATCCCTTCCCAGAGGAAAGTGCTGCTGGTGGGACGGTTGAACTGGTTCCAGGAAAGTTTCTGGGTGAGGAAGAACTCAATTCCTGCTCCCCGGATGATCTGGGGTAGCGCCCCCGAATAGCCGAAGACATCCGGATTCCAGAATTCGCGGCAATAGGAGCCAAATTCTTTTTTGAAGAAGCGTTGGCCCAGAAGGAATTGGCGGACCAGGGATTCGCCGGAGGGGATGTTGCAGTCGGGCTCAATCCAGGTGCCGCCGACCGGGATGAATTGCCCAGCCTTTGCTTTGGCCTGGATCTTCTTATAGAGAGCGGGCTGCTGCGTCTTGATCCACGCGAGTTGTTGGGCTTGCGAGCAGGCGAACTTGTATTCCGGATAGGCGTCCATCATTCGGACAGCGGTGGAGAACGTGCGGTAGCACTTCCGCTTGGTTTCAGCGATGGGCCAGAGCCAGGCAGTATCGATATGGGCGTGACCGATGGCGGAGACGTGATGGGTACGGTCTCCGTTTCGGGCGGCTAGAAATTCCTTGGCAATGGCGCGACCTGCCGGATAGGTGGAGCGGTCTTCCAGCGTGACGGCATTGACGATGGCGTTCGCCACCGCCAGCGCAGGCCCTTGATCGAGGCCATTGGTGGGGAGTTGTTCGGCCATTTCCCTAATGGTCGTGAAATCCCATATCAAATCCCAGACGGCACGATCTCGTGTGACCAGACGCGCATGGCGCAAACGGCCGATATCTTCAAGACCCACGCCCCCCTTGCCATTATCCAAGCCGAACATGCCGTTGACGGCACCCTCGACATAAAGCGTCTCTTTCTCGTCGCCCTTGGCTTTGCCGATCACCGTGAAGTAGGAGCGGATGTCCTGCGGACCCCAGTTGTAACTGGTCAGCCCTTGGAGCGGAACCCCCTCCCGCCAGACACAGCCTTCGGACGAGGAATCGAAATGGAGCAGAACCTCTTCCCCAGCCCATGCCTTTGGGACTGCGTAGCCGATCCGAAACCAGTGAGTCGACCAAGCTGGACCAAAGTGCTCTCCCTCCTTGGCGGAACGATAAGTTCCTTTAACTGCCTCGGCATAAGAAATGCGGCCCGGCGCCGCATAAGTCTCCAGCTTTTCCAATGCGACCGTCTGTGGATAGAGGAGTCCCTTGAGTTCGGTGGCAAAGCGGACGAGACGGCCCTTGGTGATGTCAGGATGTTTCAGCATGGAAGCGGTTTCAGTCGAGAAGGCTGTTCTCGAAGAAGATTAGTTCGAGGTCAGATGGTCGATTTTAGCCCGGGCGACGTCGTCGATAATGACCGGCCCTAGCGCGATATTTTCAAAATGATTTCCGTCGATCGTGAGCTGATCGATCTTTCCTGTATGGACGACTCCGATGCCGCCATGGTCCGAATCGGAGATCTGATTGTTTTGAATCTGGATGGTTCCCGCCCCCAGACCGAAGAGGGAAATGCTGCCAGTCGTATAGGCCAACGGACCCTGATTGCAGTGCGATATCTTGTTGGAACTGATCTGCAGATCATCGGGATGAATCAAAAAGCTTTCCTCCTGGTAGAGCGCAACGCCGGCCTGATAACAGTTTTCAATCTGGTTGTTGGTGACAGTCACATGCTTCCCGGCACATAGCGCGATGCCAAAGCCCTCTTTTACTCCGTCGATGTGATTTCCCTGAAAGGTCACGAATTCGGGCTGCAGCGTCACGCTGCCGACCTGATCGAGGCGGATGCCGCAATCCCGGCTTCCGACAACAGAGCATCCCTCCACCCGAGTCTGGCTGCTCGAGACGATGGAGATTCCATGGGTTCCTGCATTGCGAGAGCTGCAGTTTGTGACGATGACTTCCCGTGATGAATCGATCTGAATGCCGGGTCCACCGGAATCGGCAGCTTCCAAATTTTCGACCCGGATCCTCGTGCATCCTGAAATGTCGAGCAGCGACCGGTCATGCCTCACCACCGGTTGCTGCGCAAGACGGAGGCTGAGTCCCTGTATCGAACAGGCTTCATCATGAACAAAACGAATTCCTTGCGCATCGGGATCGTCGAAGACCAGTTCCGTCTGATTCGGTTCCCCTTTCAGGTGAAAATTCTTGCGATCGGCGATCAAAAGATGATGTCGGATACGGGTAAAGGGAAAGGTGTCCTGTCCCGCAACCGGGTGCAGGCGATACTTTCCCGCCGGGATGGAAAGAACGCCTCCCTCTGCGGGAACCGCCGCAACGGCCCGCTGGAACGCTGCCGTATCGTCCGCCATGCCGTCGCCCACGGCCCCGAAATCGCGGACATTCAGGACGGGAAGTCCTTGCAGATCGAATGCGGGCGGATCGAGAGGAGCCGCATCCTCCGAATGAGTTCGGATTTCTTGATAGACATCCCGATAGGACTCGTCGCCTTGGTCCTGCTGAAATCCATGAACCGGTCCAAAGCTATCGGATGTATTATCGGTCGTCTCGTTCGCATAAGAGATTTTCCCCCCTCGAATCTCCGGGGCCACATCGACCTGATTTCCTGAAAAGTCCGCGCCGGTTGCATTTCCCTGAAAGAGAACTCCTCCTCCTGCATTATGATCGAACCGATTCCCGTTCAGAATCAAGCCGCTGATCGTAACATGAGGCAGAATGTCAAAGCCGAAGCCAAGGTTGCCTTCCACCACATTTTTTTCGATCGAAACCCGCTCGGGATCATCAACTTTGATCCCGGTTACATAATGCTCCGTCGGATAGTGATGAAAGCCGATCCCGTCGCCGACGCAGCCGTACACGTAGTTTGAATCGATTTTTGCATTGCTGATATTGAACTCGCCCAGTAAGGCCGCGGGGTAGGATTCCAGATTGCCTTTCAGGTTTCCCCGTACGAGGGTGTTATCTTGGACAAGAGCGTCCTCCACGGGATAGCCATCCACTGGCTTATGTCCGTGCGCGTGCAGGAGTATCGCGGGAAGCTGACTTTGCTCGATCCAGTTGCCGATGACACGAGTGCGGGCTCCGCCGAGCGCGACTCCCCGGCATTGTGATGCTATGGAAACATTATAGAGGAAGGCATCGTCGACCGCTGGTTTTTTCATTTCAGCGACGGAAATGCAGGCCAGGGTATCGTCGCCCGTATATTCAATGAGGTTGTAGGCCGCCGTCATCTGCTGGGCGGTGTCAAAGTGAATGCCATCGGCGGAGGTGTTTCTCACTTTGCAATCGACCACCCAGCCTTTTTCACAGCCGCGACGGAAGAGGGCACCAATGATGCTTTGATCGAACGTCACGTTGATCAATTGCACCCCAAGATCAACTTTGGCATCCTCTTTATAGTCGCCAAACTGCAAGTCATACATCCCGCGGGCAAAGCCAACCCCTCGCGAATTGAAATAGGGAAAGCAGGTCAAGCTGAGGTCCCGCAAGGTGACATTCTCCACGCTTCCAAAATCCCACCCATAACAAACGGCGTCTTGATTGTTGGAGTAAAAGCGAATGACCGACTCTTCGCCCTCTCCGACAAAATGGACGTTTTTAAGGTTGTCTCGGGAGACGTTCCAATAGGCGGTTACCTTCGCTCCATCCGGCTTGTGGAAGGCATAAATACCTTTGGGAACGAAGATAATGCCGCCACCCTTGGCGACCACCCCATCGAGCGCGCGGTCGAAAGCGGCCCGGTCGTCGTCCACGCCATTGCCTTTCGCCCCGAGATCCCGGACATTCACCATCGGCAGCGAAGCGTAATCGATCCTCGGCATCTGTTCCAAGCCGGGGCGGGCATAGAAACTTTCGGGAAGATTTTCAATATGGCTCGACGATGAGGAAACCGTGGCCGGGGCGCCCTGAGGAGCGGCGGTGGCCGGCACGACGGCCGCGATTAGCTCCTGGGGGGAAGGAGGCATCGCAGCCTGCGGAGGCGATGCCGACGCGGCGTATTGTTCAGGGCTCAGGAGTATCGCATCGGAAGGAGACGGTTGTGGGGTTCCGCTAAGAATGCCAAGAGAGACCAGAAAGGCATCGGCTTTGATGATGGTGGCTTGGGCCCAATTTGCTTGGCCGGTAAAGGCATGCGGTTGGTCGGGCGCCACCCATATTTCGGCGTTGGCCCCCGCCGCTTTGCAATCCGCCAAGAACTTGTCGGCAGCTTTTTTATAGCCGTCTTTACTCCCGCTGAACATGATCAAAGGCGGCATCGATGCCGAAATGTACCCATAGGGCTCCAGTTTGGGATCTTCGTGGTAATAACTGGGATTTAGCGGCAAATAGAAGGCCGGATTAAATAGCAAAAATGCCATGCCTGAAGTCGGCACACTAATGTCGTCCTGGGGATCATTGATGTCCGTGTTAAGCGCCGCAACCGTGCAGATTTCCGTACCTGCAGAATCCCCGGCAAGAATGACACGGCTGGGATCGATTCCCAGTTCGCCAGCATGGCTGCGCACCCATCGAATGGCGCTTTTCCCATCTTCGACGCAAACTGATTTTGCATCGCCCATTTCAAGATGGTTTTTATTTATCAGTGGGTCGATAAACCGATATTCCACGCTTACCGTCACGAGGCCGCGTTGAGCGAAATGGTGGCCGACAGATCCAAAAAAGCCCCGCTTATCGCCATGATCCCATCCGCCGCCATGAAAGGCGATGATCACGGGCACGGGATGGGAGACATCCAGATTAGTTGGCGCATAGACGTCCAGCTTAAGATCACGTCCAGCGACTGTCTTATAGGTGTACTCCTTCGCGTCCGAAGGCATAGGCGATGAAGCAGAAGAATCGGCCTTCGACGGGATCGCAGATCCCAAAAAAATTGTTCCCAGGGCTGTTGCGTAAAAAATGGAGCAAACTGTTTTCATGCTATTTCCGGCTATGAGTGCCGGGGTTATTAAGGATTTTAAGCGCGAGCGCATGGCAGGTGTTCACGATCGGATTCCGATCGGTCAAAATGAGGTGTATTTCCCGCAGGCTGGGGGCTAGGCGCTTTGGCGAAGAACGACCTCGCCCCGAAGCACAACCCGTCGGAAGGGAGTCCGCTTGTTTTCGATACGCTCCAAAAGCATCCGCGCCGCCATGCTGCCCATTTCCGCGATCGGACGTTGCACTGTGGTCAACGTCGGGGAGTAAGTCGTTCCACGATGGAGACCGTCGAAACCGGTCACCGCTATATCAGCAGGGGCGCGCAGGCCCATGCGCTGCATTTGTTCCAAGAGGAAGAGGGCGATCAAGTCGTTCGCACACATGATCGCATCCGGACGCGCCGGTCCGTCCACCAATTCCCGAATCACTTTTTCAGCGTTCTCGTGGAAAGGGGCGATCGGACTCGCTCCCTCCACATCGACGTAGCGGATAAGGTTCCGTTTCACCGGGAGATCAAAATCCCCCAGGGCATCGCGGTAACCGTCCAAGCGATCCCGGATCGTCAATGGCTGATGAATGCCGAGCCAGGCGATCCGGCGATAGCCTTTTTGCAGCAGCGCTTTTGTCAGGTCATAAAACTCCCGATAGTCATCGGAAGTGACGACATCCGTTTGCAGGGCCGGAAGGTAGCTATCGACCAATACGAAGGGGAAGTGATCGATCTTGAGGCGGAGAATTTGTTCCGCCATGTCGCTGTAGGGCAACGGGAAGATAATGGCTCCATCCAGCGGGAGATCTTCTAGTTGACGGATATTCGCCAGCTCCCTTTCGGCGTTTCGGCCGGCATCCATGATGACTGAGTGAAAGCCTCCTTCATTCAGGACAGTGCTGGCTCCCTGAGCGATTTGAACCGTAAATTCGTCTTCCAGGTTCGGGAGGATGAGGGCAACGCGAAAGTTCTTCTTGATGGAAGAGGCCACGAAGACTCCCCGGCCCTGGGAACTCTCCAAAAGCCCCTCATCGATCAACGTCTTGAGCGCGTGACGGACGGTTTGATGGTTAACCCCTCCAAATTTGACGCAAAGCTCCCGGGTTGACGGCAGGCGAGCTCCCTTTCCTAATTGTCCTTCCTGAATCCAGGAGCGCAGCTCCCTCTCGATGCGGCGGTGAAGAAGTCGGGTTCGTCCCCCGGAGAGATTTTCATCAGTTACCATATAACCGTATAAGATGGAGATTTTCATCGTTCAAGTCAACTTAATTTCAATTGACTGTTTTAATTTTTTAGAATACTCTCTCTTTTAAATTAAGATAAAAAGAGACCACTACGATTTAAAATTTGGATTTAATCTTATACAGTATAAACTTTTTTTGTTCAATTCAGTGAGTTCCTATTTCAGATTCCCATCCACTACCATGAAAACAAAATTCAATCCCTTTTCGGACGTTTCTCTTCCCAAGATTGGATTAGGGAAAGAGATGGGAATTCTCGCAATCAGCCTCGCGCTTTGGCTGATGGCTTCCGCCAATTCAGCGAAGGCGACATCATTGACATGGGCTCCTTCCGGTTCCGGCACGGATGGTTCAGGGACCTGGGAAACCTCGAATGCATGGTATACGGGATTAGCGACCAGTTCTTGGGTGGCAGGAGACTCTGCGGTTTTTGGCGACGGCTCTACTTCCCTTTACACGGTAAATCTCGGCTCGGCCGAGAGCGCTGCCGGATTGATCTTCCAAAGCGGTTCCAATTACACGCTCAGCGGGAGCGCCATTACTCTGACGGGAACGGGTACGGGCAGCAGCTCCGCGATTGACGTGACGGGGACGAACACTACGGCGACATTGGACAATTTGCTCGCAACCACCGGCACCTCTGGCACCTATACTTTCACCGTAGGCAGTGGCGATACCCTTACTTTGGCGGGCGGCGGGGCATTCGCCGGCACAAGCACTTGGAGTTTTGCTGCTGGCAGTGGGACTGTCGATATTACCGGGGGGACCTATGGAGGGTTAACCATCGCTACAGGCGCTGAAGTAGGCATAACTGCCAATGGAACATTTAATCAATCGGGAACCAGCATTATCGATGCCAATCGACTCAATCTGGGAACCACCGCTGCAAGCACCTACACTCTGAGCAGCGGCACCTTCAACGCTACTTTTCAGAATGGCGCAGGCCAGCATTTCTTTGTGGGTAACGGTGCGGAGGGAACGCTCACTATCAGCGGGGGAACAATGAACGTGGATACAAATAATTTCGCATCTGGAGAGTTCCTTATTGCAACCAATCAGGCCAGCTCCGGTAGTTCTGTGGGTGTAACGTCAGGAACGCTTACGATTGATCCGGATGCCGTGCTCGTCATTAACGATTCAAATAGCGGCACTAGCGGTAGTACGGCCACTGCCTCAATGAGCATTTCCGGTGGGACCGTAACAGCCCCGACGATTTACTTCGGGGATCCAACATCTGCCAATGCATTCGGTGCGGGTAGCTCGGGCACATTGACCCTCAGTGGTACGGGCACTCTTTATGTTGGTGCAGGCGGGATCGTGGACGGAACCAATGCGCCCCTGACTGTCGCCGTCAACCTCAACGGTGGCACACTTGGTGCCACTGCAGCTTGGTCCTCATCATTGGCCATGGGGTTGGGAGGGGCGGTCACCATTCAAGCGGCGAACGCCTCCGCCACCGCTGAAAACATAACCCTGAATGGAGTTCTTTCCGGCACTGGAAGCCTTACCAAGACGGGCGCGGGCATGTTATTGCTCTCTAACGCGAATACCTATACTGGGGCGACAGCCGTAAACGCGGGCACTCTTTCCGTCACCGGGAGCTTGGCGAACACGGCGGTAACCGTCGCCAGTGGGGCGACTCTTACGGGCACGGGAACCATCGGCGGCCTAACCACAGTCAGTAGCGGCGGTATCTTGGCGGCAGGAACCTCTGCAGGAACGACCCTTACCCTTAACAACGGGCTCACCATGGCCTCCGGCTCGACGCTGACCTTCGCTCTATCCTCGGGCAATGAATCCCATCTTGCGCTTGCCGGCGCGGTCTCTCTTTCGTCCGGAATGCAGGTCGATCTACTCAATATCCAGGCGGGTACCTATACCGATCTGATCAGCGGGCTCACGATCGATCCCACTACGGAATCGAGTTGGACGCTGACGACCGACGATAGCGGCTATTCTGCTGTCTTCAGCTATAGTGGCGGCGATATTAGCGCGGTCGTTACCGCAGTGGTGCCAGAACCCTCGACCTGGGCGTTGCTGATCTGTAGCTTGGGGGTGATGATGCTGGTGCGGCGTCTTCGTCTCCGGGAAGTCGTGCAGAATATTTAGTATTGGCGGGCAAGGCTCCGCCGGCCTGGCGATGTGTCAGGATATCCAGCGGTGTCGAGTCAGCATCTTTAAGCCAATCAATGTGGCCATTTTATCTTCCGAAGTTCTTTCCATGAGAGATGACGTCCCACGCTTTCGTTATCCTCGCGCTTGTTCCCCCTCCAACGTTTTCACCCAAGATCTATTGGACCGGTTGACCAGCGCTCTTTTTTCCTGGCAGCAAGGCCCTGGGATTTTTGGGGGTCTTCACTTGCATAGTTGCTGGGAGGAATCCTCCGTCCTCACTCGCCGTTACCAAGGCCAAACAGTCGCCCGGTATCATTCCTTTTTGAACGGGATCATGCTTCTTTCAGATCGGACGGGTGACCGCTTCTGGAGGCAGCAAGCCGGGCAAATAGTAGCCAACCTACTATTCCAGGCCAGGGGAGGAGGTTTTTCCAACGCTTCGGGTGAAAATGAGCCTACCTATGATTGTCGCCAGACATGCCCTATCCATCAAGGCCTCCCCCTTTTGGCGCTCCTATCCTACTTCGAGTGGCCGTCCGCCGATCCCGCGCTTCGAGATCTGATCCCGGAAGCCGTCGACCGGCATTGGAAGTGGTTCCAGGAGATATTTTGGAAGAATGGGAATGCGTGGAGCGGCCTGCTCGATTTTCCGGGATGGTGCGGTGTCGCCAATCAAGACTTGGTGATCGTGGCCGCCCTGGCCAAGGCAGCCAAGGTCTTGGGGCGCCGCGAGTCCTTCGAGGCCTATGGTCTTCCTGTTTTGGAAACGTATCTTTCTCCCCGGTATTACCATGAAGCCATAGGCCTCTTCGAGCGAGGGGATCGCCCTCAATTCGCCGAAAGGACACCCTATTACGGCGTCATTCTGGAAATGCTCGAACTGCTGATCGCTGACGGAATTGAGCCAGTGCGGCTTCAGGCTGTCGTTGATAACGTTTCGGGGCATCTCTTTGACTCCGTGTTTACCTGGAAGGATGACAAAGCTCATTTTTCATGGGGCACGAAAATGAAGGAGGGAGTCGTCGTAGGATGGACCCATGGCCCCATCACGTTTTCCGCCTATCCCCATCTCTTACCCTTCATGGAGCGCCATCTGGCGCGGTACCCGGATGCGTCGCATCAAGCCTCCTATGATCGGTTAAAGGAAACGTTGGCCGCTTACGTTTTTCAGGATGGGACCATTCCTTCGGCACTCGGCACCGATGATTCCACCTTCGCCGTGGTCGCTAACGGCGATCTGATCCGCTTTTGGACCTATCTGATCGATTTGTTGGGAGACAAGGTCCTTTCTCCCGAGCGTTCAAAAGTAGTTTCGGTGCATCGGACCTGTGGGGGTATCACCTGGAAAGACAGTGGCTTTTTCTGGTCTCTTGAGCGAAAGAGCGAAGCTCTCTTTGCAGGCTTTAAGCCCAATCCCTTCGGCGTTACCATTGGAAAGGAACCCCCCTTTTACGTGGAAAGATCAAACCTTGATCGTCCTCAGGCTCTCGAAGTGGTTGAAACATTCTGAACGGTTCTCTTGTCTTTGAATATGCCCCTGAAGCCATGCCATATCCGGCTGCGGGAAAAAAAGCCTGTTTCCAATCCTGAACGGCGTGGATTCACCCTCACGGAGCTTTTGGTCGTCATCGCGATCATGGGAATCCTTTCGGTGATCTCTTTACCCTCCTTGAAAAATCTAAAGGGAGCTTCCGACTTCACTCGCGCCGCCAACAGCCTCGTCGATACTATTAATTTGGCCCGGTCCTACGCGATGGCGAACAATACCTATGTTTTTCTTGGACTGGTGGAAGTTGATCGGACTCAGTCACCGTTGGCAACGCCACAAAGCGCCGGAACGGGGCGACTCGTGGTGGCGGTAGTGGCCTCCAAGGACGGTACGAGCGGCTACGATCCGAATAATACCAGCACTTGGGGATCAAACTATAACGCGGGTTCCAATCTGGCGCTGGTTTACAAGCCTCAGATTTTCGACTTCACTCACATCGCGTCTAGCTTCCCGACGACCACTACGGGGAATATGGCTCGCCCTTCTCAGAATGTCTCCAATGTGGGGGGCGACGCCTCAACTTTCGCCGAAACGCCTTTTTCCCTTCCTCTCGGAGCAGCGCTTTCGGCGGGGCAGTACAACTTCACCACAGTGATCTCGTTCAATTCCCAGGGCACCCCGACGGCTGGAGGGCAGTCCCTTCAATGGATTGAAATCGATCTTCAGCCAATGAACGGTGGCACTGTTCCCGCAGTTCCCACCAATGCGAATCAGGGGAATCAGGCCGCAATCCTTGTTGACGGTTCCTCCGGTGTGGCGCGTCTCTATCGCCCATGAAGCTTTCCAATCGCCAGGCCCAAGGATTCTCCCTGATCGAGCTGCTCCTCGCGCTCGGAATCGCCTCTTTTTGCCTCATTCCGCTGCTCGGCCTATTGCCGGTCGGGCTCCGTAACGATCAAAGCTCGAATGAGCAGACCCGCATGGCGAACATTGCCACGCTGATCGTCCGGGACATGACAAGTGTTTCCTCGACGAACACCACGACTCCCTTGTACGGGTTTCAGATTCCTGCTGCAGGGGGAACCGCTAATACATCGCCACAGACCCTCTACTTGGCTCCAGATGGCTCGGAGACCGGAACTGTCGGCACGGCACCGGGGAGCACCGCCTTTTATCGCGTGAGTATCGCCTTTATTCCCCCCGCCTCGGCAGTGTCCCAAACTGCCACCCTGGCCCGAGTGACGGTGACATGGCCTGCATTGGCTGACGCCATCCCCTCTCAGTGGCCGACTCACTACAACGGAATTCTGCAAACCGTCGTTGCGCTCGACCGCAATTAGCATGATCCCGCAAGACTTCCGCCTCCGTGCTTGCTCCTCTTTCACGCTCGTCGAGATGTTGACGGCGATCGCCGTCCTGGCCCTTCTAATCGTGCTGATCACACAAATGACCAATTCGGCTTCCAGCATTTCCGATCTTAGCGAACGCCATGCTGATGCCAGCGGGGAAGCCGCGCAGGTTCTCGATCGCATCGGAAACGACGTGGCCGCCATGCTGCTACGTTCCGATGTCGATGTCATTTTCAACAAGCAAACGGGCAATGACGGTTTCTATTTATACAGCCAGACACCCGGCTATTTTGATTCGTCCGTATCTTCCACGGCCCAAAGCCCCGTCGCCCTGATCGGGTATCGCATCACTTCTTCGGATCCCGCGTCCCCGGGACCGGTATTGCAGCGACTGGCTTATGGACTCAGCTGGAGCGGCAATGGCGCTGCCATGGCCTTTCTTACCTTTCCGGCTCCTACTTCAGTGACGAATACCGCAACAGCTAATTCCGCGAGCACCATTGCCGGACAGTGGTCGTCACTGGTCGGCACCGCGCCGGAATATACCAATAGCAGCTCCAGCTATTACCATACTATCGGAGATCAGATTTTCCGTTTTGAAATCTACTTTCAGCGCAAAAATGGAAGCTACTCCCCAACCTTCGATACCCTTACCAATAACATTGCCTTAGTGGTGGCCATTGCCACGCTCGATGCAAAAAGTCGCAAGACGGTTTCCAATTTCAATGGCCTAGTCAATGCATTGCCGGATCCACTGGCCTCCGACTTGACGAATTCACCCACCCCGATCTTGCTCGAACAGCGGTGGAACGATGCGATTCAGCAGCCTTCCTTCGCACAAACGGCGGGTATCCCGGCCTCTGCAGCCGCACAAGTTCGCGTCTATCAACGCAGCTATTATCTGAACACTCCCTACGCTCCATGAAATTCCTTCCGGCTTCACATCGTCCAGCCGGGCGGAGTTCCCGTTCCGGTGTCGCCCTCATCATTATTCTCGCCTTCGTGGTCCTGCTCACGGGACTGATCCTCGCGATGCTATCACGCGCCACATTCAATAAAATCATTTCAAATGCCGACGCCAACACCGAACGGACCGATCTCTACGGCCATGGGGCAATCGCTCAAATCCAAGGCGATCTACGGCAGGAAATCGCCGCCGGATCCACTTCAACCAACATCATTACCGTAGGAATAACCAATACCTTCTATCGTCCACTGACCTTTGCCGCAGGAGAGCCCGCCACGGCGGGACCGGTCGGAACTGCTTGGACCTCATTGCCCAACCTTATCAAGGAAAGTGCTCGCAATGTCGCTTTCTATCCTTCGACTTATACAGGGATTGTGGGCACTCCGCCCACCCGTGCGGCGGCAATCGCTACCACTGATTCGTCCCTCAATAGTCGTTCGATCTCCTTGGCCCGCTGGAATAAGCCATTGTTGTTACCGAAGGCCACCACAACCAGCAGCACGGATCTAACGCCTATAGGAGCTTTCACCGCGCCGGATTGGATTCTTTCGGCCTCGGACGGCACCAACCCTACCGGGTTTTCCTCTTCAATGGCCGATCCGAAAAACACGCAGTTCGTCATCGGGCGCTATGCTTATGCAATTTATAATGAGGGATCCCTTCTCGACGCCAATGTGGCTGGCGGTCCCTCAGTGTCAGCCATGAGCACGTCCCAGGCCCAGGTTTGGCGACGGAAGGGGACGTCGGCATTCGCCGATCTCACCCAGCTACCCTCTCTCTCCGGGCTGGGAACCACGCGCGCCCAACAGATCGTCGATACTCTGGTCGGTTGGCGTAACTATGCGTCCGCTCAGCCTGGAGGCGATTTTCCTTTGTATACTTTTGCCTCCAGCTCAATCACCAATTATTTGAACTTCATCCTTGGTCGGACGACAAGCGGAATGACCACAGGCAATACCAGTCTTTACGCTGGGCAAAGTGATCGGATTTTTGGAGGGCGCCAACAACTGATCGCATTCCTTCAGGACCTGGCCCAAAGCACTTCCGAGCAGGCTGCCCTTCAGAACACGATGCAGTATCTGACGACCTTTAGCCGCTCTCTCAACCAGCCTACCTACTGGCCCGACCCGAATCGCCCCAAGGTGGTCGGGGGCGTGGCCGTTTCTGCTCCTGGATCTGGAACCGCCACCTACACGGGAGGGAATAGCGCCTACGGATCCGACAATATTTATAACCCGCCGCTTCCATGCATCCGAGCCATCACTAGTTTTATCCGCGACGATGGAACCCTCGCTGTGGCGGGAGACCCCTTGGTCAAAAAAAGGTTCGCATTGAGCCGTCTTTGCTGGATCACGTACAAGGGCCCCAGCGCCAACCTTTCCGCGACAGATCCCTTGATCGTCCAATATCTTGCCGAAGGAGTCCCTCAGGAACTGCTAAACGAGGGAACGCCCGCCAATATTCAAAAGTACTTCGGATTGACCTGGATGGACACGAATGGAGGAGCCAGTAGTTCTTTAGGAGGCTGCTGGATTTACAATCACGGCATCAGCGTTGGTGGTGGCCAGGTGGTCGGCTCGCTCAGCAGCCTTCTGAATCTGAACCCAAACCGAGAACCGGACTTCTTCGAACTGTTGCAGGCCGCCATCAATGTCGGCTCTCTGGCCAAATCATCCGGAACCGTTGGAAATGATCCTCCCGGCGTGACGATTCCTCCGTGCGTTCCAGACAGCACCCTCACTTTTCACATCTTGCAATTGGGAGCCAATATTATTGATGAGGCTAATCCCACCCAATACCCCACCCACATCGAATTCCAGTATGCCGCCAGCGACATACGCAGTATCTACGGAGCTCAAGATCTGCCCTACCTCAACGCCCTGAGTGAAATCGGCTTTATCACGACTCCAGCCTCTCCATCTCCTCCGGCTGACGGCTCCCCAGTCACCCCAGCCATTACATTATCCAATGCAGGACAAGGGATACTTCTCGTGGTTCCATCGATTTGGAATCCCTACGATGTCAATGGCCCTTTAGTAACAGCAGGACTATCCCCAACGAACCTGCGCGTCGCAATCGGAACTCCCCCAAACAGTATCTCCAACTTTTCCGCGGTTCCCACTCCTTCCTGGCTTCTGTCCTCGACTCCTTGGTCGGTTTCCGTCTATTATTATAGCAGCAGCGGTAATGTAGAGCGCGGTACGGCCAAGTCGTCTTGGACCTCCGAAAGCTCCACCGCCTTGACGTTCTCCAATACGAGCTCGCTCTATCGGGAGCCTACGGAACTTCTCTGTCCAGGCATTCCCTCGGGAAGCAATCTGGCGCTGGACCCAGGAAACGTAATCACTTCGACAAATCCTTCCTGGTCCACAGGAATTCCGGAAGCGAGCTCTGGAAGCAAGTTCATCGGCTTCCTCGTGATACCACCCCTAACGCTGCGATGGACCTCGGGAACAAGCACGTACACGACCAACCATCTGCAATCCAATTCTCCGAGTCCAAGCGAAGGCATCAATCTCCGGCTTGAGTATCAGGTGGGATCCACCTGGATTCCCTATAAGGAATATTATGGATTGCCACAGAACGTAACCATGTCGTTTCCATTTTCAGAAGCGGGGACGGCGGCTCTTCCCAGTGTCTTTCTTCCAAATGGAAATTCGCTTTGGAATGGAAACACCAAAGGAGGCACTGGAGGCACCGACGTCCCTGAACAAGTGATAACTTGGGACCCGAGATCGGTAAGATGGGGATTGCCTAGTGAAGTAAGTACGACGCCCTTTTTGGAGACCTCTGGAACTCCAACGTTGAATACCGTTCAAACATGGCGTCCAAGCACTGCCGCAGGTGTCCTCAATGGCCATACTCTCGGCTCTGGAACAGGCTGGCATAAATCCCCCGCCAACAATGTTGAGTTTGGACGCATCTCCCAAAACCTAGATCAATCGAGTTTGTTTTATTATTCGGATGCCGATGGAGTTGTGCGCCGAGCAATGGGGGGAAGTGTCGCGGCAAGTCCGAGCAGCAGCGTCGGCCTCCCCATGGCAACGGTTTATAACAATACGGCAACCAATGGATCCAATCGTCCCGTTCTGCTTCATCGTCCCTACCGCTCGGTAGCGGAGCTGGGCTACGTCTTTCGGGATACTCCTTGGAAAAACATCGATTTCTTCAATTCGGAAAGCGGAGACAGCGCTCTCCTGGATGTCTTTTGCATCAATGAGGATTATCGCCCGGACGCGGTGACCGCCGGACGGGTCGATCTGAATGGAAAACAGACTGCGGTTTTCAACGCCCTCTTGGCCGGTGCCTATCGAGACGAAGATGTGCTAGGAACGCCCCTCTCTCCCCTGGCCTCAACCGAGATTGCCAATATATCCCAAGCACTGGTGACCCGCACGAGTGGCACCGGAACCGGGCAAGGTCCTTTATTTAACATGGGTGATTTGGTCGGGCGCTATGTCTCCACAGCCAGCAATGCCAACAGCCAGCCTTATGCCGGCTTCAGCGATGATCTGAACGGGCTCTATACTGATCAATCCCCCAGCGGAGCCGTCAATCTAATCCAGCGTTTCCGAGAGACGACGATGCGCGCTTTGTCCGATGCGGGAATGGCAGGCACTTGGAATCTTCTCATCGACGTAGTCGCCCAGAGCGGTCGCTATCCAACCGGAGCTACGGGCCTTTCCGATTTTCTAGTCGAAGGGGAGCGGCGTTACTGGGTCCATGTGGCGATCAGCCGCGTCACCGGACAAATTATCGACGAAAGCATTGAGCCCGTAAGCGAATAAACAATTACTTTGCCAACAGACCGATTGTTCAAACAACTCCTAGTTTATGGGCTTTTATTCTGTATGAAATCCACGCATCTCTATGCCTCCGATGGGGCCGACATTGTCATCTATGGAGGGACCTCCGGCGCTATTGTGGCCGCCATCGCGGCACGCCAAGCAGGGAAAACAGTCGTCCTTGTCTCCCCGGACAAGCATTTGGGCGGCCTTACGAGCGGGGGACTGGGATGGACCGATATAGGAAACGCATCGATCTTAGGCGGATTGGCCAGGGAGTTCTACCACCGCGTTTGGAAATATTATCAAGATCCCGGCGCTTGGCGAAATGGGGAAACCCTAAACAAGGAAGCTGGCCAGCATGGCCCGGCTATTGACGATGCCAATCAACTCATGTTCGTTTTTGAGCCGAAGGTTGCCGAGGTCGTATTCCAACAATGGTTGGAAGAAACTGGCGTATCTGTTGAATACGGACGCCTCGATTTGGCTAATGGTATCGTAAAGAAAGGGCTGCGTCTCATCGCCTTTCGCACGGAGGATGGTCGCGAGTTTCCCGGAAAAGTATTTCTGGATGCGACCTACGAAGGAGATCTCATGGCCAAGACGGGGATATCCTACGTCATTGGACGAGAATCCGCCTCCTGCCACGACGAATCACTCAATGGTCAGCAGGTGGCTCTTGCAGTGAAAAACCAACTTCCGTCCGGAATAGATCCCTATATCCGCAAGGGCGACCCCTCCAGCGGACGTCTTCCGGGCGTCAATCCACCGCCCCTTCTTGTCGATGGAGCCGGGGATGGCCGCATTCAGGCTTATTGCTATCGGATGTGCCTCACTGACGATCCGGAAAACCGTGTTCCAGTTGAAAAACCGGAAAACTACTGTGACGAGGACTACGAACTCCTCTTCCGTGCCATCGAAGCAGGCCAAAAAGGCGGATTCTTCAAGCTCAGTCCGATGCCCAATCGGAAGACAGATTCAAACAATGAGGGGGGAATTTCAATCGATCTTATCGGAGGAAGCCAAGGCTATCCGGAGGGTAGTTACGCCGAACGAGAGCAAATCGCCCAAACCCATGAGAGATGGCAGCGAGGCCTGATCTGGACTCTCCAGCATCATCCACGCGTTCCCGCCGCGATCCGAGCCTTCTATGCGGCCTGGGGCCTGCCAAAAGACGAATTTCCTGACAATAGTCACTGGTCTCCCGCTCTCTACGTTCGCGAGGCTCGCCGCATGGTGGGGGACTATGTTCTCACCCAGAGCATATTAGAAAAGGGTCTTCCCGCCGCCCGCCCAGTCGCCCTGGGTGCCTATGCGATGGACTCCCATAATGTGCAGCGAGTGATCGGGCCGAACGGGGATGTGAGGAATGAGGGCGATGTGCAGCGCCGCCTCTCCAAGCCCTATGAAATCGACTATGGCGTCCTACTTCCTCGGCGGGACCAATGCGAAAACATGTTGGTCCCCTTCTGCATTTCCGCGACCCATGTGGCCTTCGGTTCAGTGCGAATGGAGCCGGTCTTTATGATCCTGGGACAATCGGCTGCCATTGCCGCCTGCCTTGCCGAGGAAAAGGGCATTGCCGTCCAAGATGTCCCTTATCCGGAGTTGCGAGAGCGGCTTATCACCGGTGGTCAGCACTTGGCGCCATGACCAAACCTAAGTTCAACGCCCTCTATCTGCTTCTTTCCAGGGATTCCATGGAGAAGATCTATGGACCCGTAGAGCAGGCTGACATTGCTGCGCGGGTGAATGTGGCGCATCCCCTGTTAACGCCGGAGGATTATCGCGCATCAGAGCAAGTTTGGCCCGAAGTGGAGATCATTTTTTCGGGCTGGGATATGACGCCCGTCGATGAGGAGTTTCTGCGGCGATTTCCCCGGCTTCAGATCATCTTTTACGGAGCAGGAACGATCAAATACTTTGCCACCCCCGCACTATGGCAACGTGACGTTCGTGTAACCAGCGCGGCCGTGGCGAATGCTGTCCCGGTTTCCGAGTTTGCCATTTCGCAAATCCTCTTCGGGCTCAAGCAGGGTTGGCAGCAAGCTCTCTTTACCCGAGCAAATGGCCGTTATCCGGAACCGATCACGCCGGCAGGAGGGTACCGGAGCATCGTGGGGCTCATTTCGCTCGGAATGATTGGACGAATGGTGGCAGAACGTCTGGCAACCTTTGATGCGCATGTAATCGCCTACGATCCTTTTGCGACTCCAGAAGCTGCAAGGCGATGGAACATTGAAATGGTTTCCATGGATGAGCTTTTCTCTTGCTCCGACGTTGTAAGTTGCCATGCCCCTCTGCTTAAGGCTACGGAAAAAATGATTGGCGAGCGTCATTTTGCAGCGATGAAGCCGGGAGCGACTTTTATTAACACGGCTCGTGGCGCTGTCGTCAACGAGGAGGAAATGATTGCCGTTCTCCACAGACGTCCCGACCTCATGGCCGTACTCGATGTGACACATCCGGAACCTCCCATTCCAGGTTCGCCATTGTATTCTCTCGGAAACGTCGTTCTCACCCCCCATATCGCGGGAAGTCTGGGCCAGGAATGTCAAAGAATGGGCCGGACCATGGTTGAGGAGTTGGACCGCTTTCTTTCCGAGCAACCTCTTCGTTATGAAGTTAGCGAAGCCAGTGCAGCCACGATGGCGTGATCTAATAAGTCCACAAACATAGGGAAATTAACATATGAAACAGACCGCGATGTGTAATGTGCCTGAGGAATCGAGATATTCTTTATTTGAAAAAACGGTGCGTCAAAAGCACATAAAACACCATGGTTTAAAGCTGTTTAAAAATCGGCTCATAGCGTTACTTTTTGGCGGAGCAAGTCTGTTCGGGTTGGCGATTAATCATGCGCATGCCGTTGGAGCATCAACCCCCTTCACCACGATCGAAGCCGAGAGTGGAACGTTGGCAGGCGGTGCGTCCGTCCGTACGTTGGTGGTAGCTGCTACCCCTCCGACCATTTCAAGCCCTGAGTTGGAGGCATCGGGTCGGAGTTTTGTCCAGCTGACCGCCACCGGCCAGTCCGTGTCGTGGACCAATCCGGTTGCTAATGCCACCGCAGTGAATATCCGGTTCTGCATTCCGGATGGGTTAAGCGGCGGCGGGACGACTAACACATTGGACCTCTATGTTGATGGGGTCTTTCGTCAAGCTCTCACGCTCAACTCATCACAAGCTTGGCTTTACGAGACCAACTTGTCTAGTAACGGCCAGAGCAACACGCCGGGAACTGGCCTCCATCCCCATCTTTTCTGGGATGAAATGCATACCTGGATCACGGGTGCCGCTATCGCCGCTGGAAGCACGATTACGCTGCAAATGGATTCCACCAATAGCGCGGCATATTACTATATCGATTGCATTGATCTGGAGGCTCCTCCCGCGGCCTTAAGTCAACTTACCAATTCCCTTTCGGTCACGGCATATGGGGCGGTGGGCGACGGTTCCACCGATTGTACGACGGCCATCCAGAATTGCTTCAACGCGGCGAAGGTGGAGGGAAAAAGCGTGTGGATGCCGTCAGGGACTTTCGTTACCAGCAGCCTCCTCATCGCTACTGGAATAACCGTCTCCGGTGCTGGACCGTGGTACACCACGATCTATGCGGAGACGACGGGAGGGGTCATCAACGTGGAGACGGGCGCAACCCTGGAAAATCTCTATATTAACACGAACTCAATCGCCAGAGGCAGTGCTGGTAATGCCATCAGTCCTCACGGGTCCAATTGGACGGTGAACAATGTCTGGCTGCAACACACCACCGATGTGGCCATTTTTGCGGATGGAAGTTATGGTTTGGTTGAAAACTGCCGAGTTGCCAACAGCTTTGCCGATGGGGTCAATCTGAATAACGGCGCAAATGCCACCGGAAACAACCTCACAGCCACCAATAATTTCGTCCGAGGATGTGGGGATGATGGCCTTGCCATCTATTCCAACAGTGTCAGCGGCGGTGGGACGACAATGAATACGATTCTTATGGATCACAACACGTCGATTGCCTCTTGGTGGGCCAATGGATTGCGCATCGCCGGCGGAACCAATCTTACGGTCTCGAATAATCTGATAACCGATTCGGTCACGAATCAGGGCATGTTCATCGGATATTACAACACGGGAGACGACGACACTAGCTTTCCGGTTGTAGATGCCGTGATAAATAATAATACGATTGAACGATGTGGGGGGACTAGTGGCGGAGATTATGGGATGACGATTGCTGGATCTTCCACTCAACCAACGGATGCCGATGTCTATTCAAATACGATCGAGGATTCCCTTTATATTGGAGTCAAAGTTGGGCCCAATGTAACCCTCACCTTTGGGTCAGATAACGAGGTGATTAATCCGGGAACGACCGGCATTTATATCGAGTCCACCGCAACGGGATCAGGGGATTTTTATGACGATACTGTCTCGGGCATCAATAGCGGCCAAGAAGCATTCATCAATGATGCCGGGACGGGATTCACCTTGACGGAGAGCGGGAATACCGGTTTCTAAAATTTCTGTCGAGACAACGGCCTTAAAATAGATCGATAACTTGGCGTGCAGCTGTCCTACAGATAGCTGTACGCCAATATCATAACAATATGCGAACCCCGTTTTTCCATTATGGACGGCATGTCCGGCGCAAAAAATCACAGGTGTGAAATTGGCCTCCATATTTTCTGACTACATGGTCTTACAGCGGGATTGTCCGGTACCTGTCTGGGGGTTGAGTTCAGAAGGTGATATAATCACCGTCGAATTTGCCGGGCAGAAGAAGACGACAGTGGCCGATGCCGAAGGGAACTGGAGCGTTTCACTTAATCCCATGCCGGCCAGCGTTGTGGGAGGACTCTTGGCCGCCGAATCGAGGGGCCGGAACGTGAAGCTCCAGCTCTCGGATGTGCTGGTCGGCGAAGTCTGGATTTGCTCCGGGCAATCCAACATGGAGTGGCCGGTTCAAAAAGCGACGAACAGCGAAGCGGAGATTGCAGGAGCGGAACACCCGCATATCAGGTTGTTCACAGTCCCACGATCGGCTCTTCTTGGGCAGCAACGTGATGTCGAGGCAGAGTGGAAAGTTTGTTCGGCCGAAAATATTAAGGCGTTCTCCGCGGTCGGCTATTTCTTTGCACGTGAAGTGCAGGGTGCGATCGGTGTGCCGATCGGCCTGATCAACAGTTCATGGGGTGGCACGCGGATTGAGGCATGGATGAGTCGGGCGGCGCTTGAGAGCGATAGTGAATGCCGTAGGGAAATCGAGGCGCTTGATCTCTGGTATCAATCTCCGGAAGGCCGCGCGGCAAATGCAGATTATGAAAAGGCCGGGCGCAGCTTGGAATATTGGGAGCACCGCCAAGGCTCTCCCGACCCCGGAAATAATGGATGTGATCAGGGTTGGGCCAGAGCCGATTTCGACGACTCGGGATGGGCGCAGATGACCATTCCCTGTAAGTGGCAAGAGACAGGACACTCTCATACGGGAGTGTTTTGGTTCCGGCGTCTGGTTGACATTCCCGATGCGTGGGCAGGCAGGGACTTGCTGCTGCACCTCGGAGCTTGCGACAAAACGGATACTACTTATTTCAACAATACGCAGATCGGCGCCACAGGATTTGAAGTTGCCGACTCCTGGTGTGCCCCACGAGTTTACCGGATTCCGGGCTGCGCAGTGAAAGCTGGGCAGAACGTGATTGCTACGCGGGTCTATTCCAATATTTTCGATGGAGGCCTAATCGGTCCCGCAACGGACATGAGACTTGCCCTTGCGGATGAACGGGGGGAGCCGACGATCCCGCTGGCCGGTTTCTGGCGCTATCAAGTGGAACATAATTTGGGGGTGGTCCAGCTGATTCCACCGCCGCAAGGCGCGGGTAATCCCCATACGCTGTCGATTCTTTACGATAGTATGATCGCCCCACTCGTGCCAGCCGCCCTGCGCGGCGCGATTTGGTATCAAGGCGAGAGCAACGCCGGCAATCCGGATAGATACAGGAGGTTGTTCCCCCTGATGATTCGCGATTGGCGGAGAGCGTTCGCTAACGGGACGATGCCCTTTTTCTTCGTTCAACTCGCAAACTACCGATCGCCGCAAGTAGAGCCGGTGGAAAGGGGATGGGCCGAGTTGCGCGAGGCGCAGGCAACGGCGTTGGGCGAACCGCACACCGGCATGGCGGTTACAATCGACATCGGCGAGGAGAAAGACATCCATCCAAAGAACAAACAAGACGTTGGGCGTCGCCTGGCATTCGCGGCGCTGGCGCAGGTTTACGGATTGCCGATTGAGCCCTCGGGTCCGCTCTACCGATCACACCGCATGGAAGATGGGGCGATACGCGTGGAGTTCAACCATTCGGGCGGCGGATTAAGAACCAGCGATGGCGGATGTCCCAAGGCGTTTGCCATTGCCGGGGCGGACGGTAAATTCGAGTGGGCCGAAGCCATTATCGATGGCGTGACGGTGTTGGTTCGTAGCGATCGCGTTCGCGAGCCTGTGGCGGTGCGTTATGCATGGGCGGATAATCCTTCGGCGAATCTCTTCGGCTCCTCCGGTCTGCCAGCATCGCCCTTTCGCACGATGTAAATTAGACTATCTTACGCTCAGAGGTTCGATGCTGTTGGATTGACTACGTTGATCGAATGACCTCCAAGAAAGGCTCGAACGTTCTTTGCTGTGACTTCGATCAGTGTGCGACGGGCAAAGACGCTGGTCCAGGCCATGTGGGGTGTAATCACACATCGAGGAGCATGCAAAAGAGGATGGTTGGGGTTGGGAGGCTCCTGAGTCAGGACATCGAGCGCAGCTCCGCCTATGCTTCCTTCCGCCAAAGCGTCGGCCAAATCAGCTTCGTTTATCAGAGCCCCTCTGGCGGTGTTCACCAGCATGGCGGAGGGTTTAAGCTGGGATAGAAACTTTCGGTCGATAAATCCCGTGTTACTGGGAGTGAGGGCGCAATGAAGAGAAATAACATCCGATTCCGCTGCCAGTTCACTCAATGAGACGCCTTGCGCATGGGGAAATGTCCTCGATGAATCCTTTTTCAGGTACAGAATTTGCATTCCAATGGCATGGGCGATGGCTCCCACCTTTTGGCCGATCCGTCCATATCCGATGATTCCCAAAGTCCGTCCCTCCAATTCGATCAGCGGGTGGTTCCAGTAACAAAAGTCCGGCTGTCCCGCCCACTCCCCACGACGGATGGAAGTGTCATGCTCGCCAACGCGATGGCAGAGTTCCAGCAAGAGAGCGATGGTATGCTGGGCGACCGAAGCAGTTCCATAAGTCGGCACATTGGAAACATCAATTCCGAGCTCTCGAGCTGCCTGGCCGTCGATGACGTTATGCCCCGTCGCCAACACGGCGATGAATCGCAAGTCAGGCAAGGCGCGAAGAGTTTCGCGGGTAAGAGGAGTTTTATTGGTAAGGACGATATCGGCATTAGCGGCCCGAGAGATGATCTGATCTGCGGGGGTGCGATCATATACTGTTAAATCACCGAGCTCCGCGATCTCCTTCCAGGAATTGTCCCCTGGATTAACGGTATGTCCGTCGAGGACGACAATGCGATGTTTCATTAGGGTGGAAATTATTGGCGGCTCATTGAGGCGTTCAGACTTTTTTGAGGCAGATAGGCTCCCTGAAGCCGGAGCGTTTCGACCAACTCCTGGGTATCCAGATCACAAGCGGGTTGTCCTGTACGGAGGCTTTGAACCGCCGCCGTCCCTGCGGCCTGTCCCATCATGGACGCAGCCGGCTGAACGCGGATCGATCCATGAACCATGACGTCGCTGGAGGCGCAACGGCCTGCGACCCAAAGATTCTTCCACCCTTGTGGAACAAGAATACCATAGGGGATGCCGAAGCACTCGCCTGGCGCCAAGCGGGCAGTTTTATCCTTCTCCATCAGGAAGCGGTCCCATTCCTCCTTCGAGCAGTCGTAAGGATGAATGTCCACGTATTTGCTGAAGACGCCGATTTGATCTGGGAACTGCCGCCGGGCCAGATAGTCATCCATGTTCAGTTCATATTCTCCCACGATCCGCCGCGACTCCCGGATGCCGAGGAGGGAGGCCGTGGTGACATGCTCCATCTTCTCGCAGCCTGGAATATGCTGCCGGTAGAAGTCGAGGTATTCGCAGGCCAACTTCCGCCCCCACATCACACCATCGCTAAGGTCTCTATTGCGAAGGGCATTCAAATTGAAAATATGCCCGCCATTGAGGTAACCGACCTGATGGCCCACCCTGGAAAGGCCCGGAAGATGGCGATCATATTGAGTAAAATGTCCGGCCTCCAGGGCTTGAAATAGAAGCTCTTTCTCACCCCCCTTTCTCCCATCCCAGTCGATGCTGGTGAAGAGGGACGGCAATGTGGCGGGCATGATTCGAGGCGTGTCCCGACCAGCCTCGCGGCAGGGCACCCCGCAGAGATTTGCGAGAATCGCATCGCCCGTCGCATCGACAAAAGTGCGGGCTTTGACGAAAGAAAAGCCTTCGATGTTAGTCAAGACCACTCCACAGACCTCCCTATTATTAGCCTCCACATCAACATCGATCACCCGGGTGAAAAAGCGGACCTCTACGCCCGCTTTTATGGCAAATTCATCGAGGAGAAGCTTCAGGCCTTCCACCCGAAAAGGAGACCACCGATGATCGAGCTTTCTCCAGCAATCCGGGTCAAGGCCGGGAGACATGTAGCCTCGGGCATACATGGCCTCCACCAGTTCCAGCATGAACCCGCCGACGAGGCTTCGCTCTCCATTGGCCATAGGATCGAACGCGGTAACAAGGCCGGACGTACCCATTCCCCCCAGACACCCCGTTGACTCCACCAAGAGCACTTTCGCCCCCAAGCGACCGGCGCAAATCGCTGCGGCAGCTCCGGCAGGCCCCCCTCCGGCCACCACCAAGTCGTAGCCGGTTTCTGCGGAGATGGTGCGATGAAGAGTGAACTGGCCGTCGGGGGAGCCATATGTCTTCGAGCCAACGAGAGATTGCAGTTTCGTTGCGGCGGTAATTGGGATGTTTGGCATGGTCCCATCTTCCTTGAAGGACGATCTATTTTCTTTGTCGATCCGGCTCGATTTATGGCTTTTTCTGCTATATACTCGGGCCTACGTCTGATTTTCTACAAACCCCTGAACGGGCCATCGCGGCTTTCGAGGCCATTACCGGCCTCTCGATTGTCGTTCACGACCTGACGACAACGCTGTGGCCATTTCTGCCGCCAGAGCGGTTTCAGCATCGATCTCCCTGCTGTGCGGCAGTGAAGGCAACGCATGAATGGGCGTGTAGGGATTTTGAAATGAGTCGAGTACGACAGGAAATCGATCGCTTTCCCGAGGGCCGTTATCAATGCTGCCATGCGGGATTTCTGGAATGGGTCGTGCCGGTGTTTTTGGAGGGCCGCCTTTCTTGGCTTCTGTTCGCGGGACAAAGACGCGCCGCAGGTTCTTTTGTTCATCTCTCTAAGGACATACGAACCACAAAGATCACCCATTTTGCAAAGGACCTGCCTCCTACCGTCTCCGAGAAGCATTCGGAATACGTTCTAGAGTCACTTCGGCAGTTGCGCTCCCGATTGCTTGAATGGCACGAAGGTGCAGTTTCTGTTCTCAATAGCTTGGATGGAGCGACCCTCCCGAAGGGGGAGAATCTTGCCACCCGGCGGCTGCACATCTCTCGCTTTATCTACGTAAACCACACAAAGGGAGCTTCTATCTCCGATCTCGCCAAGGAACTTCATTTAGGGGAAGGCCGGACGATACACTTGGTCAAAGAGCTATTTGGGACCAATTACATCAAGCTTGTTAATGAAATGCGGCTCCGTACGGCAACCTCTTTGTTGCGGGATACATCGATTCCCATCCTCGAAGTGTGCTTGAGCAGCGGCTTTCAGGATCTATCCCATTTTCACAGACTCTTTCGGAAGCGATTCGGTATCACACCACTGCAATATCGCCGGGTGCCACCGGGGTAGGTCAAGCGGGTCTACAGACGGATTTTCTTAAGACATCCAAACGCCGTCTCCTCGTACTGAATCAGGCACTCAACTTCATCGATGTGCGGCGAGGTCCAGTTTTCTACCAGGCTTCGGATAATTCTGCCTCTTAAGATCCGTCTAAATATCCCGATTTTCAGCGAGTTGATTCTACCTCCCCTCATCTAACGGGCAAAAACCCGATAGGGTCTTCGGACTAGCTGCTAACGGCGCTTCATCAATTCATGGCGAAATAGTCGCCATGCAATCGCTCCTCCTCGGCGCCGCCTTCCTCCAGCAAGGGAGCTTCTTCCTAGCCCAGGCCAGCAGCCTAGACAACGCCATCGGCAAGGGCATGGGCATCCTGGCTCGGATCGCCTACCTCGGTGCTTTCGCGATGATCATCGCGGCCTCCTGGAATGTCCAGAAGGGCCAATCCGAGGCCGCCAAATGGGCCGTCATGGGCGCGCTTATTGCCGCTGTCGCTTCCCTGATCGTGAAAGCCCTTTTCGCCACTGGCGAAACCCCGATCAACATCACCCCCTCCAATTGACCCCATGAACACCAAAACCATCGTCCTCCTCCTGGTCATTCTGGTCCTGACGGCAATCACTGCCGCCGCCCGCAGCCTGACCGTCCTTTCGACCGCCTTGCTCATCGGAGCTGGGGCCTTTGCCTTTCTCTACCGCGATGAAGCGTCCGATACCCGGAAGCTCCCCTGGCAAACCTGGCTCCTGGCGGGGCTCTCAGTCGGCCTCTACCTCATCGACTGGCTCATCCTCGGGAACTAAAGCCATGGCCCTCCCCTACCACCGCGTCAACAACGCCGACGATTCCGCAGGGAAAACCTGGGGTTTCGAGGGGAACAACATCTTTATTCTCCTGGGTGCCCTCCTTCTCGGCATTTCGATTGTCTCCGAGGGAATGAGCAAGGGGTGGCCGGTAGTCGCCGTAATCGGCCTCGGCGCGGCCCCCGCCATCCTCGGCGGCATCTGGGTCTTCGGCTTCCGGCAGGGCAGGCCGCCCCATTACGACCTCGACCTCCTCGACACCAAGCTCAACGGCACCTCTTGGTCCGCCGATTGGAAAAACCAACCTGAACCCTTCTGGAGGGTCCATGGCCGCTGAATGCCCCAACGGATTCTTCAAGGACGGGCTGCTCGTCTACGGGCACGGCCTCGATCCCTTCGTCCCCGCCGTGGTGAGCAAGGGGTTCATTGTCGAATGCCCCGACCGGGCCAATGCCTCGGATCAGTTCAATACCGATTTCCACGGACAGGTGCGCCGCCTCCTCCATAGCCTGGGCGGCCAGTACCGGATGCAGCTCTGCTGGTCGGTCGATTCCAACTACCAGGACGAACTGGTCGAATACGCCCGGGAGACGGAGCAATTCTGCTCCGACCCCTATCCCCGGCAGATCCGCACCGCCACCTTCCTCAAGTTTCACGACGCGATGGAGCGGCGGGAGCTGCGCCGGGAACACCTCCATCTCTACGTCTCGAAGAAGATCGCCGTCCGACCTCCCGTCTTTTCCTCCTCGAAGCACCGGGACACCTATTACCGGAAGCTCCTCGGCGAATACGTCCGGGAATTCCAACTCTTCCAGACGGGCCTGACCAATCTCTTCGCCCCGAGCAACGTCCGGTTCACGCCCCTGGATGATGAGGGGCATTTCCGGCAGGGGCTTTATTATCTCAATCCAGCCTACGCCACGCGGAAAGGATATGACTCCCTGCCGGAATTCTATCCCAACGATTCCCTGCAGGAAAACTGGCTGCGGGGAGCTCTCGACACCGGGGAAAGCCATCTCCCCTCCTACGGATTCCGCTACCACGGCCTCTATTGGAACATTCTGACCCTGCGGCGGCTGCCGGACGGCACCGATCCGAACACGATCCTTCTCCTTACCCAGACCAACCTCCTCGACTACGCGATCACCACCAATCTCTATCCCTCCAATAAGGACCAGGTCGTCCGCAAGGAGCAGGAAAAGCTCCGCCGCGTCCGGGGCGATTACGCCTCGACCCGCGATCCCGAATTTCTGGAGGCGATGACGATGATCGAGGAGCGGATCAAGGCGATCAAACGGGGCTCGGTCCATCCCTACGACGCGGACTTCATCGTTCGCATCTGGGCCGAGACCCCCGAGGAACTTGCCAACAAGACCCAGATCCTCCGCACCGTCATCAACCGGCTCGATGGCTGCAAGGAACACGAGCCCCTCACCTTTTCGACCAACAAGCAGCTCTGGTTCCAAACCTGGCCGGGATCGGTCTTCGGGAAATATACCCATCAGGCCAAGTATTTCGAGGACATCGACCTGGCGGCGATGTTGCCGTTTTCCTCGACGTTCACCGGCCATCTCTCCGGCGCGGAGATCCTCCACCCCGGCGCAAACCGATCCGTGGTCGGAATCAAGACCAACATCGAGGGCCAGCCGCAGCACTGCCTCTTCCTCGGCATGACCGGCGCCGGGAAGACCACCCTCCTTGAAACCTTCCTCGGCCAGGGATATCACCGCTACGTCTATAATTTCATCGTCGAGGAAGGGTTCGGCTACACCCCCTTCGCCAAGGCACTCGGTTTCCGTCCCAAGGTAATTAGGCCTGATGGAGAGGAAACCCTCAACTACCTCGATACCCAGGGACTCCCCCTCGCCAAGAGCCAGAAGTCGGAGGCCGCCGCGCTCTGCGCCTACATGGTCGGCACCTCGGCCAACGAAGACACCCAGCGGCTCCGGCTCGCCCTCTTCGCCCGGTATATCGATCAGCTCTATACCGACACGTTTGAGGACTGGGCACGGTTCCATCCCGACGAGCTGGTCGAAGTCGCCCGGGAAGCCTTGGCTGCCACCCGCTGGCATCAGGGGATGGAGGCAGGCTCCTCCTTCCTCGACGCCTGGATCGACGCTCATCAGGCGGCGAACGCCGACCAGTGGAAGGCATCGCTTCGTTCCCCCAACGAAGACGAGGTCACCCAGTTCCTGAAGACCCCCGCCACCGAAGAAGTGGTCCGCAACTGCCTCTTCGCCCGGTTCACTCCCGAACAGATGCCGACCCATTCGGTCCTGGTCGAGATGATGCGGAGCACCCCGATGCCGGAACATGACCGGCGGGCGGTCCAAGACTTGGCCGAGCAGCTTTCCGATTGGACCCGGGACGAAGGGTCGAAGGGGAAGCTCTTCGACGGGGTGTCGAACATTTCCCTGAAGGACCAGCTGACCCTGTTCGAGCTGTCCCTCCTCGGCAGTGGGGAGTCGCCTATGAAGACGGCGGCCTACTACCTCATCAGCAACGCCTGTTGCAAGCACGTCAAAACGCTGCCCCGGCATCTCCTGAAGCGGGGCCTGATCGAGGAAGCCGCCCGCGTCGCCGACATCCCGGACGGCGCGGCGATGATGGAGGAAATGGCGGCCCAGCTCCGCAAGTACAACTGCTGGGCCTGCTTCGCCTTCCAAAACGACGCCCAGCTCGAAAAGGAAAAGGTCCGCAAGGTCGTCTTCGGCAACATCAAGCAGGCGCTCCTGGGCCGCCAGCGGTCGCCGAAGCTGGTCCAGTCGATCTCCCGCGAGCTGGAACTGCCAGAAGCCGCTGCCGAGGCGGTCGCCAATTACCCTCTCCCCGAGCACATCGGCTACGCCTATAGCCAATTCCTTTACTACCACATGGACGCCTCACGTCCCCTCTGCGGGACGATCACGGTGTCGAAGAACCCGCCGTTCGCGCCGGAAGCCCCGGCGTCTACGGCCACCCTGGAGACCATCGGATGAAATCCTTTCTCCCCCTGCCGGTAGGAAATGTCATGCGGGGTGCGGCACTCCTAGCCTGCCTCCTCTTCCTCCCCGGTTGCGTGACCGGAAACAGCAAACTGAAGGCCGAGTACGACCGCGGCCAGTCGGACGCGGTCAAGGAACTCTACTGGGCCAAGGAACGGGCCAAACAACCCGATGCAAACTCCACACCGGAGCCCGAGGAATATCTCGAAATTCCCGTCGATGAAGATCCCAACGCCCCGATCAAGCAGGTGCCGCACACCCGCGTCCTGCCGGTCCTGGCCACCCATCCCAACTGATGAAAACGCCCTTCTATTGTATCACCGCGTTCCTGGTCCTGGCCGCCACCGCGTCCGCTCAGTATCCCGTGAGCGATTCCGCCGCCCAGGCACTCATCAGCCAGGGCAACGCCAATTACCTGAAGGAGATGGCGACCGAGCTAGACAAGCTCGATACCCAGATCAATTCGCTCCAGACGATCCAGAGCCAGGGGCAGCAGCTTCTCACCATCACTGGCAACCCGTCGTCGGCACTCGGTTTCGCCTCCGGCTCGAACGGCCTGGGAACCTCGGCCCTCTCAGGCAGCGGTCTATTCCAATCGATCCAGTCGATCGAGAAGAGCGTCAGCGGCGCCCGCAGCCTGCTCAACACCCAAGGTGGGGTCTTCCAGGCTATCCCGTCGACGACACCGAACGGCACCACGGTCGTCCGCAATACGACGGCTTATAACAAATTCGACGCCTTCGAGCAGGAGTTCGGAAACTTCCGGAACATTCTCCAAAGCGCGCAGCAGCAACGCCAGACGCTCCTCAACCAGCTTCAGACCGTGATGAACACGGCGGCCAGCACATTGGCCGAACAGAACGAGAAGGTTGCCCGGATCAATGCCCTGTCCACTCAGCTCCGCGAAAACGACCAGACGATTCATGATGCCGATACCCAGCGGCAGGCGCAGAGCGAGGCCAATACCCAAGACTCGGAAAAGCAGAAGCAGGCCGCACAGGACACGCTCAATACCGAGTTCGACCAGGCGCAGTCCCAGGCCGACCAACAGGCCGACACCGCCCTTTCCGGAATCCTCACCCAAAAGCCCTAGCCATGAACAACCTCGGCTACGCCCAGGCGATCCAGCTGCAGACGGCCCTGATGCCGATCGCCTACCTCCTCTGCACCTTGGGACTCCTCCTCTCGGTCTTGCGCCACTGGGGGAACTTCCACGAGATCCTGATGACGATCGTCGGCATCCTGGCAATCGTCGTGATGGCCAACGGCTATCCGACCGCGCTGACCACGGTGGCCGACGGGTTCAAGCAGCTCCGCCAGCAGACCACCGCGAACACCCCGCAGCAAACCTGGCAGCAGATCTTCCAAGCCAAGTTCCAAGACCCGTCCTGGGACCAGATCGCCGAGAAGATCGCCTTGATGCTCTGCCAGATGTGCAAATGGATCGGGAAGATTTCGATCTGGTTCCTCGATTGGGTCCAATCCTGGGCTTTTAACGGGCTGATCGCTATCTCCCCCGTCCTGATCGGGGCGCTGGCCGTGCCGTGGACGCAAGGGGCGGGCATCACCTTTCTCATCACGTCATTCGGCGTGGCCGCGTGGCACCTCGGAATCGCCCTGGTCGATATCCTCCTGGCGAGCGTGGCCACCCAGTTCCTGACGCTGGGAGGGATCGGCGGCGCAATCACCGCCTCGACCGTCATCTCCACCGGGATGCTGCCGGTCTTCCTCGGCATCCTGGCCGGGATTATCTGCATGGCGCTCGCCCTCTACTTGGCGGTTCCTATCCTGATCGCGGCGGCCCTGCGGGGCGGCTCGCCTCTGACGACCGGGGCCAAAGCCGGGATGGAGATGGCTCTGAGCGCTCTCGGCATGGCAGGGATGGTCGGAGGGCAGATTGCCGCACGGCAGGCCGCTGGGGCAGCCACAGCAGGCAAGGACTCCCCGAAGACTCGCAAGTCCCGCCGTGGCGAGGAGGGCGATGAAGACGGCGGCAACGCGGCCCCGAAACCCCCGACCCGACCCCCCGGAGGCAGCACGCTCGATACGACCACCGGTAGAGAGGCTTCCTCAGAGTCGTCCGCTTCGGCTACCCCCGCCCAGCGCCAATCCCAAATCCTGGCCGGATACGACAGCTCGGCTCCCGGTCGCACCGGAAAGCCCTCCGCAAACGAACTCGAACGCCGGAAGGCTGAGGCGATGCGCGTCCTCGGCAACCGCGACGAGAACTACACCTGACCCTCCATGACTGATCCCGATCCCATCGACAAAGTCGTCTTCCGTTCCCAGTCGCTCAAGCTGGCCTTCGGCTTCGCGGCGGCAGGGTGGCTGCTCGCCGTCGCCGGTCCCCTCGTCGGCTTCGAGCTGGGCCGTCCCGACCTCGGCCTCGCCGTAGTCGATCCGGCGGGGAGCTGGCACTTCAGCCGGTTGGACGACTTCTGGTCGGCGCAGACGGTGTACGACGAGGCGGCATCGATCAACGTGGGCTGTGATCCCAGCCAGTAGCCGTTGGTCAACTTGCCGCT
>OUNK010000194.1_pt2 | contig 39194 bp, 26 predicted proteins | sample 1755341 | NCBI WGS metagenome assembly OUNK01 (sample SAMEA3914788, study PRJEB12502) | metagenome | biome: forest; material: soil | place: Canada | collected 2011-07-03 | depth 0.1 m | reverse complement strand
GTCATCAGCGTGGTGTGGACCTACAACGGTCTCTCGCCTAACGATATGTCGGGGCGCGTGATTTTTTACTACGAGCGCTCGCTCAGTTCCTCGGTCAACGATATCGAGCACATCGAGTCGCAATCGCTGCCGGGCATCGGCGTGGTAAAGATCTTCTTCCAGCCGGGCGTGGATATACGCACCGCCACCGCGCAGGTCACCTCGATCTCGCAGACCGTGCTCAAGCAGATGCCACCGGGCATCACGCCGCCGCAGATCATCAACTACAACGCTTCGACGGTGCCGATCCTGCAACTGGCACTCTCGAGCAACAAGCTCTCCGAGCAAAACATCCTCGATACCGCGCAAAACTTTCTGCGCCCGGCGCTGACCACCGTGGCAGGCGTCGCCATCCCCACGCCCTACGGCGGCAAGAATCGCGAAGTAATGCTCGATCTTGATCCGCAAGCACTGGCTGCCAAGGGCTTGTCGGCGCAGGACGTGGGCAATGCGTTGGCCGCGCAGAACCAGATCGTGCCGGTGGGCGATATCAAGATCGGCCATGACGATTACACCGTCCAGCTCAACGACAGCCCAACGGCCATCGAGGAGTTGAACAATTTGCCGATCAAGACCGTCAATGGCGCGACCATCACCATCGGGCAAGTGGCGCATGTGCGCGATGGTTCGCCGCCGCAGCAGAACATCGTGCGCGTGGACGGCCATCGTGCGGTACTGATGTCGGCGCTGAAGAACGGCAATGCCTCGACGCTTGCCGTGGTGGCGGGTCTCAAGAAAATGCTGCCGCTGCTTGAAGAAACCTTGCCGTCTTCGTTGAAGATCAAGCCACTCGGCGACCAGTCGGTATTCGTGAAAGCCGCTGTAACCTCGGTGGCGCGCGAAGGCATCATCGCCGCGTGTCTGACCTCGGTAATGATCCTGGTGTTCCTGGGAAGCTGGCGCTCGACGGTGATCATTGCAGTGTCGATTCCGCTCGCCGTGCTTTCCGCTATCGCCTTGCTCGCCGCAACAGGGCAAACGCTTAACGTGATGACGCTGGGTGGTCTTGCACTGGCGGTCGGCATTCTCGTCGACGATGCCACGGTGACGATCGAGAATATCAACTGGCATCTGGAGCAAGGTAAGGATGTACACACGGCGATCATGGATGGCGCCAAACAGATCGTGACGCCCGCCTTCGTATCGCTGCTGTGCATCTGCATCGTGTTCGTGCCGATGTTCATGCTTGAAGGTATTGCAGGCTTCTTGTTTCGTCCGATGGCATTGGCCGTGATCTACGCGATGATCTCTTCCTTCGTGTTGTCGCGCACCTTGGTGCCGACGTTGGCGATGTATCTGCTCAAGCCGCACATCATGGAAACGGGCGAGGGCGATCATCCGGAGGATCCCTTTATCAATCATCACGAGGGCGATCAGCATCCGCTGATGCGTCGCGGTGTCGTACGCCGGGCTCTGGTGATGTTTCAGCAGCGATTCGAGCAACGCTTCGCCAAGATTCGCGACGCTTATTACGGCACCCTGAGTCTCGCACTGTCATCGCGAAAGAAGTTTGTGCTGGGCTTCCTCGCCTTCGTGGTTGCTTCGTTCGTGCTGGTACCGTTCCTGGGGCGCGACTTCTTCCCGAGTACGGATTCGGGTGCCATTGCCCTCCACGTGCGTGCACCGGTGGGTACGCGCATCGAGGATACGGCTGCCGAATTCGATCGCATCGAAAATGCCATACGGCGTGAGATTCCGCCCTCGCAGCTGGACAACATCATCGACAACATCGGTTTGCCGTTGAGTGGCATCAACATGGTGTACAGCAATAGCGGCACCATCGGTCCACAGGATGGCGACATCCAAATCCTGTTGAAAGAGGGCCACGACCCTACCGATGATTTCGTCAAGAAACTGCGCGGCGTGCTGCCGCGCGAATTTCCGGGCACGAGTTTCGCCTTCCTGCCGGCCGACATGGCCAGCCAGATCCTCAATTTTGGCGCGCCGGCACCGTTGGATGTGAAGATCGCCGGCCGCAATGCCGAAGCGAACCAGGCCTATGCGCTCGACATCATGCGCCGTATGCAAAGCATTCCGGGCATTGCCGACGTGCGTTTACAGCAGTCGATCGGCCAGCCGCAGCTCAACGTGAATGTCGATCGCGTACGTGCGGATCAACTAGGCATCACCGAACACGATGTCACCAATAGCATGGTCGCATCGCTGGCGGGAAGCTCGCAGGTGGCGCCGACGTTCTGGCTCAATCCGCGCACGGGTGTGTCATATGCGGTGGTGGCGCAGACGCCGCAGTACAACATGGACACGATGGCGGAACTGCAAAGCCTGCCCGTCACTTCCGAAAGCACCGGCGCGCAGCAGACGTTGGGCGCGCTGGCCAAGATCACGCGCACCGACACGCCTGCGATCGTCACCCATTACAACATTGCGCCGTCGTTCGATATCTACGCGGCGGTTCAAGGGCGCGATCTGGGCGCGGTGTCGTCCGATATACAGCACGTACTCAACGATGTCGCGAAGGATCGCCCCAAGGGTTCGACGGTGGGTGTGTTCGGTCAGGTCACCGCGATGAATACGGCGTTCTCCGGTTTGCTGTTTGGATTGCTCGCCGCCGTGGTGTTGATCTACATGCTGATCGTGGTGAATTTTCAATCCTGGGTGGATCCGTTCGTGATCATCACGGCGCTACCGGCTGCGTTGGCTGGCATCGTGTGGATATTGTTCGCCACCCATACAACGTTGTCGGTGCCAGCCTTGACCGGCGCAATCATGTGCATGGGCGTGGCCACGGCGAACTCGATCCTGGTGGTGAGTTTTGCGCGCGAACGTCTTGCCGAGCATGGCGATGCGATCAAGGCGGCGCTCGAAGCGGGCTTCACGCGTTTCCGCCCGGTGTGCATGACGGCGTTGGCAATGATCATCGGCATGCTGCCGATGGCGCTTACGCATGAGCAAAACTCGCCGCTCGGCCGCGCGGTGATCGGTGGCCTGCTGTTCGCCACCGCCGCGACACTACTGTTTGTGCCGGTGGTCTTCAGCCTCGCACACGGCAGCGAGCAACGTTCTTCCGAATCCGACCCTGTCGCTGGAATTCCCCATGTCGCATAACCACGCCCCTCTGCAAGTCACGTCGCGTCCGCCGCGTCTGAAGGCCATCGGCATCGGTGGTCTTGTGGTTGCCTTGCTGGTTGTCGGCATTGGCCTGGGCGCGCGCTATCACGACCACCACGAACTGGTGCAATGGACCGACGCACAGTTGATTCCCACGGTGCGCCTGGCGCCACTATCCGATCCTGACAAAACGCACGCGATCACGCTGCCCGGCCATCTGGAAGCGTGGTACAGCGCACCGATCCATGCGCGTGTGAGCGGTTATCTCAAGAATTGGTACAAGGACATCGGCGACAAAGTAAAAGCCGGCGATGTGCTTGCCACCATCGATACGCCCGAGCTGGATCAGCAACTGGAGCAAGCCAAGGCCGTGTTGGCGAAAGCCCGGGCGGATGCGAATCTGGCTAACATCACTTCCAAGCGCTGGCAGCATCTGCTTTCTTCCGATTCGGTATCTAAACAGGAGGCCGATGAGAAGAACGGTGAAGCCTTGGCTGCGCAGGCCACGGTTCTTGCCGCAAAGGCCGATGTGGATCGGTTGAGCGCACTCGAAACGTTCAAGAAAATCGTCGCGCCGTTTGACGGCACCGTTACCGCGCGCCGCACCGACGTGGGCGATCTGATTGCGGCCAACAGCGAAAGCAGTCCCGAGCTTTTTACCGTTTCCGATACCACCCGCATGCGCTTGTACGTGCCGGTGCCGGAGGCCGATGCCGGCGGCATCAAGCCGGGTATGAAAGTGACCTTGAACGTACCTGAATTTCCAGGCCGCATATTCGATGCCACCCTAATGGGTGATGCCGATGCGATCAATCAGACGTCCGGTAGCCTGCTCGCGCAGTTCCTGGCGGAAAACAACGATGGCGCACTCAAGCCCGGCGACTACGCCGACGTAAAACTGAGTCTTCCGACCAATCCGCATATGGTCAGCGTGCCGGCGAGCGCCTTGATCTTCCGCGCGCATGGTGCACAGGTCGCGGTGCTGGGGCCGGACGGTCGCGCGCATCTGCACGATGTGCATGTCGGGATGGATCTGGGCCAGACCTTGCAGATCGATCAGGGGCTGGCACCGGATGATCGAGTGATCGAAAATCCGCCCGATTCGCTGATGAATGGCGACAAGGTGCGCGCCGATGACACCGGCGAAAACGGGGCGACGCGAGAAGTTGCCGCGGAGAATGCACATGAAGCTGCGCGCTAATTGCCTGCTCGTGGCGATCGGCGCGGCGACGCTGCTTGGCGGTTGTTCGCTGGCGCCGACCTATCACACACCGACGTTGCCGCCGATGCCGGGTTCGTTCAAAGAAGCGGGTACGGCATGGAAAGTGGCCGACCCTTCGGATCACTTGCCGCATGGAACGTGGTGGACACTCTACGATGACAGTACGCTAAGTCAGCTGGAGTCGAAGCTCGACGCGGACAATCCCAGTCTTGCTGCGGCGCTTGCGCGTTACGACACGGCGCGTGCATTCGAAAGCCAGTTGCGTTCGGGAATGTTTCCGCATCTCGGGATCATGGCCAATCCCACGCGTGATCGTCAGTCGAACAACCGCCCCCTGCGCGGAAGTGATCAGCCCAACGAATACGACGGTGACACCGTGGGCATCGAAGCCGATTACGATCTGGATCTGTGGGGGCGCATTCGCAACGAAGTCAGTCAGGGGCATGCGCTGTCGCAAGCGGCAAACGCGGATCTCGCTTCCGCGACATTGAGCCTGGAGGCGCAGCTCGCCGATGATTATGTGCGCTTGCGCGGCTACGACATCCAGGCCGGCATTTTGCAGAGCACGCTCACCGCGTATCAGCGCGCGTTGGCGCTGACTGAAAATCGCCACGAAGGTGGCATCGCGTCCGGCATGGACGTGTCGCGTGCGCAAGCGCAGTTGGATGATGCACAGGCGCAGGTGACCGAAGTGCGCGCGCAGCGTGCCTTGGTCGAACACGCAATGGCCAGTCTGGTTGGCGTGCCCGCATCGAGTTTCTCGGTGGCGCCCGAACAAGAGCAATTGCACGTGCCGGTAACGCCACCCGGCTTGCCCTCCACGCTGCTTGAGCGCCGCCCGGATATCGCCGCTGCAGAGCGTCGCGTGTTTGCGGCGAACGCAGGCATCGGTGTGGCGCGCGCTGCATTTTTTCCGGATCTGAGCCTGTCCGGTAGCTACGGCTTCCAGGACACGGGCATGGGCAATCTGCTTTCTATAGGCAACCGATTCTGGGCGCTGGGTCCGCTAGCGACGCTGGATTTGTTCGACGCTGGGCAGCGCCGCGCGCAGGTACGTCAGGCGCACGCGGAATTTGCGGAGGCCTCGGCCGATTATCGGCAGACCGTGCTCGATGCGTTCCGTCAGGTGGAAGACGATTTGGTGCTGCTGCGCGAACTTGGTGTCGAGGCCAGTCAGGAAGATCAGGCTGTAGTTGCCGCGCAGAAGACGCAATCGATTGCCACCAATCGTTATCGCGAAGGCATCGTCAACTATCTCGATGTCGTCACTGCGCAGACGGCGGCGCTATCGGCGCAACGCCAGGCTGAAACGATTCGCACGCGGCGGCTGCAGGCAGGCGTGGATCTGATCCGCGCGCTTGGCGGTGGTTGGACGGGAAGCTCGGCTATCGATCCCGCATCGACCGCCCAGGCCGATGCAACGACGCGTGTTGCTCAATAGAGATCGATCGGATCGACATCCAGCGACCAGCGCACCTTGCGTGCGCTGGGCAGTTGAGCAAGTTGCAATGACCAAGGGCGCATCGCCGCGTGCAGATGCTTGCGACTAGTGGATTCGATCAATAGCTGCCCGCGCTGGCGACCTGCGCGCAATGGCATCGGCGCCGGCATCGGTCCGGCGACTTGCAGCGTGTCCGTGGCAGGAAGTGCGGCGTTCGCTTCAGACAAGAAAGCATCCACCGTGGCGCGTTCATGGGCTTCGCAGCGCAATAGCACTTGATGGCCATAAGGTGGCAGTCCGGTTTGCCTGCGTTCGGCCAGCAACTCTTTTGCAGCGGCCGCGTAGCCTTGCGCTAGCAGGCTGCGCAGCAACGGATGATCGGGATGATGCGTCTGCAATACCACGCGTCCTGGTTTGCGTGCGCGGCCCGCGCGGCCGGCCACTTGCACGACTAGCTGTGCGAGTCTTTCGCCCGCACGGAAATCCACGCTGAGCAAACCTTCATCCACGCCGACGATGGCGACCAAGGTGAGGTTCGGCAGATCGTGACCCTTGGCCAACATTTGGGTGCCGACCAGGATTGCGGGCGCATCGGTCTGCAAGTTGTCGAGCAATTGTTCGAAGGCATCACGGCGCCGGGTGGTTTCGCGATCGATGCGCAGTACGGGGATCTGCGGAAAGTGCGCGATCAGTGCTTCTTCCAAGCGCTCGGTGCCCTGGCCTTGTGGTTTCAGCTCAGTGCTACCGCACACTGGGCAGGCTGTTGGCACCGGCGATTGTTGATCGCAGTGGTGGCATACCAGTCGTCGCCATGCAGCGTGCAAGGTGAGCGGATGTTCGCAGCGCGGGCATTCGGCATGCCAGCCGCAGCCGTGGCAAAACAACACCGGCGCATAGCCGCGACGATTGCGGAACACCAATACCTGCTCGCCTCGCGTCACCGTTTCGCCGACGGCATGCAACAGCGCTGGCGAAAGACCGTGCTCGAGTCGCTGCGCACGCATGTCCACGATCTGTACTTGCGGCGGATGCGCGGCACTCGGACGCGAGCGTAAATGCAAAGCCTGATAGCGACCGGCTTCGACATTAGCCAGACTTTCCAGCGACGGCGTCGCCGAGCCGAGCACGACGGGTACATTCAATGCACGGGCACGTACCAGCGCCAGGTCGCGTGCGTGATAGCGAAAGCCTTCCTGCTGCTTGTAGGAACCGTCGTGTTCTTCGTCGACGATGATCAGTCCCGCCTGCGGCAGCGGCGTGAACACCGCCGAGCGCGTACCGAGCACCACCTTCGCATCGCCCGAGCGCATGCGCAGCCATGCGCGAGCGCGTTCACCTTCGGCAAGGTTGGAATGCAGCACTTCGATAGGCACGCCGAGCCGTTCGCGCAGGCGCCGCACGGTTTGGGGGGCGAGGCCGATCTCTGGCACCAGCAGAAGCGCCTGTTTTCCCTCGGCCAAGGTCCGTTGGATAAGAGCGAGGTAAACCTCCGTCTTGCCGCTGCCGGTGATGCCGTCGAGCAGAAAGGGCTGGAAGCGGCCGAAGCTGTCCGCGATGGCGTCGACAGCCGCTTCCTGTTCGGCGTGCAACGCGGGCGCATTGGTCATTGGGTTGGCTGTTGCTGCGGGCGCCAGCTCATCGCGTTCGATCAAGGCCGCCTCGATCAGTCGGCGCGCCGCAGATCGCCAGTCGGCAAGCGATACATCCAGTTCGGCGGCGGACAAGGGGCCGGAAGACAAGGCTTGCAGCAGGGCGAGGCTTCCACCGCGTCGGCTACCGGCATCCAAGGCGCTACGGCCGGCGATGGTCAACTGCCAGATCGCCTCGCGGGTTTCCGGTAGCGGTTTGTCTTCGCGCAGCAGGAGTGGCAAGGCGTTGGCGTACGCTTCGCCGGGCGCGCCGAGCCAATAGTCCGCGGCCCAGGCCAAGGTTTGCATCAGCTCGGGGTCGAGCAGCGGTGCCTCATCCAGCACGCGCAGCGCACGCTTGAGTCGCGTGCTGCCGATAGTCGTCGACACATCGGTTTCGACCACCACGCCGACCGCCTTGCCACGCCCAAACGGAACCAGCACCCGGCTACCCGGCGCGGCTTCGCCTGCCGTAGGCGGCAGGTAATCGAACAGGGTGGGTAGGGGCACCGGCAGGGCGATGCGAAGAACAGATGGCATGGTTAGTGTGAGGGTACCGGTTCGAGTGTGGGATGAGCGGCCATCAGAGCCCACGAAAGATGTTGCGGTGGAGGCTTGCCCGCGATTGCTGCTCTGTCATCTAGGAACAAGAGCTAAGTAGCTCATCGGCACGTGGTTTTTCGCTTATCCACAAGAGCTGTGGATAAGTCTGTGGATGCGCCGGGGAGAGCATGCCTTATAGCCCGTGAAAACGGCCCTCGTGACACGCTGTTCAACTTTTGACCACCTAAAAATAATCATGTGAATCAATGCTTTGAAAGATTGCTTCCGTTTCATGGCAGCTTTGCTCACAGACCGGACACCCGCGTATGTCAATACCTTGACGCTGTGTAAAACCAGCCTTTTGCCCCTCGGAAAATGACAATCAGTGGGCCAGGCCAAGGATGGTGGCGATGGTGAAGGCGAACATCAGCAACCAGAAATAGAACCACCCGATAAACCAGAATTTTACGATGGTCATCACCCAGCCCTGGCGGTAGATCCGCTTCTGCATGATCAGCAGATAGGTCGGGATCCAGATCATCAGGGGCGCCTGGAGAAGCCCCACCGCATAGCCTACCCAGGCCGCATGGGGTCGGAGCCAGGTCGACAGCAAGCCCAGCAAGGTGATCAGCAGCAGGCTCAGGAACAGGAAGGCGTGGCTGTGCAGGGCGACGATCAGGTGCTCCATGTAGAGCCGCCGCTTGAAGACGTAGAAGATGCTCAGCAGCAGGGCGAAGATGGGGATGAGCACCAGCATGGTTCCGGGGAGTGCCCCGAAGATGCCGGTGATCATGCGTTCCTTGGCTTGCTGGTGCTGGGCGGCATTGCCGCGCTTGAAGGTATGCCAGTTGTCGACGACGTTCTGCCTCAGTTCGGACAGGCGTCGGTTGGCGATGTCCGGTAGCCAGCCAATCTGTATCGGCTTCTCGACTTCAACGTCATTCTCAGCCTCAGCGGCTTTTGGGTTGCCGGCCGACGTGGACGCACTCGCCGGCGGGGCGCCCAACTCGACTAGGCGAGTATTGGCTTCCTCGCGCAGGTTTTTTTCGGCCGCGTCCGTCTGCGCCACGACCGCCGTGTTGCCTAGCAAGCGCGTCGCCTCCAGCGCGTTGATCTGGCGGTCCAGGATTTCTTTGACCTGTTGGGGCGTCTGCGCGTGCGAGAGGTCGTTGTCGTTGTTGAGCAGCAAATGCTGCTGGCGTTGCTCGGCCCGGTTGCTGATCGCATCGGTAGCCAGGTGCAGCACGAAAAACGACAGCAGGCATAGCACGAACATCAATCGGAACGGCGCGATGTAGCGCACCCGCCGCCCGCTGAAATATTCCAGGGTGAGAAACCCGGGCTTGAGCAGCAGCGGCGGCAGCGTATGCAGGATGCGCCCGTCGATGTGCAGAAAGGTTTCGAAAAACTCTTCGAACAACCCGTGCACCGGCCGCAGCACACTGTGTATGGACTGGCCGCAGTGATGGCAAAACTCGCCTTCCAGCGGCGTGCTGCAGTTGGCGCAGTGCACGCCCTCAAATGATGTCAGTTCCTTCATAGCGCCTCCCCTGCGTTGCAGCGTGCGATCTTGGCACAGCTGGGCGGCCCATGGCTCGGGTACAATAGTCAGCCGCAGAGCACGTCAACCCATGAAACCGTCCCCTCTCGACCGTGCCCGGGTATCGCGGGAGATCGGCGCTACCGTGCGCCTCGCCTTTCCGCTCATCCTGGCCCAGCTTGCCGCTATCGGCAGCAACTTCATCGACACGGTGCTCGCCGGTCATGTGGGTGCGCATGTGCTGGGTGCGGTGGCGGTGGGGGCCAACCTCTGGTCATTAGCGATCGTCAGCGGCATCGGCATGATGATGTCGGTACCGCCTTCGGTATCGCAGCTCGATGGAGCGGGGCGTCGCCATGAGGTGGGGGCGGTATTCCGTCAGGCGTTGTGGCTGGCGCTGGGTATGGGTGTGCTGCTTTGGTTCGCCGCCCGCCATGCCGAGCCGCTAATTCGTGTCATGGGTGTTTCACCCGGCCTGGATGTCGGCGTCGGCGAGTTCCTGCACGCGATCAGCTGGGGTGCGCCCGCGCTGACCTGTTACTTCGCGCTGCGCGGTTTGTCCGAGGGTCTCTCGATGACGAGGCCGTCGATGTATTTCAGTTTCGGCGGGCTGTTGCTGCTGGTGCCACTGGGCTACGTCTTCATGTTCGGCAAGCTGGGTTTGCCGCCGCAAGGTGCGCGAGGCTGCGGCATCGCGACCGCGACCGTGCTTTGGTTGGAGATGCTGGCGTTCGGTGTGTACGTGACCTGCCATCGCAACTATCGCGGTTTGGGCCTGTTCGACCACTTCGAATGGCCGCATTGGCGGCGCATCGGTGCGCTGGTGCATATCGGTTTGCCCATGGCGATTACCTTGCTGGCCGAAGCCGGATTGTTCGTCGCCGCGGCGTTGCTGATCAGCACCATGGGCGAGGACATGGTCGCCGGCCATCAGGTGGCGCTCAATGTGGCGTCGCTGTTCTTCATGATCCCGCTTGGCTTGGCCCTGGCTATCACCGTGCGGGTTGGCAATGCGGTAGGCCGGGGCGATGCCGCAGGCGTGCGCTACGCCGGGTTTTGCGGGATCGGGCTGACCCTGGTTACCCAGCTGGTATCGGCCGGCCTTATGTTGGGTTTCCCGCATGCCATCGCGTCGTTCTACACGCATGACAAAACCGTGATCGCGCTGGCGACGCAGTTGCTGATGCTGGCCGGCTTTTTTCAGTTTTCGGACGGTATCCAGGTGGCTTCCAACGGCGCCCTACGCGGGCTGAAGGACACGCGCGTGCCGATGGCGATCACCCTGTTCGCCTACTGGCTGGTGGGCATGCCGGTCGGCTGGTGGCTGGCTTTTCACGCCCAGCTCGGCGCGCGCGGCATTTGGATGGGGCTGATCGCCGGGTTGAGCATGGCGGCCCTGCTGCTGTTCATACGTTTCTGGCGGAGTTCGCGCCGACACCCACTCGGGACGTTTGGCCCTGTCGCCCCTGCGGCCGCCGATGCCACGATGCCCTCATGACCGGCGGCGCGTGAACGGTTACGCTGGTGGGAACTACGAGGAATCTTAAGCTCTATGTCGACACCACCGCCCTTGCGCCAATCACAGCAGCGAAACGGATTCTGGGCCTTCCTGTGTACGTTCGGGCGCGGCATCAATGTGGCCAGGCTGGTCATCATCAACGTGCTGTTCTTCGGCTTCCTGTTTCTGTTTGTGTTGTTCGTCATGGGTGTGGGGGCGGCCAAGCACGTCAACGACATCCAGGACGGCAGCGTGCTGGTGCTGAAGCCGGAAGGTCGGCTGGTCGAGCAATACAGCATCAACCCGATGCAGCGCGCGTTGTCCAAACTTTCCGGCAACGAACCAAAGGAAGTGCAGCTGCGCGACCTGACGAGTTCGATCGATGCGGCGGCCAAGGATTCGCGTATCACGCGCATCGTGCTCGACCCCGGTGAATTGCAGAGCAGCGGTTTCGCCGCGTTGAGCGAGGTGGGTGCGGCGCTGGATCGTTTCCGCGCAGCCGGCAAACCGGTGTTGGTGTGGGCGGCGAGCCTTGATCAGTATCAGTACTACCTCGCAGCGCATGCCGATCGCATCCTGCTCGATCCGCAGGGTGGCGTGCTGATCACTGGACTATCCAATTACCGGCTGTTCTACAAGGATCTGCTCGACAAGTTGGGCGTGGACGTCTATCTGTTCCGCGTCGGCCAGTTCAAGAGCGCAGCCGAGCCGTTCATCCTCGATCACGCGTCGCCCGAGTCCAAGGAAGCCGACAGCTACTGGATGGGCGGTTTGTGGGATGGCTACATCAACAGCGTCGCCAAGCTGCGCAAGCTCGATCCGGCGGTGGTACGCGCGGATATCGATGAGCTGCCGGATCGCATCACGGCCGCGCAGGGCGATCTCGCCAAGCTGGCGTTGGACGAACATCTTATCGATGGCATGGCCACGCGCGCGGAGCTGATCAAGATGCTTCGTTCGCAAGGTGTGCCGGCCGGCAAAGACGGGCACGGTTTCCGTGGCGTCGGCCTGGATAGCTATGCCGCAAGCGTCGCCAGCGACAAGAAGATGACCGGCTCGGGCGTCACGATCGTGGTGGCGGAAGGCGAGATCTCTGCAGGCGAGCAACCCGCCGGATCGATCGGCGGGGAATCCACCGCTTCGCTGATTCGTCGTGCGCGCGAAGACAAACGCACCAAGGCACTCGTGCTGCGTGTGAATTCGCCGGGCGGCGAAGTGTATGCGGCCGAAGAGATCCGACGTGAAGTGGAGCAAACGCGCGAGGCCGGCATTCCCGTCATCGTGTCGATGGGCGATGTCGCCGCCAGCGGCGGCTACTGGATCTCGATGAACGCCGACAAGATCTATGCCGAGCCGAACACCATCACCGGCTCGATCGGCATCTTCGGCATGTATTACACCGTGCCCAATGCGCTGAGCAAACTGGGCATCAGCAGCGATGGCGTCGGTACTGGTCCGCTGGCTGGTGCCTTCGATGTCAGCCGCAAGCTCGATCCCAAAGTCGGCTCGGTGATCCAGTCGATCATCAACAAGGGCTATCACGATTTCGTCGGCGGCGTGGCGCAGGCGCGCGGCAAGGATTACGCCGCGATCGACGCCATTGCGCAGGGTCGTGTATGGACCGGTGATCAGGCATTGCAGCGCGGACTCGTCGATCAACTTGGCGGCCTCGACACTGCGGTGGCGGAAGCCGCTGACCTGGCCAAGCTCGGTAACGACTATCCCGTGCGTTATCAGGAAGAACCGATGGGCGTGTTCGAACGCTTCATCGTCAACTTCAACCAGAGCGCCATGGTGGCGGGGCTGCAAAGCTACGGCGTGCGGCTACCTGGCTGGGTTGCTCAATTGCCGGCGTTTGCGCCGGAGCTGCAGATGTTGCGCACGGCGCAAGCAGGTCGGCCGAACGTTTATTCGTACTGCTTCTGTTCCGCGCATTGACGACGTTGCGCGGCGACAATTGCCGCGCAACGCATCAGGCATCTAGTCCACTGTCGCGCTGTAGTAATCGCCATGCCGTCCGATTCGCGTCGGCATGGCGAAGGTCGCGGTGAGTGCGTTGTCGGTCAGTACGCTGGCTTTGTCGCCTTCTTGCAATAAGCGGCCGTCGCGCAACAGCAGCACGTGATCGATTTCCGGCAGGATTTCTTCGACGTGATGAGTCACCAGCAACAGCGTGGTGCCGTGTCGCGCCAGCTGTCGCAGGGTTTCGAGGAAACGTCGGCGGCTGGCTGGATCGAGTCCTGCGCAAGGTTCGTCCAGCAACAGTGCGCGGGGGCGATGGACTAGGGCACGCGCGATCAGCACACGACGCGCTTCGCCGGTAGATAGGCTGGCCATCTCGCGGCCGATAAGCGGCGACGCTTCCATTAGATCCAGCGCTTCATGCGCGCGTTCGCGCATGGATGCCGTGACTTCGTGATCCAGCCCAATGCCTCGTGCGGCGAAGAAACCCGATACCACCGCGTCGAATACTTCCAGCTCCGAGTCGCTGGTGTAATCCAGCTGCACAGCCGGTGAGACGATGCCGATCAGGCTGCGCAGCTCGCTCACGCTCCAGCGGTCACGGCCAAAAACACGGATGACCGGCGCGCCATCGCGACGGGCCAGCGGATAGATCTGGCGCGCGATCAATCGGATCAGCGTGGATTTGCCCGAGCCGTTCGGCCCAAGTATGGCGGTGTGCTGGCCCATCGCCAGGCGCAGGCTAAAGCGATCGAGGATTAATTTCTCCCCACGCATGACGCTGGCTTCGTGTATCTCCAGCAATGGCGTGAAAGTGTCGGGGCTGGGGTGCGTGCTATCGGGGTTCATCCCTGAACCTTGCCCGCAACGAAGTGCGATGGCAAGGCATGGACGTACAGACGTCCAAATGCGTGTGCCTGCAGCGCACGCCTACTGCGTTTGTTGCTCGACCTGCTTGTCCTGATCTGCGGCTTGTTTGTCGACCACTTTCTGCACGTCCTTGGCGCGTTGTTCGTCCTGCTTCATCGCATCCCACGGCGCTGCCGGCTGCGCGTTGGCCGCTTTTGGGTCGGATTGGGGCGCAGGCGGTTTGCCGCTGCATCCAGTGAGGGCGAGCAGGCAAAGCAATACGGGAACGGTTTTCATGGCGATAGCCTCGACCAGCGATAAGTTGCAGTGTCACGCCATGCTGCGTTCCAGACAAGACGTTCGTGTAAGCTTGACGCATGAATAGCCGAATCGATGCTTGGCAGCTACAAGGCCACACCGCTTTGATCACCGGCGCCAGCAAAGGCATCGGTTATGCCGCAGCGCGCGAGCTGGCCGGCCTCGGTGCAAGTCTGCTGCTGGTGGCCCGCGACGAGGATTATCTCGAACAGGTCCGCGTCGAACTGACCGACGATTATCCGGGCATCGACGTGCTCGCGTTTGCCGCCGACGTGAGCGAAGGCGAAGACCGTCTGGCCGTGTTCGACTGGGTGGCGGACCTGGGCACGCCGCTATCGATTCTGGTCAACAACGCTGGCGGCAATGCACCGAAGGCGACCGTCGATTACAGCGAAGCGGACTATCGCGCGATCTTCGAACAGAACCTGTTTTCGGCGTTCGAGATGTGCCGCCTTGCGCATCCGCAGTTGGCGCAGCATGCGAATGCGGCGATCGTGAATGTGGGTTCGGTATCGGGCGTGACGCATGTGCGCACCGGCTCGGCTTACGGCATGACCAAGGCGGCCTTGCACCAGCTCACGCGCAACCTGGCCGCCGAATGGGCCGTCGATGGCATTCGCGTCAATGCAGTCGCACCTTGGTACATCCGCACGCAACGCTCCGAGCCGGCGCTGGCCGATACCGACTACCTCGATGAAGTGCTCGACCGCACGCCGCTGCGTCGCATCGGCGAGCCGGAGGAAGTGGCGGCGGCCATCGCGTTCCTGTGTTTGCCGGCAGCCAGCTACATCACGGGCCAGGTGCTGGCGGTGGATGGCGGTTTTCTCAATTACGGGTTTTGATCGCGATAGCCATCGCACTTGTCCACAGGCGTTGGGGAAAGGTTGGTAGCAAGCCTGTGGACAACTTCGCGCAGGACTTGCGCGGCAGTGACTTGCATGACATTGCGCAGATCTTGCTCAGCAGTGCTTGAGTTGCGCTAGCAAGTCGTGTTCGCGTTGGAGCAGCGCAGGTTGATCGCTCTTGAAGGCGCGCGACAGCTTGCGCTCGTTGTCATCGTATTGGTCGAGCAGGGTGGAGCAGGTGTCTGCAGGCGTCATCGCCTGGCATTGGTCCTGCACCAGCGTGTAATGACTGGCGACCATGGCTGCGTTCGCCGAGACGCGGCCACCGAAGTTCTGGCCGATAGACGTGGGAACGATGCCCGTCATGGCCAGCGGCGCGTAATAGGGTGCGGGATTACCGTTGTCGCTGAGGTAGGTCTTGCCGTCGGTGGCGCGGGTGCAGCGATACATCAACGAGGGTGGCGTCGCCGACACGGGTGGTGGCGTGGGCGTGGCCGCGGCGACATGCGGCGTGTCGTCGACGGAAGGCGGTGGTGCTGGCGAGGACGCCGGACCATCGTCCTGCAGCTGCAAGGTCTGCTGCTGTTGGCCGCTTGGACATGGCGTGCCTTGGTAGACCACCTGGCCGTTGGCAACCTTGCATTTGTACGCGGTCGTGTCGGCCCTCGCCGGCGCAGGCGGCGTTGGGCCGAAGAAAAACAGGCCGGAGAGAAACAGCATGCAGGCGCCGAGGCGTTTCATGCGGCGATTCTATCTCCGGGATGCACAGGCGTAGTGGTGGACCTTAGAAGTCGACGCTGTGTTCTTCGGCCGCGAAGCCGACGGTGACCGCACCTTCGCCGACGTTGACCATGCCGGTGATGCTCATCGGTGCCTGCATCAGTGTGACGCCGCATTCCTGGCAGGCTTCGGCCAGTTTGGCGTAACCCGGTAGCTTGGGCAGTTCGGCAAGGTCGCCGCCGTAGGCGGTGCACATCACGGGGACTATCAGGCCGGCGCGCACGCGGTCTGCCGCATAACCGAACAGCGTTTCGCAACCGTGCTCCCAGCCGCGCACCTTGCCGACCGGGCTGGTGTCGCCGCGGTAGCCGCGTAGCAAAGGCTTGATATCGAGCGTGGAACCCAGCACGGCACTGAACAGGCCCACGCTGCGATCGCCCTTTTTCTTGGCGCGTGCGCGTAGGTAATACAGATCGCGCGGCAGCATGTAGCCGTAGGAGTTCTCGGCGACATAGGCCAGCCGCTCGCGAATCGCCGCCGGCGTTTCATTGGCTTGCATCAGGCGAACGGCTTCGAACACGCATGGTGCCGAGCCGGCGAACAAGCTGCGCGTGTCCATGACGCGCATCAGGAACGGACCGGTGATGCCGGCCGGTTCGCGCACGCGCCGGTAATTTTTCAGCACCGCGAAACTGGCCTTCACCACGTGGTCGTAGATCGGGCTGCGGGTCGCGGTGATGGTGAGGCAGAACACGCAGTCCTTTTCCAGGACGAGCTTTTCCAGGAACAGCTTCTGCACGTCTTCCACCGAGCAGGGCTCGGTTTCGGCGGAGTGGCTGCGGCTGCCCAGTTTCAGGCTGAGGAAGCGTTGGACTTCGGCGGGGTCGCGATCGTCCTTGAAGGAGGAATCGTCGACCCGCACCGCGATAGGCATGACGGCGATGTCATGCTGTCTTAGAAACTCTTGCGGCAGATCGCACGAAGCGTCGATAGCCAAACCCATTCGCATGTCGCCAAGCCCTCACCCTCAATCGCGCGCCGAACATAACACGCGCTTGCATGATGTGATTGCCGCAGTGCGCCAAGGTTCAACGCAGTTCTCGATATATCTGCGGGTCGAAGTCATCCACCTGCACGACGGCATCACGCGCGGCCTGCGCTTCGGCCAGCGCGTCGTATTCGGCCTGCGTGATGATGCCGGCGGCCAGGCCCAGTTCGTCGAGTTGATTCTTGGGCGCGCGGTCCAGACGGCCTTCGCGGACCGCATCGCGTAATTTGGTTTCCACCGGAATCGCGCGCACCGCTTTATCGAGCGCCGCCTCCAACTCGCCAAGCCCAGGTTCGTTCGGCCCGGGCACGTGGATATCCTCGGTGAGGTGGATGCGCGCTTCGCGGTCTTCGAGGATCGCGCGCGCCGCCCGCTGGCCAAGTCGGTCCGAAGGCGGGCGCAGATGTGCACCGAGCGGAAACACCACGCATCGCGCCAGTAATGCCAAGGGCCCGGACAAGTTGTCCAGCACGCCTCGCAGGGCTTCCTGCGTGCGATAGAGCGCGCTGGCCACGCCCCATCGCGCCAGGTCGTAGTGGGAGGCGAACTTGGCTTCGTCGTGGTAACGCTTGAGCGTAGCGGCCGCGAGGTATTGCCACGCCAGCGCATCGGCAAGGCGGCCGGAAATCTTCTCGCGCCGCTTGAGCGAGCCACCCAGCGTGGCCATGCACATGTCGGAGACGAAGGCGAAGGCTGAGGCAAAGCGGGTGAGTTGCTGGTATTGGCGCTTCAACTCCGTGTCGATGGGAATGCGCGCCACGCGACTGCCGGTGAGGGCCAACACGAACGCGCGCACGCCTCGCGTGAAAACGAAATTGATGTAGCCGAACGTGGCGCGATCGAACTTGTCCAGATCCTTGGCGGCAATCGCATCGATCAGCTTGGGTACCCACGGATGACAACGGATCGCACCTTGGCCGTACACGATCATCGATCGGGTGAGGATGTTCGCGCCTTCCACAGTAATGCCGATCGGCACCGATACCCACATGCGCGACAAGGCATTGCGCGGTCCGCGTTGAATTGCCGCACCCGCACGTATATCCATCGCATCGCTGACAACTTCGCGCATTGCATCGGTGAGGTAAGCCTTGGCGACAGAGCCCAGTACAGCAGGCCGCTCGCCGGCATCCAGTGCGCCACAGGTGAGTGTGCGCGTGGCCGTCATCAGATAGGTGAGGCCTGCGATGCGTGCGAGCGGTTCCTCAATGCCCTCGAAACGGCCGATCGGTGTGTCGAACTGTTCGCGCACCGTGGCATAGGCACCGCAGATGCGCGTGGACATCTGCGCCGCGCCGACGGCCAGCGCCGGTAGCGAGATCGAGCGACCGGCGGCTAGCGATTCCATCAACATGCGCCAGCCATGGCCGATTTGTTCCGGGCCGCCGATGATCGCGTCCAACGGCACGAACACATCTTTGCCGATGATCGGGCCGTTGTTGAACGGCACACCCATCGGATCATGATGACGGCCGATCTCGACGCCCGGCAGATCGTGCGGGATCAAGGCGCACGTGATGCCGCGATCGACTGTGTCGCTAAGTAAGTGATCGGGATCTTTCAGCTGGAACGCGAGGCCGATCAGTGTCGCGACCGGTGCCAGGGTGATGTAGCGCTTGTTCCAATTGAGGCGCAGGCCGAGTACCTGTTCGCCGTTCCACATCCCGCGTTCGACGATGCCGGTCGATTGTGTGGCGGCGGCATCCGAGCCGGCTTCCGGGCCGGTCAGCGCGAAGCAAGGAATCTCGCGACCATCGGCCAGTCGCGGCAGATAGCGCTGCTTCTGTTCATCCGTACCGTAATGCACAAGCAATTCGCCGGGGCCGAGCGAATTGGGCACCATCACAGTTACGGATGCCGCGATGGAGCGGCTGGCGATACGCGTCACCACGCGCGAATGTCCGATCTCGGAAAAGCCCAGGCCGCCGAATTGTTCGGGAATCACCATGCCGAAGAAACGTTCGCGCTTGAGAAAATCCCACACCTCGGGCGGCAAGTCGCGATCTTGTTGAATCTGCCAGTCGTCGAGCATCTCGCACAGATGTTTGACGGGGCCGTCCATAAACGCCTGCTCTTTTTCGCTGAGCGGCTTGCACTGAAAGTCGGCGAGGTATTTCCAATCCGGGGCGCCCGAGAAAATCTGCGCATCCCACCACACCGTGCCCGCTTCCAACGCAATGCGTTCGGTGTTGCCCAACTTCGGCATCACCTTGCCGAGTATCGGCAATAGAGAACGAGCGAACAGTGCGCGGCGTAGCGGTGCGAAACCGGTCACGACGGCGACGAGAAGAGATGCCAGCAGTAAAGGCGTGAATAGCATCGGCGTGTCGATGCCAAGCAGATACCAAGTAAGAAACAACACAGCGAGGGCGATCACCCATGCCAGCCAGCCTCGGCCGACATAGGCGAAGCCGAACAGCACGATCAGCGCAACGATCAAGCCACAGGCAAGCATGCCGTTCTCCTTCGTCGATGCAGGATGGTGAAGTGTGCCACTTCAAGGAAATGCGAATACGAGCGTCCCTGCTGGCTCTAAGATAGATGCACTCTATTTGGCATCTCGCCGGCGTGGCGTCGCCGGTAACGCACAGCGAAGGCTCGCTGTGACCAGCGTAAGAGCTTCTATGAAAACCAAACATGAGATCGTCACCAACTGGCTACCGCGCTATACCGGCCTCGCGCTGGAGCAGTTCGGCGCGCATATCCTGCTGACCAATTTTGGCCACTACGTCGACCTGTTTGCCGAGTGGCACGGTGTGGAAGTGCAGGGTCGCGATCGGCCCATGCCCAACGCGACGGCCGATGGCGTCACTATGATCAATTTCGGCATGGGTAGCCCGAACGCAGCCACCGTCATGGATCTATTGGGTGCCATCGAACCCGAGGCGGCGGTTTTTCTGGGCAAATGCGGTGGGGTGAAAAAGAAGAACAAGCTTGGCGATTTGATTTTGCCTATCGCGGCCATTCGCGGCGAAGGCACCAGCAACGACTACTTGCCGCCTGAGGTGCCTGCGCTACCTGCGTTCCAGTTGCAGCGTGGCATCTCCACCATGATCCGCGACCTGGGGCATGACTATTGGACCGGCACGGTCTACACCACCAACCGCCGCGTGTGGGAGCACGACGAGACGTTCAAGGAATACCTGCGGCGCACTCGCTGCATGGCCGTCGATATGGAAACCGCCACGATTTTCGCCGCGGGTTTCGCCAATCGAATTCCCTGCGGGGCGCTGTTGCTGGTTTCGGACCAGCCAATGATCCCGGAGGGCGTAAAGACTGAGCTCAGTGATCGCAGCGTTACGACGCAGTATGTGGACGCACATATCCGGATCGGCATCGAGGCGTTGAAATTGGTGCGCCGCAACGGACGTAGCGTGAAACACCTGCGTTTTGAGGACGAGCCCGGAGAATGATGCCTTACGGATAGGGGCGGGGTAAGCCGACCTGGGAGGACCCCATTTCGTAAGCAAAACGTCAGCAAAGTCCCCTTCCTAGCGCTTGCTGTAAGCCTGGCTAACGCGACCGTCACGTCCCTATTTTGCGCTGTAAGGGTTTGTCGTTAGGCAAGAATTTCGCATTTTCTTGCCGTGTCGCGAGTTATTGCCATTGACTTTTTGTTATTTGGGCCCGTATGTTCACCAGAACAAATTGCTAAACGTCAGTTAAGCTTGGTTCGCTGCTTAGGCAGTTTGTAGGGGATGGGGAAGATAAAAAACCGTTGGCCACTCGGCTTGGTTATTTGAGGCCAAGCTGGGGAAGGGATAGCTATTTACGGTTTTTTATCTCATTTGGAAATTCTTGCCGCTGGGGGTTTTACTTCATGAGTACTAAAAAGCTTGCACCTGCATCAACCAGGATGCCGGTTCGTCACACCGCGTTGGCCCTGGCAGTCGCCATGGGCTTTGGTTTCACCGGACAGGTGCTTGCACAGGCCACCACCGGTTCCGTGTTTGGTACCGCACCGGTGTCGGCTGGTGAGACGGTCCGCGTCGTCAACAGCCAGACTGGCCTGACCCGCGTAGTAGCGGTCGACAGTGCTGGCCGTTACAGCGCCAACCAGTTGCCCACGGGCGAATACACCGTGTCGCTGATGCAGGGCGGCAACGTGGTGGCTACGCACGACCATGTGCAGGTAACCGTCCAGGGTGGCACGCCGGTGGCGTTTGCCGCTGCTGCGTCTGCCCAGAATGCGCAGAACCTGAGCACCGTCACAGTTACGGCCAACTCGGTGCCTGCGATCGACGTGTCCTCCACCCGCCAGACCCAGGTGATCACCGCGCAGCAATTGAAGACACTGCCGATCGCCCACAGCGCAGAAGCCATTGCGCTGCTGGCTCCCGGTGTAAGTGGTGGTGGCGCCAGCCTCGGCACGGGTCCGCTCGGTGCTCCTCTGGTCTCGATGGGCGGCAACAGCGTCGTGGAAAACGCCTATTACCTCAACGGTTTCAACACCACCGATCCGATCGGTGGCGCGGGCGGCATTACACTGCCGTACTTCGCCATTTCCGAGCAGCAGACCATCACTAGCGGTTACGGTCCGGAATACGGTCGTTCGACCGGCGGCGTGATCAGCCAGATCGGTCAGCGCGGTAGCAACCAGTGGCATGCCGGTGTGTACGTATCCACGCGTCCGTCCTGGGCCGAAAGCGACTACGACAACATCAAGTACAGCAATCCGCTGACGCCGGTGGGACTGCAAGGCAACGGCGCCGGTTTGGGCCCTGCCGGCCCTTACATGACCACTACCCAGGGCACGACGAACTATCCTGCCGGCTATGGTCAGATCGAAAACGGCAGAAGGCAGAATAGCGACTGGGAAAACGTCTACGATGCGTACCTCAGCGGCCCGCTGATCGCGGACAAACTGTTCTTCTTCATCACGGCTGAATGGCAGCACGACAGCAGCAATGGCGGCCTGTCGAACTTCGGCATCACGTCGCCCTCGGGCTACTACGAAACGACCGGGACCAGCAGCCCCAAGCTGTATGGCAAGTTGGACTGGAACATCAACGACAGCAATGTGCTGGAATTGACGGGCGTCAAGTCGCAGCAGAATGAAACCACCAACAACTTTTACAACTACGACTACTCGAATCAGTCGATTGGCAATTTCTACGCTCCGGGTGTGTTGTTCAAGAACACCTACAACATCGGTATCTTGAAGTACACGTCCTACATCACCGACGACCTTACGCTCGAAGTGATGTACGGTCTGATGGGTGCGGATTACTACAGCAGCTTCGCGGGCGGTGATGTATCGCCGGTCACCTTCAGCGCTAATTCGATTCAACCGCCAGGCGTCAGCGTTCCGAATCTGGTTGATACCAGCCTTCCCAATCCGCAACACACCACCAAGACCGAAAACCTGCGCATCGACCTGGATTGGAAGGTCACCGACAATCACGATCTTAAGTTCGGTATCGACAACATCCAGTATCGCGACGATAACGACGGCGCTACGACCATCGGTGGTGGCACCTGGACTTACTTCGGTGGCACTCCCAGCAGTCAATCGGCGGCACCGTTCCTCGGTGGTGCCGGTGCCATTCCAGGCCAATACGTCCAACAGAATATCGTGCAGACGGATGTCACGATTGCATCGCGCGAGAAGGCGCAGTACATCGAAGACCGCTGGCAGGTTATGCCCAACCTACTGCTCGACCTGGGTTTGCGTAACGACCAGTTCGAAAACACCGGCTTCGGCGGTCAGCCCTATGTCAAGGAAACCAGCCCGCAATGGGCGCCGCGCCTGGGCGCCAGCTGGGACGTGTTTGGCGACAGCACGTTCAAGGTTTTCGGTAATGCTGGTCGGTACTACCTAGCATTGCCAGCGGGTCTGGCTGGACGCAATCCGCAATTCGGTTCCGTTAATGGTTCCGTTATCTACACCTATACGGGCATCACGTCGAACGGTCAGCCGACCGGGTTGAGTGTGGTTCCCGTCGCCAACACGGGCGGCCCAGTGCCAGGGTTCTTCTCGGCGGATGGTGAAAATGGTGGTAAGCAAAGCAATATCCAGGACTACGCTTCGACCAACCTCAAGCCACAGTATCAGGACGAATACGTGCTGGGTATGCAGAAACAGCTCGGCGACACCGGTTTGGTGTGGGGCGCACAGGCCACTTGGGAAAAGGCGGGCAATCTCGTCGATGACACCGACATCTTGTACGAAGGCGGTGTCATTCCAGGCCTGGTCAATCCGGGCAAGACCAACTATATCCCGCAACTAGACGGGCAGGCCGTGTGGAATCCGAACACGGGTGAAGGTGTTTACTGCAATATTCCGGGGGCTTCATCGACGCTGTGCTCATACCCGCAGCCGTCGCGCAAGTACTACGCGCTGGAGAACTATCTGGAGCACAGCTGGGACGGCAAGTGGTACGGCAAGATCGACTACGTGTTCTCGAAGTCGTACGGCAGTACCGAAGGCCCGACCGACACCGCGATCGGCCAGATCACGAACCAGCGCATTGGTGGCGCGTCCGGTTCGACCACGGCGCAGTGGGACTTCCCCGACCTGATGCAATACGCCAACGGTGAGCAGGCCAATAGCCATCGCCACACCCTCAAGGCGTTCGGCTCCTATGCCATTACGCCGGAATGGATGGTCAGCGGCACGTACATCATCCAATCAGGTGCGCCGAACGTATGCTTGAGCGGTTTCGGCGACGAGATTATTCCGGACTTGTACTCCGGCCCGTATCAGCACTTCTGCGGTGGTACGCCGAGCGGCAATACGGCTGTTTATACTGGCGCGGGTGTTGGCGGCGTAGGGTCCCCCCCGGGTGATAGCGGTCATACGCCGTGGACGCACCAGATCAATCTGGCGTTGACGTACACGCCTGAGTGGGCGCACAAACACCTCACCTTCCAGTGGGAAATCCACAACCTGCTCAATGAGCAGAACGCGACGCTCTACTACACCCAGTACGCCGTTGGTACGAACGGCGGCCCTGGTGGTAACAACGGCGGAACGAGTTATTGGAACCCGGTCTACCATACCGCGCAGTCGACGGAAACGCCGCGCTACATGGACTTCAACGTGAAGTTTGACTGGTAATACCGATAGACGATGCACTGGTGCCACGGAAGGCGCCGGTAATTGAAGAAACGAAGAAGGCCGTCGGGATAACCGGCGGCCTTCTTCGTTTCAAGTACTGAGCTGTTCGATCAGCGGCCCAAGAAAATCCCGATAGTGTGGGCTGCGTGCGGTATCGCTTCGTATCGGCTGACGGACTTGCGCTGCACTGGCTGTGCTGTGCACGTCGCGTTGTGTCTGGTGCGGCGAAAGGCAAGCTGCGTCAAACGGTAGTGCGCAGAAGGCAAGCAGGCGGCGAATCTGAGCTTCGGGCTCGTGCACCAAGATCTCATAGGTCAGATCGAGCATCTGGTTCGGATGTAGTTTTTGCCAAAAATCACTGAGGTGTTGGTAGTCGTTGTAGTAGCTGGCCAGATCCTGCAGGTCGTAGCTAAAGAGGATGCCTTCGCTGAATAGCTGGCGGTAACAGGCAAAACAGGTTTCGACCGGATCGCGATGGCAATTAATGATTTTGGCGCCCGGCAACATGGCGCAAATCGCACCGACCCATTGCCAGTTCTGCAATCCTTTGTCGGTGGAATAAGGATGCCTGGTGCGCCAGTGGGCGGTACGAGCAAGATAGTCCTTGCCCAGGCGTGCCCAATCTTCTGGCGTGGCGTCCGTTACCCAATGCGGAAAGTCTTTGCCGCGTCGTTTCGATTCGTCGTCGAGAACATTTGAGAGATCATTGATCTCGTTCGCACCCTCCACCAGCGGGTGTGAAGCAAGAATGTGTTCAACCAATGTCGACCCGGAACGCGGAAGACTGGCGATAAAAATCACTTCATGACCGAGTGCCGGATCGAGCGGCGCTGACAACGGAGCGTGAAAGGCCGCGGCGATAGCGTCGGCATGGTCACGCGCGGCAGCGGCATTCCAGGGATCAAGCTGCCGCTTGACTGCATTGGCCTCACGTAAGGCCTGAAAGGCGCCGGCGTAGTCACGTTGGTCTTCGAGAGCTCTGTACAGGCTGAAACCGAGTAAGGCGCGTGTGTCGGGTGGAAGTTGCTGATCCTGCAGGATGTGACGGATCTGCTTTGCATCCGACAGGGTAAGTGACACGGTTTTCAGGTTGGCCAATCCATGCCACGCAAGCGCGTAATCAGGCTGCAAGGCCAGCACTTTGCGATATTCAGCAACCGCGTCGGCGATGTTGCCGCGTATCGTAAAAATGTCGGCAAGCGTGTTGCGCGCAGCGATATGTCGTTCGTCGAGACTGAGGGCGCGTCGCAAAGCATCCGAGGCCTCGTCCAGCTGCCAATGCAATTTCAGCGCTTTACCGAGGTTGTACCAAAGTGATGCTTGCAGAGGCGCAAGTTCTGTGGCGCGGCGCAAGCAGACGAACGCTTCTTCGGTTGCACCAGAATCGTAAAGGGCGCCGCCTAGATTCGTGAGGATGTTCGGGTCATCAGGGCGTTGCTTTGCGGCTTTGCGCATGTACTCAGCGGCGGTGAGGTTGTCTCCGCGCATCTGACAGGTAATTCCGAATAGGAACTGCGCGTTAGCAAAGTCAGGGGCCTCGGCGAGTACATGCTTCAAGGGCTGCTCGGCCAAATCCGGGCGTCCTTGGGACAATGCTTTGCCGGCATCGCTCAGCCACTGGCGCGCTGCGGGGGAGAGGGAGGGGGGCGACATAGGCTACCTGGCGCAGGTTGTCTCAGAATCCATGCCTAGTCTGGCATGTTCTTCATGGTAAAACGGTTGAGTGGCGGCAGGCATTCCGCTTCATGGGGCGTGCGATTACCATGAATAGAATGACGCCGCGTAACCTCATGAGGGATTACTGCCTTGATTTTCTGTCTCCCCGCTGTTCTTGGTCCCGATGAACTAGCAGCCATCAACTCCAAGCTGGAGAGTGCTCATTTCGCGGATGGCGCCAGCTCGGCCGGCTGGTCCGCGCGTGAGGTGAAGAAAAACCTGCAGGTGACTACGGGTACACCTGAATACGAGCAGATTGCACGCATCGTGCGCGAATCCTTCATGCGCAGTGGTGAATTGCAGGCGGCGTTGCTACCGGCGATGGCTACGCCGGTGTTGTTCAATCGTTACGGACAAGGCATGGAGTATGGTCCCCACGTGGATACGCCGATCATGGGGGTCATGAGCAATGCGGTGCGCAGCGATATTGCCATTACCATTTTTCTTTCCGACCCACGAACCTACGACGGCGGTGAGTTGAGCGTATTGATGAATGGCATCGGGACCCAATTCAAGCTCGAGGCGGGCGCTGCGATCGCCTACCCTGCCAATACGCTGCATCATGTCACCCCGGTCACTCGTGGCGCACGCGATGCGGCGATTATCTGGGTGCAGAGTCAGGTACGCGATCCTGCACAGCGCGAGCTGTTGTGGGATCTGGAAACTGCCAAGCGGCAGATATTCACCCGCGAAGGCAAGAGCCCGACCTTCGACATGATCAGCAAGTCACGCGCCAATCTGCTACGCATGTGGGCCGACGTCTGATGCATCGGCCCTGATTGCGGAAAGCTCGCGGCTCAATAACGCGGCACGCTCGAATCAATCTCCGCTGCCCATGCATCCATACCGCCTTCCACGTTGAACACGTTGGTGAAGCCGTGTGCGATGAAACGCTCGGCGGCGCCGCGGCTGGAAATGCCGTGGTGGCAGATGAAGGCGAGCGGGGTATCTTTGGGTAGGGCGGCGAGAGCGGTGCCTTCGTCATCCAGAATTCGCGCTTGTTTCAGCGGTGCAGCAGCAGCGCGACCGTGAGCGGGGCGGACGTCCACCAGCGTGATGTCGCCAGCAGCAAGGCGCTGCTGCAGTTCGTGCACGCTCAAGGAACGAAGTTCGACGGCGCCCGGAAACTTGAGGCTCAGGCCTTCGCCCTGCATGGTAGATACCCAGTCGATCACGATGCCTTTGGCGCGCTGCGCACTGGCCGGATCGAAATGCACTTCGATGCCGTTGGCGATGACCACGATGTCGTGTTCATTGCCGGGTGCCAACTGAAAGCCGGCGCTATGGTCCGGGCCGATTTCCAGATGCAGCGACAGGCCCTGCGCATTGGCGGTGCCGGCGCGGATTGCTTCCGCGGCCTTGTCGGTAATGTTGATTTGCGGCGGTGTGCGGTCCGGTGCCGCGGCGCCGAATAGCTGGTGCAGCTCGCCGTTGCCGTACATCTGGCGAATGATGTCGGCGCCGCCGACCAGTTCGCCATCCACATACAGCTGGGGGATGGTCGGCCAGTTGCCGAACGCCTTGATGCCCTCGCGGATTTCCTGATCTTCCAGCACGTCGACGGTGTGGTAATTGGGCAGCAGCTCGTTGAGCGTGTTGGTAGCGGCGGCGGAGAAGCCGCACATCGGCTGCTGACGGGTGCCCTTCATGAACAGCACCACGCGGTGGTCCTTGAGCAGATTTTCGATTCGTTCGCGGGTGGTGGTGTCGAGGGACATGCGGGGCTCCGGCAAAGAACGGTAATGATACGCCTCATATGCCGGCGGAGCGGAGCGGCTTCAAGGCTCGCTTGGAGCGTTTTTGCGACTCTTTCCCAGGTAGCGCGGCGCCTGGGATCGGCCGTGGTGACGCGCTTAAGCGGCTGGGCGCAGATCCTCGTCTACTTCCCGCCTGCTGCGACGGGCAAGAGGAGCCAGCGCCAGGGCCGCCGTCGGCGAAGGCATCACCAACTCTCGGCTGGCGCGTCCCAGCGCGGTGGGTTGCTCGCTCCAGTGGATCAGCTCCATCGCGCCCACCTCATCCTCGACCAGGGCGGTGCAGTGTTCCACCCAGTCGCCGTCGTTGAGATACACCACGCCGTCGATGGTGCGTACCTGGCCGTAGTGGATGTGGCCGCAGATATGGCCGTCCATGCCGCGCTCGCGCGCATCGGCGGCCACGCGCTCTTCGTAGGCGCGGATGTAGGCCAGCGCCTTGCCGATGTGCGATTTCACGATGATCGACAATGGCAGATACGGTAGCGCCATGCGGCGGCGCCAGGCGTTGACGCGGCGGTTACCCCAGCAGATGAAGCGATGCATCGCCTCGCCGATATGCAGCATCCAGCTGCGTCCGATCTGTTCCGGGTCGTATTCGTCGCCATGACTGACGCGATAGCGGCGCCCGTCGGCACCCACGTGAACGGCGTCCAGCTCGATGCGTACGCCGCAGATGGATTGCCCGACCATGCCGCGAAACGCCGCGTCATGGTTGCCTGGGATGTAGGTGACTTCGACCCCGCGACGCGCCATATCCAGCACTTCGGCGATCACGGTGCCGTGGTCCGGATGCCACCATCGGCGGCGGCTCAGGGATTCAAGGTCGATGATGTCGCCCACAAGGTACAGCTTCTGGCACTGCAGTTGCCGGAGGAAATCCAGCAAATAAGCGGCTTTGCAGTCTGGTGTGCCCAAATGGACGTCGGATATGAAAACGCTGCGGCAGCGAAGGATGGCCATGGCATAGGTCCCCGGTAGGTTGCCGGGATCACAGTCTCGTACTGCAACGTCACCGTGCGATGGCGAAATGGTTGCAGAGAGATTGCCGTGGGCTTTTTTAGAGGGTTTTTTAGTGCAGGGCGGCCCGGACGACCGGCTCGATCACCGCCGTCCATAACGCGTACTGGGACCCCGAAGGATGCAGCCCATCATGCGCCACAAACCAGGCGTGGTCGCGGGAAATGCCGGTGATATTCACGAAATGGGCCCCGGCGTGGATGGCTTCGTCGCGAGCGATGGCATTGAACACATCCAGCTCATGCGTAATTTTCGCCACATCCCGGCCACTGGCATGCCCGAAAGGCGTCACGCCCCAATCGGGAATGGAAACCACCACCACGCGCTCGGGACGCTGGTCGGCCAGCGCAACGGCGCGCAGCAACAAGCTATGGAATTGGTTCCGGTATTCCCCTGCCGAGCGACCGCGATATTGGTTGTTCACGCCAATCAGCAGCGTGACCAGGTCGTAACCCGGTGCGAGATGTGCCTGGTCCATGCCGGCGGACAACTCGTCGGTCGTCCAGCCGGTCACGGCCACAATCTGCGGATCGTCGATCGCCACGTCGTGCTTGCGTAGCTTTTCGACCAGCTGCACTGGCCAACGCGCGTGCGCGGGAACATCCTCGCCGATGGTGTAGGAATCGCCCAGCGCGAGGTAATGCAGCGGCATGGATCAGGCGACTGCAGTGGCGGCGGGTGTCGATTGTTCGGCGGCCATCCGCTCCAGCACACGTTCCATGCGCACGAACACTTCGCGCAGCTGCGTAGGTTGCGGCAGCAGAGTGAGGCGCACGTGACGACTGGTCGGTACGTTGAAGCTGGAGCCGGGAACCACCAGCACGGATTCTTCTTCCAGCAAGCGCAGCGCGAAAGCATCGTCGTTGAAGTCGGCGATACGATCGCTGCGCACGCGCGGGAACGCATAGAGCGCGCCGCCCGGCGTCACCAGATCCAGATAACGGCTCGCGGCGACACCATCGAGCACAGCTTGGCGAGCATCATGCAGTCGACCGCCCGGCGAGGTGAGCGCGCCGATGGTCGGCGTATCTTGCAACGCCGGAATCACTGCCCACTGTGCCGTGACATTCGCGCACAAGCGCAGCGCAGCCAGCAGCTGCAGTGCGTCGCGATAATCATGCGTGCGCGCCGGATCGCCCGAAAGGCTAAGCCAACCAACGCGATAACCGCAAGCGCGGTGCACTTTGCTCAAACCGCCGAAGCTGATGCACGGTGTGCTGCCGGCGACTTCGGCTAGTGGTTGGAACACGGTGTCGTCATAGAGCACTTCGTCGTAGATTTCATCGCACAGCAACAGCAAGCGATGGCGTGTTGCGATAGCGACGATTTGTTCCAGCAGCGCGCGCGGATATACCGCACCGGTGGGATTGTTCGGATTGATCAGCACCAGTGCGCGCGTGCGCGGTGTGATCAATGCTTCGATCTCTTCCGGATCGGGCATATGCCGATGCTCGGCCAGGCAGCGGTAATAGCGGGGCACGCCGCCGTTGAGAATGGTGGCGGCGCTCCACAGCGGATAATCCGGGCTGGGCAGCAGCACCTCGTCGCCGGGTTGCAGCAGCGCGCGCAGACTCAAATCGATCAGCTCGCTGACACCGTTGCCGATAAAGATGCGTTCCACTTCCACATGACGCGCGCCGCGTGCGCGCTGTTGCGCGGCGATCGCTTCGCGCGCTTCCTCCAAACCTTGCTCATGACCGTAGGCTTCACTTTCGTGCAGATGCGCGGCGATGGCTTCGCGCAAATGAGCGGGTACGGAAAAGCCGTAACGGGCGGGGTTGCCGATATTGAGCTTGATGATCGGCTGTCCAGCCGCTTCCAGGTCGCGCGCACGGCGAGTGAGCGCACCGCGGATTTCATAGCGCACCTCGGCCAGATGCGCGCTTGGTTTGATCGGGGCCAATGGAGGAATCCTTGTTTCTTCGGGAAAACCCGGCATGCCGCCGGTTCAACCCGATGCTAACAGCGTAAGGATGCTTCGTGCGAGGCGCCGCCAGGCCGAAATCAAGGCAGACGACGGGCAGGGGTGCACCCATGCATAATCCAACCTATGAGCGATGCACAGACCATCGAACAGCTCCGGCACATCGGCTGGCGCGGACAGGCCTTACCGGGCGACGGACGACAGCTGGCACGCGTGGTCGCCCAGCATCGCGCCGGCTACGAACTGCACGACGGCAGCCACGTCTTCGGCGCCCAGCCTGCCGGTCATTTCCTCAAGCGCGGACTCGATCCGGCCGAGCGGCCGGCGGTAGGCGATTTTGTGGAGATCGAACTGGGCAAGCCGCCGCATATCGTTACCGTGCAGCCTCGACGCACGGTGCTGTCACGCGCAGCGGCAGGCGAGCGCTACGAGCGCCAGGTGATCGCCACCAATATCGACTATGTCCTAGTGCTGACCGGGCTGGATGGCGACTTCAACCCGGCGCGCATCGAACGTTACCTCTCGCTTACGGAAGGTTCCGGTGCGCAGCCGGTGGTGATTTTGAGCAAGCTGGATCTTCGTGAGGAGAGCACCGCTCGTATCGACGAATTGCGCGCGCGGCTGCCAGTCGGCACACCGATCCACGCGATCAACGGCAAGGATCCGGCCAGCGTTGCGACGTTGGCCGCTTACCTCAAGCCCGGCGACAGTGCGGTGCTGGTCGGTTCCTCCGGCGCCGGCAAATCCACGCTCACCAATACCTTGCTGGGTACCCAGCAGATGGCGACCAGCGCCGTGCGCGAGCACGACAGCCGCGGCCGCCACACCACCACGTACCGGGCCCTGTTGCAGCTGCCCAGTGGCGGTTGCCTGATCGATACCCCCGGCATGCGGGAGCTCAAGCTCACCGGCGAGGAAAACCTGGATCTGTTCGCCGACATCGAAGCGCTGGCCGAAAACTGCCGCTTCGCCGATTGCGGCCATGGCAGCGAGCCAGGGTGTGCCGTGCAAGAAGCTCTGGACGAAGGCGAACTCACGCCCGAGCGCTGGCGCAATTATTTGAAACTGCGTGACGAGCGCGAAGAGCAAGCGGCCATGCTGGAATCGCGCTTGCGTCGCCAACGCGGCGGACGGCCTCCTACGAAGCCGCACGGTCCGCGTGGTTCGCGCGACAAGGAATGACCGCATCATGAGTACGTCTGCTGAAAACATTCCAGCTGGACTGGAACATTACGCTGCACTCGACAAGCGCCTGCTCACAGCGGTGCGCGGTATCCATATTCTGGCGACCGTCAGCTGGCCCGCGTCGCTGGAAGACCGCATGATCGAGGAGTACGGCAGAGGCCAGTACACCTTGCCAGACGTGAGCTACAAAACGCCGGATCTATCAGAGGTACGCAAGGAACTCGCCGCCATCGAAAGCGAGGCGGGCGATGGCGATCCGATGGGCGAATATCTGCGCCGCACGGCCGAATCCTGGCGCATCGCCGCCGAAATGCTCGAAGCGGTGGGTACGGCGGGTGTCACGGCGCCATCCATCCAGCTTTATGGACGTCCCGGCGATGCCATTCCGGGCAGTGATCGCAGCAACCTCGACGCCGCACACTACTTCGTGGAGTTGTCCGACGAACTCGGCGCGGATCTGCAGGACGACGACATCGCCGCCAATATCCCAGCTGAAACGTTGCGCGCCGACCTGAGCAAGGTGCTCGACGATTTCTTCGGCGCAGGCACGATTGCCGTCGAGGTGGACAACGATCTCACCGCCAAAGCTGCCGCCGGTGCCACGCGCATTCGTCTGCGCGGAGGTACGCGCTTCACGCAATACGACCGTCATCAACTGCTCAATCACGAAGCCTTCGTGCATTCATTGACTGCACTTAACGGACGCGCCCAACCGGTGTTGGCCTCGCTGGCGCGCACGTCACCGCGCGTCACGGCGACGCAGGAAGGGTTGGCCGTATTCGCCGAGCTGATGTCCGGCGCGATCGATATCGCGCGGCTCAAACGCATCAGCCTGCGCATCCTGGCCATCGACATGGCGCTGAATGGCGCGGACTTTGTCGAGGTCTATCGTTTCTTCAATCGTTGCGGGCAAAGCGTGGGGGATAGTTTCCATTCTGCGCAGCGCGTCTTCCGGGGCGTGCCGCTGACCGGCGGCGCTGCGTTCGCCAAAGACAACGTTTACCTTTCCGGCTTGCTCGACGTGCACACTTTCTTTCGCTGGGCGTTGAAGGAACGGCGCATGGATCTACTGCGCTATTTGTTTGCCGGCAAGCTGACCCTGCATGACGTGATGAGTCTCGAGCCGCATTTCGCCACTGGTGCCATCGTGCCGCCGCGCTGGCTGCCGCCGTGGATGCAGCATGTGCACGGCTTGGCCGGCAAGCTGGCGTTCTCGTTGTTTATCAATCGCATCCGCATGTCGAAGGTGGAGGCGGAGTCGTTGTCCTTGGGCGTATAGAGGCTTTTGCCTTTCTTGCCGCGGGCGGCATGCGCTAAATCCGAGCTATACGACACAAAAGCCTACGCACGATGTCGGCCGTGGGAAAAGCGGCCCGGTGCTACCATGCTCGGATGCCGCCAGGGCGGCCCCTTTTCCCACTTTCGCCGTACAAAAAGCATCCGATGGCCCATTCCGACGATTTCCGCCAAGCCGCTCTCGAATATCACCGCCTCCCGCGCCCCGGCAAGATCAAAGTCTCGCCGACTACGCTGCTAGTTACACAGCGTGACCTGTCGCTGGCGTATTCGCCCGGTGTGGCGTATGCGTGCGAGGCGATCGTCGAGGATCCAGGTAGCGCCAGCGAACTGACCGCGCGCGCCAATCTTGTTGCAGTCATCACCAACGGCACCGCCGTGCTGGGCCTGGGCGACATCGGGCCGCTGGCGGGCAAGCCGGTGATGGAAGGCAAGGGCGTACTGTTCCAGAAGTTCGCGGGCATCGACGTGTTCGACATCGAGCTCAACGAGCGCGATCCGGACAAGCTGGTCGAAATCATCGCCTCGATGGAGCCCACCTTCGGCGGCATCAACCTGGAAGACATCAAGGCACCGGAATGCTTCATCGTCGAGCGCAAGTTGCGCGAGCGGATGAAGATTCCGGTCTTCCACGACGATCAGCACGGCACCGCCATCATCGTCGGCGCGGCGGTCCTCAACGCGTTGGAAGTGGCAGGCAAGAAGATCGAGGACGTGAAAGTAGCCACCACCGGCGTGGGCGCGGCGGGCATCGCCTGCCTGGACATGCTGGTGGCGCTGGGCGTAAAGCCGGAGAACATTCTCGCTTACGACCGCGAAGGCGTGTTGTATATCGGCCGCGACGACTTGGATCCAGACAAGCAACGTTATGCGCGCGACACCAAGGCGCGCACGCTGGCCGAGATCGTCGATGGCGCGGATATTTTCCTGGGGCTTTCCGCCGGCGGCATCCTGAAGCCGGAGATGGTCGCCAGCATGGCCAAGCGCCCGATCATCCTGGCGCTGGCCAATCCCTACCCGGAGATCCTGCCGGAAGACGCCAAGAAGGTGTGCCCGGACTGCATCATCGCCACCGGCCGTTCGGATTATCCGAACCAGGTCAATAACGCGCTGTGCTTCCCCTACATCTTCCGCGGCGCGCTCGATGTGGGCGCCACCGGCATCAACGAGGCGATGAAGCTCGCCTGCGTGCGCGCGATTGCGGCGCTGGCGCGGATGGAGTCCGGCGACCTGGCCGGCGCTTATGCCGGTGAATCGCCGACCTTCGGGCCGGAATATCTGATCCCGCGCCCGTTCGATCCGCGCCTGTTGGTGATGCTGGCTCCCGCCGTGGCCAAGGCGGCGATGGAGTCGGGCGTGGCGACGCGCCCCATCACCGACATGGAGGCGTATCTCGAAAAGCTGGCGCAGTTCATCTATCGCACCGGCTTTATCATGAAGCCCGTCTACGAGCGCGCGCGCGCTGATCGCAAGCGTGTGGTGTATGCCGAAGGCGAGGAAGAAACCGTACTGCGCGCGGTGCAAACGGTGGTCGACGAAAAGTTGGCTTATCCGATCTTGATTGGCCGTCCAGACGTGATCGAAACGCGTATCGAGCGCATGGGTTTGCGCATCCGCCCAGGCGTCGATTTCGAGTTGACCAATATCAACGACGACCCGCGCTTCAACGAGTATTGGCAGCACTACCACGCGCTGACCGAGCGTCGCGGTGTGTCGCCGGCAGCGGCAAAGAATCTGCTTCGTTCTCGCCCCACCTTGATCGCCGCGATCATGGTCGAGCGTGGCGAGGCCGATGCCATGATCAGCGGCCTGGTCGGTCGTTATCACAAGAAGCTCGGTTACATCCGCAGCGTGTTCGGTCTCGACCCAGGCGTGCAGTGCACCTCGGCGATGAGCGGCGTGATCAACGACAAGGGCAACTGGTTCTTCCTCGACACGCACGTGCAATGCGATCCCACCGCCGAGCAGATTGCCGAAGCAACGCTGCAGGCCACTTATCGCCTGAAGCTGTTCGGCATCGAGCCGAAGGTGGCGTTGCTCTCGCACTCCAACTACGGCAGCCATGAGAACGCCAGCGCCGCCAAAATGCGCGAGGTGTTCAAGATCCTCAAGATGCGTGCGCCCAAGTTGGAAGTGGATGGCGAAATGCAAGCCGATACGGCGTGGGATGAATCATTGCGTCAACGCATATTCCCCAACACCACGCTCAGTGGTCGCGCCAACCTTTACGTGATGCCGAACCTCGATGCAGCGAACATCACTTACAACATGGTGCGCGTGATGACGGACGGCGTGGCGATCGGGCCCATCCTGATGGGTGTGGACAAGCCGGCACATATCCTCACGCCGTCATCGACGGTGCGGCGCGTGGTGAATATGACGGCGATCGCGGTGGTCGATGCACAGATCCGTGCCGCGCAGGGTGAGCGCAGCTGATGCGTCCGGGGTGAGCGTTTGTTCACCCCATCCAGCTGATACAGAAGCGGTCGTCATCGGCCGCTTTCCTGTTTCTTAGGTCTTCAAAATCGCGTGCTGTCTTCAGTACGGACGGGGCCTCTATCCATGCGCATACGTATGTAAGGCCTGGCAATTGGCGGGATCGCCGCATGGCGGCTAGAATCGGAGGACTTAGCTCGTCCTGCGGCGAACATGCCACGCGGTTTTCTCCCGTGCCGGCCCCAGTCACCGGATCGATGCCACGGTTTCGTCGCTTTCCCCCAGCGACGCGCATTCACCGCAAGTCGGCGCCCGGCGCCGCGGAGACGTTCCATGGATCAGCTCGACGACATCCTCCACCAGGACCTCGACCCCACCGAAACCCAGGAATGGGTCGAATCGCTCAACGCCGTCATCCATCGCGAAGGCACCGAGCGCGCGCATTACCTGCTGGAGCGGCTGGTCGATTCGACACGTCGCTCGGGCGGCTACCTGCCGTTCGATCCCACCACCGAATACGTCAACACCATTCCGCCGCACCTCGAAGCCAAGACTCCTGGCGATGGCGCGATGGAATGGCGCATCCGCACGCTGATCCGCTGGAATGCCATGGCGATGGTGGTGCGTGCGAATCGCAAGCCGGGCGAACTCGGCGGCCATATCGCCAGCTTCGCGTCGTCCGCCACGCTGTATGACGTGGGTTTCAATCACTTCTGGCGCGCACCCAGCGCCGATCATCCCGGCGACCTGGTGTTTCATCAGGGCCATTCCAGCCCGGGTATCTATGCGCGTTCGTTCCTCGAAGGCCGCATCGGCGAAGATCAGCTCGACCTGTTCCGCATGGAAGTCGCCGGTCATGGCCGCGGCCTGTCGTCGTACCCGCATCCCTGGCTGATGCCCGATTACTGGCAGGTGCCGACGGTGTCGATGGGCTTGGGTCCGATCCAGGCCATCTACCAGGCGCAGTTCTGGAAGTACCTGGAGCATCGCGGTCTCGTTCCGAAGTCCGATCGCAAGGTCTGGTGCTTCCTGGGCGACGGCGAAACCGACGAGCCCGAATCGCTAGGCGCCATTGCGCTGGCCGGCCGCGAAGGCCTGGACAACCTGATCTTCGTGATCAACGCCAACCTGCAGCGCCTTGATGGCCCGGTGCGCGGCAACGGCAAGATCATCCAGGAACTCGAAGGCGTGTTCCGTGGTGCCGGTTGGAACGCACTGAAAGTGGTGTGGGGCAGCTATTGGGATCCGCTTCTCGCGCGCGACACCAAGGGCGTGCTGCGCAAGCTGATGATGGAAACCGTCGACGGCGAATACCAGGCCTGCAAGGCCTTCGGTGGCGCTTACACGCGCGAGCATTTCTTCGGCAAGTATCCGGAAACGCGCGAGATGGTTACCAACCTCAGCGACGACGACATCTGGCGCCTGAATCGCGGCGGCCACGATCCGCACAAGGTCTATGCGGCCTATCACCAGGCAGTGAATACCAAGGGCATGCCCACGGTGATCCTCGCCAAGACGGTGAAGGGCTATGGCATGGGCGCGGCAGGCGAGTCGCAGAACCCGACGCACCAGCAGAAGAAGCTGGACGACGAAGCCGTGCGTCACTTCCGCGATCGTTTCAACATCCCGGTGCCAGACGATCAGCTCAAGGACGTGCCGTACTACCACCCCGGCAAAGATTCGCCGGAAGTGCAGTACATGCTCGAGCGGCGCAAGGCACTCGGCGGCTCGCTGCCGCAGCGTCGTCGTCATACCGACGTCAAACTCAAGACACCAGACCTGAGCGGCTTCGAACAGATCACCAAGGGCACCGGCGACCGCGAAATCTCCACCACCATGGCGCTGGTGCGCGGCATGAACCTGTTGCTGCGCGACAAGGCGATTGGTCCGCGCGTGGTGCCCATCGTCGCTGACGAAGCGCGCACCTTCGGTATGGAAGGTATGTTCCGCCAGATCGGCATCTATGCACCGTTCGGTCAGAAGTACCGTCCGCAAGACGCCGATCAGCTGCTGTATTACCGCGAAGACCAGAAAGGCCAGGTGCTGCAGGAAGGTATTTCCGAAGCCGGCGGTATGGCCGCATGGATGGCTGCGGCTACCAGCTACAGCGTCAGCAACCAGCCGATGCTGCCGTTCTTCATCTACTACTCGATGTTCGGTTTCCAGCGCATCGGCGATCTTGCTTGGGCTGCCGGCGACATGCGTTCGCGCGGCTTCCTGATCGGGGGCACCGCCGGCCGCACCACGCTGAACGGTGAAGGCTTGCAGCACGAAGACGGTCACTCGCATCTGCTCGCCGGTGCGATTCCGAACGTGCGTGCGTACGATCCGACGTTCTCCTACGAAGTCGCAGTCATCCTGCAGGACGGCACGCGCCGCATGCTGGAAGACCAGGAAGACGTCTACTACTACATCACCGTAATGAACGAGAATTATGCCCACCCCGACCTGCCGCAAGGCGTGGAAGAGGGCATCGTCAAGGGCATGTACTTATTCAAGGACGGCGGCAAAGCGAAGAAGGGCGAAACGCGCGTGCAACTGCTGGGTTCGGGCACGATCCTGCGCGAAGTCATTGCTGCTGCTGAGTTGCTGGAAAAGGATTTCGGCGTGACAGCCGATATCTGGTCGGTGCCCAGCTTCATCGAGGTGCGTCGTGACGGTTTCGATGCAGAGCGCTGGAACCGCTTGCATCCGGAAGCCGAGCAGCGCGTGCCGTATATCACCGGTCTGTTGCAGGGTCGTCAGGGTCCGGCGATTGCCGCGACTGACTATGTGCGTGAGTTCGCCGATCAGGTCCGCGCCTTCATGCCCGATGGCATGCGCTACACCGTGCTCGGTACCGATGGCTTCGGTCGCTCGGATACGCGCGAGCATCTGCGTGGTTTCTTCGAAGTTGATCGCTACTGGATTGCTCATGCCGCACTCGCCGCGTTGGCGAAGGACGGCAAGGTCAACGCCAAGGATGTGGCCCGTGCGATTCGCGAGTACAAGCTCGATCCGGATAAGCCGAACCCGCAGACGGTGTGATCGTCACCCAAAAAGAAACCCGCCAACTGGCGGGTTTCTTTTTATCGAGCCAATGTTTTCGCTCTAGCCGGATCAATCCTCGTCATCGCTGCGAAACACGCGGCGCAACAGCAAGAAGGCGCCGATCGTACCGGCCACGATAGCCACCGTGGCGGCAGGATGGCGATTCACCTGCCGGCGCAGGCGACGGTATTGATAATTCGCTTCGTCCGCGAAATCTTCCGCGGCCTGGGTAATGCGCTTGCCCGTATCGCGACGGTTGAAGCGGCCCACCGCACGGCGTCCACGGGTCAATAGACCTTCTGCGGCCTCGGTGGCACCGTCGGAGTAATTCCGCACGCGCGTGCTTAGGTCGTCGAGTCGACGTTCGATATCGGCTTGCCTGCTCATGAGATGCTCCACCGCTGTCCAGAAGCTAGACGTTGCCAGTGGTGACGTGAGCGCAGCGTTAACCGAAAACGCGATCGTTCAGCTACCCCAGTAGGCTGTATTCACCACCACGCTCCAGCGCGCGCTGATACGCGGGCCGCGCGTGAATGCGTTGCAAGAACGCCTGCAGACGGGGATGTCGATCAGTCAGGCCGCCACGGGCCGCAGCGGCCTCTAGCGGAAAGCTCAAGGCGATGTCAGAGACACCGAAATCCGCGCCGCCGAACCACTCAGCCTTGGACAATTCGCCTTCCATGTATGACATGTGCAGCGCGATTTGAGGGTCGACGAAACTCTGCTGCACCTTGCCAGCGATGCCTTTGGCGATCGGCTTCACGAAGAACGGCGCAGGCGCGGTCTCGACGCGGCGAAACACCAGCTTCAACAACAGCGGCGGCATGACCGAGCCCTCGGCGTAATGCAGCCAATAGTTGCTGCGCAACCGCGCCGGTGTGCCCGGCAAAGGGATCAACCGATCTGCGCCATAACGATCTGCCAAGTACTCGATAATCGCGCCCGACTCGGCCAGCGTCAGCGCATCATCGGTGACCACTGGCGACTTGCCAAGCGGATGCACGGCGCGCAACTCCGGTGGCGCAAGCATGGTTTTCGGATCGCGCTGATA
>OUNK010002746.1_pt1 | contig 40265 bp, 53 predicted proteins | sample 1755341 | NCBI WGS metagenome assembly OUNK01 (sample SAMEA3914788, study PRJEB12502) | metagenome | biome: forest; material: soil | place: Canada | collected 2011-07-03 | depth 0.1 m | reverse complement strand
CTGGTTCTCGCCGTAGGGGCCGTTAGGCGCAACGCGGTAGACATTGAAGCCGCTGATGTTCGGCTGGTTGGCCCAGGCCAACGCAATATTGCCTGCCGCTGAGAGCGTGGCCGATACCTGAAAGCTCGGTGTGGTCTCGCCGTTGTCGTTGAAAGCCGTGATTGCGTAGGTGTACGTCCCTGCGGCAAGTGTTCCGGTTCCAGTCGTCGCGGTGGCCGTTGGCGCATTGGGCGCAGGAACAAGCATCGACGTATTCTCGATGTCTGCATTCCAGTCGTAAAACCGGATGCCTTGCTGCATCTGCCACGTAAACCAGCGCTTCAGCCGAAAGCACTTGTACTCGCGGTACAACTCGGTCTGCGCATCTTCCAAGAAGGTGTTGATGGTCTCGGCCATGCCAGGAGGCGGGGTAGGCATCGCGGCCATGCCAAGGCGCACCAGAACGCGACGCTGCATCTGATCAAGCGTGTAGGTCGGAAACCCCTGTCCCGGCTCATCGTTCATGTCGCAGGCGCAGTTGTACTGCGTGAAGATGAAGATGTTGACCGTGGCAACGTTGCTGGTCGAGCCGCCGTAGGTTGCCGTGTAGGTGAAGCTGTCAGGCACCATGGTCGTGCCAAGTGTGGGTGTGTAGATGAACCCTGTTCCAGCCGGATTGACCGTCACGGTGCCTTGCGTGGGTTGCGCCACCACGCTCAGCACGGACCCGGTAACGGGAATGCCGGCGTAAGTGATTTGCGGCGTGATCGCTTGGCCCTGAGATTCGTTCGGAATCTTGACGCTCAGGTTGGGCGCAATCGGGGGCGGCTGGAAGGATGGCGTGAAGGCCAGGACGGTCGTGGTCATGATGCAAATCCCGTATACAGCACCCAGGCGGTGCCCTCGCCATCGGAGAACGTGGTTGGATCATCGGTCCACGTGCTGCCTGAGCCTGCAATCTGTAACCCGGTGGTGGGTTCCTCGCCGGCAAAGGCCGGACCGTAGTCGCCCTGGGAGTTGTCGCCCACAGTACCCGGGAAGCCGTTCGTGATCGTGATGCCGCTGACCGACATGCCATAGCCTTCGACGGAATACGATGGCGTTACGACCACGCGATAGGGCACGGGTGGCGTCCCGGTTTCAGCCCAAATGAGCGTCAGCACCCCGGCCTCGGAAATGTTGACCGTAAGCGTGCTGCTCGCGCCATCGGAGAACGACTCGGAGGTCTGATTAAGACCCAACGTTCCGCTCCACAGTTGCGTGGCGAACTGATAAACCGCGACTGTGCAAGTGCCTGCGGCGAAAGCGTTTTGCATAGCGCGTCGTCCTCCGGTAAGAAAAACGGCTCGGCTATGGCAACCGAGCCGTCTAGTCAACGAGATTGCAGCGGGGTATTAAGCCGCTGCGCTCCCGCCTACGCCGCTGCCAGCCGCGTCTTGCTTGGTGAGGTTGAGCGATTGTGCGCGACCACCGGCCGTTTCATCGCCCGCCCTGTATGGCAAACCCGTCGCTTTGGCGAACGCGGCAAGGCGCGGATAGATCGCCTTGATGTGGTCGCCCTGCTCGCGGGTGCTGTACTTGTTCTTCAGGTACTGCATGGCCTGCGCGGCGTTGTACGGGTAGTTCACGGTATGACTGCCCGTGACCTTGACCGCTTCAGCACCGTGGATTTCTTGCAGCACTTCCAATTCCCATTCCGGCACATCAAAGGATGCGCTGGCACTAGTGGACATCATGACGATGCCGGTTACGAATTCGACCTCAGTACCGGCGTCGTCTTCGGCCTGGGTGAAGTTCTTTGCCACCTTCGCTTTGGGGCTGAACTCGGCTTCTTCTGCCGCAGTAGCCGGTTCAAAGCGACTGGCAGCGCTCGTTTTGTTTGAGGGCGTTGGCATGGGCTTATTGGATACCTTCGAGGGTGGCCGTGACGCTGCCCGTTCCCAGGGTGGTCACGTTGGCTTGAATCCAAACGGGCAGCTGAATTTCCTGTTTCAGCGGCGAGCTGGCGTTGATGGTGTAAAGGAGCGCCCAGCTCGGATCGTTCAACGCAGGCGGTGGACCGCCGGCAGGAAGATCCGTGCCGTAGATGCCGATCACGCCACCGCCTGCCGGTGCTGCCTGCAAGTTGAGGAAGGCGTTACGGTTGCGACCACCTTCGAAGGGCGACACGTCCAGAAGGATGGCTCCGGTACCCTGTCCGACCGTTTCGCTAGGAGCGCCAGTCCCCGAAACAAGACCGGTAGTAGGAAGTGTCCAAGCGGTGCCGAGCGCTATCGGCGTACTCCCATTCTGCCGGGTTTCCGTGCCAGTGGCCGTAGAAACATAGACGTTCCAACCAATAGCGTTGGCCGGCGCGCTAGCGGGTGCTGCAACCACAAGCAGATTGTCTGCGCTCACAGCCAGACTTGTTTCTGTCGCGGTATCGGTCTCACCGGTCGCCAGCACCCACGTGCTTTTGACGAAGTAGGTCGTGCCAGCGATGGTGCCGCCCGCTACCTGGGACAACGCGCCATTGGTGGGAACGGCTGCGGCGGTTAGGCCCAGCGCGTTCAGGAGGTTTAGAAGCATGACAGCCATGGTGATGTCCTCGGTTCGTGTGGAAAAACCGGAACCGTTGCCAGCTCCGGTCGTTCGTAGTCAGTGGGTTAGGCGATGGACATCACGGCCATGGAGTTGCGCTTGTTGCAGGTGATGCTGTAGTCCGCCGTCACGCCGAAGTAATGCGTGAAGCGGTCATACATCCTCGGCGGCTTGCGCTTGACCATCCAGCGGCCCTTGACGGCGCGCAGCTTGATGGACTTGGACTGCAAGAAGTAGCAACGCTTGGTCCAGGGGTAGGTGATGGTTCCCAGGATCTCGTCGAGCTGATCCATCTGCGGGTCCCAAACGACCGGCAAGCCCTTGAAGTACAGGACTTCCACGCCGCCGGCCATGTCCTGCTTGCCGGAATCTTTGACGACCAGCATGCGTGTGATGGTGGACTGCACTTCGGTGCGGTAGGCGTCCAAGAACTTCTGGCCGCAGAAGATCGCGTCGGGACGCAGGCCGCCGAACAGCGTGCAGGCGCGCCACATCTGCTCCATCGTGGTGCTGAGCGTGCCTGGCGTGGCCGTACTGATGCCCATGGCGGCGTTGTTCTGCCAGAAGGACCACACGGCGGGATCGAGGCCACCGACGACACCGGTGCCGGGCGTGGTAGACACGATGGCATCCAGGCCCGGAACCGCGAGCGCGTTCTGCGTGCCGTTCTGGTGGATTTCCAAGTCCCACTGCTGCTGGAAGCCAAGCTTGAGGGTTTCGTAGTTCTCGCGAAGGATGTCAACGATTTGGATCTTCTCAGCATCGGTCATCTCGGCATCTTCGTCGTCCGTCATGTTGATGCCGTTGTTGGCGAGATCCGTCTCGTTCAACGAGAAGCCGTCGAAGGCTTCGTAGTGCTGGTACGGGGCCAGCCGCACGGTGTCACGGCGGTTATACGTGACCTGTTGGTCGCCCGTGTAGTTCTGGTAGTTGGAATCGTTCGAGATACGCACCTTCTCGTTGAAGATGCCGTTACCGAAGATGTTTTCCTTCTTTTTCTCCACGAACCACTTCATCAGCGGCTTGTCGTGGTTGATCTGGTCGATAGGGTCGCCTTGCGCGTAGGACATCAACTGGTAGTTGGCGCCTGCGACAAGCTGCTGGGCATTAAGGGGCATGGTGGTGGCCTCAAGTGAAAATGGGAATCCGGCTAAACCGGCTCGTCCTACTTTCCACGTGAGGGACACGAGGCCTCGATACTGTGCTGGGCTGCGCGACTAGCCCGTACTGCTGCGTGGGTGCTACGGGGCGGATGCTACAACCTGGCGTGGTGGGATTGTCAAGCGCCGGACAAGACAAGCCCCCGAAACCGTCTCACGACGCGGGGGCTTGGGGATCTTCACAGGTGATTGCGTGATCGATGCTAATGCTGGCTGGAAACGGATGCAACCCCGAATTCGAAGGCCTCTACGTCGTTCTTGAATTCCTTGCGCGCTACGCCGTTGCCGCTCACGTTGTTGCCGCGATTGACAATGGGGCCAGGACGCACGCGACCGGGCGGCGTGGCTGCGGGCGTAGCGGCAACCGGATTGGGAATCAGGTTGTAGGCAATCTCCAGCGCCGCGTAGCGTTGGTTCCACGGCAATGCCTTGACGCGATCCATGGTGCCATTGCTGATCATCGTCTGAAGCTTGGCCGCGAAGTGTGGATCGGATGCCTTTAGGCGTTCGCTTAGCTGATCCACCCGGGCGACTTCGGCTTGCTCTGCCTTAGTCTGATTCTCGCGCTGCATGGCCGCTTGGCGCTGCGCGTTGTCGCGCGCATCGTACTGGCCCTGCATGGTCCTGGCCTTGACCAGCTCCAACGCATGCTCGCGGGTGATGTCCAACGCTTCGACGGCCTGCTTCAGATCGGGATGCTTGTCCAGTGGATCACCGGTCAGGCCAGGTATCTCACGCCCGAGCATCTCGGCCACCGCCTTGCACTCGCCGAGCATCGCATCGAGCGCCATACCCTTGAGCTTGGGATCATCCGCGTTCATCGCCTTGATGATCTGTAGCGCGGAGGTTAGCTGCCCCTGTTTCGCGCCCGAATCCATCACCAGGCGTTCCCACTGCAAGCCGTCCGATGCGTCTTTCAGGATCGCGTTCAACTGCGCTTGATCCTTGACGTTCAGGCTTGCCAAGGTCTCCATCATAGGTCGCGTGGCTTTGATTTCCCCAGCCATTTCTCGAAAGCGCTCGGCTGACTTCCCTTTGAGTCCAAGGCTGGTGATTTCGGTCTCAAGAGCGGGATCAGCGGGCTTGGCCTTTGGATCTTTTGCCGCAGGATCTGCGCCAGCTTTTCCGTCTCCGGGTTGCTTTCCAGCGTCTGCGGGTTTGGCGGCAGCAGGATCGACTTTTTCTTTCTTCGTCGGGGCATCGCCGGGTGCCTTTATCGTGGGATCTTTGAGGGATTCAACGCCCTTGGTGAAGGCCTCGAGGTCTGATTGCTCTCTGTCTGATTCCAGTTTATTTGCGCCATCGCTTCCTTGATTGTCAGACGGCGACCTTGCATCGCTCCCCAAATTAGAGCCGCCCGAAGTCGAGTCATCTTGCCCAGCGTTGTCTTGGGACGCTTCTGCATTTTCTTGCCCTTCGTTGTTTTCGCCTTCGATGATCATGGGGTAGCTCCAGGTGGCAGCGGTGGTGTAGCGCCGTTAGCGCCCGGTGGCGGCATGGGCATCGGCGGCGGATTGGGGTTGGCTTCGGATGGATTCTTGGACTCTGGCGAACGCGTCTGGACGTTCTTGGATTTGATCTCGGTCGGTGGATCGCCGGGTAGCGGCAATGCCCCCTTGACCATCTCTGCGACGATCTCCTGCGGTACCTGAGGGAAGCAGGCGTGCAGTATCGCGGTCGCTGCTGGTGCCGCAATGGCCTTGCCGCGACAGTCGAGCAGAATTTGCAACATCGCCTGCGCCTGCGCGCCATTGAGCGCCGAATCCTGCAAGGGCGGCATCTTTGGCGGTGGTTGCGGCGGCGGTTGACGCGGTGGATCAGGTAGGAAGCGGGTAGGGTCGATACGATCTCCGGTACGCCGCGTGGTCTCGATCACCAGTTGCTCCAGACAATCGGCAATCTCGTCCGGTGACGACTTGCGCAGCGCGCCAATCTGCTCAATCGAGGCCTTCAACTGCGGAAGTATCGCGGCCCATGCCTGTTGCTGCATGGCGGTCGCGGGACGGCCGCTTGACCCCGCACTGACCTTGACGCTGGTCATCACCTGCATGTCTTGGATCGACAGCCCGGTAGGCCAAAATGCCCACGGCCCGGCCATCTCCACCGCGTCTTCCTCCTGGATCACTTGCAGCAACTGTTCGGCGGTGTACTGGGCCAGGTCGCTCAGCATGTCGTCCAGATCATCCGTGCGCTTACCGAGGCGATTCTGCGTGCCGCTGCTCTGTATCTCGCTCTGTGCCGCCGTCATCGGCTGACCGGGCTGTGTCGCCGCTTGCAACGCCTCCGCAATGCCCCATACGCGTTCCAGCTCCGAGACAATCGTCGAGGTGTCATACAGCGCCGGATCGACACCGGCATACACCACCTGGGCCATCACCTGATTGAGCGGTTGATCAGGATTGGTCGTGTCGATACCGACCATCTCTCCCGTATCCGCGCGCGCCAGCTTCTGAGCTTCGTCAGCCGGTAACTGACTACGTTGGTAGACCGTCTTGGGGATCGATCGACGGCGCACCGTGCGGAACTTGGTGCGCGTGTCGTTGTATTCCTCGATCAGCGTATCGGAGCGCGAGATGTAGCTCACCGGATGCCGCTCGCCATCCACGATGCCGATGGCGTACTGGAAGAATGGGAAGCCGCGTGTGGATTTCACTTCCGGCACATATGGCGGCTTGGCGTACATGTTGAGCCCGTCGATCAGCGTGATGATGTTGCCGGTCACGCGGTCCCAAATCTCTTTGACTTGGATGCACGGGTCGGACGATTGAACCTGCCGATTGCCGGTCGAATCGCTCATGCGGAAGAACTGCGCATCTTCCGATCGAATCTCTTTGTCTTCGGGGAATTGTGCTTCGGAGGTCAGGTTCGTCGCGGTGCGCCGCGCCTTGGGCTTGACGGCGTAATACTTGTTCGCCTTGTCGAGCTTGTCCGCGATATCCGGGTAATCCGCGCGTGCGCGTTCCAGCGTCGGATAGGTGTAGTGCGTGATCCATGCCGCGTCCTTGTAATCGGCAATGCTGGCGACTTCCGTGGAGACCTGAATGTCCTGCGCCGGCACGTTCTCGATCAGTAAGCCACGCTCCAGCACCACGTCATCCATCGCTTGAATGCCCGCGATCTGCTGCTGCAACTCCGCGCGGCGTGCGTCCAGTTGTTCTTCCGTCTTGTCGCCCTTGGCGATGATCTGGCGGTTCGCTTCCAGCTCGGCAGCTTGCTCCAACAAGTCATTAAGCTGGCGCTGTGTGGTCGGATCTTCACCCTTGCGCTCGTACCACGCGGCCTTGATCCATCCAATGCCGATGCTGATCGCGGAATTGACGCACTTCTTGCCGCGCCGCTTGAGATCAGCTGTCTCCCACGACTTCTGGACAAGGATTTCCAGCGTGTCCGCGAACTGACTCGCGTCGTCGCGCATCTTGCGATACGGCGTCATCACCTCGTCGACGGTTTGCTGTACTTCGGGGTCCGTGTCAGGAACGTTCTGAGGTGGCTGCATCTGCGTGATGTCAACGCCAGGAGGCGGCGATGGCGGCGGGGGCTGTCCCGTTTGCTGGGCCTTCTGTTGGATCGCCTGATCGCCTCTGGCCTTCATTTCCATCATGACTTGAGGCGGTAGAACCTGCGCCATCATCTTGCCGATCTGTGCCGACTTCTGCATGCCCTGGAACTGTTGCTGACGCTTAGCGAGGACTTGTTCCACCGCCTTAGCTAGAACCTGCTTCTGCGGCGGTGGCTCACTCATCGCCGTGGGATCGACTTCGACGGTCGGGTTACGCGTGTAGAGGAACGATTCGAGGATGTCTACGTAGGTCTGTGCAATCGGCACAATGACCTTGAACTTCGCTTTTGAGCCGCTCAGATAGGAACGGTCGCGGGCGTAAGCACGATGCGCCTCCCGGTCAAAGTCCTTGGCGTCCTTGAGCCGCTTGTGCCACTGCTTGCAATCGGCGGTCTCCTGACTGTCCTTGGACTCCACATCGGTGTCCGCCTGTTGCTCTGCGGTTTGGCCGGCAAAGCTGAAGTTTTCTTCGCTAGAGGTAGACATCGTTTTTCCTGTTAGTCGTAGTCGTACTCGGGTTCATCAATGCGATCCAGAGTAACGCGGTGTTCGGTGTGCTTACGGCTTCCGAGCTTCAGTGCTTCCCGATCCTCGGGGCGATCCACATGGGCGGCATTGGACATCTTTTTCAGGCCGCGCGCCAGCAGTGAGGCTACGTCCACCATGTCGTCGGTGTCGTTAGGGCTACCGGAGAACTCGCAATGCTGGTTCACGAAGCGCGCCACCCAATCGGGTTTTGAGCCGTCTGCATTGAGCGGCAGATAGACCATGCCCTCAGCGCAAAGGGCCGCAAAACCCATCGCGCGGTCGGCCTTGGCGCCTGCTGACGCTAGCGCACGACGAAGCACGTACACACCGCGCTTGCGCATCAGTTTGGCAATGGTCGTATCCAGTGCGCGAAGGATCGGACCCTTCTCATCAAACCACATGCCGGGGGAATGCTTCTTGAGCAGACCCACCATGCGCGGTATCCAGACGCTCGAATCCTCCTGGCCGCTCCACCAGTCCACGAAGTACAGGTTTCCGTCTTCGTCCAGACCGGCGATGCCTAGCTCGGTCCAGTCCGCGGTCTTGTCGTCGGCCGTCGCAAAGTCGCTCGCGCCGTACAGACGCAGACTTGGCTTTTCCTGCGGAAGGTAATACTTAAACCACGCGCGCTTGAAGAGGATACCGCCCGAGCTTCGCAGCTTGCCTTCCCAGATCCAGTTGTACATCGCGGTATCGCGCTTCTTGTCGCGTAGCCGCTCTACATTGTTCGCATGCGTAAACCACGGGTTATCGCGCCAGTTCATCTCAATGACGATGGCTTCGTCGTCGTGGTTGGCGACCCAGCGGTCGTAGACGTAATCCGTTGCGCGCGTGGGATTGAAGGTGCACCAGATCTCGGACCCGTCTTTGCGCACGGTATCGATGAGCATCTTAAAGCCCAGCGCGCCCACGGCCTGCGCCTCTTCGACCCATACGTAGTCGTAGTCTTCGAACGACTTGACCGATTCGGCCAGATGCTCGCGCAGACCAATGAAGTCGATGACCGAACCGGTTGCGCGATTCTTGATGCTCGCGCCAAGAAACTCAAACCGATGCATCAGGCCGAACTTCTTGACGTACCGCTTGATCAGCTTGTAGTTCGATTTCTTGATCGAAGATTGCGTCTCGCGCACGCACAAGATATCGCACGTCGCCTGATCGGCCTTCATCACCATCATCTGCGCGACGGTGTGCGACTTGGCCGAACCTCGTCCGCCATGGACGATCTTGAAGCGCTTAGGCTCTAGTAGCGGTAGAAGTTTCTCCGGTATCTCCACCGGGACCGGCTTGTAAAGCAGATCAGGCCGCGCGGTCATTCTTCTTCGCTGGGATCGGCCGGCCTTTCGTCCATGGGCTTGGCGCGTACCGGCTGGATCATGAACGTTGAGGGGATGAGCGGATTGTCCTTGTCACCCTCAAGGATGTGGCGGTCACGGTAGCGCCGATGCAGCGCCTTGACACGCTCCATGCGTTGCCATGCACGCAGACGGTCGCGCCTTACGTCGGCCTTGTGCTGAGCGCGCTGTGCGAAGGTCGTGTGGCCGTATTGGAGAGGCTGGACCGCATCCACAATCGCCTTGATCTCAAGCATGTCCGAGGCGCCGCCGACCTCGAAGGCATCCTCAATCGCCTGGTTCCATTCGGGATGCTTCTCTCGCCACTCATGCAGCGTCGGCTTTGGGATCACCGGCACCATGACGTGATAGCAGATCCATATCAGCTCAACCCCACCACGCGAAAGCAGCTTGCAGATGTGGTCGACGGCGACCTGTCGTTCAGCCTCAGTGGAATGCAGTTTGCGCGGATCACGCCACCGGAAGGGCTGAAGATCGGTTGGATTCGAATATTTCGAGCATCTTTCGTTGGATGTCGGCCGCGTGGCTTTTGCCTTGCCTGTTGCCGTGGTGGAGGACTTTTTGGCCTTTTTCCCGCTCGGCGATGATCCTGCGGGCTTCTTCTTCGACCGCTTGGTGGAAGCTTCGCGAGAGGTTGTCGCCATGGGTGTAGAACCTCGGGATGCCCGGATTCTGCTCTGCTTTGGCTAGGCGAATGTGAATCGCGTGGGACAGCCTGGTGCGGAACAACCTCTGGCGCAGATGGACGGGAAGTGGCAGCGGATGGGGCATGGGTTAGCGGTCGAGGACGCGGTTTGCCTTGGCGCGGATGATCTCCGCTTGGCTGGCCGAGAGGTTACCCTTTTCCTCCTGCTGGGTCGCGCGGGCCTTGGCGTTAGCGGCGTGGGACTTGTCCGGCATCGGGTACTTCCGTTCCTTCGACAGGCCAAAGACCTCGCTGGAAAGGCTGTTGCGATGCTCGGTGCTTAGCTCGGCCACGACACTCCCCGCACGGTTGGACGACTGACGGCGCGATCCTAAGCCTCTTTCGGCACTGGTGGCAAGTCCCCGGGGTCAAGCCAGCACCGGACGGCCACATGCCCGAGCCATCGCCCATTGATGCACCAGCCCAATCCTGCCTCGGGCCTGAAGTGCGCGACGTGCATGTGCCCGTACATGCGATCGATGACGATGTACTCGCCCTTGGACTTTGGGTTTGATCCGACGTTCCAGCTCACGGCGCAAACCCCTGATTGCGGATGAACGCCTGAAGGTACTTCGACGCGGCCTTGTCGTCTGCGAAGCCGCCGCAGTTCACCATCGTTTCCTCCCCATGCTGCGCAAACAACGCAATCGCCATCGTGAAGTCCTCCGGCGATTGTTCGATGTCGTTCGCAAGGTCGCGCAGTTGCTTCACACGATCAAGCATGCGCTCGCGCTTGCTGTGAAGCGGGATGACGTTATCACTCATAGCGGCAACTCCGGTGCTGTTGCAGGTGTCGGATCACTCCAGAACTCCACGACGACGCGCGCGCCGTGTTCGTCCGGCGTCATGCGCTCAAGAATGATCTTACGGTGCTGCTTGTCGTCGTGCCATGCAATGCCGTTGAGTGCGTCGCTGAGCACCTTCTCGCAGTTACCAAGATCGATGCATTGCACGGTGTCGTCCCATGCATCCGGTGACAACCTGGCGCGCTTGAGCCAGTCCTGCGGGCGATGTGGGTAGAGCTTGATCGACAGGTACACGCGGCCATTGATCGGTTTCACGCCAGCGGCTTTCGCAAGCATCGCCACGTCGTGACGGTACTGCTTCGCTTCCTTCGTCGGAACGATGCTGATGTGCGAGCCGAGCTTCACGGGACGCCAGTAGCGGTTACTCGAAATAGGGTATGGCAACACCAACATCGTGCCGTGATCAACCATCTCGCCAACGAGTGCACCATTCGGCAGCTGATCGTAAAAAACCTTGGCGTTCACAGCAGCCCCCGCTCGCGGTAGCAAAGTTCCAGCACGTTTCTGACAAGCATGAACCAATGCAGGTCATCAACAGGAAATCCGAGAGAGGCCAGCACAGAGTGAACCTCCGAAGGCTGCACCGGGCCGGTGTACTTTGGATACTTCTGACAATTCGCGCGCGCAGATTGGTTTGGATCGGCGACACAGCTTCCCGGTTCCGATAAAGGAAGCTTTCCACCATCAAACTCCGACAAATCAAAGAACACCGAGCCCTTGCGATTCGCATCAGCAAACAAGCACCGCAAGTGAATCGCTGATTCGTTGAGCTGCGCGGCTGAGAGTGCGAGCGCATCAAGTGCTTTCTGCAATTTTTCATCAATGTTCATGAGATCAATTCCTTGGCAGCGGTGAGACCCTTGAAGGTCGTGTGAATTACGGGTTATCGGAAAATGTCATCGTCGGTCCATTCCAAGCTAGTTCCACGTATCCGGTGGGACCGTGACGATTCTTGTCGAGGATGATACGCGCAACGTTCTGGTCCGCAGCGTCGTCGTAGTAGCCCGGACGAAACAGCATTAAAACCTGATCGGCCTCTTTCTCAATTTCCGAGCTATCGGAAAGATCGCCCATCTTCGGCACAGGATTGGCGCGCTTCTCAACTTCACGCGATACCTGAGCTAGAACCACGACGGGTATGTCGAGATCGCGAGCAAGGTTCTTGAGTCCGCGAGCGACGTTTCCCACCTGCTCAAACTTGCGATCTCCCTCGCCGACAATGCGCTGAAGGTAATCGACGTATAGCGCGCGAATGCCGTGCTTGTGCTTCCATCGCCTGGCAACGCGAATGACTTCTGCCATTGTCGGCGCGGATCGGTCAAGAAACTGCATCGGGAGTGAGCCGGTATGTGCCACTGCGTTGAAAACTGTCGACCATTCCGATTCAGAGAAAGCGGCGGTACGAAACTTCTTCGCGTCAACCTTCGATGCCACCGAAAGCATGCGCATGGCAATTTGTTGGATAGGCTGTTCTCCGGAGATCAGCCCGATGGGATTTCCGTTCGCAGCTGCGCTGATCGCCATGCCCAGCAAGAACGACGTTTTTCCCATGGCCGCGCGAGCTCCAACGACTACCAAGTCGCCGTTGTGCAAGCCGCCAAGCTTGTCGTCGAGATCCGCCAAGCCGGTGGTGATGCCGGCGAGCTTGTTGCCAGCCAGGTGTAGTGTGTTGAGCTCCGCATAGGCGCTTTGCGTCGCCTGCTTCGCATCGAACTCGTGATTAGATTCGACGTGGTGAAGCTGCATCAGCGCAGCAAGCGCTTCGTCGGCATCCGCGTCGGTAGCTGCCTTGATGAGTTTGGCACCGATGTCGCGCGCCTTGCGAATACGGCACGCCTCGATGATGCGCAGGGAGTAGGGTTCGGGAACCGGAGTCGGCTCGTAGAGGTGCGCGATGTCCACGACAAGATGACCCATTTCCGGTCGCAGGTGCTGCTGAAAGTGATCAGCGATAGATAGCGGATCGACCGGTAGCCGTTCGGAAGATCGCTCGCGGATAGCGGCAAGGATATCCGCATGCTGCTCGGTCGCCATGTGCTCGGGTCCTGCGGTGACGCGCCAGCACTCGCCTGGTGCGCGCATCATCGTCGATAGGAGGGTGCGCTCAAGTTCGAGGACAGAATCGTTCACAGCTTTCTCCCTGCGGCTGGGGATGTGCCAGTCATGAAATTCTGCTGCTTGCCGTTGGCCTCGGTCTGGTCCTTGGACAGCCACGTGTTCACAAACCGAAGGATTCCGGAGCGTGTTTTTCGCTTGCCCGGGTTTGCCATGCACCACACCCGCATCTCCCGGAACTCGTCTGCAACCTTCACGGCCGGATAGGCGCGCTGGAACTCGTCGAGGTGTCCCTGGGTTAGCTCGAAGTGGGAGCCATCCGTGAGTAGTAATCGTTCGACGACGTTCGCCAGCTCTTCTCCCTTCCTTTCCTCTCCCTTCCCTTCCCTTCCCTTCCCTTCCGTCAGTGAGCGCTCAGTGAGTGTTGCCTCTTTTGGTGGTTCTGGAAGGGTCGTTTTGGAGGGCCGATTGATGACTTGGTGCTTCTTGAATCCCTTGATATGCAAGAAGTTTTCCCCATTCACTGAGTATTGGATGAGTAGTCCGTGATCACTCAGTGAGTCTATGAGTTCTGAGCAATCGATGAGGTCGGCGGGGAACACCTGCATTTTGATCCGCTTCACGGACTTCACGAGGTTGCCATTGTCATCGGCAAAGTTCCAAAGACCGATGAAAAAAAGTCGGGCGACAGGATCCAGTTCAACAATCTTTTCGTCGGACCAGAATTCAGGCTTGATGGATCGGATACGCGCCATTAACGCAGTCCCTTCGATGCTTCCATGTGCAGTATTTGTGCAGGCGACCGCTTGCTCATTTCGCCCTTCATGGCACCCCAGTGGTTATTCGCGCGCTTTGCGGCATTAAGGGACATCAGCCGAGCGCATTCCTTGGCGTGATACGCAATACGACCCTCCCGCTCATAGTCGGCGAGGGTCAATTCGTCGGTCGTAGATGGCATAGATACCTCCAAGCTCCTAGGAAGGTGCCAGCGCCCGGCCGGGAGCTCGGTTTTCACTGGGGGCATGACTCCCAGCTAGGGCGTGGCGGGTGAAAGGGTATCAGGCGTGGGTATCGATGATGCTGCCAGCCTGGAACTGCGCATCAGCCAGCATCTGCGCGTACTTCTGCTTGGCTCGGGCTTCGTCCAGAGCTTCCATGACCGGGCCAGATTCAGCCGCAGACCAGTAGGGGATTTCGTGGAGATCGGTGGGGTTTTGGCGTAGGTCAATCATGCGGCTTTCTCCCGCTTGCGCTGCTCTTTCTTAGCCAGCTTTACGATGGCATTCCCTAGGTGATATGGAGCATTCCGCTCCCCCCGGCGAATGCGGTTGATGACGGGCTGGGAGCTGACGACCCTATTGGCGATTGCCTGGTCAGACCAGTCCAGCATGTGAAGGAGTTTGGCGGCTTCGGTCGGAGTCATGGTGCGAAAGCTACTCCCACGCCATTTCTCGCGTCAAGAAAAATTTATTCCATCGGGGTGTTGACAAGTGCTATTCGTGTGGAATAACGTTCGTTCCACAGTCAGCCCACGATGACCAGGTGAAGAATATGAATAGCCACGTAAACCCAGCCTTCCAAGGCACGCTCGCTCAGATGGCACAACGATTCCCGGAGAACCAACGAGTGATGCCCGATCCGATCAAGCAAGCCTCCGACCGCATCGCCGAGCTTGAGCGAGACAATGCCGCCAAGGCTAAAACCATCGCCCTACGCGAGCAGAACATCCGCGACCTTGAGAGCGATCTCGACAACTTTCTCGGACTCATGGCGATGATCGTGGATACGCGAGCACTGCGCGGCACGCTTCCCGGCGAGATGGTGCGCGAAATGCTCAAGCGCCTCGGCTACGACCGTTCGGATGATGCGAGGGAGGATTGAGAGATGAGCGATTTTACCGCTTCAGATGCGATAAACATTCTTGCCGAGAGGGCTCAATGGTGCCGGGAGAATGGCGAGTCGGACATGAGAAATATCCTTAACACCGCATCCATACTTAGGCGAATGATTGCCGAGGGAAAGCCGCGCGAAGAAATCATGGAAGCTTTTCATGAAGATGAGGAAGACTGAGTCATGACCACCCACCCGAAACGCGAATACACGCGAAGCGAAGTCGCCGACGCTGTTACGTGGCTACGCAATAAGTACAAGCGTCACGGCGAAGATGAAGATAGGGATGCCGCCGACATGCTCGAATTTCTAGCCTCTCAGCTCGCCGCGCAGAAGCGGGAGGGTAATGCGTGGTGCGATGCGAGCATTCCACCGGATATTCCGGAAGGCCGGGACGCATATTTCTGGATCGCGGTACGTCGAAAAGACAGCGACAAAGTTGTCACGTTCCCGGCCGTGTATGCGAATGCTTATCCTCTTTGCTCAGAGGACCCGGAGGATGGACAGGGTGCCCATTGGTCACAAGTGTCCGTGGAATACGACGAAGTTGGCGCGGACATTCTTGCGACTGGCTGGTATGACATCAAGGTGGGAGACGGGGATTACGATCAGGAATATCAACCGGTGTGCAGTAAGGGTGATGTCATCCTTGCATGGTGCCGAGCACCCGAATTCTTTTTTAGCCAACAAACCCCATCCCCCGACCAAGATCGCGAGGTGTCGCCGTGAGCGCCGGACCTTACAGTATTCGTCAGTGCATTGATGTGCTGTGGAATAAACACGGCATCGACCTTTCATGGCGCGAGCTAGGCAAAAAATTGAACATCGATCACGTTTATCTGATGCGTCTATACAAAGGCGAGAAAGAAAATCCGTCCGACGAAACACTGCGAAAACTGGGGCTTACCAAATACACGCGCAGTTATGAATTTATCGAGCCTGAGGAGTAAGCCATGACCCACACAGCCGAACCGATGACGCTTAAGAGCTTGTCCGGTGAAATGAGAAACGCAGTTAGCCTTTCCGAGCGCCCGACATTTGCGCAGATTGATATGTGGGCCGACGCCATCGACGCCGAGCTAGCCAAGCAGCGCGAGGTGTCGCTGTGAAGGTTCTCGTTGCATGCGAGTTTAGCGGCACCGTAAGGGATGCATTCATTCGTGCCGGTCATGACGCTGTGTCGTGCGATTTACTTCCAACTGAATCGGAAGGTCCGCATTATTTGAGAGATGTTCTGGAAGTGATCGGTACTCGCCACTTTGATTTAATGATTGCGCATCCTCCGTGCACGCGCCTTTGTAATTCTGGCGTTCGTTGGCTGAACGAACGAAATCTTTGGAAGGAAATGCGAGAGGCATCGGCATTCTTCGAGCGCCTATTGAACGCGCCAATCGATCGAATTGCCATCGAAAATCCTATTCCGCACCGTTATGCGCTGGAAATCATCGGTCAAAAATATGACCAAATTATTCAACCGTGGCAATACGGTCATGGGGAAACGAAAGCCACCTGCTTGTGGTTGAAAAATCTGCCAAAACTTCAGCCGACTAACGTAGTCGAAGGGCGCGAACAGCGTATTCATAAGATGGCTAAATCAGACAAACGCAGCCACGAACGAAGCCGAACCTATCAAGGCATCGCTGATGCGATGGCCGCTCAATGGGAGAAGACGCCATGACTAACAACGCAGAGCGCGAACTGTTGCCGTGCCCGTTTTGTGGCGGGAATGCCCGTAGCATTCCTGTGCGCAATGAAAATTGGGAAGTGCAGTGCATGAAATGCGGCGCTCATACGCGGGTATGTATATATGAACAACTTGCTGCATCAGCATGGCAAGCCCGCGCCCAGGCATCGGGTGTGCCGGATGATAAATCGATGCATGGATTGCAGCCCATTGAAACAGCGCCCGAAGAATCTGTAATCGTTGTGGCGTGGATAGATGAAGACGGTTGCACTCAATATGAGTTTGAATGGCTACAGGATGGGTCATGGCATGAGCACAACGAAAGATACGATCACTATCTAAGCTGTGCTCCGCGTGACATTCCGTGCACCGGGCCTTCTGAAAATGCTCCCTATACGCACTGGCTACCGTTACCTATCCTTCATGCTTCAGATAGCAAGGAAGTGCCAGCCAAGGAGTCCGCCAGCGTGCCGGTGGAGAGGTTGGAGGCGTTGCAAAACATGTTTGAGACAATGGCTCCGCATCTCATCCAATCACAAGAGGCCTGCTACCAGTATGCCGCTATGCAAATTGCCGAACTCATCGCGGAGTACAAGGCATGAAGACCTTCTGGAACATCGCGGCACTCATCGCCTACGGCTTCGTGTGTGGTGTGTCGGGTGCGCTGACGGTGCTGTTTGTGCTGATGCAGTGCATAGCATTATCGCCATGAATGAAACATCGCCCAGCAACGCTGACTTCTGGAAGGCCATGCTCACGGCGGTAGTGATTGAGCTTGCATGCTTCATGCTGGTGTACTGGTTTACGAAATAAATCCCACAGGAGACCCATATGTCTAATGAACAATCGCTGGCCGTGGTCGATATCTCATCGCTGCCGCCTGAGCAACGCGCCTCGCAACTACTGAAGTTCGACGAGAACAAGCCCAAGCTTACCGCGCTGGCTAAACAGTCCGAGCGCATCAAAGAGATCACCAACGCGGCAGGGCGCGAAGAGTGCCACAGCGCGTACATGGTGCTGAAGACGACGCGTGTCGCTATCGCTAAAGACGGTAAAGAGGCGCGCGACGATGCGAACAAGTTCGCGAAGGCCGTGATTGCGAAAGAGAAGGAACTCATCGACATCATCCAACCCGAGGAAGAACGCCTACAGCTGATCCGCGACGAATGGGACAACCGCATCGAGCGCGAGCGATTGGCACGGCTGGAAGAAGAACGGCTGCGCGTGGAGAACATCAAGGGCCTGATCCAGAAGATGCGCGAGCTTCCGCAGGCTTTCTATGGCAAGCCTTCTGCGGGCATCGAGATCAAGCTGCAATCCCTGCGCGAGCTGGTGCTTGATCCGAACCTCTACGAAGAGTTCCTGGCCGAGATGCAGGACGCGCACAAGGCGGCGATGTTCAGCCTTGCGGATATGCTGGAACGGCAGCGTGCGCAGGAAGCCGAGCAGGAACGGTTGCGCGCCATCGAGAAAGAGAACACGCGCATGCGCGAGAAGATGGCGCAGTTGGAACGCGAGGCTGAGGAAGCGCGTCAGCGTGAAGTGGAGCGAGTACGGCAAGAACAGGTGCGCTTAGAGAAAGAGGCGCAAGAAGAGGCTGATCGAATTGCTGCCGAAGCGCGTGGAAAGATTGAAATTGAGCGAGAGATTATCGCTCAGCGTGAGCGCGAGGAAGCGGATGAACGCCAACGCCAGCTGGACGCGCAGGCCGAGGCGAACCGCAAGAAGGCAGAAGAGTTGGAGATTGAGCGCCTGAAGAACATCACATTGCGCGATGCCGCATCCGCCGTATGTTCCTACTTCACGCGTGGCACTTATCCGGTGGTGGACGATCTCCGCTACGTTCTTGAAGGTGAGCAGAAGCGCACTGCCGCGAAACCAACCAAGCGCAAGGTGCAGTGATGAGCGGACGTGGTTATGTTGGGGGCGGATCTATAGCCGGGATATTGGGAATTTCCCCGTACCATACCGCGCTTGATGTATTCCTTACCATCACTGAGAAAGGTGATGAAATAAGCGATAAGCAACGTGCATTCTTTGATCGTCGTAAAGCTCTTGAGCCTTTCGCTACGAAGTGCTTTGAGATGAAAACGGGAATGATTGTCCATGAAACAAACATGCGTTACAGCGATAAGGAATGGTCGTGGGCAAAAGCTGAAATTGATGCTGAAACATTCAACGACGGCCCGAAAAATATCGAGGTGAAGACGGTAAATCACAGCAGCGCATGGATGTGGGGCGATCCTGATATGGGTGAAGAACCGCCAATGTATGTCGTGGCCCAGGTTATGTGGGGATTAGGAATAACACGGCGCGATGGAGCGTATGTGCATGCCCTGATGGGATTGGATGATGACCGGATTTACAGAGTAGATCCTGATGCAACGCTCATTGCTGAAATACGAGACCGCGCTGCTCACTTCTGGACACACCACATCGAGAAGCGACGCATGCCTCAACCATCCTCGCTTGAGGATGTTCTAAAACTCTATGGCCGCGACACGGGTCGCGCTATAGAAGCATCTGGCGAGGTTCTAGCGGCCATGGAGGCAAGGGATCGTGCGGTGCGTAAGCTCAAGCTGCACGACACCGAAAAGATGGACGCGGAGCTGACGATCAAGAAGCACATGCGCGATGCTGCAACGCTCACGCGCAATGGAATTGTCATTGCTACGTGGAAAGCCAATTCGCGCGGCATTCGTGTATTCAACTGTAAGTAATCGGAGAGTCACATGTCTACAGAAATGCAAACCTTTGAAGGAAGCCGCGAGCTTGCAGTGACCAGCGAGACGGCCAGTACGGTTCTCGCCGCGCAGGCCAAGGCGTTGGTGGAAGCGCGCATGACGGTGGCGCTCAAGTTCCCGCGCAATGAAGACGATGTGCGTCAGAAGTTGTTGAAGGAATGCAAGCGGCCGTCGTTCGCAAGCGTAGCGATCTACTCCAAGCCAGTCGGCGGTAAGCAGATCCAGGGTCCTAGCATCCGCTTCGCCGAGACGGCGGTGCGCTGCATGAAAAACTTGGACGTGCAGACGCCCACGATCTACGACGACGAGAGTAAGCGCATCCTGCGCGTGACCGTGATCGACATGGAAAGCAATACGGCCTATAGCCAAGATCTAATGATCGAGAAAACCGTCGAGCGTAAGCAGCTCAAGAAGGGACAGACGGCCATCAGCTCGCGCCTCAATAGCTACGGTGAGACGGTTCACCTGATCCAGGCCAATGAGGATGAATTGCTTACCAAGCAAGCCGCTCTGGTATCCAAGGCAATTCGAACGCTTGGGTTGCGCCTGGTTCCCGGCGACCTCATTGACGAAGCGCTTTCCATGATTCGTCAGACCATGCAGAACGAGGACGCACAAGACCCGGATGCGGCCAAGCGCCGTCTATTCGATGCTTTCGCAGACCTTGGCGTCAACGCTAAACAGCTGATTACTTACCTCGGCCACGAAGCGCAGAAGCTTTCGCCGAAGGAATTGGAAAACCTGCGCGGCATCTACACGGCGCTAAAGAATGCAGAAACGACGTGGGCTGAGATCATGGAGTCCAAGGGACAGCCGGAAGGCGAGCAGACGAAGCCTTCCAACCTCAAGGAACATCTGAGCAAGAAGCCTAAAGATGCGCCGATCGATCAATCGCCGCTCACCATCGAAGACGTAAAGCAACGCCTCAAAGCAGCGACCAACGAAGACGAAGTGAATGCTGCGTGGGAGCTGATCGAAATCGAGAACGTCGAGCACACCAAAGAGCAGCACAAAGAGCTTGGTACGCTCTACACGCAGCGCATGAAGCAGTTGCAGAAGTAATTAGGCCGGTCGGGCCTGCACGGTGAGCTGACTGAGCCGATATATCAGCAGCAGGTTGAGCGTTACAGAAACTCATACTCTGACGCGCGAAAATGTTTGGAGTGGATGCCGCATGTGCGGGTAAGTCTGTTCCTTATCGCTAGTAGAGCGTGCGTGATCAATCTGACAGGCCGGAAAGACGGCCACCAACCATCACTCACTACACAGGGAATACGAACATGAAAACTCTCACCATCGCCGCTGCCATTGCTTTCTCACTGGTCTCTGCGGCTTCGTTTGCACATGGCAGTCAGGGCGCTTCGGCCAACGTGGGTGGCGCCATCACCGTCTCGCAGGGCTCGTCCGGTGCGTCCGCCTCGTCCACTGGTAACGGCTCAGCTACCGAGCAGAGCCAGAGCTATACGGACGGTAGCGCGTATGCCAACGGCGTCAGCAGCAAGTCGAGCACGAATGTCGCTAGCGGCACCACGTCGGACGCGGGCGCTCAGGTCTCGTCCAGCAAGTCTGGGAAAGGTAATGGCACGGCCAGTGCCTCCGCAGGTAGCCAGGAAGCGGCTGGCAATGTCGGCGCGTTCGGCTCGTTCAAGGGCTTCTAAGTTCTACGGACTGAATGCGGAGGCTGATCCGCAAATCCCGCTACTTGCACACGCGACACCGACACGCTACCGCTTGCGGAGGTGAGGTTCCAAGGGTGCCAACGCGCGAACGCCTATATGACAAAGTTGTGCATGCTGGAGATCAGCGCCAGCCAGTCCACCAAAACCAACGCGGGGAGCCGGACCCTTAATCCGACTCCCCGCCATCACCACACACTTACACGCGAGGCAATTATATGAAGATCCTGATCCTTGCGGGGCTTTGCCTCGCACTACTCACTCCGACCATTCATGCTCAGACCAGCTCCAGCTCCGCACAGACAAGCTCGGGCGCAACGGCCAACGGTCATCAGGCCAACACCCAGGCCATCACCTTCAACACGCCCGCAAGCCCGTCTGCGACGACGGAGACGGTGCGCGGCAGCGAGACGCTTCACAACACGCCAGACATCGTGAGCGGTGCTTACGCGCCGTCCATGTCGTCCGATAGCTGTATGACCACCTCGCAGGTCGGCGTGTCCGTAGCTGGCGTAGGCGTAGCCGGTGGGTACGGTTCGCCGGATGATGTCTGCCGCCGCCTGCGTGCTGCTGAGAAGCACGGCCAGATCGCGAGCGAGATGCACATGCTCAATCGCGACGACGTTGCTTTGTATCAAATGGAGCTAGCCGAGACGGATGCCTGTCTTGCGGATGGCTTCGCACTCGCCGACTGTCAGCGCACGGCGCACGACAGCATCTATCCACCCAAGCACTAGGAGATCCCCGTGGCAACCCAAATGCTCAAGATCGACAACACGCAATGCAACGTCACGGCGGTGACGCCAGTCAGCTGCAGCATCGGCGACGAGAAGGAAACGCGCATGTCGCTGTGCCTGGTCTTTATCACCCAGGCGGCGCACCTTGACCAGCTCAAGCGCGGCCTTCGCAAGGCGCTCTACGCGAAGGTCTCCAAGGCCAACAAGCCGGTGCAGGACGAAGACGTGCAGCCCGACATGCTGCCGGATGAAGAGGCGGAGCTGATGGAGCCGCGCTTCGCGGGCAAGATCCCTTCAATTACCTGGGAGGAAGTCTACGAGGGTTACAACATGGCCTTGGGTTCCGGTTTGACCGCCACGGAGCCGCGTTGCTTCGAAGGCGTCAAGCTGAAGAACTTCACGATATGGGCGCAGAGCGCGGGTACGATCAAGATCAAGGTGTCGGCGCTGGTGGAATGCGATCGGTTGACCAAAGGCTGGCTATGCGAACATCTTCGCCACGACCTTCAACTGTGGCTGTCGCCGCCCGGTGAGCCGTTGGAATTCGACTTCAGCGAAGAGGAAGAAGAGGAAGAAGTCGAGTAACGTTTATGGAGTAAGTCGCCGGCTGTCCGATGCAGGACTAGCCGCTCTCTGGCGCGAGGTGGGAATGCTGTTCGAATCGGCGTCTCGGCGGTGTGCAGATGCCAGCGACTTACTCCGCCATTGCAACAGTCAAACAACCGGAGAACATGAACATGTCTGAGATCAAGAACGTTGAACACGACGTAGAGGCGAAGATACACGCCATCCTTCACGAACTGGAAACCAAGCTGCAAGGAATCTTTGGTTCGCATCCGAAGATCGCCGAGAGCGTAGCTGCGGCTAAGGCGCAGGCAAGTGAGGCTGTGGCCGTGGTCACACCCGCACCGGTACCAGAAGAACCCGAAGCCTAATCGTATCCTGTGGGGGATCGCGGGCCGGCGCGTAATCCGGCCACCACCTACACGCTGCCAAGGAATCACCATGAGCCGTAGCATTGAAGACGAAGACTTAGTTCGTCTATTACCGGGAATGTATTACATGGACCCACCAGATGGCGGTGACGTTTCGTTGCTGGAACAACTACAACGAATGGCGGAAGATGCAGCTAGATATCGGTGGCTCCGCGATGAGGCCATTCACTACGAAGACCAGTCTCAGCGAACGCCTTGGGTATGGGCCGCTGTAGACATATCTGATTACGATGGGTATCCGCTTTGGGATCAGCAGTTAGATAGGGAAGTCGACGATGCGCGCCAAGCTTCCAAATAAGCACTCCCGCTTCGCCTTCGCCGTGGTCGTCAAGGAAGACGTAACCACCTACCGACTGTCGCGCCGTCTGTTCAATGGTGGCCTGCAATTCCGGTTAGTCCACATTCCGCATGGTACGGACCGCAAAGCCGCAGCGAATCTGCTGCGGTATGCGAGGAAGGAATTGCTTGAGCGGTGTGATGCCATCGAGCTATCCGTGATGGGTATCGGCGCATAAAAAAGCCCCGCAATGGGGCCTTTTTATTCTCAAAATATTCCATCACTATTGATTGTCGACGGACTGTTTTGCGGTGACATTTGCTTGACTGGTTGCCCATTGCCAGAGAGCTTCGTACTTCTCGCGCTCGGTGCGACAGAGCTGGTAGTTGCTGGCAATAGTGCTTGCTGCTGTAGAGATGCCAACGGGGCTTGGCTGGGCGAGAACTGAGCTGGAGGCTGCGGGTAATGGCATTCCAGAAGCTGCGGCGTCGTGGAGGCGCACGAAGCCAATAGGCAGCAGATAGCGAGCGTTGTCAGATATCGGCACATAGACTTTCACCTGTCGAATAATCGTCGCGCCCTTATCATGCACGACTTGGATTTGAGGGACGTACTGGGTGACTATCTTGGTGGTTACGATTGCGCTTTCGGCCTTTTGCTTCGACACAGCGGCATTGGCCTTTGCTTGATTGGCCGCTATGGTTTCTTTATAGGCGGTCAGTACATTCGCTTCCTGCTTGTGGCCTTCGTAGTAGCCGCCAGCGAATGCGCCGCCGAGTAACAGTACGCCGGCAAGGATGGTCCAGGGGCTCATGGTGATACTCCCAGTGCTTGTTTGGCTGCAGTCCATAGGCGCTCGCGATCAGCTTCACCAGTAAGACCGCCATTGATAACGCGCGTGATTTGCTGGAAGTTGCCTGCGTCGGCTAACTCGTTGAGGCGGTGGGTCTGCCACCACCATGCAGCGCTCAACGCCGCCCACTCAGGTTGGGACAGTAAATCGGGATTATTTGTGCAATCCAAACAGAGGCTTTGGCCGACAGCGGCATAGTTAGCCCTGCCAGTGATCATGATTAGTCCGCGTCCACGGAACAGCTTTCCGTCACCCGGCTGTGTATTGCCGAGTTCAGTAGCCAATTCTGAGGGTGGCTCATATTTGTCCTGCTGTGCGGTCGGCCCCCATAGCTCCGATGTCCAGTTCATGCCCCCCGATTCATGCCCTATTTGCGCCAGAAACGCGGCCTGACGCACAGGCGAATCAATCTGGTACTGCGACATGGCTGAGGTGATCGGAAGCGCCCATGCTTGTGCGCGCGTCTGCGTGGCACCAGTGCATACAGATAACGTTTCAGGGTTCACGTGTAATCCACTCCCCACGCCGTTTCTGCTGCGATGCGCTGGACGTAGTAGGTTCCTGACGCTGTTGCTAGGAAGAACGGGGACTGACCTGTGAGCCTGCCGATCTCCACAAAGTTGCCGGCGCTGTCCTCGATCTGGACGAGACCGATGTTGCCATTGTTGGGCGTGGCATTGCCCATCATGAGTATGCCAAGCGGAACGGTTGTTACGGCGATGGCTGAGGAAGTCGCGTTGCTGGTGCCAACGGCGAGTGCATTCGTATTCGTGCCCATGGTGATCTCCTACGGATGGTCTTCTTTGTCTGAGGTTGGCGCATTCTTTGGCTGAAACATGCCTCGAGCAAGTGCCGACGCGAGCGTGCAGGCTACGGCACCTAGCGCGAGCGCGGCCATCGACCAGGCCGGAATGTAGGCGACGAGTGCTGGATCGGTCGCCTTGAAGCCTTCATATGTCGCCACTGTAAGCGAGAACGAGCCGGCAACCGCTGACCATCGAACGCTCCAAAACTTCCACACCCGGATGATCTGGCCGTCTAGCTCATCGATCAGTCTCATGAGAGCTTCTCCGGTAGTTTATGGATTTCTTCCAGCGCCCAATCGTAAATGGTCTTGTCCAGTATCGTGATCTTCGTGAGGCGCTTACCGTTGATCACCGATACCTTTACGTCCGTACTCTGTTTGAGCGCCAGCACAATAAAGCCAATCTGTCGCAGATCAGCATCCATCAGCTTGAGAACGTCTACCGCATCGATTGCCAGGGCCTTTACATGGCTAATCAGGGTTGCGGCATCCTTGCCATTCCACTGGTCGATGTTGTTGACGATCTGATCGAGCGATTGTTTGACCTTCAATTTACGTTTAGCGGTCACGGTGGCATCCCCTGCTATCTCGCTCAAGTTCTATAACCCTGTCTGTGAGTTTGTCCAACTCGCGATCACGAGCGTCTTTTTGTACGTCACCAGCAGCCGTATGGCTAAGGGCCGTCTGGATGGAGTTGAAGCACCAAGAGCAAGCGCCGATGGCAAAGGCGAACACCAATGCTTGCGGAAGTGTGACCGATGATGGCTTCTTGATGGACATTAGTTACCAGCCGTCGTAACGATAATTACGCCACTTGTTAGATTTGCACTAAGCACAATAGTTGAGCCAGCCGATGTATTGGCTAGGGCCTTCTTCAGCGTTCGCCGCGCAAGCACCCACATGAATACACGTAATAGCATCCATATCCGCACCTCCAACGGCTACCGGAGTAGTGCCTGAGACGAAGCCGAAGCCAATCTGCTGGGTAGACATACAATTTCCTCTAGGTGTAAAGAAGCGTGACGAACACAGAACCTGCTGTCAGTGCATTGCTTAGCTTAAGCGTCGGTTGTCCGCCCGCGTTAGCCAAAGCTTTGGCAAGATTGGTGAAGTTTTTGATATTCCAGTTCGTGGTTGCCGTACCGATGACGCCGAATCCAAAGGAAAAAAGTGTATTTCCTCCGCCATCGAGGATATTGACCACGACAGCAGACGCTGAGGTCACTCCTACCAAATCTATTTGGATGCCCTGGAGATACTTCGTTGCCGAGCTTCCCCAATTCTGCGAAGCGTTAGTAACTGAAAACGCCGAGATGTTGGCGGCTGTTCCTAGGTCTTCCGTTTGTATCACGCTCTGATTGCTGGCAATCGTCACCGGAACGGAAGAGGCCATCGTGGTCTGGCCCAACGCCAACGCCGATCCGCCGACTTGGGTTAGGTTGATCGTCCATGGACCTGCCGACTGTGTTACCGCTCCTATAACGTTGGCTCCGGCCGGAAGGGCTGGCAGCGAAGTGACGCCTACGGTTCCTATCGCTGCTGATCCAGCGCTTAAAGAAACTGTCCATGCACCTGACTGCGTGACAGCGTGCGTGTTGACAGTCAGATTATTGGTCACAAAGGCATTGACGCCAATCACAGCTACCGGTCCAGGAGATGTTCCGTAATTAGAGGGAGCGCCCAACGTAGAACCGGCCAACTGAGCAAGGTTTTGCGATTGCGTCGCAGGGAAGTTACTGACGCTAACCGTAACGGTTCCCGCGATGCTTACTGGCTGCGTGGCTTGCCAAAACGTACCGCTAACGGGCTGTGTCGTTGGTAGGTTGGTGATGAAGGCGTTGACACCGATCACCGCTTCGCCAGTAGGCGCAGTGCCATAGGCCGTCGGCGAGCCGAGAGCTTGGGAGTTCCATTCCGTGACGTTGACGTTTCCACCACCACCTGCACCGCCAGCCACAATGTTTGCGTTGACGTTGAGGACTTGAGCGCCGGATGCCGGTGCGGCTCCCCATGCGGTTGGACCTGCTAGCGCACTGCCATTTAACTGTGCGAGGTTGACGTTCTGATCTGCGGGGAAGTTGCTGACCGAGACGGGCTGAGTCGTTGTGCCGGTTGGATCAACGCGCAGAGGTGCGCCGGATGTTCCCACCGCATTCGTGCCATTGCTCAACTCAACAGGCCACGGTGCAGTGATGGCGGCGGCTGTTCCTTGGTTAGCCGTCAGCGTGCCGCCCGTGACCGTGACGTTACAGAGAAAATTTCCTTTGTTATCGTTGACTCTCCACTGGCCGTCATAGAACAGGTGATAGCCTGAGGCAACGGAGTAGCTAAGAATCTCGTGCGCCGTTCCGCTACGCACCAAATTGACCGTGATGATGCGCGTCGCCGTATCAACGTTTGGAATGCTTATCTGATTGACCAAACGCTCAACGCCTGCGGCAGGCGATCCGACGAATGTGACCGGCGTTACACCAGAGGTAGCTGATGGAAGATTGCCGCCGCTGCCGCCCTGATCAATGTACGAAGAATTGATCGGGAGCTGATTAGTAGGCGCTGCATCCAGCACCACTTGAAGCTCATCGGTACTTGCTAGCTGAATAGGCATTAGCGTGTCGCCATAAGATAGAAGAGGTCAGCCTGGGCGCTTATCTTCGGCGCAGTCGGCGCTCCGCTATAGGTAAGCAGAATGCTTCCAGTGTTTTGTAGGATGCCGCCAACCGCGTTCTGCGCCCGAAGGTTGGTGAAGTAAAGATTGAACTGGCCTTCGTCCACATCATCGGTAGTGCCATCAAAGTTACTTTCACCGGTAGACGGTGTGGACGTGGCTAAGGGCCATGCAACCAAGTTACCCGAAGGGTCCCAAATATTGACGCCGAACTGTGCGCCCTGCGTGGCGTTGGTGTCCACCGATACCGCCTGATTGCTCACGCGGTATTTCTGCACTTGCACGCGATTGGAGGTGGGCCCGGTCATTGGATGGCATCCACGCGCTTTTGCTGTTCGGGCGTGATGCTACGCGAATGGGTGGCAGTGGACTGGATAGACTCCACGATGCCTGTCTTGTCGCGCTCTTTGGGCGTCATCTTGTCGTAGGCGTCTAACTTGTCGTCTAGCGACATGCCCTTGAGCTTTTGCGTCGGCACGTTTTCACGCAAGCCGGGAATGGTTGATTCGATCTGCTGCAACAGACCTTCCGGCTTGCGCTTCAATGCGGCCTCGGGGTCAGTTCGTTTGGCAACTTCCTGCACGGCTTGCGGGACGTTCTCAGCCGCCGACTTGCCCAAGAAGTTCAACAATCCCTCTTTATCGCGGATCGCTTCCCAAATGTGCATAGGCGCATCCACGAGAGGCAGGCTTGCGACTTCCGCTTTCCCAGCATGGATAGCCGCTGTGGTGGCGGCGCCTGCATACTCGCCCGCCTTGTTCAAGAAGCCATGGATCTTGCCACGACCTTCTTTCTCGCTTTCCTTTTCCTGCTTGGCGATGTCCGCTTCAAAGACTCGGGTAGCAAGAGCGGCCATCTGGATCGTGTCCCAGGCCGGCGAGTGCAGTAGCCAATGCGGAATTTCAACGCCACCAATCTTGAGTGCGCCGTAGTCGGTAGGCCCTTTCTTGCGCGGATTGTCCGGGTCGTACAGGCCTCCTAGCGCGGAAGCGCCAAGCACGCCGATAAGGATTAATGCCTTTCCGATAGCGCCTTTCTTGATATTGCGCATGATCGCGTCGGCTTGCTCTCCCGTGATGCCTTCCTTGGATTTGCTTGCCTTGATAATTCCCGCGATAGCTTTGGAGAAGCCCGCCGCGTAGCTGGTGGCCTGCGAGAAGGCGTTAACCGGAACGGTCTTGACGGGCATCTCATACTCGGCGATGCCCTTCACGACACCACCTAGAGGGGTCTTATCTTCGATGCCCGACAGAGCCCGAGCGACCCCCTCGCTGATCCAGTGCTTGTCCTGCAACTTGGCGCGGGATGCTTCCACATAGGCTTGCATCTCCAGCGCAGCTTTCGTTGATTCGCGGCCAAGCACTTCGTCAATCTCGCCAGTCGATTTTCCCGACTTGGCTAACTCGGAGCGGATGAACTCGGTGTTGTGGACCAGTGATCGAGCGAACGCGTAATGCTCGGCAGGCGTCTTCATGATGTTGTGCAGTCGGTTCACGAAGTCGAAGTAAGGATGCGGGTCGTAGCGAGCATCCTTCATCCGTACTTGGAGATCCGATTGTCCCGTCGCCCACTTGTCCCGAATGGCCTTGAGCGTGTCTTTGCTGAAGGCATGGCCGTAGCCAGCCTTGATGCCTGCTAGCGTTGAGGTGTCGTTGTGGAGCGGCGATGCTGCCGCGATGCCGCGCACGATAGGAAGCTTGGACAAACCCGCGCCGGCAAGATCTTCCAGCGGCGAGAAGATCATGTGCCAGGTTGCCGCGCCACCCAGCTTAGCCAGCGTCAGCGGGTTGGACAGCAGCGCGGCGCGGTGCAGGCCAATGACCCACGATGCGGTCTTGGCCGCAGGTGACTTCGCCGCATGGGTCTGTTTGGCTAGCTCGAAATCAGCCTTCGCTCTAGCGCGATCCAGTAGGCGTTGCAGTTCCTTGGTGGTCTCATCGTAATTGGGTCCCGCGCGATCCGGCTTGGAGAAGTCCTTGCGCGCAATGCGGTCTTGAATCTCCGCGATCTGCTTTTTGATCTGCGCCTGACGGGCCTCGTTTTTCTTCTGATCTGCTGACTTCGGTGGCTGCTTGGGATGGTAGGCGTCCCGCAGATCCTTCTTGAGCTGTTGCATGCGCGCCTGAAGCTCGGTCTGCGTTTCCTTACGCGCCGCTGGCTTCTTGCCATAACCGCTAATCACGTCTGCGATCTCGGACTTATAGAGCGGCGTATGGTCGTGAATCGCATCATGGATCGCATCCACGATGTCGTTATGGTCGGTCACGCCCTCTTCCAGCTTGGCGCGGGCCATGGCTCGAATAATGGTCTTGACCTCTTCGCTGGGTTCGCAACCGCTCACGTTATGCACCCCGGCTTCATCTGATCTTTTTGGGCAATGGCCTTCAGCTTCTCAGCCAGGTCATCGAACTTTGCCTTCGCTGCCTTGCGTTCGGCAGGCTTGCGCGGCTCTAGCTTAGCGTCCTGCAAGGCCTTCTCGCGCGCCGCCACGGCCTTCTCGCGCTCAGCAATGGTCTTGGCAACGCTATGCAGCCTTTCGCGCTCGGCGCTCGTTAGATCGCCTCCCTTGGCGTCACGGGACCGCTTGGTGAGCGAGGCAATCGAATAATCGTCGTTCAATTCGACTTGACGCGAACGTAGCGCGCGTCCCGCTTCGGAGCCCGAGGCCCTGGAGGCCAGGTCGTTGGCGTCCATCTGACTGTCGAGCAGACGGATCTGAGCCAGGGCCGAAGCGCTTTCCGCCTCATCGCCTTTCGCGCGCGCATCGGCCAACTTCTCGTAGGCCACGGCGGTATCGTTCTTGATCCGCGTGGCATCCAGTGTGAGTGCGGCAGCTTCCACGTCCGTATGCGGGCGGTTAGCGGTAGCTAGTTCGGCAGTCAGCCGGGCAACGTAGGACGGGTCTTTCTGCATACGTTCCTTGGCCTGCGCATAGGCTTCGGCATCGGACCGTTTCACGTTGTATTCGACCTCATCCTTGCCCTTCGCGGCACGGTCCTCGGCCTTGGACGCATTCTTGATGCTTGTCGTGTCTCCCTCGGCCTTTTCTTCGGGCGTAGGTTCGGATCGACGGCGTAAGTTCGCCTGCTCGGCGCGAAGCTGGTCGGCTGACATGGCCTTGATTTGGTCGTCGGGCAAACCACGCTCTGCAAGCGCACGTCGCACAGCCGAGAGGGATACCAGGGGTGGTTGCTCATTGGGAGCGTTCTCCATGACCTGTTGAGCGAAGTCGGACCGCTGCTTGGCCGCCGACGAATGCTCGCCGTAGAGGGCTTGCTGTTCCTTCGGGAAGAGGTCCGAGTTACCTAGGCGAAGCGGTGATCCATTCTGCGCCACGACGAAGGCATCGTAGAGAAGACCGCGATTCTTGGCGCTCTCGAAAGCCGCGCGATTCTGAACGAAGTTCTCGGCACTGGTGACGATGCCGATGCCTACAGCACCGCGCTTGGCACCAAGGCGGCTCAGCAGCGCGCCGCCCTTGGGACTGGCTAATACATCGTTCGGGAACGTGTGGACGCTCGCCACGCGGCCCTGGGCGTCCATGATGATCACGGCGCTGGAATCTTCCGGGGTGGCCGCATAGATGCGCTTGCCTGCCGATGCCGCGAAGGTTGGCGAGGTCATCTTGACGCTGAGCATTCCCTGATCGCCGCGCGTCTCGCGCAGAGGGTCTTGGCCTTCCACGCCAGGAACTGGCAACACGCCATTGTCGATGCCCGCGCCATCGATGTAGCCGAAGTGATCGTGGTTGAGGATGACGTGACCGGCCAGCTTCGGGGCACCCGCCATATCGCCCAAATAGATCGACAGTGCGCCGGTCGTCTCAATGTCCGGCTGCGAGGCAGCGGGATTGCCGGACGGATGGTTGTGCATGGCCCATACATGCGTGGCGCCGTGGGGCGCATTGTCCTTGATCCACTGCGCACCATCGTCCACGCCGGTCGGGAAGGCCTGGGAGCTGGACGGCATGCGCGAGCTGACGGCCGACTCGCCCAGGATGTTTCCCTCGCGGTCGGTGTAGATGTAGCGCATGACCTCGATCACCGGAGAGCGGTAGACAAGGTTCGCCATCGCCGCCAGATCCTTGGCCGCTTCCTCGGGCTTGCGGCTGATCTGCTTACCCGTGAGCTGCGATGTCGTTGTCTCGCGGAAGTCCTGGGCAATGGTGTCGGCCAGGGTAGAGCCCTTGTAGCGGGCGACGAGATCATCAATCGCGGCCACCGCGCGGCCTTCGACTTCTGGCGAATAATCCGCGCGGCGAAGCGATGGCGGTACGCCTAGTTGGTCTGATCCGTGGGAAACATCGGCTTTCCCGCGAACAGGCTGTTGATCTGCGGTTTGTGCGGGGCCTTCGGCAACTTGCCCGGTTGGAACTTGCCGACTCCCAGCACCGGATTGATCGCCGTTAGCTTCGGTTCCGCTCGGGAGTGTTTGAGCGATGCGAGCTTGACCAGCTTGACCAGATGCTGGGGCTGGAGTTTCACGTGGAACTTCTTGGGTTTCGGTATTGCTGGAATGTGCACCGTTGTTCTCCTGCAAATGCTGTAGGGCAGGGACAGCCTCGTATTTGTCCGTGTTCAGGTTTTTCAGGGAGCGCTTGTTGAACGTCTCGAAGACCGGCTTGCCGGTAGCCTTCTCTCGAACGATCCAGCTATCCACGTCGCCATTGCTGTTACGCGGCCCCATCTGATCGGTCATGTGGTTGATGAGCGAGACCTTATCGGCGTAGCTCATGGACGGCTCGCGAGCAATGTCTTGGAGGTCGCTTGCCTTTACGCCTGCTTCCAAGGCTTCCTGAACGTGTCCCAGGAAATCCATCGCCTGCGCATGCATACCTTCCGGTATGCCGATTTTGGATAGCTCGGCTTGCTGCGCTTCGTCCAAAAGATGCCCTTGGCCTTCGTCATCGTAGGGGCGACGGTCGATGTCTGACGGAACGCCACCTTCGGTCGCAGCCCCTTCCTTCGCGGCTTTGATCCCGTCAGCTAGGGCGGACTGGTACTGGTGCGGATCGATGGCGTACTTCTTGCGGATGAAGGCGTTCTCGCGAATGGTCGCGATGTTGTGGGCTTGGACGTAATCAAGTGGCACACCCGCTTCAACCTTGCGCAGGACACTTGCCGGCACGTCGCCGCCTTCGGAGGCAATGTCGGCCTTGAGAGAATCCATGTACTCCGGTGACTTGGGGCCATCGGGGAGCATGTTCTTCTGCTCTTCGACCTCATGCACGAACACGCCTTCTTTGGCGTCAATCTCTTTACCGTCTACCGAGACTGTATCGGGCATGTACTTCGATACGTAGACCTTGCTGCCGTCCTCATTCGCAGCTCCAGCCATCGGAACGTTCTGCGTGTCGTCCAGATCAACCCATGGGTGACGTTCAGGCGTACCGTAGGCAGCGTCTGATGACCGAATGGAGGCATCGGTGGGCGTCTGACTCTTTGCTAGTTCGTGCGCAGCCTGTTCGCGTTGTCCCACTTCCCACCAGGGGATGTTATCCGGCGGGGCGAAGTCATCCGTTTGTTCGACCATTTCATCGGGCGTATGGGCCGGATGATTGAGCTGGGCGCTCTGAATATCGGGCGTGCGCCCCGTGGCCTGTAAGGCCTGATCGCGCGCGATGGCTTGCTGACGCGCCTGCTCGCGGGCCGCTAGTTGTTCTTGGATCGATCGATTCACGGTGCCACTATCGACCGCGTTACCGGCGCTATCCACGGTCGTAACGGCAGGGGGTAAGGCTGGTGGCGTCTGTTGGCTACGTGCCGCATCGAGAGCCTGGCTAAAGCTCTGCGCGCCCTGTGCGGGCGTGTAGGCGGTTCCAGAAGCATCAACCGGGACGGTTACACCGGCAGGAAGTGTCTCAGCCGCAGGCTGGCTGCCCGCTACACCCGCTGAAAGGGAAGGTGTTGCACCAGCCTGCGGCTTGACAGCGGAAAGGTACTCGGGCAACACGTCGGACTGCAAGTATTGCGGCCCTGTCGCCACGACCTTGTTCACGATATCCGCATGCGAATCCGTGTGTTTGACATCTAGGCCGGCGTCCTGCGCCACCTGCACCAACGTGGTGTGGTCGAGTGCGGCCAGCGCCGTCTTCGGATCTTGGCGGAAAGAGGTCTCAGCCAGGGCTGTGGGATCAACCTTTGGGGCCGCGGGAGCGCCAGATGGCGCAGTAACGGCAGCTTGAGGGGGAGGCTCAACGGTAGGCGCAGGCAGTGCAGCGGCTTGCTGGGGCGGAATGGGCTTGTCTGCGGCCCCTTCCTGATAATTGCGAAGGAACGGGTCCATGCCTGGCTCGGCAGGAGCATGACCTCCTGCCAGAGCGCCGCCGACCAACGCTCCCACGATATCTTGCGAGGTATCTTGCGACCTTCCTTCGACGTAATTGCCGGCTGCGGTAGTTCCAGCTCCAAGGCCTGCGCCAGTCAGCGCGCGCACCAATGCGCTGTCGCCCAGCGCCCCGGGCACTCCCGCTAGCGCCAAATTCAGACCGGCTTCTTTAGCCAGCGAACCCGGCGTTGCATTGTTGTCGGCGTTGGCAATTTGCTCAGTGGTCAGAGCGGTAGCCGTAGGCGCGCCGGCACCAATGGCTGAGGCGAATCGGCCTAGATAGGGGATCGCTTTAACCGCGCCAGGAATGAGGCCTTCGGCTGAGGCCGTGCCACCCGTCGCCAACGCGCCAGCGAGGACAGGCACGGCCTGCCCAAGACCCATGGATATCTTGCCGGACGTGTCTAGCGTCTCCCCCGGCTTCAAGGCGGCAAACTGCTGAGCCGCTTGACCCTCTGCTGTCGCGGTAGCACCTGCCCCTTTTGTTGGGTCTAACTCATGCGCAGCCTGAATCGGATTTTCACCCGGCGCGGGAAAGGCTTCGCTAGTCAGCGCGCCAATGGTGTTCAGGAGCGTACCACCGCCTGCGATGAATCCTCGTTCCGCGGCTTCGGCGTTGCTTACCGGATGCGTATCAAGCACAAATCCATCTGGCAGAGACGCATGCGCCTGCGCAGCGGCAGGCGGCACGTCTAGCTGAAAGCCGTCCGGCAGCGATGCGCTTGGATCAGCCATTGAAGGGGACCCACGCGGTGCCGTTCCACTGGATCTTTTGACCGGTCTTAGGATTGGTTGCTGTTTGGCCGGAAGCTATGGAAGGGGATGATGATGGAGGCGTTACATCCGCGGCTGCGCGCGAACTTCCACTCGGCTGCAAGGCCTTGGAGAAGCTATCGGCCATGTTCGCTGGAACGGTATTGCCGTCGTCATCCGTAGACGTAAGCGGCACGTTGCCAACGGGCCCTTGCTTGGCTTGCAGGTAAGCGGCGAGCGCAACCCGGTCATTGTTGAAGCTCGGATCAACCTTGGCATGCAGCGACTGGAAGTTCTTGAAGGCCACATAGTCTGGATTGGCTTTGTTTCCAGTGGGAGGCTTGCCGAGGGCTTCTTCGATCTCTTCGGGCTTCAGCGCGGCATCCGAAGAGCTAGCACTCTTTCCTTGCAGCGTGACCGGGTTGCCGCCCGTATCGGTGATCGGCAGCTCTTGGCCGGTCAGCTTGTTCACGCGCACGGCTTGGCCGGTGTTCGCGTCCGTGGTGATCTCGTAGTTCGCAGCCTTGTCGTTGCCGATGCCGGCGAGGGCGCGTTTGGCCTCCGCGCTGTTGCGGCCAGCGGCGGCATTGGCTTCGCTCGTTTGCGCCAGATGCAGCCCGATGTCCGACTGTCCGATAGCGGTAGGAACATTCCCGCCCTCTGCGCTCTGCTGGTCAGGTGCAATGGTTGGGTCGTAGACGGTGTTGTCAGAAATCTTGGTCGTGTCCACGGGCTTGCCAGAAATAACGGCCAGCGCGGGATTGAGGCTCGCTACGGATGCCCCGTTGTTGGCCCGGTCCATCAGCACTTGATTGAAGCCGAAGCGCTGATTTCCCAGCGTGCTTTCGGAAAGCTGCTGAGCATTGCCGCCACCGGCATGGATCTCGGCCGCACCCAGCTCGGCGCGCGATTGCGCAGACGTGGGACTGTTGGAATTGGCATCCTGCACAAGCGCGGGCGTGATGTTCGTAAACCCTAAGTTCGCATCGCGGCGGCGGCGCGCCTGCTCCATGACATCGGAAACCTGTGCGCCTTGCATGACGCCGCGCTGGTAGGCGTTTGCGGAGGCTTGACCACTGCCGCCCAGGACTTGCCCAAGCTTCGACCAGCCAGCGGTGACAGCAGCCGGCGTACTCATCAGGGCATCGGATAGATCAGACATAGCCCTGTTCCTCAGTAAGTGGTGCCGTTGACCGGCAGGTTGACTTGCGTGGCACCAATGGCCGGCGTGGTTGCCCCATTGGCATACATCACGCCGCTATAAGGGCTTCCACCACCCGTAAGCATCCCTGACATACCGCTACTTCCGAACGAAGATAGCCCTGCCGCCGCAGCCGACAACCATGGGTTCTGCTGGATGCCTTGCAGCTTGATGTTAGCGACTGCCGCATCGCCTTGGGATTGTTGGCTGATGCCGCCAATCTGCGACCCGTAGGCGGCCAGATTGGCGTTCTCGCTTTGGCGTTGAAGCCCTGGCGCATCCATGCCAGCGAGGTTAGTCGATTGGGTATTGGCGTAGTTGCTGATGCCGAGTGCCGCATCGTTCGCTGCCTTGGTGTATGCGCCAGAAACATTCCCAACTTGGTTGAGTCCGCCTGTGGCGTTGCCCTGGTTGGCGGCGACGGCTTTCTGAAAGGTGTTGAGCAATGACGACTTCTGCGAATTGTCGTTGTTGCCCGATGCATCCTTTTGAAGCATCGCTTGCGTGTCTTGATTGGCCTTCTTATCAAGCGCGGTCTGATTTTCGATATTGGACGCTTCGGCCTGATCTTGCTTTTCTTCCGTTTGCGTCTGGTTGTAATACTCAAGACCCGCCGCCGCGACCGAGGCGGCGACGGCGATAGCCATGGCAGTACCTGATCCGACAAACATGGTCAGTCCTCCCCCTTAATACGCTTGGGCGCAGTGCAGTCAATCGGATGAATGAATTGGCGCTCAATCTCGTCTGGATCAGTGATGTTTTCCGGGTTGGCGAGGATCGTGGCCCAAATCACATCTGTCAGCGTGCGTGCTGCGCGCTTGGTGCCAGGAGGACTCACAACGACCTCTGGCGCGTGTAGCACTACAGGGCCATTTTCAGTTTCCATCTCGATCGATCCCATCACCAAAATATTGTGTTGGCCTTTTAGATGTTCCTTGCCCGTGACCAAAGTGTCTTTGGGGATCAACCCGATGCGGGTATAAATCCCGTGACCGAAGAAGTTCTGAACCGGAATGAAGGTCTGCGGTAACTGCTTGAGGAACATCTCTGCCGCACGGACCTTGACGTTATGCGGCATGCCTAACAGTGGTTTTTCGATTTTCGTGATGTCGTTCATGGTCAGAATCCTGCTGCCGGTGCGCCAGAGCTGCTAGAGCCCGCGCCAAAGCCCGGTGAATACACCGAGCCGTAGCCGTAGAGATAGCCGTTACGGTTAGCCGCCGCCGTCTGGCTGTTTTGGTACACGCTGGAAATGTCGCCGAAGACGTTGCCGAAGGCCTGACTCTCGGAGTTAGCCTGCGCGGTCGAAAGACCTGATTGCATCGCCTCAGCGGCTTGTGTGGACGCCTGCGTGGCGCTTTCGCCACCCTGCACGGCGGCAATGAGGTTCGCCTGTTCCTGCGTGTCGCTCGCCTGAAGGTTAGCGCCAGCTTGCTGGCCTAGCTGCTGCGCCTGCAACACGCCCTGGTCGTATTCGGTACCGAGCGTCTGATTTTGATCCGCCTGGACGGACCCGCCGATCTGGCCTTGCGAGGCTAGCGCGAACGTCAACTGCCGCTGCGCCTGCTGCTGCTGCTGATTGAGCTGGGTGGTGTAGTAGTTCGTCGTCGCCTGATCGAGCTGCTGATACTCGGCCTGACGCGCAGGATTGGCGAAGATCGCCTGCACCTGATTGGTGCCTTGCTGAATTGCTGCCTGCTGCTGCTGTTGTTGCGCTTGGGCCGCATTGGCCGCGCTATCGCTACCGCCGCTCATGGCGAACCCCCTACAACACGCGAGTACGTGACCAGTGTTTCGCCGTTAGCGCCGGCCTTCGGATGCGTTCCTTCCAACTGCATGCCCAATGCATCCTTGTACCACTGGCAGGCCTCCGTACGCGATTGTAGCGTCACGATCTGCAAGCGCCGCGCGCCGGCCTTGAACTGCTGACCCATGAACCAGCGCACGCCCTTGGTGATCTCGCGCCAACCCGTCTTCCAACCTTCCGGCGTCCCACACATCCAAAGATCGATCGAGCCGGGGCGAACAAGGATCGAGCCACCCGCGACCAGCGGATAGCCATTCTTGCCGATAATCGCCATTTTGATGGAGGGCGAATTCATCCACGCCTTTGCCGCGTCGTCCGGCACGTAGTGCGAGAAACCCGTCAGAGCGAGCCAATGCGCCTGCTCATCCGGGCGAAGGTTGTCGGCCACGTACTGCCAATGCCAGTTACGCGCGGCCACCACGGACGAGGGCGGCTTATGAGGAAAGCGCAGTGCGGGGACGATTCTCATGTGAGCGGCGCCAGGTCATCAATCCAAAGAGTTGCCATCATCAGTTTCCACGGCGTGCCGGGTGCGAACTGCACTTGCAGGCTGCACGTCGGCGACATCACCGGAATCGGAATGAAGTCACCCGGCTTGCTGTCGGTCGGCACCTGATAGAGCGGCGTGTGCAACGTGAGATCGGCCTGCGAGTAGTACATGGACACAGACGGTACGCCCGATTGGCAGGTGATGTCGCAGCCGTGCCACTGCTTCATGACGCCCGGTAGATCGTCGTCGAGCCACAACCACTGCACGATGCCGGTAAAGCCTTGCTGACGGCCAAGAGGATCGCCCATGAAGTCATCCACGGCAGATGGGTCATACATCACCACATCGTTCCCGCTGCGCAGGTACAGATCGCCATTGAGCTGTGTCACGGCATCGATGCGGAACGGGAAGACGTAGCGCGACCAGCGTCCCGGTTGTCCTATCTGATTGAGCGTGTAGACGAAGACCGTCGTGGGATCGGTCTGATTGGCGTCCGGGAAGATCAACCAATACTGCGAATATTCCGGCACGTAGGTGGAGAGGATCGGCGTGTTATCCGCAATCGCCGCCGTGATGAACGCTTTGACCAGCGGATCAATCGGCATGCCGATATCGCCAGACATCAGGCCATCCGCCGTGGCACTCGTGCCGAGCGAGCGCACGCCGGCCTTGCTCAGGAACAGCAGGTCATCCGTAAGCGGTGCCATCGCATCGTTCCACGTCGAGGCAATCGGCAGTGCGCTAATCAGTGACGTGACGCTCGGGTCTTCGTTCACCTGCCACATCTGGAAGCCTTCGGCACTGAACACCACCAGATTGGAGCGATAGAGGTTCATCGCGGCAGCAGGATTGCTACCGTAGGTCTGAAGGCCAAAAGGCAAATAACCCGCGTTGTTCGTGCTGGACCAATCAAGCGGATTGGCGGTTGCGCTATAGCGAATGATGTCGTTGTCGGCGGCGTAGATCTTTGATGCGGCAATTTGCACGACCGGCGTGTTCGGGCAATTCGCATCCTGAATGTTGAACGCGTAGGCGACCCAATCAATGCCGTTGTCGTTGACCGCACCACCCGGGGTCGTGGGCCAATCGGGCTGGGTTGCGCCGGACAAATTGATGGGGATAGCTGTCCACACCAGCTGAGTAGCGATAATGCCTTCCCACGTGACCTGATTATCCGTAACAGGCGTGGTGGTGTTACCAGGCCAGTTGGGCTCCGTCGCACCGGACTTACCCGGCGCAGCCTGCGTGGCCTGATAGACGAGACCAGCTGGTGGTGCATTGAACTGCGCGGACCACGTGAACTGGTCGAAGTTGATGATGGATCCGTGCGTGCCGGGATTGCACTCCACGCCCACTTGGACGAACGCGGCATTGCCCGGGGCCGTACCGGTGACGTAGGCCGCCTCCCAAAAGCCGCCCTGACCTTGCACGGGACTACCGAGTGTCTTGCCAATGAAGCTGCTGTCCGATGCAAACCACAGCAGTTCCAGGCTACTACTGGTGTCATCCGCACCGCCTACGTTGTCGATCACCAAGAAGCATTGCGCGCTGATCGTTTGGCCGGGGCTTACCGGTGACTGCGTGGTGTTGATGAGGTCGCCGGTGCCGGTGCCGGATGCTTTGCAGCTGTAGGTGCCGCTGTACTTGGTACCCGAGATGACTTGGAACGTCAACGACCCGGTAGTCGTCCAGTCGGTGAGGTCGCCTGTCTCGAAGCCAGGGTTGTTGATCGCCGCAAGCTGTGTCGCAGCCGCATGCGTCGGGACGACGACCGCGCCCGGTACGTAGGTGGTGCCTGCCTGCCACTGTGCGACGGTCATGTGTTGATCTGATTCACTTGGATGGAGTTTCCATACCGGCTGATCACGGAAGCCGGGAGAGCGGCCTGCGTGATGGTCGAGGTGGGCGTACTGCTTGGCGAGTTATTGCCCTCCACCGTCTCAAAGACTTGGGCTCCCGGTGTCGTCGGCCATGTCGGCTCGGTCGGTCCGCTGGTCGGATTCGTGCCGACCGCCTCGGTGACTTCGTAGATGTAACCGTTGGCGGCTGACGGTTGCACGATGTCGCCTTCGGAGTAGGCCGTGTTGGCCTGCCACACGGGATAGTTAACCGTCGTCTGCGCCACGTAGTAGAAACCGTTGGGCGTATCGGGCTGCACCTGGGCGTTGATGCCGTAGACCGTGTTCGCGGCCCACTCGGCAGGCTCTTGCAGCCAGTAGTGATAGGTTGTCTCGTTGCCACTTCCATCCGTGAACGTCGCCACGACGTACAGGTAGCCGAGAAAGGGTTTGGCGAAGTTGATGCGCGTCAGCGTTCCGGTGTAGCCGGCCACTGGGTTAACCAGCACGGCATTTTTGTATAGCGCATTGGCGAGCGTGACCGGTGCTGCTGAGAACACGTAGAGCTTGCCCGCGAAGGCTGTAATGCCCACGGTTCCCGCTGGAAGCGTGTAGCTCCACGTCGTGCCATCGCGCGAGGTCGGGGCACCACTGGCGTCCACGTAGCCGTTGGTCAGCTCGTACAGCGCATCTTGGGCCGCACCGCCCTTGATGCGCAGACGGGTCATGCCGGCGTCTAGGCTGGACAGGACGAGGGGACGCAGCGCCATCTCAGCTACCCGCCGTCATCTTGGGCGGAATGGCGTTGACGACCAC
>OUNK011150680.1_pt1 | contig 40367 bp, 61 predicted proteins | sample 1755341 | NCBI WGS metagenome assembly OUNK01 (sample SAMEA3914788, study PRJEB12502) | metagenome | biome: forest; material: soil | place: Canada | collected 2011-07-03 | depth 0.1 m | reverse complement strand
CGCTCGTGGAGGTGCTCGCTGGCGGTGGCCATGATCGGGTCGACGCCGAGGTCGGTCAGCATCTCGGCGGCGGCGGCCTTCAGGAACGGCTCGTAGAAGCTACCCGGCAGCTTGCGCATGGATTCGAGGCTGTCGAAGACAAGCTCCTTGTTTTTGCCGCGCCAAACCCACGCCTGGGCGACGATCTCGCCCCCCTTGCTCTCCCAGACGTAGAAACCACCCTGCTCGCTGGTGTAGCCGTGGACAGCGCACGAGGCGCCGTAGCCGCCAACGGACTGGCAGCAGGCGGTCATCTCGCCGAGGAAGAGCCCACGGATATCGCCGGGTTCAAGCCGGCGCATCCGGTAGCCAGGCTGGCCGACGTCCTGGCCATCGATCGTGACAGCGGGGATATGGACTGCGTTCTTCGGGTAGGCGCGCTTGGCGAGGCGAAGCGCTACCTCAAAGTCCTTTTCGTCGAGGTCATACTGCTGGCAAAGGGCCGCGAGATCAGGGTGCTCCTTACCGCGCGAGTAAACAAAGGCAGCGGTCATCTCGCGCATTTTGTTCAAGGTCTCGGGCGGTTGCCCCACGGCGGGCGCGAACCGGGCCAGGCGGGCCAGTTCCGGGCCGAAACGCATGACCTTGCTGCGCCACGCGGCGATGTCCCAGAGGCCGTAAGTCGGGAGCTTGAAAAGGGAGAGGTCGTGGAGCGGCTTCTTGCTCTCCTTGTTACCCCAGATGGAAAGGTATTCTCCGACCTGGCGGACACTGCCAAAAAGAACGCTCAGGGAGTAGGCAGCCTGGTTGCGCTCCTTCTCGACGCGCATACCCTCGCCATGGCGGAGCCAGTTCGAGACGGCATCGAACACAGCGGGCTTGAACCCGTAGGGCGACTTCGCCTCCAGGCCGGCAGGCGGGGCCATGCGAACAACGCTGTGCCACCGGCTCGGCCCGCGTCCGTGGACCTGGAAAGCCTCGTGCTTGGGCATGGCCGCGAGGGCCTCGATGTCCGGCGAGGTGATCCCGGCGTGCTCGCGCGCCCAGAGAATCATCGTCAGATGGCCGAAACGGAGGGCCTTCTTGTGGAGAACCTGGATTGTCGGCATGAGCGCGGCCTTCTCGGCGGCGTGGAGCTGCGTCCAGATTGCGGTGGCGGTGCGCGGGCGGCAGCGCTTGCCGTCAAGCGCGTGCTTCACGTATTCGAGCTTGCGGGCGGGGCGCTCCAGCGCGATCCAGGAAAGCACGTCGGCCGCGTCCTTGTTCCAGAGGTGCTCGGTGCGGCTGTCCTCAATATCGAAACCATCCAGGCTCGCGCCATTGGCCAAGAGGTACGACAGCGTCGGCAAATACCGGGTATGGCCTTGTGTGCGAAGCAGTCCGTTAAGCCAGCCGCCTGCGTCATAGAGCGGCATGGGAGCGCCAATAGCCTCCAGGGGGCCGAGCAGGTCCACCCGGCCCACGGTCATGGCGGCCATCATACTATCCTTCATGTCCTCCTCAACGACCGGGAACTTCATGAGGTCGGCAAGCAGCGGGTGCTCGGCCATGATCGCCGTCTCCAGGATATGAGAGCGGAAGGCCAGGGAGTAATGCTCGTACCGATCGACCGCGCCCAGGGCATCCCACGTCTCACGCAGGACACCGGCGTCATTCTGGGCCAGCAACTCGGCGGGCTCGACCCCAATCATGACGGATCCGTCCCACTGGCCATCGCGCTTGAGGGCGGCGACCAGCGGGTTCGGGTCCTTCTGGGGGACTTTAAGCGCACGGCCATGGCCGCCACCAAAGTAGGAATGGAAGTTTTCCGCCACCGCGTGAAAGTCCACGCTCTTGGCCGGCAGATCCCCCGAGGCGGCGACCGCGCCCATCAGGTCGCAGTGGCCGCGACGGATACTCTCATTGTAAATGAAGGCTGCCGGGGCGCCAGCCCGCCACCAACGGCGCAAGAAGACATCGTCGTAGGAATCGCGGTAGCTCGCGTGCTGCTTTACCTCGTCATGAAACTGTCTGTGCTCGCGCTTCCGGTTCGCGGCCTTCTGTAGGGCGCCGATCCAGTCCTGGCGATCATCCAGCAGGGCGCGGGTGTAAAGGGAGACCTCCATCTGGAGAGGCTCATTGGCGGCGGCCCCCTCTGCAACAAAACGGCGGTAGATCTCGATGCCGTTGGCGTGATTGAAGAGCAGTGCCGCCAACCCGCGCGGGGAATGCGTGTCCCCGATGGTGTGGCCGCAAGACCCGGTCACCAGTTTGGTGAAGAGCTTCGCGTCCCCCGTGTCGAAGGCGTCAACGATAAGCTGGCCTTTGCGGTAGGGAGATTTACCCGGGGGCTCGTAGGCGCGCGGCGCAGTCTCGCCGTGGAGCTTGCCATGCCAAAAACTGTAATCGTCGAAGTCGCTCATGATAAAAACGAGATAGCTCCAGCGCCCATTTATAGGACAACCCGCCCACAGTGACAAGATGACGGATCAGCGCACTCCGGCGCGCGTCCTTTTGATCTGCCTGATCTGGCCGGCGTCAAAGACCACATAGACCGTAACGGGATTGCCGGGTTCGTCGTCGGGATTGTAGTTGCCCAGGACAATTCCATCATAGCCCAGGGTTTTCAGCCGGGCGGTGTAGGCGTTGTCATCGGACATCCAGACGGAATAGGGCGTGCGGTAGGGATTTTTGAGGGTCAGGGCGCATTCGAGCACGCGCTCACCGAAACCCTTCGCCGTCGGCAGGTCGTCGGTGAAGAAAAATCCGTGCTCGTCGATAAAGGCGTTATTGAACGCCTCGAATTTGGCGTTGGTTCCGTGGTAGGCGATAATCTCAGGCACGGAGTCGAGATAGCGGAACGGTCTACGACTTGCCCTTGGCCTCACGCGCGGCCCGGGCGGCGTTCTTGCGATCGCGGACAACCTCAAAGAGGATGCCGGCGCGCTGTTCGAGGGTTTCCGGGTCGAGGATTTCCGTATCCTGGCGGCCAATCCAGCCCTCGGCGGTGGAATAGGGGACGAAGGACAGGTCGAGAAAGGTCCAGCCGGCCTCCGCGAAGGCGCGCACGAAGATGGGGCTATGGGTTACCAGCATGGTGAAGGAGCGTTTGGCGGCGTGTTCCTCCATGCGGGGAAGCAGCCAGTCAACCATGCCGCGCTGGGCGGCAATGCCAAGCCCGAGTTCCGGCTCATCGACGCACAGCGCCACCGGCTTGTCGGAAGCCTCCCCAACGGAATTAGCCTTCACCTTGGCCGGGTCCGCCATCTCGATCACCTTACGCAGAGAGAACACGGTATTGTGGGAGGTCGCGAGCCACTCCGAGTCGCGCACCATACCCGCAATTCCACCCATGTGAGACATGTTGGAGGTTCGTAGGGCCATGGAGGCGTGGACAACCATCGGACGGACTTTGAACCCCTGTCCCGCAATATCGCGGAAGAGGGATTTCCCGCAGGCGTTGTCGCCCACGACAAGCAGGCGATCTCCGCGCTTGATCTTAATGCTAAGCAGGCGGTCAATCTGAGCCTCGCATTCCTCGCGGGTCAGAGGAGGAAGCTTGGTCAAGGTGAGTTCGCGCCCCTCTTCCAAGGCGACAGGGAAGGGAACAGAAGGAGCCACATCTTTCATGATTGTATTGGGTAGATAGCCGTCAGATCGAGTAGTCAGCCGGGAATGCGCGCCCGGCCAATTCTCCACGCTCGTTGACGTAGAAGAAGTGGAACCGGTCGATGTTTTCACGCCGGGCCGAAAGAAACAGGATCGCCGCACCAGCATCCTCGAAGCGGTGAGCCTTGGCGAGATCATCCTCCTGGGAGATGTAGCCATGATGGGGGCACACCCGGATGAAGGCATACCGGGAGTAGGCGTGCCGCAGAGCGATAACAGGCAGCTTATTCATGGGTTTGCGCACGCGGCGGATGTCGCGGCGTCCAGCTCGCGGGCAAGCTCTTCAACGCGCGCCTCGGCAACAAGCCGGGCCTCCACGGCGTCGATCCAGCAATCGCGAAGCAGGGTTGTTCCTTTCTTGGTGATGATCTCCATGAGGGCAGGGACGATCAAGGCGCGATCAATACCGTTTTCCAGCAAAAGCTCCTTGGTGACGCCGAGGCGTTCGAGGGCCTCGCCGATTTCCTTGGCAATCACCGGGCAGGTTTCCGGCAGATCGCTGAAGACTTCTCGCTTGGCCTTGTTCCAGTGATCCATAAGTTCAAGATAAGACCCGGATTATTTACCACCGCGCGAGCCCCGGCCACCCCGGACGATCGTCAGGCCGCCGCTCGCGCGGCTTCGAGTTCGTCGGAGGTCTGGCGTACCACCTTACCCTCAACCAAGACATGCCGCGCGGCCCCGTCATCCTCGCAAACCTCGGAGACGATGCCCTTGCTCATCATGTGGAGCCAGAAAGAGAGAGCGGTATCCCGAACTCCATCCTCATCGACCCCACCGGCGCCGATCACGACGATCTCGCCGTAAGTCGACTTCAGGTAGCGCAGGGCCGTTTCCGCGTGCCCGCAGCCGGAGTTCTCGGAGGCGAACTCGTAAATCGAGCACAGGCCCGGCGTGGAGATGTCGATCGCAGCCCAGACCCCATTGGAATCGGTGAATTCCGGGATGTCGCCGACCATCTCCTTGAGGCAGGGCAGGTACGGCGTATCGGATCGTTTCATGGTACCAAGATAAGACACCCTCCCGATCTACCCGGGGCTTACGTCCCTTCAGTGGGCGAAGCAGGCTGGGCCTGGGCCGGCATCTGCGGCTCATCGGCGGCGGGCGGAAGTTCGACGCCGGGATTGATCTGCTTGATAAGGGCACGCAGACCAGGATTGGGACGATCCCGCTCGGACTCCATCAGCAGGTCGCCCATTTCCTGCAGGCCACAGGGCCGGGAGAAGGCTTCCTGGGCCAGTCGGCGGATGCTGGCGTCGTCGAGCCACGACATTTTGACGCGAAGGATGTTTTCCCATTCCGCCACCTGGGGCTGCTGCATCACCAGGGGCTTGGAACTGAAGCGCTGCCGAAGGGGCGCGGGAAAGCCCATTCGGCTCTTATCGTCACCCTCGACCATGTCTGTCTCCTCGAACTTTGGGGTCGTGACGCCTTGCGTGTCGACGTCGGTTTGCCAGCGCCCACTACCCACGATCAGGAACCGGGTGTGCAGCTTGTGGCAGCCTTCAGCGGAAAGGATATTGCGCAGTAACTGGCCATCCAGGAGCGCGATCATCTCCGTGGAGATATTGCTATACCAGCCGTGCTCCTGGATGATGCGCCGGCTCAGGCCGTCGAGGCGCCGCAAATGGATGATGCCAACCGGATGCGCGCGGACAAAGCTGGCCATGCTCGTGGCGGTAGGTATCGACTTGTAGGCGCCCAGGGGAATCCACTCGGCGGCATTCACCTGGAAGTAGCCCATCCGGTACTGTTCGGCCACTCGCTGGATCACCGTGTGGACGCCCGTGCCGCCCGGGGAAACGATCAGCGGCCAAGGGAAGGAGGGAACCTTCCATTCGCGCGCCAGAAAGATGGAAAGCGCCTCTTCCAGCGCGAGGCTCATATCCTGCTGGGATACCGTGTAGACCGGAGCCGTCCGGGATGGCGTCGTGGCGGAAGCAGGCTCCGGGACGGCAGCAGGAGCCGCAGTGGAAAGGGGAACGGGCGGCGCCGGGGTAACAGCCGGTTCACTTTTATCGGGGGCCGGGGCCTCCACCGCCACTGCGCCCGTGTTCCAGGTCGATAAAGCACTCCGCCAGTTCTCCTGTTTGAAATAAAGCAGGATGGGAATTCCGAAAGCCGTGACAGCGGCGGGGGAAAGTCCTTGGGCCATCAGCTTTTTTATCCGTGGTCCCGATATGGTGGACTCTCGGGCGGCGCAGAGGGAATGAAGCAGGGCGGGATGGGCAGGCAACCCTTTTTCGACAAAGACTCCGAGACGATCCGGCAAGTCCGACCGCTCGGTGTGGTGGGGAAACATCCATCGCCAATCCTCCTCCTGCGGCCTCCAGCCCGACTCAAGCAGAAGCTTCAGGGCCGCGATAGTTGGTGGCTCATCGAGAAAAGGGTGGGACCGGCACAAGGGGGTCAGCCGCGACACCAAGAGACTCTTCTGCTGAACCAACCCCTCCCAGACAATATTCATCACGTCAGGTACGAGAAACCAGCTTTGCCGCCCGGCCTGGGCCGCATCCACAATCTTCGCGGCCCACGCTTCCAGCACATCGACAGGGCAATCTTCGCGCTGCAGGCCGGCAAGGATATGGTCAACGCAATCCGGGGTGTGGCGCGGGCGAGTAGTGGAGGCGTCGGCCTCAAAATCGGAGAAGTCCTCCAGGAGTTGGGATGGAGGCGCCGGGAACCACGCCCAAAATTCACCCCGCTGGAGCCAGGGAGAATCCACGGCCATTTTTCGCAAGGTATCGGGGGACTCCGCGTACTGCAGCAGCTCGACGAAGACAGACCTTACCCCCTTGCACTCCCGGTCTATTTTCGCGGCCATAAAGCGCGTCAGGAGTTCATCCATGGAGCGGATATGCTCGCGATGAACGAGCAGGATGTCGGCTCGTTGTTCGCGCAGCAGCATCGGGAGGGCCAGCATCGGATCCATCTGGAGATTTCGCACAAGGTAATCCACGGCGGCGAAAGAGGCGTATTCCATGAAATCGCCATAAAACCAGGCGGCCTCCTTGTAGAGGGAGGCGTCGCCCAAGACGCGCCGGAGGTCTTCGCCGGCCCCGTGAACAAAGTGTCGCCCGGAGACCAATTCACCCATGGCATCGGCAAAATCCTCGTGGGTATAAGATCGGCTGTCTGCAATGATTCTCGCGGCCAAGCCTAGGGCATCGAGCTTTGCCTCACGCGCGGCCTTCCAGTCCATTTGGGGGAAATCCAGGAGGAGATCGCCGGGGATTTCGAGGTTTTGTAAAAAGTCAGCGAGAAAGAGGTGCGACATGGCAGGTAACGGCGAGCGTCACTTGCAATTATGCCGCAGAGCCCGCAGCCGGACAAGGGGAGACATTCACTCCGGGATCAAACCAACCCGGAGCGCTAGACGTCGGCGTGGTTCCCCAGGATACCATCGTAGGTGTAGATGGTGCCGTGCGGGGCCTCGCTGGCCTTGCCGAGCTTGCGGGCGATGAGATCCCAGTTCCAGCTAAGCCCCTTCTTGCGGAACTCGCGAAAATAAATATTACACTCATTGCCATACCCGAAGCGCGCGGTGAACATCTTCATGCGCGGGTCAAGGTGAAAGCAGGGGCGGATGCAGTTACCGGCCCAGCCGAGGACAAACCAGACCCGAAACACCCGGAGGATGTGGGTCACCTGGCCTGAGCCCTCGTGCTTGTTGCACTCGTAGCCGCAGGTGAAGATGGTGACCTTGATCCAGGTGAGGAGGGCGATGATCTTGTCCATGTTGAAAAAGATAGCGCCCCACTTCAAGCCGATGCAGTCGCCGGGCCGCCCCCGGCCCTCAGCTTTTTGACATGCGCCTCCACCGCTAGGGTAAACTCCGGGATTGCCTCCAGGATACGCTCCGCCTGCTCCAGGGTGTAGCCAGGCGAACGGTAAAGCAATTCCTCAGGAATAAAACTCGTCGCCGGAACGCCCAGAGCGCGCGCAATTAGGTAAAGAATCGCGAGGGATAACCGCTGTTTCCCACCTTCAATGCGGGCAATACTCTTCCCGGACAATCCAACCATGCCGCCAAGCGCCGCCTGGGCAAGCCCCTTCTCCCGGCGCTTCGCCGCGATATTTCTGCCAATAGCCACCAATCCGGCATTACCTTGCTTGAATGCCATTAGAAGAGAGAGTGGGGAGAGGTTAGATTCCACCACCCCGGAGGATGATCGATCGCCGTGATGAGGGGCTCGGCGGTTTTGGGGATCGTCAAGGTTTCGCTCTCGAAGGGAACCCGGTGTGTTGCCATGGTAATGCCGCTCGGGGAGGGGTGGAGATCAGCATTGCTCGCGCGTACCTTTTTAAGCTTAAACGCAGAAGGGCTCTCGGCGACATCTTCAGCCCAGATGGAACGAAGCTTTCCGTCGTCGCCATTCCAAGTGATGTAGTAGACGGTCTGGAACCTCCTTAATTTTGAGCGGGAGTCCGTATCGCGGGAAGTGGGCATAGGCACTGGCGGGATGATATTTACGTCGTCGGCAAGCCCCTTGTAGGCCCGATAAAAAGCGACAACATCCTCCGGGGCCTTCGGGTCGAAATACAGTCTCATCTCAGGATCACATGAAACTTCCTGCCACGACTGTTTGGTGTAGCGGTTGTAGACGGAGGAGCAGAAAGCTGAGACAAAAAAGAGGGTGGGGACTTTGGATTCGGGAATAGCAAAGTAGTTCCACGTTTCAAAGCAATCCCGTATGCCCAACCCGGCGAACTTTTGGAACACCGCGCGGTGAGCGCGGTACATCACCTTCGCGATTGCGCTCAACTCCTCGGGTGTGGTGGGCTGCGGCACCCAAATACCCAACGCAAGATCAACCTCCGGGGTGGCATGATTGCGGGCGAAAGCGATCGCGTAAGGAGCCTCTGTCTGGATCAACCACGATTCGTTGGCACCCTCTTCTTTCGGAAGGTGGTTGGCGCAGATGACGGAAGATTGAGGAGGTATGTAGCTCACAGGTCGGCTCGATTTCCTACTGAAGATAGGTTTTTAAAACCCCGCGAACGTCACGCGCCCATCAGATCGGCGTGAATCTTGTGCTCGGCCTTGAGCGTGGTGCGAATCAGGAAGGTCGAATCGGTGTTGATCGTGTATTCGACCCCGTGCTCGCGAAGCTTGGAGAAAACCTCCCGCAACTCTTCCCTGGAGGAAAGGGCCTTGGTTACCAGGTTGGAGGTGGGGCAGATTTCCAGGAGAATGCCTCGCTTGGCCACTTCCTTCATTAGGGCGGGGAAGCGGTAAAGCTGGACGCCATGGCCGATACGCTGGGGTCGCAAGGTCGTGATGATGTAATCCATCTCGGCCTCGGTCCATGACTGGAAAGTCTCTCCCGCATGAATGGTGGTGACCATCTTCAGGGACCGGGCAAACGAATAGTAGTGCGCGAGGTAATCGTGGTGTTCGGTGAGGGGCTTGTGCTCCGGCCCGGCCACGTCGATACCGATGATCCCGCGCTTGTGGTACTGGGCGGCCTTGTTGAAGATGGCCTCGTTTTCCGCTGGGCTGCAATCGCGGCCCATGCAGAGAATCATGTCCCCGTCGATGCCGAAGATCGACTTGGCGCGCTCCATGCCGGCACGGGCGGAAAGGATCAGCTTGTCCAGGTCGATGCGGAATTCGCCCTGGCGAAGCGCCCGCTTGATGACGTTCCAGCGCAACTCCAGGTGCTGGGTGCCGGAGAGGTAGGAGGAAGCGAAGGCGGAGTAGACGCTCTTTTCGATGGCCGATGGGGAACTCTGGGTGACATCGATCGAGTGAATGAGCTTCAGGTAATCGTCATGGTTGGCGACGGTACCCTTGTTGGCGGAGTAGGCTTCCAGGAATTCCCAGTACGTCTGGGCTGGGGTCTTGAGCCCGGAATCGCAGATGATCTCCCAGAGCAGAACCGGGTCAGTGGCCCCGGAGAGATGGAGGTGGCGATCGGTAAGGACGGCGTCCTGCTTCATTCACAGTTTTCGCCTAACCGGGATTAACCGTCAAGGCTCGACTATCCGGGTATTCTACGAGGCTTACGGCAGGCGGCAATTCCGGCGCCAGTGCCGCGAGGGGCGGCGGTTGCGCTGATCCCGGTTTTCCGGGGCGAGGATGATGGCGCAGAGCAGGACGATGGCCGCAAGGGCGAGAATGCTGAAGACGGGAGAGCCGCTGAGAAGGGCGAAGTTCATGGGAAGGGGTAGGACAACCGGTGGCGGGTGACAAGGGGCGGATTAGACTTCCGCCAGACCGAGTGACATGAGGATGAGATGGCCCTTGGGCTGCCGGGCGGAACCGTCCTCGTAGTAGAAGTCCCGGTGGACTTCATGGAAGACGCCATGCACATCGACGATCTTCTGGTATTCGGTGGGACGCAGGCCGCATCCAATGAGGCGGTACAGTTCCTCGCGGGAAAGGCGCAGGTAGATAGGGTCCCCGAAACCATCGCGCGTCCGGTAGCTGAAGGCGGGCTCGCCGGAGAGATCGCTCTTGGCAACGGGCTCGGTCAGATGCGGCAGGCCGGCGAGGGCCTCCTCGATCAGGCCATTGGGGTCGAACTGGTAGATCGCGGTCTTGGTCTGGATTTGAACGCAAAGCTCGTCGGGGAAGTCGGAGTTTCTCTTGAGGGAAATTAGTCGCATGGTTTTCAGATAGCCGTGGCCAAACGAGAAATTTCCGGCGAGGAAGCGGGTTGGAAGAAAAAACACCCCGGTTACTTCCCCTGGGTTTAAGCTGCGGTCGCGGGTCTACGTCCCAAGGGACACACGAACGGCGGCAAAGAAGCCTATCCGCGTTAAAGTGAAAGTTGCAACTGAAGGTTAAACTTGCAACTGAAGATCAGTGCGCAAGCAGCGGCCCGTCAATTCAGGTTGACCCAATCGGGGTATTCGAGCTTCCACGCCTCCCAGCGCACACACGCCGCCGCGGTTAGGCTGTCCCTGTCTTCCTGGCTTAGAAGGTTCCACCCGGCGATCTGGCGCGGCAGGACATGGCTCAGGTAATCCGCGTGGGAATACTCGTAGTCGGCGCGGGTCATCGTATCCGGGTAATTTTCCCAGAGCGTGGAGCGGGGCGGTTCTGCGGTGGCGATGGTGCTCATGATATTAGAAGATAAAGGCGTCCAACTGGTCCCCGGAGATCGTCCCGGTGGAGATCGCGCCCTTCGAGTGAAGGGCCGTGAGTATCAGCCTCATGTCATCACCCTTGACCTCCAGGGCGGCGCGGCCCGGAAAAGCCTTGTTGGCTTTCAGCAGGGTATCCACCTGCTTCTTGGTGGCATCTCCAATCGTCCGCATATCGTGATGATCCAGGCCCAGGAGAACCTTCCGGCCAAAAATGTGTTCGACGTCATCCGCTGTCAGGGCGACAAACGAGAGTCCCTCGACGGCCCGGTATTCGATCGAGTGGACTGCGCCGGGCTGCGTGGTGGCGATTTTGCGGGTAACGTCGCGCCAGTGTTTGAGAAGGTCTGCGACCTTCGGGGTCAAAAGGATCACCGCGTAATCCATCAGCCACCCCTTCTTGGAGTCGAGGTGCCCGCGTAAACGTCCGGCCAAAAGGATGGTTTTCTTCATGGTTTTGCAGATAGCTTATTCTTGAGGAAGGCGATCAATTCTCGGCGGTGCCCACTGTAATTGGAAATGCGGTTGAACCGCTTGAAACGGTCGATGACCGTGACGATCGTTCCAGGATTTTTGCTGTCGAAGTGATTGATCCATGCGATCACGCTGGGGAATCCACCGTTCCCGTCGAAGTACCAATCCTGCCAGCGCACCCCGTAGTGCTCCGGCATACCGGGCTCCCGGTCCCCGGCGTTGACCATGGTAACGACATGACTACCCGGCAGGATCGCCTTGAGGGCCTGGGCGACAAGCAGGCATCCGCCGCCGTTGTGGCCGCTGTCGATCCGATTGACCAGCCAGGCGTAGCCCGCGTCTGCGAAGAGCCCCTGAAGGGCAGCCGCGAGGCTTGCCGGTGGCGGCGGGGTGAACCGCCTGGCCTTGGGGACAGGGCTCACGAGTCCCTCTCCGATTCCTTTGACGGCAGACCGGGCACACGGGCATTGGGCCAGAGCTTGCCGGTGTTCAGGTCGAGATGCGCGGAAAGGTCGGGGTTGGCGTGTTGCAGGTACGTCTTCATGGTATGTGCGGTACCGCCATCATTGAGCACGCGGCCCGCCCCGAACGTGATCGCCAGAGCGGCCCCAGCGCGCGCCACCCGGTCGTTGCGCCCGAACATACCGCCACCGGCTTCAACCTTGGCCCCGCGCGCAATCGCGGCCGCAATCTCCGCCAGCGAGGCAACCCCGGTACGCTTGGCAAACTTCCGGTGGTAGGCATTCGCGGTTCCGCCTGGATTCATATACCAACCCATGTTGCTGCCCAAGTCGAGAAACCCCTCGGAGGCCGAAACGAACGCGCAGGGAAGGTGCAACGTCAACGCCGGCACAACTCCTTCGAGAAACAGGGCCACCGCGACATGATCGCCATAGGCCGCGCCACCGGAGACAAGCCCCGACACCGGATGCCCGGCCTTGGTGAGGGCCGCGATCATCCCCTTGGCGCCGCGAACCATCAAATCGTAGGTGCCGCGGTTCAGCCGGTCGGCGTCACCCTTGCGGCCCGCGGTACCAATAATCGCCAGAGTCACAGGGACCGGAGGCGAAAGGGGCTGCGTGATCCATGTCGGCATACCAATAGATAGCGATTAGGCCGCCAGGGAGGAAGGCCGGGAGTAGTGGACGTCACCCGTGTCACCACTCGCATGGCTGGCGTGGACATACACCTGCACCTTGGTGATGCCCACGGCGGAGAAGGCGGACCGGAGAGAGGCATTCCCGGACAACACGGGAAACTCCCACAAGGTAAAGTCACCGTCGAAGTTCGAGAGGGCCTTGAAGCCGTCGCGGGAGGAAAGCCAGTGCCGCAGGGTGTTGAAAAAGAGATCACGCACCTCGTCGGTATCGAGCGGGCAGCGGGTGTTGATCTTGAAGAGGGCGATGAGCTTGGGATCTGCCGGAGTGGAGCCGGCCCGGGTGAAGTCGATGCAGTGGGAGGTGCGTTTCACGATGCCTCCAGATAGAGGCTAAGACGTCTTTGGAGGCAAGGGCGAGAGCAGGCGGCGCGGGTCTCTGTGGTCCTCTATGCGCCTGCTAGTTCTTGTACTCGACGCGGCTGGCCAGCTTGTGCTTTTCCAGCCACTGCTGAAGGTGATGACCACCTTCACCCGAGTCAACAACGCTAACCCGGAAGACCTCGCGGCCTTGCTGGGTACCGATGTACATCCGCGATCCGTCCCAGTAACCGCCCGGGATGGTGTCACGGAGCACTTCGATCTTGCGTCGTCCGGCGAGATCGAACGGGTGGAATTTATGTTCCACCAATTTCGGTCCCGAGCGGTGCGTCGCAGGCTTCAGCGTGCTGATCGTACCTTCGTTCATGTTGTTTCCTTTCTGTTTTTTGGGCCACCCGGCCCAAAACAAGTTAAGGCGTGCAGATAGGCCGTCTACGGCATTTTCCGATCCAGTTCACTCAGGGCGACAGGAGCACTTAACCCCACCTCGCACTCATCCAGCCAGGCGAAGAACAGGCCCATGCGGAATTTGCCCATGCACCGAAAATGCATACACCAGTCCACCCGGTATTTCAGGTAAAGAGACTCCTCGTCCAGATCGGAATCGGACAGCCGGGTTTCAGTGTCAGCGCATAATCCCTCGCGCCACTCCATGACGCTCTTGCGGATTTTTACGGCTATGTCAGCGGTCTCGAATTGCCGGGAGGGGCACCCATCAGCATCCAGCCCCATATCGAGTTCGCGGTCAATAAAGTTCAGGATGAAGGAGGCATGGTGGGGAGCGCCCTCCATGAGGCGGCGGACGATCGCCGAGGCCCGGAGGTAGCGGTTACCGAGCAAGCGAAGGATTTTATAGCTCACCCTGTTAAGGCCAAATTCAGGCATCAGTTGGGCGGGATTTTCGCCCGCAGACTTGCGTCGCGAAACGATGCCGGCTCGGCGCAAGCGATCGATCGTGGCTGGGGTGGGAACAGGAAAACCGCTGCCGCTCATGGATCGGAGGCCGTCAAGGGCCACTGGGGCGATCAGCCCGGCCTCACACTCATCAATCCACAACCAGAATGCACAACCACGGGACTTGCCCATGTTGCGAAACTCAAGAAACCATGCCATCCGGGATTTGCGATAAAGAGATTCGGCATCCAAGCCATCATCCAGACCGGCGTTTCGCGCCCATACCAGGACCGTGGCCCTGACAGCAGCCGCTACTTCAGAAGCCCCGATTTTCAAAGGATTTCCAAGCTGGATACCGCGCGGCAAGAAATTCAGGATGGCGGAGGCATGTCTTGGAGCGCCTTCCATGAGCCGTCGCACGCACGGGGACGCGGAGAGGTAGCGCAAGCCCAGTTTCTGGAAAGTCTGGGCCATCCATTCCGGCAGACCCACGTCGCGAGCGGTAGCCGCCCCGCTAAGTCCGGCGAGTCTCCTGCGCGCGATCGTTACCGCCTGGCGCAAGTGTGCCAGCGTCTCAGGGCCAGGAAGAGGAAGAGTCGCGCCGCTCAAGCAGATTTTGAGTCCCTCTTCTCCTGGATAACGGGATCGGTATCCCGGTCCCAGTTCGCCCCGCGCTTGGGCTTGAAGTGGCGGTCGAGGATGACAGTCTCGACCGCCTTGATGTCCTGGGCGAGCTTCGCCGGGGCGGGACTCAGGTAGCGCATGATGCACTCCCGGTAGCGTCGATCCATTTTGGGGATGATCGCGTTGTTGAACTTGAGGCGTTCCTCCCACGCACCGGAAAAGAGGAGGGGATTAACAAACCAATCCTCCCCCTCGTTCAAGAGGTACCGAAGAATCAGCGAGTCGCCCTCATAAACGGCATCCGGGATACCATGCAGACGATCGCTCACCTTCTCGGCCAGCGCGGCGAGACTGGAGAATTTTCCTTCAAGGTCGAGGTTATCATCGACCCACTCATTCACCGCAGCCCCCTCCTCCAGCGGAACCTGCTCCAGCGCGATCTGGATGTAGCCTTGGAGAAGCAGGCGGGCGACCCACTGCCCGTCTTCATCCGCCGCCTGGCGTATCAGGTCGAAATAGGCAAGGCAGCCTTCCAGCACCTCGGAGATGTACCAGGCGGCCTGGGTGTCATCGTTCTCGCTGGAAAGGCCATGCAGCACGGCGGCGATGGCATTGAGTTGATCCATCAGCGGCAGCGCCTCGAAGTTGGTTTCCGGCGTGCTGGTCGGGTTCGCCTCCTCCCGCTCACACTCGTCAGCCATGTCGCGGGCACCCATCACGATGATCTGGTTGAGCGGCCCGGAGATCATCCGGTAGCCGAAGTGGCTTCCTGTGGCGAGTCGTATCATAGGAGCACGCAGATAGGAGAGGGTGTCTTATTCGGCCCCGCGAGGCTGGCCAATAAAGCGGGGAATCAGCAATTCCTCCGGGGAGACTAGCCCCTTCCGGTCGCCCATGTCGACCTTCGGAGGTGACAGCTTCATTAGCGCAAGGAGGTTGAGCGCCAGTTGGACGATCTCCGTTTCCTTGATGTCCCCATCTCCGCCCGAGGCCGCGAACCGGGCCATGTTATCGGCAATCGATCGCTGCGAGAGGGGAAGGCGCAGTCCGTTTCGGGAGAACCCCAGAGGATTTGAGATGGGGAGTTCAGGGAAGCTGCAGGAAAGGGTAGTGCCAAGGCCCTGGACCTCAAAGTTGTCCGGCAGGGTGCCGGTGATCTCCATGACGATGCCGTCATGGGCCTTGACGCTGGAGGAATGGATAAGGGCGACGTCGATCCAGCCCAGGTCCCGGTCGCGGTAATTGAGGACGCCCTTGGGGAGGAAGAGCCGGAAGGCCGGCGTCGGCCAGTAGAGGTCGGCAATGGTGGCGTCCTCGAAAGGGGGTACTTCCATCAGGGCCTGGGTGGTGGGCGCATCCATGAAGTAGACCGGGGCACCGCAGCCGGCCCAGAGGTTCTGGGCAACAAGGAACTGGTGGTAAATCCGGTCCAGGCGTGGGTTGCGGGTTTCCCCGTTGAAGTTATCCTGCGCCATCTGGGTGGAGATCACATCGGTGACGAAGGCCAGGTCCGGGGAGAAATACTCCTTTTCCTGGATCGCATTCAGGGCAAATCGTCCGGGGGCGAGTAGCGAGGCGGCCAGCGGGTAGCGCCCGCGCAGGCCGTCATAGATGTCGCGGTAATCGGGCAGCTCGTTCATAGCTCGAATTTGCGTATCAGGCAGAGCTTTTCGGTTCCGAAGTCCTCATCGTGCATGGCCCCGACAAGCATGGCCTTCCTGGGGCCTTCGGGTTCCACGGGGACATCGTCGTAGAGGGCGGGAGCCAGGCGGCGTTCGCGCTTGGGTTCCTCCGCGATAACGGCCTCCCGATCGACCCCCTTGAACTGTATCTGGTTCCTGGTTTCGGTAATCAGCCAGCGGCCCCGCATCTCGGCCACGACGTACATCTTGGTGAAGTTCTTGCGGTGCTGTTTGACCAGGGCGGCGATTAGCGGGGGCAGGTTGGGCAGGTTTGCCCAGACCGCGCGCGAACGCAGACAATGCACGGAAGAGGCAAAAGCCACGGCTCCAATGCCAGCGGCCATCAGGCCGGCGCAGATCACGAAGATGGTCCATGGCGGGGCCTGGGCGGGCTGCCAGGGCAACACGCGGGTGTAGAAGAGGACAGCGGCCACGCCTCCAACGACAAGCGGCAGGAAGGCGGAAAGCCCAACCAGGTGAGAGCGTATCCGCTGGGTACGGGAAAAGAACCGGGTGGGGTTGGGGCGCACCGGCTGGCCGGGATTGGAGCCCACCCAGGCAAACCAGGTGTCCTCGGCGCGCGGAGACCATGAGGCGACACCAGTGATGAGCGGGGCCTCATCAGTATCGAAGAAACCGTAGTCAGGCAGCCTTATCCCGTAGGCGGCGTCGCGGCGTGAGCCTTGGAAGCGCTCCTCCTTCAGCAAGGGGAAGAACAGGCACCGGGTAGCCTCGCCGCCCCCGGAGGCCAGGGGAACGCAAATATTGAGCTTGGAGCGCGGGGCTTCGAGAGCGGTACTCATGAATTCTCCCATCCTACCCCGAAAGCCCCGAAAAACCCACCCCTTGGAGAGGGGTCTTGCCGGGAGGGCAAATCTGGTTCACGGGAGGCGACAGGCCGCAACGGCACCCCGATTGCTTCCCTGGGGCTCATGTGAATGCGGAGTACGAGCCACCCATCGCGGGGCGGCCCTGCCGGGTTAGACCTTAGTGGTTTCAAGCTCCTTGGCCGCCGCCAGAACCTTCTCCGGGTTGAGTTCGCGAAGCGCGAGGAAGTAGACCGTCGCCTCGCGCACCGCGTAGACGTTGCCGTCGTGCTCGATCGTCTTCTCACCCTCTTCGATGTGCTCCTCGCCAACGAGGACGTTCATCTTGAGGCCGTTGCCAGCGGGAGTGGCCTTGGCCGTATCGCTCTTGCGGATCACGAAGTCGAAGCCTTCGGTCGTATCAGGGTAGCAGAAGCAGCCTTCCGTCTCGCTGCTGGCCGAAACGCTCGGCGTCACCAGGGCGTCATCATGATTGCCAGTGAACTGGATATTAACGAAACGGGCGGTGGTGCAAAGGGTGATAAAGTTATCGAATTTCATGTTGGAGTAGATAGATCACCACTCGATCACGAGGTCTTCGCCTGTCACCGGGGTGGAGGTCTCGAAACCATAATCCACCCGCAAGGTTAGGGCGATGGCATGAACGGCCACGGCAAAGGGAAAGCCCGCCGAGCCGGTGGTCAACTCCCCATGTTTTTGGCTGTGGCAGATGACATCGTGGGAGAACGTGAAGTCGCGATCCCCGGCGCGCGCGGCAGCCGCGATATGGGCGAGCGTGATGTCGATCAAGTCATCCAGGGTGGCATCGTAGACATCGGCCTTCTTTCCCACCTTGCGGATGGACGCGGGCGTGATCTCATCGATCGCCAGGTCGGAGAATTGGTACCCCTGGGTCTCCGGCATGTCCCAGGTCATGGCGATCTCAAAGAGGCTGCTGATAAGGACACCGTTAAAGCCCATGCGATGCAGGTCGAGCTGGGCCAGGGAACCGATGGTGTAGAAGCTGGTACCGTCGCGGGTTTCCTGCTTGCCGGGGATTGGCCAGCTCATGGAGTAGGACTTCTCGCCGATCAGCGCGTAGGCGTAGAGGTGAGAGAGGCAAATATCCCTCACGAGTTCGCGCGTCAGCGTCCGGGGATTATAGGCTTTGGCCAGCGCGCGAGCCTGGTCGGCGTCGAAATTGGCGATGAAGCCGGGTTTTGTAGGGCGAATCGTTTTCATGATGAAAGGGCCACGGAACGAGCTAATAGGCCATCTCGGCCTTGATTACCCGCCAGCACAAAAGCAAATAACCAATGTCCGCATTGAGCAGGAAAACCAGCCCCAAGAACAGCGGGAAGGAATAATGAAGGGAGGAGCGCATAATCGAAAAGGTGCGTTAAACGCCCATCGGGACGACCTCGAAGAAGGCGTCGAAATTCCGGTCGGGAAAGCGTTTGCGCAGGCGGCGGGTGGCGATTCCGATTGTCGGGGCCATGACCCGCGCGGCCTTGCGGCGGTCACCCGTGGTCACATAGTGGGGCCTGTCCTGCTTGGGAACAAGGAAGCCACCAACAGCCGGCATTAAGAGGAGGTAGAACTTCACCCTGCCGAGATAGAGACCTGCGTCCCGTCCCCAAATGGACGGCAGACAAAACCGAAACCGTCCTTGGTCAAAAAGGCATTGATCCTGATCTTCAAGCCTGAAACGAGGCAGGTGAAATTAAGTCTTTGCTCCCGGTTCAGGAAAGAAGCCACCTGGTTGCGGGAGATCACGCGGGCATTCGACCGAAGGCGAAACAGGTTAAGTATCAGGGCCTCGACCGCCTGCTTGCGCAGGAAATCATCCATTGCGAAGAACCACCGGCCGCGCTTGCGGACAAAAGGGCGCTCATCCGTGCGGACGACAAGTTCGCCGTCCCGGTTCAGGAAGCCGAGCAGTTTTGAGAGAAGCTCGCCCCCTTCTCGCTCAGCGTTCTCCGACATTTTCAGGGAAATCCTCATCCGGCGAAGATGCCGATCCCGCGCTCCGGCTGCAAGCGCAAACCCGCCCGATCAACCGAGAGCGCCGACGCTTCTTAGAGCAACGGCGCTCCGTCCATTCCCGTTGCCATTACCATTCCCGTTATGACGGCCATTGCAGTGCGCGTGTTGGCAGCGATTCTCCACGATCCCGGTGGCGATGGCCAGCCGGGTAAGGCCAGCGATGTCGTGAATGCCGAGCTTGTCCATGACGCTTTGCCGGTGTTTCTCCACGGTCTTGATGCTCAGTCCCAGGTCGGAAGCCATGACCTTGCTGGAATAACCCTCGGCAATGAGCTGAAGCAGTTCCGTTTCCCGTGCGGTGAGCCGGTTGCAGGGCAGCGGCCCCGTTCGATCCTTGCGGTGGTAGTTCTCGTAGGCGCGCCGGACAGCGGGAGATGAGAAGTAGCGCTCTCCGCTGACTACCTTCCGGATCGCGGTGACCACGGCTTCCACCGTGGTCTGTTTCAGCAGGTAGCCGCTGGCTCCAGCTTCGATCGCACGCTCCACGTACTCCGCATCGCTGTAGGCTGAAAGCATGAGCACTTTGGTATTGTCCAGGGCCTTAAGGATGATGCTGGCCGCCTGGATACCGTTCATGAGCGGCATGGCGACATCCATCAGGATGATCTGGGGACTGAGTTTTATGGCCGTCAGGACAGCCTCGCGCCCAGAGGATGCCGTCCCTACCACCTTGAAGCCTGGGACACCGCGCAGAAGAGAGCGAATACCCTCCCTGACCACAACATGGTCGTCAACCAACAGGATGGTGACGGGACTCATGAGGTGAAATCATCCCGGTATTCTTAATTTCTGTACATGGGGTGTTTACCCCATGAAGGCGGACTATTAACTTCCGGCCAGCAATCCTGGATTATGGCCAGTAATTGTGATCGTAAGCGGAAAGGGTATCCGCCACGCGCTCATTCATGGAGATGCCAAGGCGCTCCATGACCTCGGCGTTGCGCGCGGCCAGCACCGGTGCGTTATCGACCTGGCGGGACACGGCCTCATTGAGGAAATCGTCCACGTCGTTCTGGTCCATCGTGCGGAGCATGGCGATCGCTCCGGGGCAGAAATCGAGTCCGCCCTTAACCGCGCATTCCAGAAGCTCAAAAAGGGAGATGTAGGCGAGGACTTCGCCGATATGGGAACCCGGGGCATCCAGCCGGGAAACCCCTTCCAGCATCCGCAGGGCGCGGATCGCCTTGCCTTCCGGGCCGGCTTCCATGAAAGCCTGGACATCGCGAAGGCTCAGCCCGGCGCGGGTCCAGTTGGTCAGGGCCACAGAGGACTCTTCCAGATTCAGACGTTCCTCCGGCGTGAGTATCCGGGGAGGTTGGACCAGGAGAAACTTGTCGAGTTCCAGCAGGATCGTCCGCCAGAGGAAGCGGTATTTGCGGGCAAACGGGGACATGTCAGGCGGCAGCGAGGATTTCTTCGCGGCTCCAGCAGGAACTCGCGCGGATCGCGGCCCGGCGAAAGTCATCCGCAACCGGGCGGGAGCACTCGCGAAGCGAAGCGATATTGACTGCCTCGCCGGAAACCGCCTCCTTGCAGGCGACGATTCCGTCCGTTGCAGACTGGCCGACACGGACGTAAAGGTGGCGGCCCGGCCCGGTCACAAAGAGATCGCCGATTTCGAGTTCGGCAATGGTAAGAGTGTCTTTCATTGGGAGCTAGATAGCTCCCGGTTGACGCGGTGAAGGGAAGCCAACCAGGGCGGCGACGATCTTGCCATTCACCGTGCGCGAGATGGTGTGTTCAAGCCCGGCACCCATGGAGACGACGATCTCGGAGTTATCCGGGTCGCGCGGGCCGATGCCCTGTACTGCGTTCAGGTTGACCGATACGCCCTCGTCGATCTGGACCCATGGCAAGGCGCGGGCCAGGGCTTCGGCCACGGGATTAAGCTTTTCGAGCGGCAGGGAGTAGTCAGCGCTGAAGACGATCTCCTGGCCCTTGAGCAGGCGGACTTGCTCGGGGTTGGACCAAGAGCCGTCCTTGTGGGCGAGCCAGTCGGAAGCCTCCAGGATATTGAGCATGTTCCCCTGGCTCTTGGCGTCCACCCAGAAATAAGATCCGAAAAACCGCCCCCGCCATTCAGCGGCGTTGTAGCCGAGCATGTCGCCAACCGAGACAAAGACCCCCATTCCGACACCAACCAGGCCGGCGCGCCGTATCAGCGCGGCCATCTGGTCCTTGGCGAAACTGGGCACAAGCACGGCATCGCCCCCGGAGCTGTAGTGAAGCGAGCCTCGCCCGACGTTATGGTCGACATGCTGGAGGCCGGTGGGATTGGCCCAGAGTTCATCGCCGAGCTTGGCGTAATGGAGGTCGACGTATTCGGCCAGGGACTGATGGAACTCCGGTTTGGCCTTGAAGTATCCGCAAGGGGTCGAGAGCAGGTAGTCGCCCTCCGTTTTCCGCAGGACAGCCCGGACAGCGGCGAGATCGAGTTCCCGCTCCTTGCCGCCCTGGATAGGCGTGGCTTCGATTCGCAGGGAGGGAATCCGGGGTAAAATCACGCCGGTCACCATACCCGCAGGTGGGTACCCTGCGCAAGGCGGGGAGGCTTATTTTTCCACGCCGGCGAGAACGGTCGCCTTGAACTTGCCGGACTCGATCTTCGCCTTGACGTACTTGGCCGCGGCGCGCGGGCCTTTGGCGTAGACACCGTAGGGAACGCGGACGTTGGTCACCACGCTGACGGCGCACTCGTTGCCCTTGTACTCACCGGACGGCGTCTGCATGGTCGCGTTCTGGTGGTTCTCCATCTGAACGTCGGGCGAGACGAATTTAACGAGGACTTTGGGCGTTGATTTCATGTCAGAAGATAGGGGGGCTCGGAAGGACTCATTCACTTAAGGAATCGCCTGGTTTCTATTTCAAAGCTTGATTTCTGCTCGTTCCGCCGATGTAAGTAACCCTCCTTTGATCCTGGGCGAAAGTAAGGACTGCCCTGCACTGGTGAGCCCCGTTGCGCCCACGGGCAGGAGCGAAACACCGAAAGCTGCCGCAAGGCACTGAGCGCGCGATTGATCTCTTCCTGGTAATAAGCCTCATCGCAGGCTCCCATATACACTTCAATCTCACACAGGGGAGCGAAACGAACCCGCGCCTTGGGCTGCTGGTACCTCGCGCGCAACCCCGGCAAGGTCACCAAACCACGCGCATCCCAAAGTTCACCCGTAGGACTAACAACGGCGGCATGATGGCAATACGAAGAGTCATTAGCCTTGCACAGGAACACCCCATCCCACCCCGTCGACAGGATAAGCGCCATCGCAAAATCCCAGCACGAGCTATGGCAATAAGCGTAGGAGACAATCTCCTCCGAAGATTTGTCTTTCAAGAGGGCCGCCCGATACTCGCCCAGGACATCCAGGTAGTAGTCAGCAATCTCGTCCAGCGGAGTAAACTCGAAGGGCCACGCCGAAACAGGAGCCACAGGGCATAGAATCACGACGATCCAGATAGCCGTAGGGCTATTCGAGGTTCAGGTTATCCGTGATGCCGAGCTTGCCCATGGAGCAGCCGATGATCTCGCCGCGCTCAGGCACCTCGACATCAGGCGAGAAGCAGAAGCAGGTGGCCGACCTGGTGTAGCGGCGGAAGTCGGCGACGGCGCGCACCGCGAAAGGATAATCGCGGTGGTTGTGGGGCACGAGAATGGCCCGGTAGAGTTCAACGCGGGGCGCGCGGCCTTCGAGGCCGGCCAGGTCATGGTACCACATGGCGAAGCCGCCCGGCGTCTTCATCTCGCCGAGCCACTGGAAGTAGGCGATGTCGCCGAACTTATGCGGGTGGCGCGCGCCGTGGAGGCACACGACGGTATTGATGGAAGGAAACTGGTGGCTGACCTCAATCAGGACATCGCCCTCACGCAGATCGGAGATGGCGCCAACGCGCTCGCCCACGGTAAAGCCGCGATGGCCACGGCCACCGGTGTAAGGAGGAAGAGAAGGGGATTGAAGGGTGGGTGTCATGGTCGAAAGATAAGGGTAGGCGTTTAGCGCAACACCGGCAAATGCGCGTTGGTCGTGATGTGAAAGGGCTTCATGTAGCGAACCCACGACATGAGCGGCGAGATCAGCGCCGGGGTCCGCAGGCAGGCATGTCCAGCGCCCTCCACGGCGGCCCGGTAGGCGTCAACGTGGAGATGGAACTCCTCGCGTGTCTTGGGTAGAGGGTTGAATTCCATGGCCGTTACGAGAGGCGGATGCGGTGCTCGATGGCCTTGACGGCGTCGGCGATGGTCACGACCTTCATGGATTCGGAGTCGGGGATGTCGATGCGGAACTCCTCTTCGATCGCCATGAAGAGAATGACAACGGCGAGCTTGTCGGCGCCGAGGTCGTCCACGATCCTGGCTTGCGGGGTCACGCGCTCGGGCGTAACGCCAAGCTGGGTGGTAACGACCTCCTTGAGGCGTTCAGAAACGGATTTTTGGGCGAGGTTCATAGGGGTGTTGGGGACAGATAGTTGTCTAGCAGTGACGCATCTCCTGGAGTTCAGCGATGCTGACAATTTTCATTTTCGGGAAGGTCTTCTTGAACCACGCCAGTCCCTCGGCGAGTGCGGCGGGGTTCTCGGGAACCTCCTCACCGTCACGCAGGAACTCCTGGGGGAAGGCGTAGTTATCCTCCACCTCCACACAGAACACAAGCTCCACTCCGTTGCGGGCGAGGAAGGGATAGCGGCCCCCGCCATCGGCATCGGGAAGCTCCAATTCGGCGTAGGTAAAGCGTTCGTTGCGTCCCTCCAGGAGCACAGGCGCGGGTTGGTCGTATCCGCCCTTTTGCGGAAGGATTTCGCGCACCTTGCGGCGGACATTCCGGTCGTCGAGGATGATCTTGCCAACTTGGGCCGCGTCCCGCTTGGCCTGCGCCCCCTCAGCGGCCTCAACCACGCGCTCGACAATGTCCGGGATGTCTCCCAGGTCGGTCATGCGCTCCTCGAAAAGCATCTCCTCGCGCTCGACATAGTCGATGCCGCGACGGTTCTCCATCTCCAGCCGGACGGTAAACCACGGCTCCATTCCCTTGCGGCCCCAGGGGTCTGGGACGAACTGCACGTCGACCCAGGGAAACTGCTGCCCCTTCCAGCCCAGCTTGTCCTTGCCCCGCGGAGTCGTCACCCACTCGAAGCCGGCCTTGAGGAATAGTTTTGTGAAGAGATTGGTCGCACCAGAAGCACTCATGATTTTGCTTAGATAGATTAAAGGCTGCCGCTGTTGTCCTCAAACCCGCAGTTATTGAGCGGCTTGCAGTCGCAGAAGATCGGGACATTATCGGCGTCACCCTTGGTCTTGAATTCGTTTTGGAGCGCCCCGCGCGCGGCCGCGCTGAGATTGCCGCTGGCATTGCAAAGGACTTCCATGCTCTTAGGCATCTTGAGGACGACGGCCCGGAATTGCTTCCACCAAGCTTTCTCTTCCGGGGTGGCAAAGGTGCGCGCGTCCATGGGATTAGGCGGCCACCGCCAAAAGGTTCATCTCGACCAACTGGACGAAATTGCGCCGCGAAAGGGCATCCGGGATGACCCGTCCATTTTCCCGGATCGTGAAGGCGACGATTTTCTCGTCGACCTCGGTGATTTCAAGGCGGGAGCCGCCAAAGAGAACCCGGTGTCCGGCCCGGGAGGTTTCCGGCAGGCCGAAGGTATGGGCGATCTCGAATTGGCCCTTGGCGGCGATCGCGGCCAGGCGCGCGGCGCGGCCCCCGTTGTCCTCGTGGTACTGCTGGGCGAGCCAGCCGAGGTCGCGGCCCCGGACGGCCCGGGCATTGCCATCCGGCGCGGCGTAGTGCGTGGAAGTCATGATCGCGCCGTTAAGGCTCTGGACCTGGATAAAGCCAACCTTGACGATGCCGCCATCGGCCACCATCACCACCGAGTGATGGCAGTGCCACGAATTCCAGCCAGCGGCGATCTGGGCACGGGACTCGATGACCCGGAGGTTCTTTTCGATTTCAGTGGGCTTCATACGTCAGAAGATAGTCAGGCCAGCTCCTCGACGGCCATGGCATTGCCCGCCGTCTTGACCTTGCGGTACCCCATCCGCTTGTCGTCCCACAGGTGCTTGCGGGTGCGCTCGAAAGAAGCCTCGCTCTCATCATGCGGGACGCACACCGCGATGACAATGGCCTTACAGGCCCCATCCCGCAACCCGGAGATGACATAGGCGTTGGGAATTTCCTCCCCGGCCTCATGGCGGGAGATGAATATCTCGTCCGCGATCATGCGGGCGGACATGCCCTCAAAGTCGGCAGCGTCGGCGTAGGCAACCAGCCCGGTTGAGAGGCGGCCTTCATGGATGGCGCCATCCTCGTAGAATTTCGCGTTATCGAAGCTTTCGGTAAACCAGTAGTAGGAGCCGTCACCGCCGAGTGCGGAGCCAACCTCCTCGGAAGAGAAAACATCAAAGTCGCGTCCACCATGATAAACGACGCCGGAGCGGTAGTCCTGTTCGTAGCGGACTTTCGAGAGGTCGGGTGCCTGGGGCATGGGAAGGAGATAGACTCCCCCCGGCATTACACCGGGTTCGCGGTTAGAAAAGCGCCATGCAGGTTTGCGCGAGGCTTTCGTCGAAGCTGGCAGGAATCTCCGGCTTCACCTCGGGTTCCTCGGCGTCCAAGTTGGGCTTCGCCTTGGCCTTGGTCTTCTTCGGGGCCGAATCCTTGGGCACGGTGGCGTAGCGCTTGGAGTCCTCGGCCATCGACTTCGCGGAGGCAAGCAGGTCGCCGCGAATGCCGTCCGTGACGCGAGGCAGCGAGGGGATCAGGAATTGGGATTCCTTCCAGAGCGCTTCGCTGGCGCGAGCCATCAAACTATCGACCATCCTCGTCGCACCGCTCTCGCCGTCGAGGATGGCGAAACCGATGGAAAGAAGCTCCTTGTGAAATTCCGGCGTGTTATTGATCCAGACTTCCAAGTTAAACGACCAAAAGTTGGTATAGCCGTCGTGCGGCTGATGACGCCATGACGTCGAGGTCTTCCAGAGGGTGACCGTGGCCGTCTCGACCATCGTCCCGCTCTCCTTGAATTCGCCGCGCGCCTGCACGATGAAGGTACCGTTCTCGGCCACAAGGTTGCGGAAGTCGATGAACTTTTCCTGATACAGGAAGCTCGTCGGGGCGATCGCCACCAAGAGGGAATTCTCTTCCTTGAGGAGGCCGTAAGCCTTGGTGATGTGGGTCGCGAAGGCTTTCTTGTCGCCGGGCAGGGCAAACGGCGGATTCATGATGATCGCGCCATAGACCGCGCTGGGCGTCCACTGCTCGAAGGCGGCCTCGTAGACCTCACCGGCGCCGAGCTTGCGCAGGGCGGCGCACTTGAGCGGATCAGGTTCCACGCAGTCAATGCGGCCCTTGAGTCCCGGGAACTTTTCCAGCAGGTATTTCACGAAGGCGCCGGTACCCGCGCTGGGTTCGAGAATGCGGTGCTCGGTATGGGCCGCGAGAAAGCGCAGGTGGTCGTTGATTTCCCCGTCCTTGAAGATTTCATCGATGATCGCGCGGGGTGTGGGGAAGAAGTCGAGCGGGTTCTTGGCAGGCATGCGCTGGCTTGCCGCCACTGCCGCGATGACCTCGGAGGGGTCGAAGGAGAAGACATGGCCGCCCGTGCGGCGATCCCACTTGCCGCCGATGCGCTTCAAGATTTCGTCGAGTTCGGCGTAACGGTCGGTCTGGCCGCAGGCGAGGGTGGCGACAAAGTTGCCTTCCGCGTGGCCGTCGCCTGGCGCGTAGGTGATGGCGTTAAGTTGATCGCAAATCCATGCGTCGAGCTTATTGACGCCGGGGACAACGTGAGCGGGAAGTGATTTCTTCATACAATGTCAGATAGCCGGTCCGGTTACGCGGCCAAGCGTTGCGGAGCCAAGCCGAAGGCATCACGCCCCGGGGGATTCTTCTTTGGGATTTCCGCGAAACCCTGACGGCTAACCTCGTCCTCCAAGGGAACGAAGGTGATGACGAGAGCGCAGCCGGTCCAATGTTCCACCAGCTCCAGACGCACGCGCCCCTGGGTTTTCAAAGCCTGATCCAGCGTGGCCATGAACTCCTGCACGAGAGGTTGGCTGGAAACAATTCCGAAAGCGCGGTCAGACCAAGCTCCCATCGTGGCTTCCGTGTAGGTATGATGAGTCAAAAGCGGCATGTACTCCTTGGCCATTTCGCGGTGACAGTAAACACTGCAACGCTCGCGCCACGGAAACACTGTCAAGGTAGACTTAGAATGAAAAGTCGAGCGCCGGGGTTGATGCTCGTGGCGGACCTGAAACCGATTCAGGGCGATCGTTTGTACGCCTGCGGCATCAAGCCCAAGCCCGCGCGTCAAGGTGCCGATGCCATCCTCGTGCTCGGAGCTGGCATTCGCGCACCAGACCATGGAGGCAATCTGGCCGCGGCTGTTAAGGATATTCCAAATAGGGGCAGGTCTCATAATGATTTCAGATAGAAGGTTGGATAGGCAAAGGTCACTTCCGGTAAGGAAGTGTCGGCATATCGGCGCCGGGCGGGATAGCGGCGAGCATGGCCGCAGCCTTGGCGAGTTCGTCCTCAGCCAGCGACCGAATGACCCCGGCCTCCTGCTGAAGCAGGCGCACAACGAAGACCTTGTACCACGCGAAAACAACGAGATGAGGCTCATCAACCTCCATGCCCGATTCAATCAGGCGTGCGGCCTCATCCAGGGTCATGCGTTTGGACGGGATTTCGGTCAGGAAGCGGTTTTTGAGCCTCGTCCACAGGCCCTTGCCGGAATAGAGCGCGCGGGAGACGATACCCTCGACCGCCACCATATCCGGGCTAGTCGCAAAGTAGACCTCGGTCTTCAAAAGTAGGTCGCGGAGGGCGAGATATTCGGTATCGGTGCGCGTTTTCATGCCCGTAGATAGAGGCAGGCCCTCCGGAGGGCGTCCCAAACCGCACCCAAATCGCGGATATTCAACAGGCTGCAACTATTTTCAGAAAAATTCAAAAATCGCGTCTTTGAAAGGGCCTCTTGGCCTATATAATAAGGATGCCACTGTATGTCTTTGAAGTCGGCGTGGACTGGGCCAAGGAGTGGACAAAGCGCCCGCGTCATCTGGAAGCCGCGATTTATCATCAGCAACAGGCCGATCGCAGGGGAACGAAGGCCCCGCGCGGCTGTCGGCTGACGATCATCCCAGCGAAGGGCAACCAGCCCATGATGCTGAATGCGATCTCCGTGCTGAAGATCAAGGATGAATGGGACAAGGGGCATATTCCGCCGCTGACTCCCCGAGAGGAAGCGGCCATGCACGGCCAGCCTCTGCCGATACGCAAACCCCGGCGCCGGCGCGCGCGCAAACCGACCTGGGCGGAGAAATTTTTCACAGTCATCACGAGTTGCAAACCGATCCACCGCCCGGCGCCGCTTCTGCCACCAGGCGTCCTTGCTCCATCGTAAACCTTGAACGCGCAAACCGCGCAATTTGAGCGACTTAAGCTCGCGTTTCACCGAAGGCCCTCTTGGCCTATACTAAGGGAGTGCATTCGCCGTTGGCAGTGACCGTGGAAGGGGCGATCAATTTGACCAAGCGCCCTCGTCACGTCGAGGCCGCGCTCTACCATCTGCAGCGGGCCATGCGAAAGAAAACCCCGATTGCGCCCGGCCCATGACGATCGGGCTGATCTCGGTGTTGCGGATCAAAGACCTCTGGGCTCGGGGCATTGTCCCGCCATTCACTCCCTGGGAGGAAGCGGCCATGCGCGCCCCGTCTCGGGTTTAGCGCGTGCGGCGCAACGCCTTGGTGACCGAGATCGCCTGGAGGACGGCGATAAAGCTGACGATCATCCCGGCAAACACCTGCAAGGAGCCGTAGTGGCCGATATGGGTCGGAGCCGGCGCGGAGAGCATCAGCAGGATGCCGATCAGCGGGAAGGCCAGGCTCAGCGGAGCGATATAGCGGCTGCCGCGCGTGGCCAGGATGGCGGCGACCGTCGCGAGAATGACCGCGCTCTCGGCACAGGCCCAGGTTACGGGATTGACGAACATGGAAACCGCGACGATCAGGCAACCGAGGGTAAGGAACAGGTGATATTTCATGGTAAGGGGATAGATAGGACTTTTAGGAGGTCGCGACCAAGGGCTCGGGCACCGGGACACCGAAGACCTTCAGGTGCTCGGCCAGGTCGTCGAGCTGCCCGCGTTCGACTTGCGCCCGGTAATCAGCGGTCGAGCTGGCATCAATACCGGAGAGGCCGCTGGACTGGAACTTTTCCAGGCGGCGATCCCCGCTTCCACCGTCAACCGGGTAGGAGACTTCGGCCACGGCGTAGCAGCCCTCGCAAGGGCCACAGCGGCCATGTTCGCGCACCATCGCCGGGTCATCCCGCCAGACGACTTTGACGGTATCGATGCGAAGGCCGGGGGCTTTCAGGGACGGGGCGACGGGAGATGTTTCCATGGTAAAAGGATAGGTTGGCGCGGAATCAGGCGTTGACTCCCACGACGCGAGGAACGATCAGCGACAACCCGGTATGCTCTTCGATCGCGCGGTGAAGGGTATCCCCGTAGACGCCGGAAGCCTTTTCCTCGCGGACGATATTCTCCCCGACCAGCTTAACGAACGAGATCTCGTAGGTATCCCGATCCGTGAGGTGGACGCGGACCCGGTTGAATTGCTGGCAGCCGCGAATGTCGAATACGAGGTCGTCGCCATCGGCCACACGCAGCCGGGTACCCATCATGACAAAGGCACCCACGCCGATCTGACGGTCAATTTCTGCCACCACGGGACTAACCTGATCGCTCATGGTGAAAAGATAGGCGTTTTATCGTCGCCTATCGCCGGAACGGCGGCCAATCCTCGGTGTCGATCTCGCGTTTCTTGCGTGGGCCGACAGCGACGGTCATGAGAAGGCCCCCGATCCCGATGACCACCCAGAGCCCGAGGTAGACGACGAGCCCGGTAGGGAGGTCCACGTCTACGCCACAGGAAGGGATGTTGATTGTCATTTGCCTGGGGAAAATTAATCCGTCAGGGCCAGAGAAGCAAGCCGTCCATCACCCCATCCGGAGCCTTTACGTCATGTTGCCAGGCACCAAAGCCGTGGTAGGGTCAGTCATGAAACGGAAGCCTCTTTTTCCCTGGTGGCTGGGTGTGGCACTGGGAATCACGCTCATGACCATGAGTTTCCCGGCTGCCGCCATCTACGTGATGGCGTGCACGGGCCATCAATGGCACACCCCCGCCGTGGACGATCTGAACCGGGCCGTTTTCTTCGCGGAGTGCTGCGGGCTTCTATTTGTCATCCTGGGAATGGGCCTGCGGCGGAGGCGAGACGGCCCGGATCGCGGCGGCCCTCGTCTGCGCACGCCACATCCGTCCCCCGGCATTGCGGCGGATATCAACCGGTAAGGCTCAGGCGGCCAGTTCCCGCTCGCGCGCGAGCTTGGCGGCGATATCCCGCTGCACCTCCAGGATGCGCGGTAGTGGCCTGGATTTGGTCATCGCCGCGCCGTGATCGGCCCGGAAGGCCGGCTGGCTCATGAAGTATCGCTGGGCATTGCTGCCGAGGCGGTTTCCGGACAGCGAGAAGAGGGGTTTGCGCTTGGAGGGAGTATGCACCCCAGCCAGATAACCCCGGTTACTTTTCGCCGCGCTTGGCCACGCGAAGGATTTCCTTCATGGCCTTCACGGCCCGGTAGCCATCCTCGGTGACCCGGAAGCCGGAGTATTCCCCGCGCGGGCCGTCGTACCAGAAGCTCTGGCGCTCGGCGATAAGCTTGTAGGCAACCTGGAGGGGGCTGACGTTCTTGGCCAGGATTTCGACCGGGAAGGGCTTGGGCGGCACCTCGGTGTGGCCCGGCCCGCGCAGGCGGCTTTTCATGCCGCTGGCACAGGCGGGAACGCGCTTACCGCGCGCGGTAAATTCGTAGTCCTGCTTGGCGGTGGGAACGATGGCAAAGGGGCGGAGTTCCTCAATCGCTTCCTTGGCCAGTTGCTTGACGACAAATTCGCCCTCGGCGTACAGCTCGACGTAATTCACGGGATTGAAGCTACCCCGCGTTTGAAATCAGGAGCAACTAAATTCGTGATAGAGCCCAACCGGCAGGCCCAACCCATCCACGGCCATGGCAGTCTACCCCGTTATCGCGGCGGTATCCAGCCTACCGGCTTTTCGGGGTGATGATCTTGCGGGCGGTCATCTCGGTCATGACCTCGCGGAAGCGCACGATGGAGTAGGCGGGATTCTCGTTGCGCGCCCAGGTGATCTGCGCCCGCATCTCGTCGAAGAGATCGTCATCGCTCATGGTGGTGACGGCGGGCGGGGCTGCCGGGGTTTCGAGAGCGCTCATGGTTCACGGAAGATAGAGTACCAGGTCCAAAGTTGCGCTCGTAGGCAGCTTAAGCAGAGGGCCGCCGCCACTTGGAATTCAACATCGAAGCCAGTAAACATTGACCGGCTCCGGCCAAGGCCGGAAAAATCAGATACCAGAGGTTCGCGCCAGACGAAGACAAGCCTTGGCACGCAGGCACCAAGGGTAACTAGCAAAGCAAGAAGCGGAGGACGTTGTATCAGTTTTCCGGGGCCATGCCGCGCTCTTCGCGGCTGCGCGTTCGATAGAGCCCCACCCAGATCAGCTTGCGCAGGGAACCCCCCGGGCCGTAAACCTGGCGCTTCCAGTGGGCCTTGCGCACTTCCTCGAAGTGGGTAAGACCGTTGGAGACGGGATTAGGGTTGGCCGGGCGCGGCTGCTTCAGAACCGGCCTGCCGATAAAGCGAGGGCTCCAGAGTTCGGTGCGGATGATCTCGCCCTTGCCGTTGGTCTTAGCCTTGCGCAGAATGGACTCCCCGCCGATCTCGTCCGGTGCCCAGCCCATGAGCATGACGATATTGATGGCCAAGTCGCCGATACGGGATAAGCCCTCCACCGTGTCGCTGGAATCCGGCAAACTCTCCGCAAACTCGCCCCAGGTCTGCGAGAGAGGAAGCTGGAATCCGTAGCGCGCGCTTCCGTACACCGTATAGGGAACCGACACCGAAATAAACGGCTTGTCGTAGGAGGCCGACACCCGCACCGGAGTGCCTTTCTCGCTAATCAGGAAACGGTCCACGATCGCATCATTGGACTGGTAGGAGACACCTGGCTCGAAGAGGGCAATGTCCAGGAAGGGCACGTTTACCATGCGGGCCAAGACGAGTAAATCGGTGGGGAGAAAAACCCGGATAGCGGGATACGGCCATTTGATTTCCGAAATATGGAAATCTCGGCGCGGCTCCGTGTTGAGCAGGGCTTCAGCGATGTCGGGAGCGAGGTAATAGGTTGGCGCGCCGCATCCAGCCCAAAGCTTCTGATGCAGAAGGTAGAGTTTGGCGATCTCCGGATTCATCGTTGGCCGCCGCTCCTCCTTTGGCACCTTGTCATTCTGCAGGGAAATCTGGCCAAGTTCCCACGGGGTAGTTTGTAAGGCCCCAACAGTCGCGGGCTCGACCTGGGCGTACCGTAAAGACTTCGCGGCCTCGACGGTCGAGCCAAAGTCGGAGAGAAACCCAGTGTAGGCCGGCTGGTAAACCTCAGCCAGCGGGCCATTGACGACATAGCGGCGGGGCTCCAACAAGCGGCGGGGTTCCGGCATCACGCCGGCGATGTCGGAGTAGGTATTCTTCAGGTGGACGCCATTAATCGTGCGGCACGCCAGCATCTCCCTTAATATGGCCATATCGGTATCCGAAGCGTCGGCCAAGCAATTCGTCGGTGGAACCATAGTGGCAAGATAGCAAAAAAGTGCGGCACCGAACCATCACGATCGGTGCCGCACAGCCCACTAACACTGACTCTAAAGCTTAGACGTGCGCTGAGATGTCGCACTTGCCCCCGGCGCAAGCGGCCACATCCTTGAGGGTGGTAGTGTCCTCCTTTTCAACCATGGTCTTGTAATCGACCTGCTTGTACTGGAGGCGGCTCCACATCTCGATGTCGCCCTCGGTCGTGACTTCCATGAGCGGCGCTTGGGGAAACTCATGGTCACCGCTGGCCTGCAACAGGGACACACCCGTGAAGGAGTGGCGGTGGTTCCAGATGAAGTCGGCCACCTTGGCGGCCTCGTGCGGCTGGTACGTGACCGTGTTGCTGACGTTGTGCCGCAGGCCCCGGTTATAGTCCTCGTGGGCGGTGCCGTGCTCGACCCAGTGCTTCTGCACGAGGGCAACCTTCTGGAGGAACTCGACCGCCGTCATGTCGTGGCGGGTGAGTGCGCCATCCGGGCTCTCGACCTTGAAGGTGATAACGTCGTCGGTTTCGCTGTAGACGCCCTGCTCGGTCATCGCACCGTTGATCCCCTTGAAGAACTTGTACACCGGGTCGAGCTTGTTGGCTTGGACGCGGCGGAAGTAGCGCTTGGCGTGGCGGGGGTGGATACCCGAGGCGCACTCCAAGAGAAGCGAGGCGGTGCCTTCCGGCTTGACGCAGGTGGTGCGGGCGGCGGGCTGGATGCCGAGGGCCTTGGCAAGGCGGGCATTGACCAGCTTGACCACTTCTGCGCCCGTCTCTAACACCTTGGGATCAAGCAAGATGCCAGGTTGGTCCATAATTCCGCAGATCGAAACGCCCAGAAGTGCCTCTTGCGCAACGATTAACTCCGAAACCGGCTGGAGGTACGTGAACTTGGTGTAGGACGCCTGCACGGTGCCGATGATGGCCGCGCGGCGGCAGGCCGCGTAGAAGTCCTCGGGGGTACGGATGTCGCGGCCATTGATGGTCGAGAGGTTGCACATCTGCCAGCCGCTCACGCGGTGACCGAGGGCAAGGGCTTCGCCGTCGTCGTTGACCGTGACACCGCGAGCGATGGCAGCGGCGAGGACTTTTTCCGTAGTAATATCTAAATACGGCGCTAAGCCAATCTCAACGCAAGGGTTGCAACCGTGCTCAGTATCGTCCGTGAAGTAGAAGCCGGGCTCGCCGTATTGGCGCTGGGCGTTGAAGAGGGCGTCGAACGGGGTACGGTCACCGTTACCGCGAAGCAGGATGGCGGAGTTGTTGCTCGCCGAGCGCTGCTTGTTCTCCTCAAACCAGTTGCCGGTCTTGGCATTGCGCATCTCCTCGTCGTCGTGGGAGAAGAGGCAGATCGTCGCCGAGCGGCGGATGCCACCGGAGAGCACGGCCTTGGCGATGAACATGACGATGTCGTAGACCTCAATCGGCTTGAGGCGGCGGCCAGCGGCGGCGCGCAGGATGGCTTCCACCTTCTGGAGGGCCTTCTTGAGCGGGCGGTAGCCGGGGGCGCGTCCACCGGAGGTCTTGAGCGGGGCGTTTTTCTTGCGCAGGCCGCTGTAGTCGAACTCGATATTGACGCCCGTCCAGTAGGCTTCCATGAGGGCGTCAAGCGCATCGGCCCAACCCTCGATCGTGTCTGCAACCTTGTGGAAGACGGTGGAGGCATCGTCCTCGGTGGAGCGCTCCAGCACGAAGGGGAGCTGGGCGACGTGGTGCTTCTGCACCGAGAAGCCGACTCCGGTACCGGAAAGGAGCATCCAGAGGATTTCCGCGAAGACCTTCTTGCGGTTCATGTGGGTGAAGGCGCAGTTGTAGAGGCGGGCGTGATTGACGAGGGTCGCTTCGCCGCCGAACTGGAGCGAGCGCATGGAGGGAAGGACAAGCTTGCCTTCCACGCCACGGGTACCGAAGGCGTCGTCGATCTCACCATTGAGGCTGATCTGCTCCGGGGAGACGCCGAGAAGGGCATTGAGCGCATCCTGGCTCACCGGGCGGGACATCGTCTCGCGGGCATCGCGGTAGGAGGACGCGGCGTCCACTTCCACGGCGGCGCCGATGGTCAGGGACGGTAGGCATTCGTTGACGTGGTAGTGGTGCATGCCGCGAACGCGGGCCACGGCTTCATTCCAGACCTCGCGGCGGGATAGGGTGGGTGAGAAGCGGCAATACTTGGAGGCGGAGATATAATCGCTGATGCCATTGGAGACAGGGGCGGTATTGCGCAGGGAAGCCTTGCCGCGGCGATAGCTGATGTAGGAGCCCGCGATGGCACGGAACTCGCCGCCTGCGGAGAGGAGGGCCTCCTCGACCAGGTCTTGGGCACGCTCGACCGTGAGGTTGCCGATTGCGTCGGCCTTCATCTCGACCAGGGAGGAGATGGTTTCAACCTTGGCGAACTCCTCGTCGGTCAGGCCGAACTTAGGGTTATCGCGGGATGAGTTGGGGGCACCGTCATGGAGCACGTCGTAATAGGCGAGCGCGATGGCGCGGTTAATGAAGTTGATGTTCCAAGGGGCGGAGGTTCCGTCCCGCTTCGTGATGGTCGTGGGCATGCGAAAGAGATAGACCCTGGGTTTTGGCGCGAGCCAATGGAAGAAAGCCCATCAGTCCGAAAAACCGTTTGTGGATATGCGCTCACAAGGTTTCCCATCAGTCCGAAAAACCGGATGTCGACATAGAGAGCCAACCCCGCAACCGTTTTCTGAGCCGGTCGGGACATAGATGTGGCCCGAAACGGGCTGGCGGCGAGAAAGGACGCCGCAACTACTTCCCTGGGGCTCTGCTAGAGCCGTTCTTTAGCCATGCGCACCCGGGCCGCGCACGCCATGGAGGGGAAAAAAGTTTACTGGGCGGGAGCTGGCGGCGCCGGCGCGGCGGGCGCGCTGTTGGTCGAGTTCGTGATGTGAATCAGGTGGGCCGCCTCGGCTGCCTTGACGATGTTCGCGGCGGCAGGGTCCTTCGCGCTCGTGGCGATCAGATCCTTCATGAGGTTCACGTACCGGGTCTGGACGCCTTGCGCCTGGTTGATGGCGGGGAGGGCGGCTTCAAACTGGGCGTGATAGAGGCTGCGCTGGCTGTTGACCGCGTAGTCCTGGTATCCAGCCCAAATGAGGATGGAGCCAACCAGGATAAAGAGGGGCCATGCGAGGGAAACAGGCTGCGCGGAGGTTCTGGGAGAATCGGTGGTCATGGAAGTAGGGGGTAAGTGGAAAGTTATTGGGCCGGGGTGGCGGCGGGCGTAGGTGAAGGGGCTGCCGGGGCGGCGGGATTAGCCGTCGCCGGGGTAAAGGAAATCTGGTTGCGGGCCAGGATGTCCTTGAGTCCCGGATCATTGGTCTTGCGGGCATCCTGGTAGGTCCGCATGGCCAGAGCCTTGATGTCGACCTGGAAGGTCTGGCTGTTATTGAGGAGCTGCTGGGCGCCGGCGATGCGGTTCTGCTCGAAATTGACCTGGCGGGTCAGGAAGATGTGCCCGAGGAGGAAGACGGCTACCAGGTTGCACATGACGGTGAAGATCAAAAGTTGGGTGCGGTTCATGAGGGCCGCTATTATGCCGGGAACCCCGCCAAAATGCAACAGGAGCACCAACGCGGTCGGGCGGCGCGGCCGAGATTTGACCGCAGGGCGCGCCGTGACGTAGATTGGGCCATGTCATTCTTCAGCGCGCCGGCCTCCGTGGCTTCCAACCAGCCCCCCGTTCCCCGTTCTCCCTGGGATGCCCGGACCGTGGGGCTCGCCGCGTGCGGCATCTTCCTGTTCTTGAGCCTCCTCGGGGGATTCGTTGAGAAAAGCAGCGGCTACGACAGCCTTCGGCAGTTCCTTCTCATGCGGTTCATCGCTTTCGGCGTCGTGATGACCTGGATTGTGGCGGTATCCCTGATCCTCAACACCCCGCTGAGCCGCTACCGGGTCCTGCGGTTGGTTGTGGGGGCCGTCTTCCTGGCGGCCATCCTGCTAGGCGGCCTCGCCCTGGTGCATCTGGTACTCATGACCGCGAGCATCAGGGGATACTGACGCACGCCTACCACCCGTGGCGGTAGATTTCGTCGTCCAGGCGGCGCGACTTGGTCCAGCGAGGGCGCGCCGCGAAGATTCGCTCGGCTACCCGTGCGTCATCGATCGTCAGCGCGGTCTTGCCGTCGTCGTCCTCCAGGACGCGACGCGACCCAACCTTTCCCAGAGGAATCCCTGCGGGACAAGCGATCTTCTGCTTAATCAGGATGTCCTTGGTGGGGACAATATGCGCGGTGGCCGGATCGCGCTGCACGCCATCGCCGGGTGCGCGCGCATCAACCGCCCTCATGATCCGACATTCTCCGGGGAGGTCACGGGCCAGCGCACGGGCATAGCTGATCCAGTAGCCCTGGATGGCCTCCCACCGGACCTCCGCTCCAGAGGCAATAAAGTCGTGCTCCGGGCGGTAGGGGGCAGCGTTCTTCCTGGCCAGCCGGGCGGCCCGGACGCGCTCCAGGGCGCCGGTAAAGACGGCGGCGCGCTCCTCGGTATTGGTGGCGGCCCGCCAGTCGGTCCAGGCATCGTCCCGTTCCCAAGTTTTGATGTGGAACTCGATATTCGAGTGCATGTCGTAGCTAATCAATCGCAGGCGCTCCTGGTTTTTCATCCAGAGCAAAACATCGGAAGGGTAGGCGCCCTGGGAAAGAAGACGGATTCCTTCATCGGGAATTTCGTAGTGAGAATGCCAATACTTGGCCTCCAGGGGACCAAACCTAACCGCAAAAGCGATCTCCAGTAACGCCATGCACACTCCGCTCAAGCCGTCTTCCACTTCCGGAACAAACCACTCCATGCCGGGAGGCGAAAGGGCCTGAAGAGCGCCGAATGTTGCAGGCCCCATGCGGCGGCCAATCAGGTATTCGTCTTGGTCGCGAAGCACGGCGAAGAAAAACCCCAGCTCCTTCCACTCGACGTGGATCAAATCAAGCGGAAGCTCAGGTATTCGGCGCACATCCCACGGGGCGTAACCGAAATCAATCCAGCCGTAGACGGTCTTGGTGATCCCATCTCGGTGCCAGCGAGCCTCATTGTCGATGTGAAGACGCGGATCGTGTTTATCGTAGGAGGGACGGCCCCGGCGAGGCAAACGCAGGCGCATGAGCTGGTGAGTGTTCATGCCCTCACTCTATCGGAAGCATCCTGGGTTTGTCTGTGGAGGAAGGTGTACCCATTTGCGAGTACAGCGGGGTCCGCCCCCTTAGGCAGGCCGATAAATCCCGGAAGGCTGGGTTCCTGTCGCGCGCGGGCCGCCACTAGTCGGTGGGAGCCGTCATGGACCGCGATCCGGCCTCCGGGTTCCAGGCTAACGACGATGGCCGGAAAGGGTGTCGACATGCGGCGGTAGCGCTGGACGTCGCGTTTGCTGGCCGGGTGAATCTCACCCAAGCGGGGATCGTTCACATCCAGGACAACCGGGCCATACCAGTCATAGCGGGAGAACGGGACGTGGAAGAGGGCGTTGCGGTCGTAGTCTTCCCAGGGATTCGTCGCCTCGACGTGACGCATCACCTCCGCCTGGGACACCTGGGCGGGAAAAGTGCTCATTTAACCCAGAAAATCTGGTTGGGGCAGGCGGATTCGAGCTGGCGAAGTTCCGGGGCGATGCGCGCGAGGTCATCAGGCCGGAGCGAGCCCACGAACCCGTGGGTCACCGCCTCGTTGTGGCTGGCCATGGCGGTGAAGATGATGTTCGGCGATGGGTGCATGTGCCCGATGTGGATGAAGCAGCCTTCCTGCAGCAGGTGGACCATGCGGCGGGTGACCGGGAGAATGTCCCAGCGGTGGGAGAAATGCGGGATGATCGTGGCCCAGAAGCTCACCGCGATAAAGCCCAGGATGGCCCAGACCTCGGCGCTGCGGGCTTCGATCCCGCCCCAGGCGAGAAAGACGGTGCAGATCACGAGCCCGGCGACATGCAGGTGCACGGCCCGCGAGGACGGGCGGAACTTCCGTTCGACGCTTTGGCTGAAGGTACGCAGGGCGGTTTGCATGGCCGGTTAGCGGTCGGCCTTCACGTACAGGTATTGGACGGCGCCCTTCCAGTAAGGAATCGAGGTCACGACCGCCCCAGCGGGAACTTGGTCGAAGGTATGGACCAAACCGGCGACCGGGTGAGAGGAGCCACCCTTGGTCACCAAGGCATCAACCGCTCCGAAGTCCATCTGGTCGACCGTGCCGATCATCGACACCACGGCGAGGTGATTACGGTCGAGAAAACCCTGGAGCTGCTGCGCGTCGTCACCCTTGTCCAACTCAAAGACGATGCGCAGGCGATCGGAGACAGCGCCCGGCTGGAGCGTGGCGGACGCCATGAAGTCCGGGGTGTTGGGATTGGGCGAGCGGTGATCCGGCTTCGCGCCGTACTTGCTCATAAACGAGACGAGCACGAAAACCGCGACAATGGCGAGAATCACACCAACCGGGTAAGCGCATCTGCCAAGAGTTGTACTATTCTCGGTGTTCATGGTGTAGGTAAATTTTCGGGTTAGGCTTCCGCGAGCCAGTTCTTGCGCGCGCGGCGATAGGAGCGTTCATCGCGGTGCGTGCGCGTCACGGCCAGCCGGGCCGGCGTCCGGCGATGCGGCTTGACCGGCCCCAGACGCATGACGTCGGAGCGGGCGGCGGTTGCCGTGGAGTGCATGCGCTTCATGCTCGAAAGATAGACGGTTGCCCGGCGTTATTCCACCCCGGAACTATGGTCAAGGAAGGATGCCACCTGCCTGGCAACCTTGCGAAAGACGCGGGGGAAGAACGCCCCGGCCAGCCGTGCCGATGATCGCCATGGTTACAGGAACCGGAGGCGAGAGGTTGCGTGATCCATGACCTGGTAGGGAGTTAGATGACCCAACTCCCTACCAGGGGACAGCCGGAGAATTACTTTTCGACAGGGAAGAGCAACTCTTCGTTGGTGGCCAAATTGATGAGGCCACGGTATTGCAGGATGAAATCGTCCGGGGAGTATTCGGTTTTATCCGCGTTCTTCGCCAGCGCCTTGGGATCGATCACGGGAGTGGGGGCGATGACCGCGATCTTCTGCCGGGCGGCTGCCGCCTTGCGCAGGAAGCCATGCAGCTTCTTCGAGAACTTCGCCTCTTCGTCCACCTTCGCTTCGACCTTGGGAGCCGTCGTCGTGCCAGCCTCGGCGGGCTTGCCCGCTCCGTCCGGAGCCTTGGCGCCATCGCCCTTGCCGGTATCAGTAGCGGTGGTTGTCGGCGCGCCCGTCTTGTCGCCTCCTTCGGGAAACAGGGACGCGGGAGTGGAAGAGGCAGGCTTTTCAGGTGAGGTAGACATTCCGTGAAGATGCGGGATTTCCGGTAAGAAAACAAGACCCGGTATTAAGGTAACCTGGAACCACGCCATAAGAGTCAGTTACCCCTCAGCTTAAGGTTTAAGCCCTCCCCATAGAGGAGATTCGTGGGATTTGCTTTTTCGTCGCATGTGCTAAAGTCCTCTCATGCCCGCATTGGACCCAGTCCCACAAAAATCTCCCCTCTGGAAGTTGATCCTCAAGTTCCTGGCCTCTGTTATCCTGCTTGCCTTGGCCTTCTGGCTGAACGTGGCCGCGCGCGAGGTGATGACGGTTGTCGGCGGCCCCCTGCCCCATCCTCCCAATCTGGCCGACGCATTACCGCGAATCCTGTGTGGCCTGCCGGTTTTTTACGCCAGCCTGGCCGCGGGTTTTGCCGCAGTCAGAATATGGTTCCTGCACACCGGCCCCTTCTTCTTGAGGCCCTGGTTTCCCAAGCGGTAGACCGCGCAGGCGGGCGCTACGACTACACAGCGCTCTGATCGAGGAAAACTGCCACCTGCCCGGCGACCTTCTGGAAGACGCGGGGAAGAACTCCCTGGCCGATGATCTCGCGGGCGAGCTTGTCGCTCTCGGTCGGAATGGCGATCCCCTGGAGGCGC